>Ga0187894_10006707_pt1 | contig 11163 bp, 10 predicted proteins | sample GBC1701081metaG_FD_136650 | JGI IMG/M metagenome (GOLD analysis project Ga0187894, IMG submission 136650) | White microbial mat communities from a lava cave in the Kipuka Kanohina Cave System on the Island of Hawaii, USA - GBC170108-1 metaG ...
AAATCAAGTCAGCCGCAACCGCTTGGCGAAGACGACTCACCAACTGTTCTTCGGACGGCTCCTCCGCCCCCGCGATGCATCGGTTTGTCCTCTTGACAACGGCGGCCTCATAGGTGTTAGGCCTCATAGCTCTGTTTGGTGGGCAACGCTTCATTTTTGTCCACCCTACTTCATTCAAGATCAGGAACCAAGATATGGCCGAACCAGCCAACCACCAACGCCACTCCGACTAGAAAGCCGAAACCAAGCACGACCTCGATAGGGGCCAAAATAAGAAGGAGTATAGTGATCACTGCAATTGCGGCCAACCCTGCGAGGCCTATGAACAATGATCGGCGAGCCTGAGGTGAACCAATGTGGCGACTCTTAGCCTCATACACTAGCCGAAAATGGGAACCTACCGCGCAAATCGGGTACGCCACCACGCAGATAGCAGCAATGAGCAAACCGACAATCCACGGTCCGAATGAAGCGCTGAGTAGGTGCCACAGCTCAGGACCACACCAAATGACTAGCCACACATCGAAAACAACTACAGCCGCCGCACCGCACAGATACAATAGACCGGCACGTGGATCTCTGAATCGGCGGCTGGATAGCTTCTCGTGTGCCTCCATCGAAAGCAAGAGTGGAGCTAAAAGCAGAAACAGCGACATGGAAAATAACCCTAAAAATCCTGCTTCTTGTAAGACTCCTAGAACGAGTTCTTTCATACGCGCGAACTCCTGCCTAGACATAATGACTTCCGCGGGAGCGGCTGACCTTCGGTGGAAACCGCGGGTTAGCCTTTGCGAGACCAGAGCCGCATAATGACTGGATCATCATTAACACACAATGAGAGGTCAGCCATGGCACAGGGTAGCACACTTTTTATCGGGTTGGATGTCCACAAGGAGACGATTGCGGTTGCCTATGTGGCCGAGGAACGGGAGGCGGAGGTGGTGTCGATCGGCACCATCGGCACCCGGCAGTGCGATATCGACAAGTTGATTCGGAAGCTGCAGGCGAAAGGCAAGACGTTGCACTTTGTCTACGAGGCCGGTCCGTGCGGGTACTGGTTGTATCGGTATCTGACCAAGAAGCAACTCCTCTGTTGGGTGGTGGCTCCGTCGTGCATTCCTAAGAAAGCGAGCGATCGGGTGAAGACCGATCGGCAGGATGCTGTGCAATTGGCGCGACTGCTGCGCTCGGGCGATCTCACGCCCGTGTACATCCCCAGTGTGGAAGATGAAGCGATCCGCGATCTGGTGCGGGCCCGCGAGGATGCCCTCAAAGACCTCAAGGCGGCGAAGGTGCGGCTCAAAGCGTTCCTCTTGCGACAGGATATTCGGTATGAGGGGCGCGCCACGTGGGGCCCCGCCCATCTGCGCTGGCTGGCCGACGTGGTCTGTCCGACCCCGGCCCAGCAGATTGTGTTCCAGGAATACGTCCGGGCCGTGTCTGAGCACACCGAACGCCTGCAGCGGCTCGAAGCCGAGCTGTCGGCGTTAGTCCAGACTTGGCGCTGGGCCCCGGTCGTCGAAGCGATCCAGGCCCTACGAGGGGTCCAGTTCACCGCCGCCGTCACTCTGATCGCCGAGCTGGGGGACCTGACGCGCTTTGCCAACCCCCGCCAGCTCATGAGTTACTTGGGGCTCACGCCTAGTGAACACTCCAGTGGCGAACGGCGGCGGCAGGGAGCGATTACTAAAACGGGCAACGCGCATGCGCGCCGGGTGCTTGTCGAAGGAGCCTGGGCGTACCGCTACCCGGCCAAGGTCAGTCGCCACCTCCAACTGCGCTTGGAGAAGGTGCTCAAGGTCATCCAGGATATTAGTTGGAAGGCGCAGGTCAGACTCTGTAAGCGCTACCGGCGGTTGGTTGCTCGCGGCAAGAATGTGAACCAAGTCGTGGTCGCTATCGCCCGTGAGATGGCTGCCTTTGTGTGGGCCATCGCCCAGAACGTGAGGATGGCCCACTGAGGCCACCCCCACAGCGGCCGTTGTCGGTAACAACTTTCTAACCAGCTCTGAGCAGCGGCAAAGTCGCAGCCCCGATGTGGCGCAACCCTCGCTGCGCGTTATGAGGCTGCAACAAACCCTCGTGCCTAGAGCCGAGGCAGGCGCCGGACGGACCCAAGTAAGGTGGTAGCCAACCCACGGATATCAGCGTGATTCACCGTCGGCATTACTGGCTCCGGCTCTGCCGCTGCGCGGAGAGGAGGTCGAACAAAATCTAAAACCACCTATACTGCCCCTCTTGACAGCGGAAGTCATATCAACGCTCCCGCGCACCGCGAGCGGCCCACACGCGGCCTTTCGGGTTCATTCCTTCACGCCGCAGGGCCGCGATGCGGTGGCGCGGCTGGTTAAACGGTTTCCCTCTTCTCGGAACTCTCATCTGTAAGGTGAAAATAGTACCAGATCAGGCCAAGCACTGTCAGTGGCGCGAGGAGATCTGGCACGATGATCCCCGCATTGTATGGCGCAAAGTTTCCCTCTGCGAGAACTTCGTGAATATGCAACCCACCAGCCATGAGCAGACCAACTGCAGGAGTGATGGCGACTCCTAGCCAGTAGTACTTGTTGCGAATGACGAGGCAGAGAAACGCCGCCAGCGCCCATCCCAGTTCTATTCCGCCCAACTCAAATTGAAACTGCTGGTGTGCGGGCCAGCCGATCCGTACTGCCGTCTCTTCAGGTCGGAGGCCATGGCCCATGAAGCCGATGAGTCCTGCTAAGCCATAGCTGAAAGCAAAAACGTAGAGCAGAAAAATCTCGGTAACCTCACGACGGTTCAGCGTAGATCGTCGCATCAGGGTATGGGCTGAAGCAAAGAGCAGCGCCAGTATGTAGAGAACGAGAAACAGCATCTGGCCTCCTTGATCCTGGGGTTTGGTATGAGCCGTTTAACGTTACTCTTCAGCCGCACGGTCCCCCGCGTCGGCTGGAAGAGTTTGTTCTGCCATTCTTCATAGTCGATTCTCAGCGAACCGGATCGTTGGTTGGATTATCCCGCGACAATATTGACCAGTTTGTCAGGTAGAATTATGAGTTTCCGCACCGTTTTACCTGCGAGTCCGGAGGCAACCTTTCCCCCGGCAAGCGCGAGTCGCTCCAATTCGGCAGATGGCGTGCCAACCGGAACCAACAGGCGGTCACGCACCTTGCCGTTAATCTGAACTACTACCGTCAGCATTTCTTCCATCGTTGCGGCTTCGTCCACTTTCGGCCACGCTTCATTGGAGACCGAACCGGCGTGGCCCAACTGCTCCCACATCTCTTCGGCGAGATGAGGCGCGATCGGCGACAGCAAAAGCGGCAGGGCTTCGACCGATTCGGCGATTAGACTGGCTTCTTCGGGCGACGGCTTCCGATCGGCCAGAGTATTACGGAAGGCCGAAAGCTCGTTCGTGAACTCCATCAGCGCCGCAACCGCCGTATTGAAGTGGAAACCCTCGATGTCCTCGCCCACCTTGCGGATAGTCCGATGGAGTTTACACCGCAGGCGTCGGTATTCAACGCTGGCTGATTTCCTTGATATCGCCTGTGGCCAGACGGGTTGATAGTGGGTGCGCAGGTCGCTCCAAAGTCGCCAGACACGATTGATGTAGCGATGGGCGCCCTCCACGCCGGAGTCTTTCCACTGCACTGTATCCTCGAAAGGCGCGACAAACAGTGTGTAGACTCGCAACGCGTCCGTGCCGTATTTCTCCGCGATTTCGTCCGGCGTAACGACATTCCCCTTGCTCTTACTCATCTTGATCCAGCGATACACCCACTGGTCTTCGGGGATCGTCTTGCGCTCTTCGGGTCTTAGGACTTTCCAATTCTCAATCGGTCCGTCGGCATCCTCTTCATCGCTGACCGCGTTAGCGGTCTTGTCAGCCCCAACTGCGCGTCCCGGAGTCCACGCCAGCAACATCCCCTGGTTCCGCAGACGCTGGAACGGCTCGTCGAATCTGACGAGGCCCGCGTCGAACATGACCTTGGTCCAGAAACGAGCGTATAGCAGGTGCATGACGGCGTGTTCCGCGCCGCCCGAATAGAGGTCCACCGGCAACCAGTAGTCGGCGGCTTCCCGGCTAAAGGGGGCGCGGGAGTTGTGTGGATCGGCAAAACGCAAAAAGTACCAGGAGGAACAGGCAAAGCCCCCCATAGTGTCCGTTTCACGGTGTGCCCGGCCGCCGCACGAGGGACAGTCAACATTCACGAACTCCGAGATTCCGGCCAGCGGCGACTCGCCTGTTCCCGTCAGTTGGTACTGTTCGACGTCGGGGAGAAGCACTGGGAGCTGATCTTCTGGGACCGGGACTTCTCCGCAGTTCTTGCAGTGAATGATCGGAATGGGCGCACCCCAGTAGCGTTGACGAGAAATCAGCCAGTCGCGCATGCGGTAGTTGACGACGCCTTTGCCGATGCCTTTCTCCTCCAGCCAGTGAATAACTTTGCCAACCGTTTCCCGGTTGTTGGGCAACCCGGCGAATGGATAGTCCGCGCCGACTCTCGCGCCGGGAGACGGCGTAAAGCTCGCCATCCGGCCGCCTGAGGGCACCGCCTCGGTCAGGCTCTCTGGGGTCTGATCCTCGTGCACGTTGTAAACCAGCGTAATCGCGATGCCATGTTTCTTCGCGAACTCGAAATCGCGCTGGTCGTGTGCCGGCACCGCCATGATAGCTCCGGTTCCGTAACCCATCAGGGCATAGTCGGCGACATAGATTGGAATGGCCTCGCCGTTGACCGGATTGATCGCGCGCGCACCAGTGTAGACGCCAGTCTTCGTGCGTTCGCTGCTCAGGCGGTCGATCTCGGAGATATGCTGCGCCCGTTCTCGGTACGCCAGGACGTCGCCCCGGTGTTCATCCGCTGTGATTTCCATAACCAGCGGGTGCTCCGGCGCCAGTACCATGAAGGTCGCGCCCCACAGCGTATCGGGTCGCGTCGTGAAGACACGCAAGGCGGGTGAGGTGCTCCGTCCCTCAACAGCAAAATCAACCTCCGCGCCTTCGCTGCGGCCAATCCACTCGCGCTGCATGATCTTTATGCTTTCCGGCCACGCCATTGTGTCCAACCCGGAGAGCAAGCGCTCGGCATAGGCCGTGATGCGGAAATACCACTGTGGCATAGGCCGTTTTTCCACTATGGTGCCGCAGCGCCAGCACCGTCCGTTGACCACCTCTTCGTTCGCAAGCCCGGTCTTGCACGATCGACACCAGTTGATCGGTGTGCTGGTGCGATAGGCCAGCCCGCGCCGGTACAACAGCAGAAAAAACCATTGTGTCCACTGGTAATAGTCCGAAAGACTAGAGTTGATTTCCCGGCTCCAGTCGTAGGCAATACCCGCTAAGTTCAACTGGCGTTTGTAGTTCGCTGCGTACTCCGGCACCATCTCACGGGGATTGCGCCCTTTCGCAATAGCCTCGTTTTCGGCGGGCAAGCCAAAGGCATCCCACCCCATCGGCTGCAGGACGTTGTAGCCCTGCATGACCTTGTGTCGGCAGGCGACGTCCACCGGGATGTAATTGCGGCAGTGTCCGACACTGATTCCCGCGCCGCTCGGATATGGAAAAAAGACAAGGCCGTAAAACTTCGGCTTCTTGCTGTTGTCTTCGGCGCGGAAAAGCTGCTGCTCGTCCCAACGCTGCCGCCATTTCATCTCAATGGTGCAGAAGTCGTATCGTTTCTCGGTATGTCTTTCGGACATGTCATCCTTGTTAAGTCGCGCTCAATGTCGCAGTCGGATCACGACCGTCAGTCATGTTCCTTGAGTGGCAGAACGCTAAAGCGCACCGCGAGCCGCCCAACCGCAGCCTTTCGGCTTTAGCAGGAACCGCAACCGGGCAGCGATGCGGTGGCGCGAATGGTTCGGCGTCTCTTGACTATTACCCGCCGAGTCTTCAGCGTCGCAATCGGTTCTTGTCCCGGCGCTGACGCCGTTAGCACCCTTCGCTCTCATTGCGTCGGCTCTTCCAAGAAGTGCTGTACTTCGCGGATCAGGTGCAGGCGGTTCTTCTGCACAAACATGGGGTGTGACCCCTCCGAAAGTACAACAAGGCGGCGGTACTTCGCGCCAGTGAGTCGCATAAAGATTTCTTGGGCCATATTCGGAGGAGTGACGACGTCCCATTCGCCGACAACCAGCAGCGTGGGCGCGCGAATTGCCGCTGGGTCATAGGTGGGCTTCCCTGCCGCCCAAAATTCTCCGAGGTCTTTCATTACACCATTCGGCGAGCGCAGCACCGGTGGGTTGCGTGACGCTCCCGCGGGATCGGTAGCAAGGTTCGCTGCCCACCATTTGTTGTACCACTCGGTAGGGCTTACCTCTTCGATCCGCTCTGGCGGGATGCCGCGTGTACTTGCCGCGCGCACGCTTTCGTAGGTGCCTAGCTGGTACGCACCCTGATAGGGCGGGGCTTTGGCCATTAACCACACCGGGGCGTAGAAGACCAGCTTTTCGACCTGAGCCGGGTTCTGAGCTGCATAGCTGGCTATTGTCGTTGTTCCCCAAGACCAGCCCACAAGATTGATTTTTGCAACGCCACGGCGCTGCCGAATGAAATCTATGGCAGCTGAGATGTCGCGGACTGCCTCCCGGGTGTCGGCGACCGGCGTATTCGCTTCCGGCAGTTGCTCCATTGCCGCCGGTCGGGTAGAGCGACCGTAGCCGCGCACGTCCACACAATACGCGTCGAAGCCGCGCCGCGCGGCGAAATCCATCCACGACCCACCGGGCAAATCGACATCGAACCCCGTCTCGGAAGGAAACGTTGCGCCATGCACGAAGAGCACGATGCGCTCCGGACCGAAGTGGTCCTCGTCAGTTAGATGCTTGTTGCGGACGTGTAGCATGATGCCCGCGTCAAGCGCCGGAATCATGAATGTTTCGGTCGCAATGCCGCTCGAGCGCGGCGGTGAGGAGGCCTCAGCTCCCACGAATGCTAGACTGAGAGCGAGTGCAGCAAGCAATCTGATAATCATAACCGGTTCCTTCGCGATGGCTGATGAACTGAGCCAGATGCTGCTATGACGACGAACGCCCCCGCGCACCGCGAGCGGCCAGAACGTGGCTCTTCAGATCCAGCAGAATCCCACCGTGGCCGCGATGCGGTGGCGCGGCGGGTTAGGCTGTCCCCCGTTGCTGGAAAAGCGGGTTGAACCCTGCCTGCCTGAAATCATCGTCTGTCGTCAGCGCATCCACAATTCCTCGCTCTTTCATCACTACAAACGATAGACAGTCGATCAATCCCCACTCTTTGTCCATGTGAGTTTTGTATAAGTCAAATCCACGTTCAAACAGACCCATCTCTATCCGTACGACCGTCACTTCCGCCGATCCGAGGAAATCCTCAATCGTTGCTACTGCCTCTGCGCGGTGTCGTTTGGCCAGAGCATTGCCGATTTCAAGCAGTACTGCCTCGGTTGTTACCAGCGGCTCGCCATCATACAGGTCCGCTAACCCCATCGCTTCCGCGTGATGCTGATCGCGACGATTCACGACCGCAATCACAAAAGAGGTATCCACAAAGGTTTCAGTCAATAGATTTCTCTCCAGTGAGATACAAATCGATATTGGTCGCAAAGTCTTCCGGCCCGTCGATCTGAATTTGACGCAACCGGCTCATGAATGATCCCTGGGCCTTGCGCGCATCAGGAACAGTGAAAGACCGAACAATCTGATACAGTTCCTCAAGTCGTTCGGGTGGAACTTTTTCAATCTCGGATTTGATAGTTTCTTTGGAAATCATGGCCTTACTTTACCTTATATCTAGCTCGAAAGGAAAGCCTAACGCTAAAGCGCACCGCGAGCCGCCCAACCGCAGCCTTTCGGCTTTAGCAGGAACCGCCACCGGGCAGCGATGCGGTGGCGCGCCGTGTTAGCCCGTCTCCTGTTGTCTAGCGACTTTCCTTTATCCAGTCGGCCACACGTTCGGCAATCATAATAACTGTCGCGTTGGTGTTTGCCCGAATCACGTCCGGCATGACCGAAGTGTCAACCACTCGCAATCCCGCAAGCCCGCGAACATGGCAGAACTGGTCCACCACCGCCAGCGAGTCTGAGGCCAGTCCCATCCTGCACGTGCCCGAGGTGTGGTACAGGGTGTCTATGTTCCTCAACAGCCAAGCGTCTAACGTCTCATCAGAAACCAGGTCAGCCTCGGTGGGCGCAACGAGCTCAAGGATCACGTCTTTGAACGCCGGGTGCTGCGAAAGCTGGATGGCCAGTCGTACTCCTTTGCGCATGCGCTCGCGATCCCAGGGGTCTGTGAGGTAGCGGTGGTTAATCGAGGGGTGGACATGGAGATCCTTGGAGATCAGTTTTATCTCTCCAGAGCCGAGTGCGTTCTGCAGCCCCACGCATAGGGCAAAGCAGCGATCAGTGCTGGTCAGAGGCAAGTTGGCGGGCAGGGATGCACGGTAAGCCATGTCCAAGGGGAGATGGAAGATCTGCATGTCATTCCGCGTCCTAGACCCTTCAGCTGTGTAGCGGAGCGCGACTTGGACCATCGCCTCCCGCTCGCCGGGCATGGCTCCCGTCTCGCGGAATAAAAGGACTCCCATGGGATGATCCCGCAGATTTTGGCCAACCCCAGGCAGGTCCTGCACCACTGCTATCCCCAGACTTCTCAAATGCTCTGCGGGTCCCACCCCTGACAACATCAGCAGTTGCGGTGAGGCGATGCCTCCAGCGCTCAGCACGATCTGCTCTCCCTCAACGGTGAATATCTTCCCGTCACTCTCACACTCCACACCTACCGCACGCTTGCCCTCAAACAGGATGCGTCGGGTTGTCACATTCGCCCGGATGGTGAGGTTCTGCCGCTCGCGGGCTTGGTTCAGGTACGCGAGGGCCGTACTCATGCGTACTCCGTCCCGATTGTTTGACGGCACAGGACCAATACCCGTAGACTCGGCGTGATTCTGATCTGGGGATTCGGAAAACCCCAGCGCTAGACACGCGTCATACAATGCCCGAGCATGGGGAACCAGCTCTTCCCGCTTCGAGCGACGGACGGGAATGGGGCCATGGGAGCCGTGGAAGTCGTCACGAAAATCCCGATCCGTCTCCAGCTTTAGGAAATAGGGCAGGACCTTGGTGAACGCCCATTCCGTATTGCCCCAGGCGGCCCAGGTGTCGTAGTCCTCAGGCAGGCCACGGAGAAAGATCTGGCCGTTGAGGGCGCTGGAGCCCCCCATCACCTTACCTCGGGGTACGGGAGCAGACTGCTGGGGGGTCATGATCGCCACGTACCCCCAGTTATGGGGGCCAAAGGCGGACCGTAAGAAATTATTGCCCCGCTTGACGTCATCGGGCAAGCGGTCGAATTCGGGGTAGTCCGGCCCGGCTTCTAGCAGCAGTACCGACCGACTCGCGTCTTCTGACAAGCGAGCCGCGAGCACCCCGCCTGCAGATCCTGCCCCTATGATGATGACATCGTATTTCACAAGAGTCTCCTCCTTTGTGACATAGCGGGCTAACGTTCCCAGTCACCGTTTGCCGCCCACATCGAGACCTTTCAGGATCACCCGAACCGCAAGCGGGCGGCAATACGGTGCAGTGGCCATGTTATGCGGCGGCGATGTCACCTATACACAATCCGCAGAGCCCTTCGCTGAAGCTCAGGGACGAGCGACACGAGACCATCCCAAGTGTCCAGTGCCTGGACGGCTCTCGCTCGCGGATCATCAAGACCAATCTGTCCCAGCGTGAAACGGTCTTTTCCGAAATTGCAAGACCAACACGCGGTCACTAAGTTGTCGGGATCAGTTCGCCCACCGAACGACCACGGAACCACATGGTCAGTAATAGCCCGAAATGCCAGCGCTGCACCATGACGTTGCAGATCCGTGCCGGTCGTACAAAATGCATCGACTCCGACGACTTTGCTGAAGACCTCTAAGACCTCTTTAGGAATTACGCGAAGTGTACAGTACCGGCAGCGATAGCCGTCCCTCTTGAAGACCAATTCGTTAATCAAGCGGTTCGGGTATCGCTTCGGATCGCGAAGCGACGTCACGATCTCGGGCTGCGGACGGCCCAAGTGCGGGGAACGACAGAATCCTGCCTGCTTCCCATGTTCAACGAACCATGTCCGAAGATCATCGCTGCGAATTATCCGCAACTGATCTCGGGCACCGGTCACCTCACCCACTGCCGCGCTTCGAACCGCGTTGCTGAAAGCGGTAAGCTGTTCGCTAAACCAGACAGGGGGTACCAATGGCGCTTGCTTTGGCCACGTATTTGGTTGATGGCCGAGCTCAGTGCAGATTTGTTTCCCTCGACACATAGCGATGCAATCCCGAACGGTCCAGCAAAATGCTAGCGGCGGTTCACATTATCGAAGAGTCCAGCCGCCTAACGACAGCCCTCAGCGCGCGCGGTCTAACCGTAGCCGTTCGGTTTTTTTACATCCGCCACCGGGCCGCGATGCGCTGCAGGGCCGGGTTAGGCCACCGGCCTAGAGCTGGCTCCACAATCTGCCCCTTCAGGTTTCCTCTGCCGGCTCGGCTTCCCTTGCAACCCTACGCGCCGCTCCTCTTCTGACCGTGCATACCATCTTGCCTGTCTCGGCCTTACCTGCAGCCTTACCCCTTGCTTTCGTGGGGTGGGACTCTCTTACACCCCTTCGACCAAGAGCAGTTCAACCTCGGAGCCCCCTTGCCGCAGCTTGATGAGGGGAGCGTACTCCGGGTCATGATACCACGCCCGGGCGTGCTCCATGGTCGGAAACTCTAGTACGACCATCACGCTGGGAAGTGGGGTAGTCCCTTCAAGTGTTTCCATCTTCTCGGCACGAACCAAATACCGCCCGCCGTGCTTCTTGAGCAAGGGTTGGATTTTCGCCCCATATTCCTCCACCCAGGATGGATCCCGCATTTGAACTTTGCCGATGGCATAGGCTGGCATATCATCGTCCTCCCTTATGTCTGAGGTGTTCCAATCTCTAGAACGCTCTTGTGATCACTTATTGTCATTTATGTGGCCTAACGCTCCCGCGTCAGCCGCCGCGGCCCGATGTGTCCTCTCATGTTTATTCAGAACCGCTTGCGGGCCGCGGTCAGGCTGGAGGCGGGTGATACTCATCCAGGCCTCCTGAGCTGCAAGTGGCAGCGGTAGGATGGCTGTACCACGAACCCATCCCCAAGGAGGAACCCTGGATGAATTTCTACACACGGCAACATAACC
>Ga0187894_10006708_pt1 | contig 11163 bp, 11 predicted proteins | sample GBC1701081metaG_FD_136650 | JGI IMG/M metagenome (GOLD analysis project Ga0187894, IMG submission 136650) | White microbial mat communities from a lava cave in the Kipuka Kanohina Cave System on the Island of Hawaii, USA - GBC170108-1 metaG ...
GGCGCTCGAGCACATCGTCGCGCTGGTCCAGATGTACCGCGAGCAGGGCCGCTACCTGGAGCGCATCTACAAGTGGGCCAAGCGCGTCGGCGTCGAGGAGATCCGGCGCCAGATCATGCAGGATGGCGACAAGCGCCGCGCCTACTGGGACCGCTTCGTCTTCTCGCAGACCTTCGCCCAGGTCGATCCCTGGTCGGAGCGCGCGTCGGGCAAGCACAAGCACGAATTCCGCCCGATGGCGCGCGTCGGCTTTGCCCAGGCGGCGGAGTGATGGCCATGAACTGGGTCGCCATCGGTTCCATCGACGACATCCCCGTGCGCGGCGCGCGCTGCGTGGAGACGCCTCAGGGCCGGATCGGCGTGTTCCGCACCGCCCAGAACCAGGTCTTCGCCATCGAGGATCATTGCCCACACAAGCACGGGCCGCTCTCGCAAGGCATCGTGCACGGCACGTCGGTGACCTGCCCGCTGCACAACTGGGTGATCTCGCTGGAGACCGGCCAGGCGCTGGGCGCCGACGAAGGCGCCGTCCGGACGATCCCGGTGCGCATCGATGGCAGGCACCTGTTCATTGCGCTCGCCGCCGTCGCCGGGAAAGCCGCCTGACGCCGCGCCCTGCGGCGACACCGCAAAGCAACCGAACCGTCAGTCCACAACAGACCCAAGGGTAAGTTTCATGTCCTATCTCGTTCCGTCGGAATTCGTCACGAAGATGGTGGATGCCGGTGAATCGAAAATCTTCATGTCGACGCGCGACACCGTGATCCGCGCCTACATGGCGGGCGCCATCCTGGCGCTGGCGGCGGCGTTCGCCGTCACCGTGACGGTGCAGACCGGCGTGCCGATCCTGGGCGCGGCGCTGTTCCCGGTCGGCTTCTGCATGCTCTACCTGCTGGGGTTCGATCTGCTGACCGGCGTCTTCGTGCTGACGCCGCTGGCGCTGATCGACCGGCGTCCCGGTGTTGACCTCAACGGCATCCTGCGCAACTGGGGACTGGTCTTCATCGGCAATTTCGCCGGTGCCTTCACCGTCGCCGTGATGATGGCGATTGTCTGCACCTTCGGCTTCTCGACGCCGCCCGACAAGGTCGGTACGGTCATCGGCCACATCGGCGAGGGTCGCACGCTGGGCTACGCCGCGCACGGCGCCTCCGGCATGCTGACCCTCTTCATCCGCGGCATGTTGTGCAACTGGATGGTGTCCACCGGCGTGGTCGGCGCCATGATCTGCACCAGCGTCAGCGGCAAGGTGATCGCCATGTGGATGCCGATCATGCTGTTCTTCGCCATGACCTTCGAGCACTCGATCGTGAACATGTTCCTGTTCCCGTCGGGCCTGCTGCTGGGCGCGAAGTTCTCGCTGATGGACTACCTGATCTGGAACGAGATCCCGACCGTCGTCGGCAACCTGGTCGGCGGTCTGGCCTTCACCGGCCTGACGCTCTACACCACGCACGTGAAGACGGCCCCCAAGCGCGGCCTGGGCGTCGTGGAGCGCCGCCCGTCGCGGGCGCGGGCCCTGGACGCCGCTGATGCCGCCTGAGCTCAGGGTTTCGATCGGGCAGCATTCCGACAAGGGGCGCAAGCAGACCAACCAGGACTTCCACGGCGCGCTGGTCCCCGCGCAACCGGCGCTCGGCCTGAAAGGGATCGCCATTGCGCTGGCCGACGGCATCAGCAGCAGCGCCGTCGGCGGCATTGCCAGCGAATCGGCGGTCAAGAGCTTCCTTGCCGACTACTACTGCACGTCGGAGTCCTGGTCGGTGAAGACGTCGGCGCAACGGGTCATCGTCGCGACCAATTCCTGGCTTCACGCGCAGACGCGGCGTAGCGGCTGCGCCTACGACCGCGACAAAGGCTATGTCTGTACGCTGACCGTGATGGTCGTCAAATCGGCGACCGCGCACATCTTTCATGTCGGCGACGCGCGCATCTACCGCGTCTGCGGCAGCGCGCTGGAGCAGCTCACCGACGACCACCGGGTCGTCGTATCGGCCGAGCAGTCCTATCTCGGCCGTGCGCTGGGCGCCGACGGCCGCATCGAGATCGACTACCACGCGGTGCCGATCGAGACGGGCGACGTCTTCGTGATGATGTCGGACGGCGTCTACGAGCATGTCGATGCCGCCTTCGTCACCCGCGCGATCGACATGCACGGCGGCTGCCTGGACCGCGCGGCGGACGCCATTGCGTGCGAGGCCTACGACCAGGGCAGCCCCGACAATCTCACCGTCCAGATCGTGCGGATCGACGCGGTGCCGGCCGGCGAGGCGGACGAGGTGCTGGGGTCGGCGTCGAGCCTGCCGCTGCCGCCGCTGCTCGACGCGCGGATGACGTTCGACGGCTACCGGATCCTGCGGCAGATCCACGCCAGCAGCCGCAGCCACATCTATCTGGCGGTCGATGCGGACAGCGGCGAGACGGTCGTGCTGAAGATTCCGTCGATGGATCTGCGCGGCGATGTCGCCTATCTCCGGCGGTTCATGATGGAGGAGTGGATCGCGCGCCGCATCGACAACGCGCATGTGCTCAAGCCGCGTCCGCCGTCGCGCCGGCGCAATTACCTCTATGTCGTGACGGAGTATGTCGAGGGCAGGACGCTGGCGCAGTGGATGATCGACAACCCGCGGCCCGACCTCGAAACCGTGCGCACCATTGTCGAGCAGATCGCCAGGGGGCTGCGCGCCTTTCACCGCATGGAGATGCTGCACCAGGACCTGCGTCCGCAGAACGTCATGATCGACACGGCCGGGACGGTCAGGATCATCGACTTCGGCGCCGCGCGGGTGGCCGGCGTGCGCGAAGCGTCGCCGTCGGTCGACAACGGTGCGATTCTGGGCACCGCGCAATACACCGCGCCGGAGTACTTCCTGGGCGACGACGGCTCGCCGCGTGCCGATCTGTTTTCGCTGGGTGTGATCGCCTACCAGATGCTGACCGGGCAGCTGCCGTACGGCACGCAGGTGGCGCAGGCGCGCACCCGCGCCCAGCAGCGACGGCTGGCCTATCGCCCGGCGCGCGCCATCAACCCCGGTGTCCCGGCATGGGTCGACGGCGCGCTCGAGAAGGCGGTGCGGACCGACCCATACCGGCGCTACGAGGAGCTGTCGGAATTCACCTTCGACCTGCGCCACCCGCGCGAGGCGTTCCTCAGGACATCGCCATTGCCGCTGATGGAGCGCCATCCGCTGCTGTTCTGGAAGGGCCTGTCGCTCGTCCTGGCCTGCGCGGTCCTGCTGCTGCTCGCCGCGCCCATCCGCTAGCGCGCGACAGAGCGCACCGAGCCCGATGCGACTTGCCGAGGTTCTCTCTTGTACGTGTAGATGGCGTCCCCGAGAGGATTCGAACCTCCGACCTACGGTTTAGGAAACCGCCGCTCTATCCGACTGAGCTACGGGGACATTTGTGCCTGTGCCGTGGAGGTATCAGGTTTTGCTTTCCTGGACAACCGGGCCACTGTCGGGCGCCGTCTGCGCCAAGGCGGTCATCGCTGTAAGGTTCTCCTGATCGTGGCGGCGGATCCCCGGGATCGGTCTCCTTTGGTAAGTCGTTCTGCTGTGCTTGAACGTCGCGGTCGCGGGTTTCGGGGCCATGATATGCTACTCTTCGTAGCGAACCGAGAGCCCGCATCATGACCCCCGAGGCGTCACAGTCTCCACCGACAGGGTCGCCTGTCGGCCGGTTCTTTGTTGTATTCGCGGTGTTTCTGTTTCTGGGGCCGCCCATCGGCGCGACTTGTCTGATGGTGGGGGCGGCGCTGACGGTTGATCACTTTGCCGACAGTATTTTCGACCTTTTCCTGATGACGGCCGCTGCTGCCCTCATGTCGTACTACTATTTCGGCGGCGTGGCGGCCGGACTCGCAGGGCTCATCAGTGGTGTCTACTACGCCTGGAAGCGCGCGTTGCCGCTATGGATGGCCGCCCTCTCGGGCATCGCCGCGAGCATCGTCTCAGTGATCGGTCGGGGGACGACTAAGTCCTTCACCGACGAATTCAGTATTGCCTTGGTAGCAATAGGCCTCTGTGCGTCGATAGCGTGCTGGTGGGTATTGCACCGGTTTCGTTTCGTCTAACTGTGCTGGCCGGCGGCGCGGCGCCCACGGTATCCTGCGGCGGAGGGGGTCACCGATCGGAGGGCACCATGCCGCTGCGATGGACGGTGGACCACGGCGCCAGGCCTATTCTTGCCGAAGCCGCCGGCGCGTTGTCGCGCCGCGAGTTGGACGAGTACATGGCCGCCGTCGCGGCGGAAGGGGCCGTCGGCTACCGCGTGCTTTTTGATGCGCAGGCGGCCAGCGTCGATCTGCGGGTCGACTACCTGCTGGGCTTCAGCCAGGTCGTGAAGGACCGAAAGCGCGCCGACGTGTCGGACGGCCGTATTGCTATCGTTGTCGGGTCCGACGCGGAGGACGATCAGGGCGCGTTCTTCGTCGATCACACCCGCGGCGAGCGGCCTTGCCGCCTGTTCCGGACCATTGAGGACGCCAGGGCCTGGCTGGACGCGCCGTGGTCGCCGCTGGCGCAGGGCTGAGCGTGCTGCCGCGCCGCATCCGCCGCTACTGGATAATGTAGAGCGGCCGCCCGGTGCGGCCCTTGACGATGGCGGCGCAGAGCAGTGTCACGTGCACCGTGCGGATCAGGTGGTGCTCAAGCGTGCACCGCTGGCACACCGGCAAGGTGGCGAGCATCTCTTCCGTCGCAAAGGGCGGTCGCGGCGATCCGGCGACGACGAGGTGCAGGTCGTCAGTGAGGCCGAAGCCCTTGTCCGGGTTCGGTCCGGCACCGGGCATGCGGACCGGCGCGCGGGCGGCCAGGCCGATATCCTGCCACCGCCCGCCATCGGCGCGTGGCGGCTGACCGGGACGCTCGCGATCGGCGTGATCGAGCTTGCGGTCCTCGATGACGGTCATCCGGTAGCCGATGCGGTGGATCTTGCCGATGCCGCCGCCAACCTCCTCGATCGAGACCGTTTCGTCGACGTCGCGGCCATCCGGTGTAAGCGTGCGCCGCAAGGTGTACGTGCCGATATGGAGATGGACCTCGCTCGACCGCGGATCGTAGCTGCCGCTGACCGCCCGCACGCCGACGATCATCGGCACCGGCAACCGCCGCATGACCTGCGCGGTCTGTACCGGCGTCGGCGGTGTCGCCGCGGCCGCCGCGTGCGCGGTCACGGCGTCGTGGAAAGTCCGCACCGTCGACGTGGGCAGGCCATCACGGGTCAACGCACTGCACGACTGCGACCACGACGAGGGCGCCGAAGAGGACGATTGCTGTTGCGCCGTGGCGCCGCCTGTTGGAGCGGCGACAACCAACGCCAGACTGAGGGCGACAGATCGCGCGGTTCTCACGGGGTGTCTCCGCTGTGTGCGCCAGCACCGCACGACTTAGCAGGTCCCCGACGGGCAGGCGTCAACCCTGGGGTTGACGCCTGCCCGCGATTGCTCGGCATCCCTGCCTGATCATTGGCAGGCGATCAAGGCGACCGTGTTCAGTCGCCTTCGGCGGAAGCAACCTTACGATGCCGCGGCCTTGGCTGCTGCGTCCGGCGCCAGTTCGGGCCAGCGGTCGGCGAGGCCCAACGCACGCTCCAGCGCGGCGCCGATGCGCAGGACCATCGGTTCGTCGAAGGGGCGGCCGACGATCTGCAGCGACAGCGGCAGGCCCTCCGTCGAGAAGCCGGTCGGCACCGACATCGCCGGGTGGCCGGTGACGTTGAAGGGCATGGTCTGCACCGGCCACGCCACCGGGTAGCCGTCGCGGTAGTCGCTGAAGCGCGGCGCCTGGCTCAGCGACGAGGCCGTGATGACGGCATCGAAGCGCGCCAGGGTCGCGTTGAGCGCATCGGCGAGCTCGCGGCGCAGGCGAAACGCCTGCACCAGGTCGGCCGAGGAGAGGAAGCCGCCCATGACCAGGCGAGCATGGGTCATGCGCGCATAGTCGAGCGGCCGCGTCTGCAGGTCCTGTTCGTGGATCGCATAGGCCTCCGCGTTCAGGATGATGCGGCCGCAGGCGTTGAAGAGGTCGTAATCCGGCAGCGTGATCTCTTCGACCGTGGCGCCCAGTTTGGCCCAGGTCTGCGCCGCAGTGTCGATGGCGGCGATGATCTCCGGCGAGGCGCCCTCGGCCTGGGCGTAGAAATGCCGCGGCACCGCGATCTTCACGCCGTGCACGCCCCAGTCGAGGCCGCGCGTGAACTCGGGCACCGGTACATCGGCGCTGGCCGGGTCCTGCGGGTCGTGCGCCGTGATCACCTGCATGGTGAGCGCGCAGTCCTCGACCGTGCGCGCCAGCGGCCCGCAATGGTCGAGCGTATAGGAGAGCGGAAAGACGCCGCGGCGCGAGACCAGTCCATAAGTCGGCTTCAGGCCGACGACGCCGCAATAGGCCGCGGGTCCCCGGATCGAGCCGCCGGTGTCCGAGCCCATGGCCATGCGGCAGAAGCCCGCCGCCACCGCCGCGCCCGAGCCCGACGACGAGCCGCCCGGAATGTGGTCGCGGTTCCACGGATTGCGCGCCGGCGGAAACGGCAGATCGAAGCTGGGGCCGCCGATGGCGAACTCGTGCGTCGCGAGCTTGCCCAGCAGCACGCCGCCGCCGTCCTTCAGCCGCGCCGCGACCACCGAGTCGGCCTGCGGCACGTTGTCGACCCGCAGCTTGGAATGGCACGTCGTGCGGATAGCGGCGGTGTCGTAGATGTCCTTCAGGCCGTAGGGGATGCCGTGCATCGGCCCCTTGTCGATGCCGGCCTTGAGCTCAGCATCTGCCGCGGCGGCATCGGCCAGCGCCCGCTCGGTGGTGACCAGCACGAAGCTGTCGAGTCCACCGTCGAGCGCGCCGATTCGCTCGAGCGACGCGCGGGTCAACGCCGTCGAGGTCAACGTACCGGCGCGCAGCCTGGCGCCGGCTTCGGCGATCGACAGCGTGTGCAGCGATGAAGCCATCTCGGTTCTCCCCTCAGCGCCGTGGCACGAGCGAATAGACGTTGGACGGCTCGGCCGCCGCCGCGCGCGGCTGGCGGATCAGCGCCGTCATGCGCTTGAGGTCCTTGTAGCTGACCAGGATCGCGTCATGGCGCTCGGGCGGGATCGTGAGTCCGGCTTTCTGCGCGGCGGCATCGAGCTCCTGCTTGAGATCGTCGTCGGGCATCGAAGATGGCTCCTGCTGGTGTCGGCGTGATGGGCACGATGGACGGGATAGTTGCATGCACGAAGGCAATGCAAAAGTCACAGCGCGAGCAACGCGTATGCCAGCGGCCCTGCGCTTGCTGCATGGTTGCGTCCGACTGACACACAACAGTGTCCGCCGCTGCGCGGTCCGTCGCCGCTTTGCACAATCCTCGCGCGCCGCGAACGATCGCTGTGCAATGGCATACCTGTTGCAGCGCACCACAGCAACGAAGCAGCGCAGCATGAACAGGACCGACGGCCGGTACGCCGAATACGGCGCCGCGACTCCGTCACGACAGCGGGGGCGATCATGATGGTGAGGCGGTTGAACCGTCTGCTGGCCGCGGCAGCAATCGGCATGAGTCTGGCGGCACTGCCGCTACTGGCGGCGCGCGCCGAAAGCGTGCTGCGCGTGGCGATGACGGCGGGCGACATCCCGGACTGGACCGGCCAGCCCGACCAGGGCTTCGAAGGCTCGCGCTTCGTCGGCTGGAACCTGTACGACGCGCTGATCAACTGGGATCTGTCGCGCTCCGACGTCGAGGCGCCGCTGACGCCGGGCCTGGCCACGAAATGGACTGTCGACGCCGACAACAAGAAGAAGTGGATTTTCGAACTGCGCCAGGGCGTGAAGTTCCACGACGGCTGCGACTGGAACGCCGATGTCGCGGTCTGGAACATCGAGCGACTCACGCTCGACAAGGTGCCGCAGTTCAACCCGCTGCATTTCGCGCGTGTGCGCTCGCGCACCAACAACATCGAGAAGGTCGAGAAGATCGACGACTACCGGATCGCGATCACGTCGAAGACGGTGGAGTCGCTGTTTCCGTACAATCTCAGCGTCATCTTCATGATCTCCAAGTGCGCGCTGGAGGCCGCCGGCAACGACTACAAGGTCTACGCCAAGGCGCCGTCCGGCACCGGCCCCTACAAGTTCGCCGCCGTGGTGCCACGCGAGCGGCTGGAGCTGGTGAAGAACCCCGGTTATTGGAATCCGCAGCGCGTGCCCAAGCATGACCGGCTGGTGCTGCTGCCGATACCCGAGGCCACGACGCGCGCCGCCGCCCTGCTGGCCGGCCAGGTCGATTTCGTCGAGGCGCCGTCGCCCGATACCATCCCGCGGCTAAAGCAGGGCGGCATGACCATCGTCACGCTGCCCTATCCGCACAACTGGGACTACCAGCTCAACTTCCAGCGTGGCGCCTTCAAGGACGTGCGGGTGCGGCGCGCCGCCAACTACGCGATCAACCGCGCCGAGATCGTCGACATGCTGGGCGGCGTGGCGATGGAAGGCTACGCCACGTTCACGCCGAGCCAGAAGTACTACGGCAAGCCTTTCCGCTACGAGTTCAACACCGCCAAGGCGACGGCGCTGCTGAAGGAAGCAGGCTGCTACCCCTGCAGCATCACCATCGGCATCTCGACCTCGGGCTCGGGCCAGATGCAGCCGCTACCGATGAACGAGCTGATCAAGGCCCAGCTCGAGGCCGCCGGTTTCAAGGTGAAGCTCGAGGTGATGGACTGGAACGCGCTGCTCAACACGTTCTGGTCGGGCTGGGAGAAGACGCCGCAGCTCGACGCCATCAATGTCAGCCTGTCGACCTTGGATCCGGTGTCGGGCTTCCTCAAGCACTACACGACGGCGAACCGCGGACCGGCCGGCCTGAACTGGGGCTGGTACGAGAACAAGGAGCTCGACCGCCTGGCCGACGCGGCGCTGGCCACCTTCGACGAGGCCGAGCAGTCGCGCCTGCTGATCCGCGCGCACGAGTTGGTCAACGAGGACGCAGCGCGCGTCTTTATTGCGCACGACCTCAACCCGCGCGCGCTCTCGCCCAAGCTCAAGGGCTTCGTACAGGCGCAGAGCTGGTTCCAGGACCTGACGCCGATCGTGGTCGCGACACCCAGCAACTGACAGCAACTCTCGGAGAGATCCATGCGGCTCCGTTTCACACTGCGCACCGCGGCATTGGGGCTCGCGCTCGGCCTGCAGGCCGCCGTCCCGGCACCGGCCGCTGCTGAATCCGTGCTGCGCGTCGCCATGACAGCGGGCGACATCCCGGATTGGACGGGGCAGCCCGACCAGGGCTTCGAGGGCTACCGCTTCGTCGGCTGGAACCTCTATGACGCGCTGATCAACTGGGACCTGTCGCGGCCCGACATCGAGGCGGGCCTGACGCCGGGCCTGGCCACTGCGTGGTCGATCGATCCCAACGACCACAAGAAGTGGATCTTCGAGCTGCGCCAGGGCGTGACGTTCCACGACGGTTGTCCGCTCAACGCCGACCTCGTCGTGTGGAACATCCAGCGCCTGATCGACGACAAGGCGCCAGGCTTCCATCCCGTGCAGTACGCGCGCCAGCGCGGGCGTTCGGTCAACATCCTGAAGGCCGAGAAGATCGACGACCTCAAGGTCGCGATCTACACCAAGTCCGAGGACTCCTTCACGCCCTACAATCTCAGCGTCTGGTACATGATCTCGAAGTGCGCGGTGGAGAAGGCGAACTACGACTATAGTGCCTACGCCAAGGCGCCCGCCGGTACCGGTCCCTACAAGTTCGACAAGGTCGTGCCGCGCGAGCGCCTGGAGCTGGTGAAGAACCCGACCTACTGGAACGCCAAGCGCGTGCCCAAGCATGACCGCCTGGTGCTGCTGCCGATGCCGGAAGCCACGACGCGGGCGGCGGCGCTGATCGCCGGCCAAGTCGATTTCATCGAGGCGCCGTCGCCCGATACCATCCCGCGCCTGAAGCAGGGCGGCATGACCGTGATTACGGCGCCCTATCCGCACAACTGGCACTACCAGCTCAATTTCGTCGAGCCGCCGTTCAACGACGTGCGCGTGCGCCGCGCCGCCAACCACGCCATCAACCGCGACGAGGTGGTCGAGATGCTGGGCGGCGTGGCGCAGCCCGGCTACGCCATCTATCCGCCCAGTTCGCCGTTCTACGGCAAGCCTGTGAAATACGAGTACGACACCAAGAAGGCGACGGCGCTGCTGAAGGAAGCCGGCTGCTACCCCTGCCAGGTCACCTTGGCGATCTCGACCTCAGGGTCGGGCCAGATGCAGCCGCTGCCGATGAACGAGCTGGTGAAGGCGCACCTCGAAGCGGTCGGCTTCAAGGTCAAGCTCGAGGTCATGGACTGGAACGCGCTGCTCGATGTCGGCCTGAAGGGGCGCGAGAAGTTCCCGCAATACAGCGCCATCAACATCAGCCGCGCCACGCAGGATCCGCCCAACGCCCTGCTGCGCTTCGTGATCAAGCAGCAGTTCGCCCCGGCCGGCGGCAACTGGGGCTGGTACAGCGAGCCGGAGATCGAAACCCTGGTGGCGCAGGCGATGAAGGAGTTCGACGAGGAGAAGCGCGCCGAACTGCTGGCCAAGGTGCACGAGATCGCCAGCCGCGACGCCGCCATGATCTTCGTCGTGCACGACCTCAACCCGCGCGCGCTCTCGCCCAAGCTCAAGGGCTTCGTACAGGCGCAGAGCTGGTTCCAGGACCTGACCCCGATCGTGGTGGGGAACTGATCTACCTTCCCCCGCTTGCGGGGGAAGGTGCCCGAAGGGCGGATGGGGGATGCTAGGAGCGATCTCAATGCTGAATCAGTACACCACGTCTGTTCGACGGCCCCCCATCCGGCGCTGCGCGCCACCTTCCCCCGCAAGCGGGGGAAGGTAGTCAGAGGGAAGCTCCTTCCATGTGGCTCTATATCGCGAGGCGACTGCTCTACGCCGTGCCGATTGCCATCGGCGTCACGGTGATCTGCTTCGGCCTCGTCTTCCTGGCGCCGGGTGATCCGATCTCGCTGCTGCTGCCGCCCGATGCGTCACAGCAGGACGTCGAGTACCTCAAGAAGCTCTACGGCTTCGACCAGCCGGTTCCCATCCAGTACCTGAAATGGCTGGGCCGCGCCGTCACCGGCGATCTCGGCGTGTCGCTGCAGACCAGCCGGCCGGTGATCGGCGAGGTCTCGCGGGCGCTCAGCAACAC
>Ga0187894_10006709_pt1 | contig 11161 bp, 11 predicted proteins | sample GBC1701081metaG_FD_136650 | JGI IMG/M metagenome (GOLD analysis project Ga0187894, IMG submission 136650) | White microbial mat communities from a lava cave in the Kipuka Kanohina Cave System on the Island of Hawaii, USA - GBC170108-1 metaG ...
CCAACTGACGGTATCGCCGATGCGGATTTCGCCGCCGTCGAGAACTTCGCCGAATGCGCCGCCGCCCCAGTTTGCTTTCATCGCTTCGCGCAATCCTTCGAGCGCCTCGTCCATTTGCTCGCACGGTCGGGTTTCGCCAAAGATGCGGATGCGGCAAGCGCCAACCCGCAGCACACGCCCGCGGCTGTTCTCCAGCGCGATGCCTGTAACCATCAAATTAGCGCGACGCGATGCGGGCGAAATATCGGCGTTGAGTTCTTCCATCAACTCATCCCAGCGCTCCCGCGCAATAATTGTCACCTGCCTACGTCCGCCCTGATTGGCATTACCTTTCAAGCCACGTCCGGCAACCAGCAACGCCGCGTCAACCGCGTCCATCGGTCCGCGTTTCATGCGCTTTATCCAGATTGCTTCGATCTTCCCGTTATTCATCCCGGTAATTTTATCACGACTCGAACGGTATCCAACCTGCGCCCTGGTGTCCGAAGATAAAATGATCAGGGTGGAATATCTCGGCAAAAATCTCCAACGATTCAACGACACGCGGACCCGGACGGTTGAAGTATTGATTGCCGTCGGCAATAAAGACGCGGGAGTTGCGAACCGCCCGCAAGTCTCGCCATTCCGGCTTTGCTGTCAATACCGGCATATCTTCAAGCGCCCGGTCAATATCAAACCCGCACGGCGCAACGACGATATAATCAGGGTTGGCGGCAACCAATTCTTCCCATGTCATCCAGGGCGAGTGCTTACCCGCTTCCCCAAAGAGGTTGACCGCGCCCGCCATCTCAACAAGTTCTGGCATCCAGTTGCCCGCCGCCATTAACGGCTCAACCCATTCGATCAACGCCACCGTCGGGCGCGAGGGTGTGGCAGCAGCGCGGCGGGTAATCTCCTGCATTCGCGTCTGTAACTCTTGGCAGAGACGATTGCCGCGCTCCGTAATTCCGAGAGCCTCGCTGACCCGTTGAATGTCGCGCCAGATGTCCGCCAGTTCGTTTGGTTCAAGCGAGACAATCACCGGGCGCGAAGTAGTGAATTCACAAACGGCGCGTTCGACATCCTTGAGCGATACGGCGCAGACTTCGCATTGCGCCTGTGTAATCAGGTGCGTCGGTTGCAGTTGTTCAAGCAATTGGCTGTTGACGCTGTAGACGCTTAATGCCTGATAGGCTTCTGCTCCGGCTTGCAGAGCGGCTTTAACGCGCTGGTCAATTTCGAGGCTCGTGCCAACGACATCGAATTTGGGGCTGGTGCAGATTGGCAAGGTGTGAACCGACGGCGGAAAGTCGCATTCGTGCGAACGCCCGACCAGAAAATCACGCATTCCGAGAGCGCCGACAATTTCGGTGGCGCTGGCAATCAGTGAGATGATTCGCGGATTCGTCATAGCTCCCTATAATTCTAAATTCAGCTTATCGCTTGGTCGCCAAGCCGGTATAGCCGGTCAGCGTTGACTTCGTAAAGTGAAACTCAAAGCTATCGTCAACCGTCCCCGTAAAGATCATGCGCCAGAACGGGCGTTGAAAAATCTTCGGCGCAAATCCCTGTAAGCAATCAACCCGCAGATGATTCTTTTCGCACATCTCACGCAACTCCGAAGGTTTCACAAACAGCCGGAGAATGTGCATATCGGGCGGCGTATTCTTCACAAACCATTCAACGCCCTTGATAACGATGAGCCACGCTATCAGGTTGCGGTTGAAGGTATGAAAGAAGAACTGTCCACCCGGTTTCAAGACCCGCGCAACTTCGGCAACGATGCGCCCCGGTTCATCCACATGCTCAAGAAAATCCATCGCGCAGACCACCTCAACCGATGCGTCCTCGTAAGGCAACGCATAGGCATTGCCGCTTTCATACGTGACGTTGCCCGTCGTGTCGTACTGTCGGGCAATCATCAGACTGCTCTGCGAAGCGTCCAGCCCCGTCACCTTATACCCATGTCGCGCCAGTTCGTTAGAGAGAAACCCCGCGCCGCAGCCGACATCAAGAATGCTCACCGCAGACTCGCCGAAGGCTTTGCGAATCTCTGCCAAAACCCATACATTCCGACTGCGGGATTCGGCGCGTAAGAGCGCCACCGGGTCATCTTTGGCGGTGTACCAACGCTCGCCTAAGTCGTTGTAGATTTCATTGTTGACGGCGTTACCGGCAGCTTTTTCCATACGAAATTCCAGTAGATAACCTGATACAACCCGAAGGCGACAATCAGCAAGAAGTTGCCAACGAAGAACCGCCGCTCAAAGCCTGCATAGCGAATGAGGTTGAACAGGCTTGCGCTATCACTATGTAATGCCATCCACAACAAGCCGGCGCTGATAAATAACACCGGATGCAAAATAAACAACAGCGCGTGTAACCATTGCTCGCCGGCGCGGCATTCCCGGCGGTGTACCCATTCATCTTTCGTCACAAACAAGCACGAAAAGATGCTCAACAGCGCATAGATCGTCACCGTAAAAGGCGACGGCGGAACCAACAAGAGAAAGCCCAAACAAGTTAGTACCGTTACGGTATCGAGCGGATGCCCGATGCGCTCCCATTTTGGTAACTTCCGTTGCCAGTGAAAATAGAACTCATCCACCGCCATCAGCAGGGCTTGAAGCAAAAACGGGATGAGCAGATAACGCGAACTGAGCATCAGCAATTTCTCAATAGATACGCTATGACTCTTGCAGTAAAGCCATGTCCTATTTGCTCTGTCGCGTAGCGACTCGATGAGTTTAGCCGTGTCTTTCAAGGCACGGAAGCCGATAGTCAAGCATTTTCGCGTCGCGTCAGCGACGATTGAATCTGCCAATGAGCCGAAATCAATCGTCGCTGACGCGACGCGATTGGCGTATCGTCTTACCACCAGGCGTTAAAACACCTGGCTAAACTCAAAGCGTCGCTACGCGACCTGGAAAACATCATAAATCAGCTAAATCCTACCGCTTTCTAAACAACGCCCCAGCGACGGTCAAGCCGGGACCGAAGGCCAGACTCGCTACCAGTGTTCCGGCTTTTACATCGCGCTCGGCAATCGTCTTTGCCCAGATATGCGGCAAAGTCGCTGACGACATATTGCCATGTTCAAAGAGTATCGAACGGCTTACCGTTGTCTGCCACTCTTCCAGTCCGAGTAATTCCTGCACCGAATCAATGATGCGCGGTCCGCCGGGGTGAATAGCAAAGACGGATTGCGCCTTCACATCGGCGTAATTCTCTCCGGCGCTGGCAAATAGGCGTTCCAGAAAAGGCGGCAACGTCGCGGCAATCTTATTCGGCACATCCCGCGAAAGGGTCATACGAAAACCGCCGTCCGACAATACCCAAGTCATATCTTCCAACGACTCCGGGACAATCTCTTCGCGGGTCGCCAGAATAGCAAACGACGGCTCATTGATCCGGTCGTCTGCGGCATCGGCTAGCGTCATTGAATAACGGATATGTCCGTCAGCAAAAAGGCTCTGCACGACTAATTGTTCCGGCGCGTGATTGCACGGATTGAAGTGCAGCGTACACATCTCGGTATGAATCAAGTCAGCGCGTGGCGGTCTGTCGTCCTGCGACACATTCAACAAACCGGCAGCAACGCGCAAAGCGGGCAGCGACGCATAACATCCCATGTGATAAATCTGTGTGGCGCGGGTCTGCCCTTGCCAGCCGCGACTTTCAATCAGTCGTTGAATGGCGCTTGGCGAAGCGTAGCCGGTGCAGGTGATGTGCAGCAAATCGGTTGGCGGCTCGCTCTCTTCGGCGTAAAAACGTTCGACGGCGCGGTTGACGGTTTCGGCAAAGAACTGATTACGAACGTCAATGCTCCTACCAGCGGGCGCAGCTTCGAGATTAAAAATTCTCATCTGCTGCCAATCGGTATGCGTGAAGTCATCGAGTTCGGAATAGCGATAGCCAATATGTTTCGGCGAACACCCGAACCGGCGCAAAAGTTTTTCCATGCGCGGCTGTAAATCGGCTTGTTTGGTTTCGCCACCAGTCAAGACCTCTTCGGCTTTGGCGTGCGCCGTTGCCAGCCAGCGCATATCATACTCATGCGTACCGCGATGAGCGGGCAATTGGACATTGAAGTTATAGAGAATCGGCAGACGCTTCATGTTGGTTCCCCCTCTCATCAAAAGTGTACCGCTTGCGCTTCGGAAACGGTAGGCGCGTTCGGCTATTTCAGAGAATGTTAAAACTGCGCCGAATTTCATTTCTGCATTGGCGCTTTTTCTTCAATTAAAAATTAAGAATTACGGATTACGAATTACGGGGGCTGTCTCTTCATTCTTAATTTTTAATTTTTAATTGGTTTCCGCATCGCTGCCATTTTCTACACCAAAATCTCTATAGTGAATTGTATTGGCGCGAAAATTTTGCGAATGCAGTCAGAACCGGGAGCGGTAGCGACCGCATGGGTGAGCCTTACCCAGTCGCTACCGCTCCCGGTTCTGACTTTTTGCATACTACATCGGTGCCATTTTTTGTATTGGCGCTTTTTTTTCTGCCACTCATTTCTGCAACAGTTTCTGCATTGGCGCTTTTTTGACTCATTTCTGCATCGCTGCCATTTTGGTTTCTGCATTTCATTTCTCCACGGGTTTCTGTATTGGCGCTATTTTTTATTGCTGCATGATGCGCCAAACTCTTAAACTCCCAAACTCCTCAACTCCCAAACTCTTCCCCGTTTCTGCATCGCTGCCATTTTCCTTTCCCTATCTGCGCGTTTTTTTGTTAAACGCTTTGCAATCAGCATTACCGAACTTCTTATGGTTGCGCTGCATCATAGATTGCATCACTGCCATTTTCCATTTCTGCAATCCATTTCTGCAACGCTGTCATTTTCGCGGCTTCCTGACCCCGATGGCGGCGTAGCCGCCGGAAGCAAAGAGCCAACCTACCGGGAAGGCAAGCCATCCCGCACATCCAAGCGGCACAGCCGCGAAACTGATGGCATTCTTCCTCACCCTTCCGCACAGCCGCAAAACCAGCAACCGCACCAGCAGCAGCAAAGCCGCAAAACCAGACTGCGCCAGCAACGGCATTGGCGTTTTTTTTTGGCAACAATCAAACCCGGCAAAGCCTCACCCGTTCATCCCTTCATCTCTTCATCCCTACGCCCCCACTCCCTTACTCCCCTACACACCAATACTAAGCCGCCGAGTGGTTCTGTGGTTTCCCTTGCCGCCCTGCAAGGTAAACTGCAAAACCGCGATGCGGTCAGTGGCTCAGGCTTACAGCGGAACCCGCGTCGCGCCCCGCCCAAGAACGCCACAGAGATTCCCCATCAAGCCACAAGACTACCATAACAGTACCACCTTGACACAGAATGTCAAGGAAAAGGCAAGAAGAGGAATGGCGATAGGAGAACGAATTGCCAATACGCTTTCGTGAATTGCTACGCTTTAGCTAAATTGCCTTGGGTTCTTTGAATTGCCACTCGCTTTAGCTAGTGGATAAGAGGGCATCTTTTGACTGGCTTTAGCCGAATGCACTCAAGCCATGCTCTTTGACTGCTACTTTTCCTCCAGCTAAAGCGGGAGGAAATTCACGAAAAGTCATTACAGCAAGTGACAATACCCAAGCGGAAAATACGCCGTAGAAAAGCGTTTGCACTAAGGTCGAGCGAAAGAAGGCTTCGCCGCGTTCGCCTTCAAATTTCAACTCAAGCGCCTGCTCCATCGCCTCACGCACGGCATGAAGCGACGGCAGTTCGGCTTTTTCAATGCGGGTTTTGGCATCGCGGGCATAAGAAGCAAGAAACCATGCGAGGTCTTTGGGGTCTTCAAGCGGCGCGGGTGTAAGCATGACGCGCTTGAGATATTCGCTAAAGGGCGTTTCATGTTCTCTGGCGAAGTCGTGCGGATTTTTGCCGCGCTCCCAGAATTCTTTTTCGCTGGTGGCAAGCGTGTAGCATTCGCCTAAACTCGGATTGCCGCCTGTGTCTTTCGTAACCAGAAGAAAATCGCGCAGATTCGTTACCAGCGCTTGTCCATAGCCGTACAAATAACGGCGCACCTGTTCACTTTCGGCGATGGCGCGGACTTCATCTTTTGCGCCTTTGACTTCCAGAACGCCGCGTTCAGGTTGTTGCCCTTTGAAGGCAGAAGGTTCGTGCAATGCCTCATCGCCGCCGGCTTGTTTCAGTTGTTGAGCCGTGAACAAGCCGCCGTCGGGAAGCCCCGCGCCGCGATTTTTGATATTGATGACGACGCGCACTTTCGGCTTGAGGGTTGCGCCGATGGCATTTATGAGATTGGCAAGCGGCGGATAGAAAGAGGTTTCCTTGACGTTTTCGCCGGTGGCGTGGATGTCGCGCAAATCGCGCAGATAGGTTTCCAGTGCTGACATGAGGTGAGACTCCAAAGCTTATTCTGCGTCTGCTAAAAGGCGCTCAAGCTCTTCAGGCAAGGGCAACCCAATGTAAAGAATTTGTGCCACAAGTTGTGGCACAAATTCAGAAGCATTTGAAATCAATATCGCTGAGATAGTGCGACATAACAGTAACTCACGTTAGGCGGCAACGAGGCAAACGGCAACTTTCAGGAGCCGGTGTTAGAGTACAAACTTTAGTTTGGTTGTAGCTTCACAAGCAGACCCTTAGCGGTTACAACGACGGCTTTGAATCCTAAAATATGCAGCGCGAGGTTCGCCGGAAAGCGCCATTTTCGCTTCCTTATACTACGACCAACCTGAAGGTTGAACTCTAACACCCGTCGTCAAGCGGTTCGGTTACTCGGTGCATAAGGTGAGTCAGTCATCTCCATTACCGACCTTTTCCACCCAGTATCAGGTATCAGGCGACTTTTTGACGATAGCTGATGACCGGAACCTTAATGGTGCGCGTTTGTGGTTGCCGGAAAGCGGTTGGAAGAATGGCGGCGATTTGCTGCCCGACTTCGGCATTGACAATTTTCTCGCCGCATTGCGGACATACTCCCGCCGGCACGTCTTCAATGACGAGAAGATTGCCTTTAATCCAGAAATCCTGATTGATGGTTTTCGCCTCCATTTGCTCGCCGCAAATGTGACACTTGCCATAATTGTAACTTTTCTTCTTTTTCATCATTTTTAGTCCAAAGCAAAGGTTGTGATAAAAAGCAGTTTGCCGTTTTCTTTGAGGCGACAGATTACGGCAATTTGTCGTCCGTCGGTCGCTGTGCCATATACTTCATAGCGCGTACCACGTGGGTCACGAGTGAAGCGACGATTTACACGACCATTCGCTATCGCCATTTCAATATCAGCAAAGATTAAATCATCAGCAGCCATTTCTTCAAAAAAGTGCGGAATCGTAAACTCATAGTCCTGATCCCGCACTTTTTCTCTAATTGTCTGGATGGCATTCTTCACGTTACGCCTTCGTATAAATCTCCGCGCCAAGTTGTACGAATTGCTGAGATTTTTCCTGTAAGCCCGCTTCTAAAGCCGCTTTTTCGTCAATCTCTTTTTGCGCGGCGTATTCGCGGACTTCCTGTGTAATTTTCATGGAGCAGAAATGCGGTCCGCACATGGAGCAGAAGTGCGCCAGTTTTGCGCCTTCCTGTGGCAAGGTTTCGTCGTGGTATTCCATCGCCAGTTCGGGGTCTAAGGCGAGGTTGAATTGATCCTGCCAGCGAAATTCAAAACGCGCTTTCGATAAGGCATTATCCTGATATTGTGCGCCCGGGTGTCCTTTGGCTAAATCGGCGGCGTGCGCGGCTATCTTGTAAGCAATCACGCCGTCGCGCACATCGTCCCGATTTGGCAGTCCCAGATGTTCTTTCGGGGTTACATAACAGAGCATCGCCGTACCGAACCAGCCAATCATCGCCGCGCCGATTGCTGACGTGATGTGGTCATAACCGGGCGCGATGTCGGTAACAAGCGGTCCGAGGGTGTAAAACGGCGCTTCGTGACAAACTTCCAGTTGGCGGTCTACGTTCTCTTTAATCAGCTGCATCGGCACATGACCGGGACCTTCGATCATCACCTGACAATTCATATCCCAGGCAATCTTTGTCAGTTCGCCAAGCGTGTCGAGTTCGGCAAATTGCGCTTCATCGTTGGCGTCGGCAATCGAGCCGGGGCGCAAGCCGTCGCCGAGGCTGAATGATACGTCATAGGCTCGCATAATCTCGCAAATGTCGCGGAAGTGCGTGTATAAGAAACTCTCCTGATGATGCGATAAACACCATTTCGCCATAATCGAGCCGCCGCGCGAGACGATGCCGGTGGTGCGCTTGGCGGTCAGCGGGATGTAGCGCAACAACACGCCCGCATGGATGGTGAAGTAATCAACGCCTTGCTCTGCCTGTTCGATGAGCGTGTCACGGTAAATCTCCCACGTCAGTTCTTCGGCTTTGCCATTGACCTTTTCGAGAGCCTGATAAATCGGCACAGTGCCAATCGGCACGGGCGAATTACGAATAATCCATTCGCGGGTTTCGTGAATGTTTTTGCCGGTTGACAAATCCATCACCGTATCGCCGCCCCATTTGATTGACCAGCGCATCTTTTCAACCTCTTCTTCGATGGACGAAGCGACGGCGGAATTGCCGATGTTGGCATTGATTTTGACAAGGAAATTTCGCCCGATAATCATTGGCTCCGATTCCGGGTGATTGATATTTGCCGGAATGATGGCGCGTCCGCGAGCCACTTCATCGCGCACAAATTCAGGCATGACAAAGCGCGGCACAGATGCGCCGAAGGATTCGCCGCGATGTTGAAAATTCAAGGCGCTGCGGTCATGTTCCTGCGCCGCAAAAGCCGCTTGTCGCCCCATATTTTCGCGGATGGCGATGAATTCCATTTCCGGCGTAATGATGCCGCGTCGGGCATAAGCAATTTGGGTTACGGCTTGTCCGCTTCGGGCGCGGAGAGGCATCCGGCGCAATCCCGGATAGGGTTCAAATTTCGCTTTATCGCGGGCGTATTCCCGGGCATTTTCAGTGAGGTAGCCATCGTCCTGCGGCAGAATCTCACGCCCCGTGTACTCTTCGACATCGCCGCGCCCGACAATCCATTCGCGGCGCAACCCCGGAAGTCCATCCGTTGAAGTGCATTTTATTTCAGGATCGCCCCAGGGACCGGAAGAATCATACACCCGCACCGGCTCATTTTCTTCGAGAGTATTGTTCATGCTGCGCGTCGGGTTCAGGTGAATTTCGCGGAAGGGTACGCGGATGTCAGGGCGTGTGCCTTCGACGTAGATGCGTCGGGAATGCGGGAATTGAATATGCCCGTTGCCATTGGTTTTCGTTTTGTCGCTCATCGGTCTACCTCATTTCATCATAAAAGAGTAATGCCTTTCGTATTACTTCAATGTTGTTTTACTTGAGACAGGGCTTCCACCACAGAGACACAGAGGTTGCACAGAGAAAGCGAAAGGAGCGTGTAAGAAGATTTACTGTCCTTCTTCTCTGCGCTGTCTCGGTGTTCTCTGCGTGAATCTTTATTTTGCCTCAAGTAACCTCGCATTACGCCTAGCAGTAAATGGAAAAGCCGCTTCGCCTGCGAGAAGACGAAACGGCTTAAAGTATCGTTTCTGTTCTCCCTGCGTCGGCATTATCCGCATCAGGTTCATAGGGTCTCCCTTGCGGGACTCTCAGCCTCACCATGAAGCTCCCCTGTCAATCGTCGCTTTGAGAAATATCAATTAGGGAAACAGATCATCAACTGCCATCACCCAGCCTTGCAAAGCAGGTTCAGCATCAGCCGTTTCGCCTCGGTGAAACATTCGGGGATTTGCCGGGTCATCAAATCGGTAAACGCTTATGGTTTCTCCCCTGAGTACATCCACATCCCAGACAACCAGCGTTCCGGCAGCAAAATAATCGTTGATTTTATTCGCAATGTCTCTTTCCGCTTGCGGTCCGTAATCGTTTTCGCTACGAACTTCAACCGCAAAAATCGGAGCGCCTTCGAGGAATTTGCCGCCGGTTGGTTGTCCGCTATAAAACGAAGCGTCAGGGCTGAATGATTTGCGGTTTGGCAGATTGACAGCATAACCGGCATTGTCCGTCAAAGCATAGCCGGAACGGGTGCGACGGGCATAGTCTCGAAGGCTTGCAAAGATTTCACCTGCGGCATAGTTCGGCAAAAATCCGGTTGGCATAAACTTTATTAGTTCTCCGTCAATGATTTCCGCTTTGCCATGTTCCGGGACATAGTACAAATCTTCAATTGTGGCTTCGACTTTTGTACTCACAAGACTTCACCAAGCCCGTTATCAACCGACGGACAACGCGCTTTTTCCGATGCAAATTTATAATCCCTTCGCGCTGCTATCCTTCAGACAAATATCAATTACCAAAACAGGTCATCAACCGCCATCGTCCAACCCGGCACGCCAGGTTCCGCTTCTGCTATCTCACCTCGCCGATAGATAGTTGGATTATTCGGGTCGCTATAACGATATACCCGGACTACCTCTTCCAACAATACATCTACATCCCAGACAACCTGTGTTCCGGCGGCAAAGTAATCGATACGCTTTTCGACAATCTTTTTTTCTGCCGTTTCGCCATAATCACTTTCGCTGCGAACTTCGACAGCAAAGACCGGAGCGCCTTCCAGAAATTTGCTACCCGTGCGTTTGCCTAAGTAGAAAGCGGCATCGGGGCTGAATGATTTACGATTCGGCAGATTGACAAGAAAGCCAGTATTATCAGTATAGGCACGACCAATTTGATGTTTACGTGAATAATCGCGCAAACTGACAAAGATTTCACTCGCCGCGCTGCTCGGCAAATCGCCTGTCGGCATAAATTTTACCAGTTCTCCATTAACGATTTCCGCTTTGCCGTTTTCCGGGATGCGGTATAAATCTTCAATTGTGGCTTCGATTTTCGCGCTCATCATACACCTACGGCTTATCATGATACTGCAATCTTGCAGATTAGCAACCAAGCCGCAGGGCAGCAAGGGCAGCGCACGGCTTTTTGTTAGCGGTTGCAGAAACTTTTCAGACTTTCTATGGTATTGCGCTGTCTAACGAGGGTATTTTCCATATCAACTTCAGTAGGGAGCGCACTATATGATCGGACTGGAATATAATGACGCCGCACACCTTCTCCGCCGCATGGGATTTGGCGGAAGTCCCGATGAAATCAATTCCCTTGCCAGCAAAGGGCGCGACGGCGCAGTAGATTATCTCTTAAATTACCAGAGCATTGATAATAGCGAAATGGAGCGC
>Ga0187894_10006710_pt1 | contig 11159 bp, 11 predicted proteins | sample GBC1701081metaG_FD_136650 | JGI IMG/M metagenome (GOLD analysis project Ga0187894, IMG submission 136650) | White microbial mat communities from a lava cave in the Kipuka Kanohina Cave System on the Island of Hawaii, USA - GBC170108-1 metaG ...
CGCTTTGCCGAGTTGGCGCAGGAGGCCGGCCTGCCGGACGGCGCGCTCAACGTTGTGACCGGCTCAACGCGCGAGCTGGGCCGCGCGCTGGTGCAGCATGGCGGGGTGGATAAGATCGCCTTCACCGGTTCCACGGCCACCGGACAGGACATTCTCCGCAATGCCGCCGGCGGCCTCAAGCCCGTTTCCCTCGAGCTGGGCGGCAAGTCGCCGAACATCGTCCTCGCCGATGCCGACCTCGACGCGGCGGTGAAGGGCGCAACCATCGGCATCTTCTACGGCAAGGGCGAAGTCTGCGCGGCCGGCTCGCGCCTGCTCGTGGAAAAGAAGGTGAAAGACGACTTCCTGCAAAAGCTCACCGAACGAGCGAAGAAAACGCAGCCGGGCGACCCGCTCGATCCCAAAACACGCTTCGGCGCGCTGGTCAGCGCCGAACAGATGAATAAAGTTCTCGGCTACATTGAGAAGGGCAAAGCGGAAGGCGCCGCGGTCGTCGCCGGGGGCAATCGCTCATCCTTTGGCAACGGCAAGGGAAACTTCGTCGAAGCCACGGTTTTCGACGGGGTCCGCAATGACATGACCATCGCCCGCGAAGAGATCTTCGGACCGGTGCTGGCCGCCATCGAATTTACCGATGCCGCCGATGCCGTGCGCCAGGCCAATGACAATCCCTATGGCCTTGCCGCGGCCGTCTGGACGCGGGACATCGGCAAGGCGCACCGCATCGCCGGCCAGCTCAAGGCCGGCACGGTGTGGATCAACACATATAACAACTACGATCCCGCTGCGGCCTTCGGCGGATACAAACAGAGCGGCTTCGGCCGCGAACTCAGCGTTCATGCCCTGGAAAACTACACGCAGGTGAAAAGCGTGTGGGTGAATCTGAAAGACTGACGCGCGCCGCGGCTTGCCGCGCGCCGGAATGGGAACATGCGAACCCTGCCCGACTACTTGCGGAGAGGCATGAAGCTGGTGATCGTCGGCATCAACCCCGGCGAAAACTCGGTGCGCGCCGGTCACTACTACTCCGGGCGCGGCAATCCGTTCTGGGAAATGCTGTACGAAGGCCGGATTGTTCCGGAACCGGTGGAATACACCGAAGACAAGCGCATGATTGAGTTCGGCATCGGCCTCACCGATCTGGTCAAGCGCCCGACGCGAGGCACCGAAGAAATCCGCCGCGAAGAGTGGACCGAAGGGCGCGTGCTGCTGGCGCAGAAGCTGGAAGAGTTCACGCCGAAAGTTATCGCGTTCAACGGCAAGACCGCCTATGAAAAGTTTTCGGGACGCCCGTGCGCGCTGGGCCTGCAGAAGGAAATGCTCTACGGCGCGCGCGTGTTTGTGCTGCCCTCGACCAGCGGCCAGAACGCCATGACGTCGCGCTCGCAGAAGCTGAAGTACTTCAAGCAGCTCGGTACGCTGCTGGCCAGAATGAAGGAGTAGCCCGGCCGCGGCGTCCCGGCGGAGCGTTGTCATTGCGGTTGGCAGGGGTGGGAGCTTTCCGCCCCTGACCCAGAGTCGAGACGCAAAGCGAAAAGGGCGCGCACCTGGCGGCGCCCCAGCGAAGAATGTCCAACGCACCACAAACCGCGCCGTCTGCCGTCGTGCTGGAATCGCGCGAGGGCTCTGTCCTCACGCTGCTCATGAACCGCCCGGAGAAACTGAACGCGCTCAACGAAGAGCTCGCGTCGGCATTGCTCGCGGCCATCCAGCGCATCGCGAAGGACGATTCGATTCGCTGCGTCATTCTCACCGGGGCGGGTCGCGCCTTCAACGCCGGTGGTGACCTGGGCCTGCTCAGCGACGCGCGCAAACGCGGCGCCGCGCAGGAACTGGAAGGGTTGTTGCGCGCCGGGCACGAACTGGTGCTGGCCCTCTGTGACCTGCCGCAGCCCGTGGTGGCGGCTATCAACGGCCCTGCCGCAGGTGGCGGCATGAACCTGGCGCTGGCCTGCGACATCCTGATTGCCGCGGATAACGCGCAGTTCGCCCAGAGTTTTGCAAAGATCGGCCTCTTTCCGGATTTTGGCGGCACCTACTCCCTGCCGCGGCTGGTCGGCCCGGCGAAGGCCGCGGAGCTGTTCATCACCGGCGATCTGATCTCTGCCGCGGAGGCGCACCGGCTGGGCATCGTGAATCACGTGGTGCCCGCGGAAAGGCTGATGGACGAAACGCGCGCCCTTGCCGCCAGGCTGGCTGCGGCGCCACCGCTCACCGCTCGCGCCGTGAAACGCGTGCTTCGCCGCAATGACCGCGAAGCGCTGGCCCGCGCGCTGGATGCCGAAGCCCGGCAACAAGTGGAGAATTTCAAGTCGGCGGATGCGCTGGAAGGATTGTCCTCGTTCTTCGAAAAGCGCAAGCCGGAATTCAAGGGTTCGTAGCAGCGGCCTTCCGATCCGCGCTGTGCGGTTTATTTACCGGCGACCGTCGTGCCGGCTGGCAGTCAGGGCAGCGAACAAGGAGAACAGAACGCAATGCCTGCAACAAAGATATCTACCTTCGATGACTGGGTGGACCTCTTCGCCGACTGGCGCAAGGACATCGGCGTCAACTATCCGGAAATCGCCAACTACCAGTTCGAGGCCAAGTTCGGCCCCACGCGCTCCGGGGAAATCGAATTCGGCGCATTCAAAGGCAATCCCAAGTGGCGCCGCGTGATTGACATTCCGGACCAGCGCATCCGCGACGGCTTGATGAACCTGATTGTGTTCCAGGGTGACACCGAGTTCGCCTCGGTCGAGCAGCAGCGCCAGCTTTTCCTGAACAGCCCCAGCGAGCACGACCGGCAGTCGCTGTGCCGCGTGGTGACCGAAGAGATGCGCCACGGCTGGCAGATGTGCCACCTGCTCATCAACTGCTTCGGGCGCGGCGGCCGCGTGGAAGCGCAAAAGATGCTGGAGCGGCGCGCGTTCGAGTCCAAGCGCCTGCTCGGCGCTTTCAATCAGGATATCAATCACTGGCTGGACTTTTTCACGTACACCGATTTCGTGGACCGCGACGGGAAATTCCAGCTCACCATGCTCAGCTTTTCCGGCTTTGAGCCGTTGGCCTCCTCGATGGTTCCCATGCTGAAGGAAGAATCCTTCCATCTCGGCACCGGGCAGGACGGCATCAAGCGCATCGTCAAGGCCGGCGTGATGCCGCTTAACATTGTCCAGAAATTCCTGAACAAGTGGATTCCGGTGAGCCTGGACCTGTTCGGCGTGGATCAATCCAGTTCGGCCCACTGGTTTTACGTCTGGGGCCTCAAAGGCCGCTTCGATGAACCCACGGCCAAACAGGAAGCCGACCTGGGTAACATGAACGACTACAACCGGCATTTGTACTACAAGGAATGCCAGCAACTGATTGACCTGATTAATAAGTCCGTCCCCGCCGGGCAGCCGAAACTCTTCGTGCCGGATATGAAGTTCAACCGGCAAATCGGCGCGCACGCGCGCCAACCCTACAGCGTGCACGGCGATCTGCTTTCCGAAAAGGAATACGCCGAACACCTGAAAGAGGCGTTGCCGCAGCCGGAAGACGTGAAACTCGTGATGGATATTCAGGCCAACGAGCCCAAGTGGATCGCGCCGAAAACGCCAGTGCAGTGAGCAAGCCCGTTCTTCGGTTAGCGCTTGCAGCGGGGCGCGCGGCTCGCGCCGGCCGTGAGCGGGCTTTCACAAGACTGAACACGGAAAACTGAAGACTCCGATGCAGACCACCGACCACACGCCACCGGCCACCGGCACCCGCTACGCCGCGGGTGAGCTGATGGTCGCCGCCGCGGCTCGTGAAATCCGCGACGGGGAACTGGTGTTTGTCGGGATGCGCCTGCCGCTGCTGGCGTTCCTGGTGGCCAAGCGCACGCACGCGCCACATGCCGTCGCGCTGTATGAGAACGGCATCCTGCGCGATGTGCCGGCGGCAGAAATGCTCTACACCATGGGTGATTCGCCCAACCTGCGCGGGGCCGCGCAGTGCGGCTCCATGCTGGACGTGATGGGCCTGATGCAGCAGGGCCGGGTGCACGCCGGCTTCCTCGGGGCGGCGGAAGTGGATCGCTTCGGCAACCTGAACACGCTGTGGGGACATCGCGACGGCCGCGAAGTGCGCTTGCCCGGCTCCGGCGGCGCGTGCGACATCGCCTGCCTGGCGCAACGCACCGTGGTGCTCATGGCGCATGAGCGCAATCGCTTTGTGGACCGCGTGGCCCATATCACTTCGCCGGGCAACGGCTTCGGGGGTGGCTGGCGGCGGGCGCGCGGCTTGCCCGCGAATTCCGGCCCGTCGGCGATTATCACCACGCTGGGCGTGCTGCGTTTCGCGGCTGACGGCGAGGCGTTCCTCGCTTCAATCCACCCCGGCGTGAAGCTCGAAGACGCGCTCTCCGCTACCGGCTGGGCGCTGACTGTGGCTGACGAGCTGGAAGAAACGCCGGCCCCGTCGGCGGAGGAACTGGCCGCCATTCGCGCTCTCGATCCCGGCGGCTTCTGGACGAAATGACCGCGCATAAATCCAAACTGGTTTCCATGCAGCACGCCATTGATGAGCACGTCTCATCCGGCTCCATGGTGTTGCTGGGCGCGCAACTCGAGCAGATGATTCCGTTCGCCGCCGGGCACGAAATCATCCGGCAGAACCGCCGCGACCTGACGCTGGTGGGCCCCATTTCCGACATTCTCTTTGACCAGATGATTGGCGCGGGTTGCGTTTCGCGCACCATGGCCGCGTGGGTGGGCAACGTCAGCGCCGGCCTGGGACACTGTTTTCGCCGCGCCGTGGAGAGGCACATCCCGCGTCCGCTCACCACGGTGGACTATTCCAATCTGACGCTGGCCCTCGGGCTGCACGCCGGCGCGCTCGGCGTGCCGTTCATGCCCACCTACTCGACGCTGGGCAGCGACCTGCTCGCCAAGAACGGCAACCTGCGTGAATTTGCTTCGCCGGTGAACGAAGAAAAGCTGATCGCGGTGCGCGCGCTGCGGCCGGATGTGGCCGTCATCCACGTGCAGCGCAGCGATGAATTCGGCAATGCCCACCTGTGGGGCTCGCTGGGCGTGGCCGCCGATGGGGCGCGCGCCTCGCGTAAAGTCATTGTCGTAGCCGAGGAAATCGTAGCGCCCGAGGTCATCGCATCGGACCCGAATCGGACGCTGATTCCGGGAATGCTGGTGAGCGCCGTGGTGCATGAGCCCATGGGCGCGCATCCTTCACCGGTGCAGGGCTGCTACGGCCGCGACCATGCCTTCTTCGCGCAGTATCACGAACAGTCGCGTGACCTGCACGACTTTGAAGCGTGGCTGCGGCGCTGGGTGCTCGGCGTCGCGGACCGCCGCGAATATCTGAATCAACTGGGCGCGTGCCGCGTGGAATCGCTGGCCGTGAAGCAGCATGCCTTCAGCGCGCCTGCGGATTTCGCGTAACGGCGGGACAGCGGCCCCGCCGGGGTTTTCCGGACGCCGCACAGAAAGGAATCGCGGGGCCACGCCCCGCCGCCACGACCATGACCGACAACATGCAGGTTCAGCCGCGCGAGGTGAAGCAGATGCTCGAGCGCGGCGAGCCGCTCCTGCTGGTGGACGTGCGCCAGGACTGGGAGCATCAGACCTGCCGCATCGAAGGCGCCAAACTCGTGCCCCTGGGCACGCTGCCCTCGAATCTGGCGCTGTTCGAAGAGGCGGAGGCCGTGGTGCTGTACTGCCATCACGGGATGCGCAGTCTGGATGCAGCGGCGTTCCTGCAGCAGCAGGGAATCAAGGCGCGCTCGCTGGCCGGCGGCATTGACCGCTGGTCCGTTGAAATCGATCCGAAGGTGCCGCGGTACTGAAAAGCTTGCCGGGCTGCGGTGTTGCAGTGTCAGTGCCGCATCACCCTGGAGTATGGCTGCTCTGCCGCCTGTTTGTGGAGATCGCGATGAGAAAAGTCAGGTTCCTGCACAAGCCGACTTGAACCTCCTGCCGCAATGCAAGAGGTCTCTTGCAGAAGAAGGGCGTGCAACTCGAATTGCGCGATCTGGATAAACAGCGGCTGACGGAGAAAGAACTCAATGAGCTGATTGGCGGCCGGGATTACACGCTCTTCCTGAATCCGCGCAACGAGCTGTACCGCGAGCGCCGGATGAAGGAGAAGCCCCCGTCACGCGCCGAGGCGCTGAAGCTGATGGCGGAGAATCCGAACCTGATCCGCCGGCCGGTGGTGATTCGCGGACGGCAGATTGTGCTCGGCTACGACCAAGCGCAATTGAAGAAGTTGCTTTCGTAACGCCGGCATCGTGCCGGCTCCGGCATGGCTGCCGGCTGAAGGCTGATACTCGAATGAAAGAACTCATCCAACTCAACGTGAACGGCGAAACGCATGACGTCGCCGCTCCGCCGCAGAAGCTGCTGCTGGATGTGCTTCGCGAAGACCTGAACCTGACCGGGGCCAAGCGCGCCTGTGACGATTCCAGTTGTGGCGCCTGCTCGGTGCTGGTTGACGGCGTGCCCCTGCTGAGTTGCGTAGCGCTGGCCGCCAGCTATCAGGGCCGCGCCATCACCACGGTCGAAGGCCTGGCGGCCTACGATGAACTGGCCCCGGTGCAGATCGGCTGGGCCGAAGGCGGCGGCTCGCAGTGCGGCTTCTGTTCACCCGGGTTCTTGATTTCCACGACGGCGCTGCTGAATCGCAACCCGAATCCCACCATGGATGAGATCCGCGAGGCGCTGGCCTCGAATCTGTGCCGCTGCACCGGCTACATGCAGATTTATGACTCCGTGCGCATCGCCATGGCGCGCGCGGCGGCGAAACGCGAACCACCGGAGGTTCAGGAATCCCCATCGTGAGCGAATCGAACACCACCATCATCGGCAAGCCCATGCCCATGACCGACGCGCGGGCCAAAGTCACCGGCCACGGCAAGTACACCGACGACCTCACCGCCCCCGGCATGCTCTTCGGCAAGATTCTGCACTCGCCGTACCCGCACGCCCGAATCCGCAGCATTGACGCTTCGCGAGCCGAAGCGCTGCCCGGCGTCAAAGCGGTGGCAACGGGAAGAGATGCGCCCACGCCGTACGGCATCCTGCCCATCGGACATGATGAATGCGCGCTCACCGTGGACAAGGCGCGCTACATCGGAGACAACGTGGCCGCCGTCGCCGCTACCAGCGCGGAAATCGCCGAGCAGGCGCTGGACCTGATTGCAGTGGACTACGAGCCCCTGCCAGGGTACTTCGAGCCGCTCGCCTCCATGGCTGCCGCGGACAACTGGCTCTTCCCTGACAAGCCCAACAACATCGAAAAGGAATACCACCACCACTTCGGCAACGTCGAAGAAGGGTTCGCGCAGGCGGCATTGGTCCGCGAGCAGCGCTACTACGCCGGCGAAGTAAACCATGCGGCGATGGAGCCGCACTCCACCCTGGCCATCTGGGAGCCGGACGGCCGCATGACCGTGTACAGCTCCACGCAGGTGCCCTACTACCTGCACCGCACGCTCAGCGAAGTGCTGGAAATGCCGATGAGCCAGATTCGCGTGATCAAGCCGCTGATTGGCGGCGGCTTCGGCGCGAAGAGCGAGGTCATCCCGCTGGAAGTCACTGCCGGCATTCTGGCCAGGAAGGCCAAACGCCCGGTGAAAATTACTTACACCCGTGAAGAAGTGTTCCTGGCGCATCGCGGCCGGCCCATCACCATTGTGGATTTGAAGGTCGGCATCACCCGCGAAGGGAAGATTACGGCGGCAGCGGCGCGCGTGGTGCAGGATGGCGGGGCCTACTGCGGCTACGGCCCGGTCACCGTGCTCTACAGCGGCGCGCTGCTCAACGCGCTGTACGACATTCCCAACGTGAAGTACGACGGCTTCCGCGTGCTCACCAACAAGCCGGCCTGCGGCGCGATGCGCGGACACGGCACGGTGAACGTGCGCTTCGCCTTTGAATCGCTGCTGGATGACCTGGCGGTACAGGCGGCGATGGATCCCGCTGAGCTTCGCCGCCGCAATCTGCTGCGCCCGCCGTGCATTGTGGCCAACGGCATGCGGGTCACCAGCTACGGCCTGCCGGAGTGCATCGAGAAGGTCGTCGAGCGCAGCGGCTGGAATGAAAAGCGAGGGAAGCTCCCGCGCGGAAAAGGCATCGGCATCGCCTGCAGCCACTATGTGAGCGGCGCGGCCAACCCGATTATCCGCTCGAACATTCCGCACACCACGGTGAACATGAAGATTGACCGCGACGCCGCGGTCACCGTGTTTACCGGCGCATCGGAAATCGGCCAGGGATCAGACACCATGGCCGTGCAAATCGCTGCGGAGATTCTGGGCGTGAAACCGCAGCGCATCAAGCTGGTTTCCGCCGATACCGAGCTGACTCCGATTGACCTGGGCAGTTATTCCAGCCGCGTCACCTTCATGGCCGGCAACGCCACCCTCAATGCCGCCAAGGACATGCGCCGGCAAATCCTGGAAGGCATTGCCCGCAAATACAAGTGTGACCCGGCCATGCTCGAAATGCGTGACGAGCATGTCTTCTCCGCCGATGATTCGCGCTTGCGTTTGACCTTCGATGAAGCCATCGCCGCCGTTCTGGAATTCACCGGCGCGCTCATCGCCAAAGGAACGTATGCGCCGCCGGAAGAAGCCCGCGGCGGCAAACACAAAGGCGCCGGCGTGGGCCCTTCGCCTTCGTACAGTTACAGCGCGCAAACCGTGGAAGTCACGGTGGACGAAGAAACCGGGCAGTTCCGCGTGGACCAGATCATCGCCGCGCACGATTGCGGCCGTGCGCTGAATCCGCTGACCGTCGAAGGGCAGGTGGAGGGCAGCGTGTACATGGGCCTGGGCCAGGCCATGCAGGAAGTGATGTCCTGGAACAACGGGCGGCTGATGAACCCCTCGCTGCTCGAGTACCGCATTCCCAGCACGCTGGAATCGCCCGATATCGAGTGCATCATCGTGGAAAGCATGGACCCGGAGGGCCCCTTCGGCGCCAAGGAGGCCGGCGAAGGCTCGCTGGCCGCGACGATTCCCGGCCTGGCCAACGCGATTTACGATGCCGTCGGCGTGCGTATCAACGAGACGCCCATCACGCCGGAAAAGGTGCTGGCAGGGTTGCGCGAGAAATCGAAGAGAGCGAGCGGGGCGAATGCAGCGGCGGGCCTGAGCGCGGCTGGCCCCTCGGCCCCGGCGCCGGATCTCAATCGCGGCGGTGCACGATGACCATGCCCGCCTTTCGCCTGGCGCGCCCGCGTACCGTGGAGGAAGCCGTCCGCATTCTCGCCGACCACGGCTCGCAGGCCCTGATCCTCGCCGGCGGCACGGACGTGGTGCCTAATTTGCAGATGAGGCTATTCGCCCCGCGCGTGGTGGTGGACGTGAAGCCTCTGGGCGCAGCCGGGCTGGCTGGAATCGAATTCTCGCCGGAGCGCGGCCTGCGCATCGGGGCGCTCACAACGTTGACGGAAGTCTGCAATTCCACGGTTGTTCGTCAGAAGTTCCCGGTGCTGGCCGAAGCGGTAGGTACGATCGCCGGGCCGTTGCAGCGCAACATGGGCACTATCGGCGGCAATCTCTGCCTGGAGACCCGCTGCCTCTGGTACAACCAGTCCTATTTCTGGCGCAAGGCGCTGGGTGGGTGCCTGAAGCATCCCATGCCCAATGTGCACGCCGCGCATCCGGAAACGATTTGTCACGTGGCGCCGGGCGGCAAGCGCTGCTGGGCGGTTTGGAGCGGTGACGCCGCACCCGCGCTGCTGGCGCTGGACGCGGAAGTGGAAATTGCCGGCGCGCGCGGCACGCGGCGCACCCCGCTCGCGCAGTTCTACCTGAACGACGGAATGAACCGCATGGCCATCGCGCGCGATGAACTGCTGACTGCCGTGCACGTGCCCGCGCGCATGGCCGGCCGCCGCGGCAACTACCACAAGCTGCGCATCCGCAATTCGATTGATTATCCGCTGGCCGGCGTAGCGGTTTCGATCGAAGTGGACGCCGCCGGCGTGTGCCGTGACGCGCGCGTGGCCGTGAACGCCGTCAATCCCGCGCCGTTGCTGATCAAGGAAGCGAGCGAGCTGCTGGTCGGCCACAAGGCCACCTCGGAATTGCTGGAGCGCGTTGCGCACCGCGCCACGCAAGTCGGCAAGCCGCTCACCACCTCCGCTTCGACGCCCGTCTATCGTCGTGACATGCTGAAAATCTACACGCGCCGCGCTCTGGAAGAGGCGTGGCAGAACGGCAAGGCAGAAGGCTGAACATCCCATGCAGAACGCAAGCGCTCCGCCGCCATTCCATCGGCAATTCTGCTTTCTGACTTCTGCATTCTGAGTTTATGCCGATTATTGACATCCACATTCACATCCAGCCGCTGCACATGTTCAAGCCGGAAGCGCTGGCGTTGATCAAGCGCGGGCGCAAGGACTACGCCGATGTGGAGCGCTATTCGGCCAGCCCGGCCGAGTTTCTGAAATTCCTCGATTCCCTGGAAATCGAGCGCGCCGGCCTGATCAACTACGTAAGCCCGGATGTAATCGGCTTTCCGCCGGCCGTAAACGACTGGATTGCGGATTACTGCCAGGCCAATCCCAGGCGCCTGCTGGCTTTCGGCTCCGTGCACCCCAAGTACGTCACCGACGCCGGCGCGGAAGTGGACCGGCTGGCACGGCTCGGCATTCGCGGATTGAAGGTGCATCCCTCGCATCAGCTTTATTCGCCGAACGACTATCGGGATGGCGCGCGCGATTCGCAGATGGCGGGATTAGCCGCGGTGTACGAACGCGCCGCGGCGAACAACATGCCGGTGATGATCCATACCGGCACTTCAATTTTTCCCGGCGCGCGCAACCGGCACGCGCAGCCCATGCTGGCCGATGATGTCGGCGTGGACTTTCCGAATCTGGTGGTGATTCTCGCCCATGGCGGGCGTCCGTTGTGGATGAACGAAGCGTTTTTCCTGGTGCGCCGGCACCGCAACATGTACATGGACATCTCCGGCATTCCGCCGCTGAAGTTGCTGGAATATTTTCCGCGGATCGAAGAAATCGCCGACAAGGTGTTGTGGGGCACGGACTGGCCCGGCCCCGGCGTGCCGGAAATCCGCCGCAATATGGAGCAGTTCGCCAGCCTGCCGCTGAGCGGCGCCACGCGGCAGAAGGTACTGTACGACAATGCGGCGCGGCTCTTTCCCGTCTAGCGTTTTGCGGCCGCA
>Ga0187894_10006711_pt1 | contig 11158 bp, 10 predicted proteins | sample GBC1701081metaG_FD_136650 | JGI IMG/M metagenome (GOLD analysis project Ga0187894, IMG submission 136650) | White microbial mat communities from a lava cave in the Kipuka Kanohina Cave System on the Island of Hawaii, USA - GBC170108-1 metaG ...
CCCTCAAGACGTTGAAGCTGGCGACCCGGATGTGGCCGCCCACCGAAGGGGGCGCGCCCGATCGCGGATTGTCGGGTGGATTGCGGTCCGAGCCGGATGATGGGGTCGAAATCGAGGCCCATCGGGTAGACACCCCGGCGGGAGTCCACGATCACGAGGTCGAGCAGACCGCGGGACGCGGGGTCGCCTGGACCGCTTCGCCGCAGGGCGTCCAACAGGCGCTTCACTGCGTCGGCGACTGGGAAACCGAGCTGCTCCGGATCGACGCCGCAACTGGGGACATACCCCTCCGGGCAGCCGGCCTCCGCGGCCGCGAGGCCGACACCGCGCGGCAGCACGCAGGCGAGCACACTCGAGTAGGACGGTGGACAAGCCCTACGGCACCAGGGTGCAGTTCACCGTCTCGGCGTCCTCGATGAGCGTCACCCCGGTCGCGGGGCGATAGGTCTGGCTGGCACCGTCCCAGTCGATCACCAGCCGGAAATGGCAGGAGCAGCGCCCGGTGTTGCCCTCCATGAAGGCCAGAAAGTCGGCGAGGTATGTGAAGTCGCCGGTCACGTCCGCGTGGAGAGAGCGCGAGAGACCCGGGCGATCGGCCCAGCGCGGCGACCGGCAGCCCGGACAGTGGCGCTTGGTGCCCTGGTCGAGGGGAAAGGCGTCGCGATAGTCATCGTTGCCGCGCGCCCCTCCAGCGAACGGAAACTCCGAGCAGACGCCGTTGTTGTTGGACTCGCACGAGCCCCCGCGCTCCACGCAGAAGGCCGCCGCGGCGCCGGTGTCGCACGCAGTACCGTCGAACACGCCGGCGCCCCGGCACGTCCGCGTGTCGCACTCGGGATGGGGCGGACCGCCGGCCGGCGCGCAGGACGTCAGGTCGCGTCCCGCGCTGCACGCTCTCTTGTGGGACACCTGTCCGCCGCTCAGGGCCGTGCGCTTGATCAGCTGGCCCTCGCGGCACAGCAGGGGGTCGCTGCCCGGCTTGAGCAGCGCCTCGATCTCGAAGTTGAGGCTCACAAAGGTTGGATCCGGACCCAGCGGAGCCGGGTTCCAGCGATCGTCGGTCGGGTCACCGGGCGTGCCGTTGTCATTGAGCCGGCGCTGATCTCCGAGGACCCCGGCGCCTCCGCCGGCGAAGACGACCATCTCCTCGCACCCGCAGGCGATCGGCTGTCGCACCGCGGGGCCCTGCGGGTCTCCGATCCGGAGGCCCTCGCGAGGCTCGGTCACGCACAGGCCGTCGTTGTCGCAGACCGTGAACTCGAGATCGTAGCTACCCGGGGCGCCGTAGGTGTGGACGAAGGTCGGCCCGGTCGACGTCTGCCCTGTGCCGTCCCCGAACCGGATCGCATAGCTCACGATGACCCCGTCCGGGTCGGAGGCCAGGCAGAAGAATCCCACCGTGAGGCTGCCGGGAGCCCCGCTGACGAAGCACTGGCCGATGGTGGGCCGGCGGCCCACGGTCACCCGATGCACGACCTCCTCGCCGGGGATCCGGGCGCGAACATGCAGCGAGCCCGTGGGGAGGGCGTCCGTGTCGAGCCTCGTCGTCGCCGACGTCTCCCCGAAGTCCGGGGCGTCGTCGCGATCGACCAGCCGGTAGGCGATGCCGTCCGTGGAGATCTCGAGGGTGGGTCGGATCGTCGTCCCCCCGGGGGGCCGGGATACCGCAGCCCACAGCAGCAGGTCGCCCGCCACCGTCTGTCCGTCTCGAGGGGACAGGAGGTGAAGACCGGGTCGCGCGCCCCCGGGGCAGCTGGCGTTGAGGGCGCCGTCGTCGAACTGATCGCAGTCGCGGGCCAGACCGAGAGCGCGGTTGAGGGCCCGACAGACGCGGCACTCGACGAGCGCCTCCACGCGCTCTGCCAGAGCGGACGAGTCCCCCGCCCCGAGACCCGCACCCGGGAACAGGACGGCGGGATCCAGGCCAGCGCACTTTGTGGTGACCTCACCGGTCAGGCCGCGGACCGCCCTGGCGATCTGGCCCTTCGGATCGGGCAGCGTAGGGGTCAGACATCGGGTCTCGACCCCGGCGGCGTCCACGATGGCGCCGGCCTTCGTGCCCGCGGCCACGCACTGGGCGAAGGTCCGCATCTTGAGGTTCCACAGCCCGCGCGCGCGGTTGAACGCCGCGTCCTGGCAGCGGGCGGCGGCCGCTCCCGGCGCGATCGTCGCGCCGGATGCCGTCAGGTCAGGGCCGAAGAGATCGTGGACGAGGTCGATCGCCGCCTCCCGATGGGCCGCGCTGGTCGTCTCGGGGTCCGTGACGAGCGGCGCGCCGCTCGCGCACGAGGCGGAGAAGGCGTTGGCGACGCGCTGCGCGGCACGGGCCACCTTGCCCTTGGCGTCGGCGACCAGGCAGCTTTCGGGATCGACCACTCTGCCCGTCCCGGCATTCTTCACGCAGGTCCGGCTCTCGCCGTGTTGCGTCCGGGACACGGCGATGGCCTGCTCGTTGACCTGGTCGATGCACCGCCGTTCGCTCGAGGTGAGTTCGCCCGCGGCAGGACCGGCGCCGAGCAGGAACGAGATGGCGGCCACGGCGCGCGACAGTAATCGCGCCCGGCGGCTCACTGCGGAGGGGAGCGGACGGTATCCTGAGGCCCGATTCAGGAGCATCGAGACCTCCCGAGGGAATGCAGGCGGGTGCACGATAGGTCACGGTCACAGCCAATGTCAAGGCGCCCTGTGGCAGCGGCTCTCTCCGGGTGCGCGGCATGCGAGGAAGCGGCTGGCCTCTCGCTTGACGTGGTGGCATACCGCCCCACAAGAGCACTCCGCGGTCAACGCCGCAGAAGGGAGAGGCCAGCCATGGACCATACTGGCATCGACGTCCACAAGCGGGAACGCCAGATCTACATCCTCGCCGAGGACGGTGAGGTGGTCGAGCAACGCATCCGCACCGAACCCGAGCGCTTCGCCGCCGTCCTCGCGACGCGGCCGCGCGCCCGCATTTGTGATCGAGGCCTCGACCGACAGTGAGTGGGTGGCCCGCTGTCTCGAGGCCCACGGCCATGAAGTCATCGTCGCCGATCCGAACCTCGCCCCCATGTAGGCCACCCGCTCTGGCAAGGTCAAGACCGACCGCCGCGATGCCGGAGCCCTCGCGGAGGCGTGTCTGCTCGGCGCCTACCGCCCTGCCCATCGCCGGTCCGATCCCCAGCGCCACGTGCGCGGCCGCTTGCTCGGCCCCGATGCCCTCGTCCGCACGCGCACGCGCTACAACTCGCTCATCCGCGCCCTGCTCCGCCAGCACGGCTACCGCGTCCCGTCCGGCAGTACGGAGACCTTCGTCGCTCGCGTGCAGGACTTGCCCCTGCCCGGTCACTTACTCTCGGTGGTCGCCCCGCTGCTCGCTCTCCTGCGCCCCCTCAACCGGCAGCTCGCGTATTCCGACGCCACCATCGAGCACCTCGCCGTCCAGGACTCGCGCCTGCCACGGCTGCGCTCCGCCCCGTGCGTCGGGCCCGTCGTCGCGGCCGCCTTCCTCGCCGCCATCGACGACGCCCAGCGCTTCCGCACGCACAACTCGACGATCAGGACGCCGTCCTTGTCGGTGACCCAGCCGGGCAGGAGCGGCGAGCCGAGGCGGATGGCGAGGCGGATCTTGTTGCCGGCGATGGCCGAGGTGGCGGCGTCGAAGAGCACGGGCGCCTCGCGGCGCGCCGGCGCGGCGAGCGCGATCGGGTTGATTCCGAGTAGCGGCTTCGACGCGAAGGTCAGCACGGCGGCGAGGCCGGCGGCAGTGAAGCGCACGCCGACCATGTCGTGCTCGATCGCCCTCGATGATCGCGGAACGACGGCCCGGCGCGCCTCGACGAGCCCGGCGCTCGCTCAGGGGGCCGTCGCGACTGCCAGGCTGGTCCCGGCCACGCTGACGCCGGACGGATCGGTGAACACGAGAAAGACGCGATTCGCGGCGGGATCGAGGGCGATGTCGCCCGCAGCCGAGACGAACACGCCGAACGCCGCCGTTTCGCGGGCATCGATACGTGTGGTCACGGTCTCGCCGATCGCGGATGCGCACAGTCCGGTCGAGGAGTCGGTCCGGCACAGGAGATCTGTGCGGGCAGGGTTGCCCGGCCGGTGTTCGCCGAGACCCTGATGTCCCCCGAGACGCCGACGTTGGCCGCGGCCACCGTAAACGCGGAACTCCCATTCTTCGGGACCGTCAGGATGCCGGTGTTCGGGTGCGAGACCGACAGCGCCACGATGTCCGATTTCGGCACGGCAAACGATCCGATCTGCTCGGTGTTGCCTTGCCTTCCGGCACTCTGCAGGCCGGCGACGTGGACGGCGCCGTCCGGGGTCACGATCGCCGCCCGGGCGGAGAACCCGCCCGGCAGCAGCGTGCTGCTCCACGTGACCCCGTCGTCGGCGGACTCGGCCCGACTCAATTGCAGTTGCTCAGACACTGGGTGAGCCCGGTCCCGTCACAGTACGCGAAGCCGTTGTCGGCGCTATTGGCGGTGGAGGCCTCGATTGTATCCCGCTCCGCCCGGACGGTGTCCTTGCACGTCTGCCTGGTGATCGTGTTGACGAACGTGTCGCATTCGGCAATCTGGAGCGCCACGAAACTCGCCCTCATCTTGTTGAAGCACGCCAGCCTGGCGGCCACGGCCTTGCGGCAGAGCGTGGACCATTTGGCACACAGGCTCGCACAGTTGGCGGTACCGCTTCCCTGATCGTCGGGCAGAAAATCGAGCGACTCCGTGGCCGCGCCTCCAGGGCCGCCGGAGCCGCAGACCGAAGTCGTAAACAAGTCGACGGCCAGCGTCGCCTCGGCGGGCACGGACGAGACTGTGGCGATTGCGAGGAGAATGAGGCCGGTGAGCAGCCGGAGTGTCATGGCGGGGCTCCTTGTCACAGGGGTGCGGCAGGCCTGGGAGATGCCCGGACGCTCTCCACCGCCAGGCCGGCGCGTCGACACACAACTCGTCTCGTGTACGCCGCCTCTCTCGGTTTGTCAATCAGACCATGGTCGTAGTTGATCGCGCGCCCCCTGTGCCAACCACCGACGCGGCGCGAACGATTGCGAGGGCACCGGGCGAGTTCGCGCTCCGCACGTCCTCCTCACGTGCCTCTCGACCTCGCGCCGCCGTCAGTTCGACGACACAGGCCCCTTCCACGTCCCGATCGTCGTGTAGGGCCGATCCGGACACGTATCGTCGCTGCTCACGGGGATGTCGGCAAACGTGCGCGCGCTCCCGGCGACGTCGCTGAGCACCGGCCCGGCAGTCAGGAACAGCTCGCGCGGCTGACCGCCGACCGTCACGTCCAGACGGCTGCCGGCGTCGCGGCCGCGGCCGGTGTCGTTCGGCTGTCCGTTGTACCAGAGGCGCACCATGCCGGAGGCATGTCCCTTCGGCCGCGAGCACGTCCGCCGCACCGCCACTGAGATTGCCAGTTCCGACCCGGGGGGGACCTCCACGCCAGCGGCAGTCAGTGAGATCGCTCGCAGCACGGCGTTGCTGAAGCCGGTGCCTCCGGCCGGAACGTCCAGCACTCGGCCCGAACCGATCGGCGTCCCCCCCAGCGACACGTCGGCCCACACGTCGAGCCTGAGACCGGCCGCGTCGCTGTTCGCGAGCCCGACCCACAGCTTCGCGTCGCCGAGCGAGAGGCTCGCGCTCCCCGTGGGGCCGCCGAGGCAGCCTCCAGGCGGCGGCGGGGGAGTCGCCGGGCTCGTCTTGCCCTCGGCCCGCTCCCACACGCGGATGTATCCTTCGGCGGACTTGAACAGCGGATCGAGGTCGGGCGCGCTCAGGCCGATCCGCGTGAGGTCGGCGATCATGTCGGGCAGCAGGCCGACGTGCGCGAGACCGTCGCCGTTGAAGTCGAACACCTTCTTCCCGGTCACCTGCTTGTGGAAGGTGCCGAAGCCCGGGAGCGTGAACGGGTAAGGCAGCTCGGTGCCGAGCTGGCGAAGGTGATTCAGCGGCTGGTCCTCCGCCGCGTCTCCCCCGCAAGCGTCGGTTCCGAAGCGCGGGCCCACGTGCCCGGCGACGCCGTTGAAGTCGCTGCCGACGGCGACCGGCCCCCCCATCGTGTCCTTCGCGTACTGATACGCCTGTCCCCACGTCCGCGTGGAGTGCATGCTGTTGTCGGCGATCTTGCCGCCGTAGGCCACCGTGTGCTTCTCGCCCTTCCGATCCGTGTCCTGCACGTCGTCCTTCAGCATGACCGCGACCATGCCCCCCAGGGTCTTGATGCGCAGGAGCTGCGCGCTCGTCCGCATCCGCTCGTGCCGGCCGGCGTTGTCGCCGAACTCCTGCTCGTGCAGATCGAAGAAGATGGCGTGGCTCGCGACCAGCGGGTAAGGACGCAGGCGCTGCTCCGCCCGGGTGAGCGTCGCGTCGAGCGACTTCCTCGACATGTGGTCGACGTCGATGATCATGCCCTTGTCCATCAGCTTGTCGAGGAGCACCAGGCCCAGGTCGGTCAGGCCGTTGGCGTTGCAGCTCGCGAAGTCCGGATTGGTATTGCCGTTGGTGTAGATCGGCGATTCGAGGTTGCCGAAGCCGAACGTCGAGATCAGGGTCTCGATGAAGCTGTCGAGCCAGAAGCCGTATCCGGCGCCGCCGCAGTCCTCGACTCCCCACCAGTGGCCGGACGCGACCCGGTTGCCCACGTTGATGGCGTCCTGCCACGCCGCCGGAGCGCCGAGCTGGTTGTCGAAGTTGTGGATCGGGAAGATGTGGCGGACGCCCTTGTCGTAGTACTTGTCCACTGCGCTCCTGATCGATTCTGCCGTGCACGGGCCGTTGTACCTGCAGCCGAACGGATGGTCGACCTCGATGCCGAGCACGACGGCGAGCTTGCCGGCCTGGAGCGCCTGTCGCGCCTCCTCCGGCGTCCGGACGATCCGGAACCATCCGCCCTTCACTCCCGGGTGCTGGCTGTCGAGCCAGTCCTCGAAGTCGTAGGCGGCCTTGAGCTGGGCCTCGATCGGCGGCAAGGCGGGCGGGTTCGCCACGAGCGGACGGAACCGGTCGTCGAACTCGTCGAGGTCGGCAAGCCGGCTCGGCGGCAGCATCGACTCCTCGCAGTTCGCCGTGGCGAGGTGCTTGTTGGACTTGCACAGGGCCTCGTTGGTCACGGCGAGCATCACCATCAACCGCAGGCCGCCGCGGTACGCGCGCTCCAGCCACGTGTAATACATCTGCTGGTGCGTCGTGCTGGTCCACGACGGCCATCCGTTGAAGATCGGCGCGCCGAGCGGAGACTTGGGCCTGTCCTGCGTGCCGACTCCGACGGGATCGTCGACGCCGATGCCGAGGACGATGGCGTGATCTCCGTGGAAGAGGACGCTCCCGCAGTCGGGGAGGTAGTCCGGACACGACGGGGAGGGGAGCGCGTTTCCGTCCTTCTTGACGAGGCCGAGGTTCGATCCGAAATCCGCCCTGAGCGCCGCGTTGGCGCCGCCGGTCGGATCGTACGGCGTGCCCGCCAGGACTCCGCCGCCGTGCCCGAGATGCGCGAACAGGTGCGCATGCATGTCGGCGTATCCGGCAAGGGCGCACGCCGGGCCGGTCACCGATGGCGAGAAGTTCGTCGTCGGCTCGCCGGCGGGCTGGACCGGTGAGGCGATGCAGGTCCCCGAGGACGAGATCTGGAACGGATTCGCGCCACCCGCGCCGCCCCCGCAGAGGCAATCGCCCGTGCAGCCCGCGATCTGGATGAGCCCGTCCTGGCAGGCGTTTCCCTCGCCACCGCAGCACGCGCGCTGCCCCTCGCCACCGCACGCGGTAGCCTTGATGCAGGTGCTGTTCGCGTTGCCGCCGCCGATGCCGCAGGAGCAGTCGGAGCCCACACAGCCGTTGACCTCGGTCGCTCCGCTGTCGCACTTGCGCGTGAACAGTCCGACCTCGTTCACGCAGCATGCGCGCTGTCCGGGGCCGCCGCAGTGAGAGAAGTCGTCGGGGGTGGGCGCGAAGTAGTTGCAGTAGCCCGAGGAGCAGCCGCCGCACAGGCCGGAGACGTTGCAGCCGGCGATCTCCACCAGGCCCGAGTCGCACGAGGGGAAGGCCTCGCCGAGGCAGCAGGCGCGCTGCAGCGCCCCGCCGCAATCGAGGCGATTGTCCGGATGCGCGGCGCCCGCCGGAGTGAACGCGGTCGCCAGCACGAAGGCGATGAGCACTCCGGAACAGCACGCGGCGAGCGCCACCGAAGAAGTCGGCATTCCTCGATATCCCATCGACGGCCTCCTTCCGTTCGAGCGCTCGTCACGAAACCGGCGCCCGCCGGTACCGTAGCCCCGGCGGATGGGTCAAGTCTTGAGGAAGTCCTGAAGATGTCGTCAGGGTTGTCTGGAGAAGTCGCCGAGGGGCCGCGGGTCGACCGCGGCTGATGGTGGCGGGACTACCCGGAGCAGCTCACTCGCGATGCGAGCGGCGAGGGCGCGCGGTGGCGAGGCGCACGTGTTGCCCGGACGCCCTGAGGCCGATCACGGGAGCGCTCGCGGCGCCGCGGGCCTAGGCGCGCGCCTTGTCGATCGCCACGTTCACGGCGTGGTTCTCGGCCACGGTCACCCGAAACAGGCCGGCCGGCGAGGCGCCCCTCAGGAAGTCCCGGAAGAGCGAATCGAGCGTGGCCGAGGGCGACAGCTCGAGGCCGAGGTCTCGAAGGTCCCGCGACAGCGAATCGGCGGAATCGAGGTAGCGGTTGGACGTCGCGAGGACGTCGGGGTTGCCGCTCGGCACGCGGACGGCGAGGATCCGCGCCACAGCCAGCTCGGCGTTCGGATGATGAAACACCCGGCCGCACATCACTCCCAGCAGCGCACTGGCGGGGGCATTCGGGCACAGGAACGCGAGCAGCGCGCGGCTATCCGCTGCCGCGTCGACGAGGTCGAGATACATGATGCGATCCGAGAACGCCACGTCCCCGCGATGGCGAAGCGGGACCGCGCGGTGCGGGAGCGACTCCATGTACACGGCCGTCATCGCGGACGGCGACCCGGGTGGCGAATCGATGACGAGGGAACCGCGGATGATGCGGCCCTCGAACGCCGGCGACCAGGCATGCGAGTAGCACGCGAAGCTTCCCCGGAGGGTGGAATGGCTCGCGGGCTCCGCGGCCGCGGGCAACGCCTCGCGCTCCTCCACGGGACCGACGAAGCGGAAGCCCCGACGAAACACCGTGCGGATGTATCCCTCCTTCGACCTGCTGTCCCGGATGGCCCTCCGGGCGGCGTTGATGCGCGTGGAGAGCGCCGAATCGGAGACGACCCGCTCGTTCCAGATGACCTGGTGGATCTCCTGCTTGGTCACGAGGCGGTCGCGGTTCCTGACGAGGTGCAAGAGCAGATCGAGGACTTGCGGCTCCAGGTGGCACGGCACGCCGCCGCGCCGTAGCTCGAACCGCTCGGTATCGAGCTCGCAGTCGCCGAACACGTAGACCGTGCGCGCCATGCTCGAGCAGGGTGGCGGGGGGCAATCTTAGCTGATTTTGGCGGCGCCGAGGGGACGAGTTGGTCGCGGAACCCGAGGATCGTCGCGGTAGCTCGCGATCCTGGTCCCGATGGTCAACGCCGCGGTCGCGCTGACCTTGGCCAATACGGAGGCCCTCACGGTCCCCGGGTTGGTCCTGGTTCCTCGGGGGCAGACCAGCGCGACGTTCGAGGTCTTCACGAACGCGGGCATAGTATAGGCAGCGGCTGTGGTATCGGCTCCTGGGCGGCCTGCGTCTGGGGCCTGGGTCTGAGAATGGGGCGCTATGTCGCAGTGACGGGTACCAGGGCCGGGGCCACCGCGGCCGCAGGGCCGTTCATGTTGCTTTGTATGAAGCCGGCTGGCCGTGTCAAGTCGCCACGCCGACCCCTCCCTCTGGATGTGCGAGCTGTTGCGTTGATGGCTGGCTGGTGACAGCGGGGCCGATCGCACGAAGTTCCGTCCGTCCAGTCGCCTCGCAACCCGGTCTCGTCGGAGCCATCTCTTCGCCGGCACGCGGCATGAGGAAGTCCCGGAGGCGTGTCGCAATCAATATGTCGAGCTTCTGGTGAGCTCATGGCATCGGCGCGCTGACGCCTCCGTGGACGACACGGGTCTCGCGCCGCTGTGGCGGCTGAGGCCGCGGTTCACGGGACGGTTGTTCCTTGGTGAGGATCCAATAGGTGGCTTCGGCCAAGTGGCGGGCCACCGCCCCGATGGCCGTCTGATGCCCGCGGCGGCGGGCGATGCGCTGATAGAGGTGGGTCACATGCCGATCGGGCCACCGCGCCCGGCGGCGGCAAATCACGTTGGCGGCTTCCCCGAAGGCCCCCTTGAGGTAGCGGTTGACGTCGGGCCGAAGCGGCCCGTACCGCGTCCGGCCGCCGCTGGGGTGGACCCGCGGCGTGGTCCCGGCATAGGCGGCCAGCTGAGCGCTCCGCGGAAAGCGGCTCACGTCGCCGACCTCGAGGCGAATCACCACGCCGAGGATGAAGCCGACCCCCGGAACACTCCGGAGCCATTCGAGCGCGGCGGTGGGGGCGAAGAGTTCACTCATCCGCTGTTCACGCTGCGCCCCCTGTCGGTCCAGCGTCTCGATCTGCTCGAGCACGCGTTGCGCCGCATGGGCCGTCTGGGGCGGCAGCTGGCCCAGGTGCTCCTGCAGCCAGCGGGTGCCCTGACGGCCGAAGAGGTCGCTCACGTCCGGCAGGCTCATGGCGTACTTGGCCAGGGCGGCGTGGATCCGGTTCTTGAGCCGGGTGCGCTGCCGGACGAGGACCATTCGCGTTCGGGGCAGGTCGCGCTGGTCGCGGAGCGCACTGGGGGGGATCCAGACGGCAGGCAGCGTGCCCGCCCGCTGAAGCCGGTTGAGGCCGCGCGCGTCGAGCTTGTCCGTCTTGTTGATCATGCCGAGCATCAGCTTGGCCTTGCGGGCGTGCACGAGCCGGGGCCGGCACCCGGCGCCTTCGATCTCATCCACGATCCAGTACCAGTTGCCGGTGGTTTCCACCGCCGGGGATCCCGGGTCACATCGCCGGAGAAACTCCTGCAGGGCGCCCCGCTCATGGGGGATCTGCCGCTCGCAAATCAGTCGGCCATCCTCCCCCTCCACTGACGCAAGGGTGTAATGCTTGTGCGAATCGAACGCGATACGCTGCATCGCTCGGGACCTCCTCTCTCTCCGGTTCCTGTTCTGAACGCAGGATACTCACCGGCGCGGGAGGGACGCG
>Ga0187894_10006712_pt1 | contig 11156 bp, 8 predicted proteins | sample GBC1701081metaG_FD_136650 | JGI IMG/M metagenome (GOLD analysis project Ga0187894, IMG submission 136650) | White microbial mat communities from a lava cave in the Kipuka Kanohina Cave System on the Island of Hawaii, USA - GBC170108-1 metaG ...
GTCTGGTTCCACTCCGCGAGTTGTTGCTGCTCAGTTGCGGTTAGCAATGGCCCAATATTCATCATGCGGAAGAAAAAACTTTCGCGGTTGCGGAATCGATTACGCCGAAGGCGTTCGCCAGTTTCAGCCGGCTTGCGGAATCGATTACGCCGTAGGCGTTCGCCAGTTTCAGCCCAGAGTTGGGACAACTCTGGGTCGGAATGCTGAAGACAATTGAAACGCTGAAAGCGTTGGCGAATCCCGCTTCTCGCCAACACTTTCAGTGTTGGAAGATGTGTTTTCTCTTTGGTTCCCAGGGTTCTCGCAAGCTCCAACCCTGGGCTCGACCTGGAAAACGCCTTTCAGTGTTCAATTCAGGACACCAGATTAAGTTAGGTTAGTGAGTTTATTGGCCCAGGGGCCAGCGCTCATAACGGCACCAGGCGACTTGCATAACATCGCGCTCGACTAGAAGGTGGTCCTGGAAAGGTGAGCGGACCCCTTCTGCTTTGCGCCGTTCGCTTACTTTGTCCTGATGGAACTCGCGTGTCTCGCGATCGAGTTTCAAGTTGCCGGTACGCAGAAAACGCACAGCGCCTTCCACGTCGCGCGCGGTCATGACCTCACCACGATTGTGCACACTGGGGGAGAAAGGAATGTCGACGAACCCTTTTTCAAACCCGGTCACCACTCCCTGAGCTATGTCACCATTCCCACACAAGATTATGCTCTCGAGAATTGCATCGACCTCCCGCCGTATAACAACACACTCCTCTGCCACGCGCGCCTCATCCACATAGCAACCAAAAGCACCGGCAAGTCCTCCGTTAATAAGTTCTATACCGGTGATGTTGTCTGTGAGAGTCGGAATACGGAAGGCTTCCACTGGAGTCTTGCCGATGAGACGAGTTGCGCCCGAGCGGGCCGCGGTAATCGCTGAGCTTCGAATCAATTCGTCGGCACGCTTCAGGCAAGGAGGAAACGCGGCCATGTACTGATGAAAGACCGTGTTGACCTGCACGTCTTTGTAGCCCAGGTGATCGAGAATCTCGTTCGTCAGCTTCGCCATCATGCGAATTGCGGCAATATCTTGCGAGCGATGACCTTGCTCGGCGTACCCAAGACTGACGCACTTCACGCCCTGCCTGACGGCCAGAAGCGTTTCTATAATATTGGTCACGATTGCCAGACAGGGCGGAATCAAGGTCGCCGTCAGCGTGCCAAAAAATTCCCGATCGAGCACGATGCCAAACAGCTTGTGATGAAGACCGGTTAGATAGTCGACGTACTGCCAGTTTCTGATCGACTCAGCCAACGGATAGTCTTTGTAATACGGAATGTTGTAAGAGATCGCGCCGCCCTCAAACGACGTTACTCCTCCTGCGTATGAAATCTCGGCAAGGAGACGCGGGTCGCGCGTGCTGTGACGGGTCTGCAAAGGCAAGCGGATCTGCTGTGCGATTCGTCGCAGCCCGGCGACTCCATGATTAATGACCGGGAAGCCGTTGAGCATTGAATTTCCGGACAAACGGCTTTCGCGAATTGCCTCATCCGCGCCCGCATAATTGTTGTTGCGTGTTAACGAGTCGACCTGGTACGAGAGCACCTTGATGCCCGCTCTTTTGAAGTTCTTGAACAGCCTGATCTGTTCGCCGATGAGAGCAACTCCGCAGCGCGGCTGGACCAGGATTGGGCCATGGTCCATCCTGACATGGGCTTGAACTTTCGAAAACGAAGGTTGCCGTATCAGGAATTGCGCATTGCTGGCGAGGTTGCGCGCGCCGTTACCGGTTTTCCATTGTTCAAGTACTTCACGCCGGCGTGACTCAAAGGTCTCCAGCTCAAGCAACCTATCGTGTGCGACACCCGGAAAACAACAGGTCGCCGGCAAATGGTGCTTCCAAAGCTCCGCATAGTTCTCGACTGCTTGCACGCCTGACAAGTCTTGCTTCAACAGGTCCAGCACAGTTGTCAGTTCAATGAACTTCAGGAAAACACGATTGAAGCCCATCTCAATAAAGTCGCGTTCGCAGCCCTCGCTGACTCCAAGATTTCCGCCCAGGTACCAGATCGTGCCATTCGTTTTGAACTCGCGCTTGAAGGCGGGAAATTCACGCAGGTAATAACGCGCATGACCGTCCATGCTGGAGATCATCACGACGTTGGCCAGGCTGGCTATCTGAAAGAAGTCCGTCAGGCTGTTTTGCGTACCCAGATAGCGAACCTGATAGCCATTTGCCGAGAGACTCTGACGAAGAATGGCCAAGCCGACGGAATGTGAATCGCCGCTGAGACCACCCAGTAGGATAGTATGCCCGCGTTTGTCAGACGCCTGTTGCTGACTCATGGACTTGGGTTGGGCTGAAAGTTACAGGAGGAGCGGGAGTATTAAGAAGGCAAGCTACCGCCCTTTAGGCCCGGTAGCGGATCTTTGAGTAGCGCTTCTTTTAACTGAAAGCTGAAGGTACTGTCTGTCTTGAACCCGACTGAGTCTGTAAGCAGACGGAGCAGTTCACAGCATAGCTCAAGAAAGACAGTCCGGAGAACTCATTCCTTCAGAAAATGGTTAAGCTCATTACGGATAATTCGATAACATTCGCACGAATTAGCCTCAAGTCTGGCGCGGTCGAGTATCAGAATCTTCCCACGGCTATAGCGAATAAGGCCGGCTCTCTGCAACCGGCCTGCGGCCATCGTGACAGCGGTTCTGGGAACGCCCAAGGCATGTGAAATAGTCTCTTGTGTAAGATTCAGACTATCCGAATTCACTCGATCCTGAACCGTGAGTAGCCAGCGGCTCTGTGTTTCCTCGAGCGTGTGAAAACGATTGCATATAGATGATTGTGAGATTTGATCAATCAATAAGCTGAGATAGCGGAGCACCAACTCATGAAATGTTTTTCCTCTGTCAAACTCTTCTCGTAGTGCATCCGCTTTGATTCTGAATGCTTCGGCAGCGAACTGAACTGTCACCTCGTAGGGAATCGTCCGGTTTCTCAAGATTACCGGAAGACCGACTATGCCTTCGTTACCAACCATAGCAACTTCAATTGTGGAACCGGTTTCGGTGGTGGAAAGGAAAGAGAGTAAACCGCTGCCCAGAAAATATGCGTACTGGATATCATCTCCCGTTAAATAGATGATTTCACCTTTCTCCAGGAAGACATTTTCCAGGTGGGCCACCAGTCGTGCGAACTCTTCGTGAGGAAGGGCCGCCAGAATCCTGTTCTGAATAGCTAGTTGCTTCGATACTGCAAGCATAGTCGTTGCTTACCGCACTTACCGGGAAATTCCTCTTATGCTGGGCTGCACATCGATATGGTTAAGGCAAGGAGCTGTCGGGAGGATTGAGCACGTGAATGATACCTTTTTGGAATGCCGTGTCAACATTCTGGCGCCTCATGTCTTATCCGCCGACTGTTGAAGCTCAAGCTCAAACTGGCTTTGCCCGAATAGTGCTCTTCCCTGTGGGCTCTGTGTCTCGGTGGTTGTATTTTCCGAAGCATTACAGTGCGCGGAACAATGCCAACAAAATCTGTCACAAACTCAGTCGCGAGAGGTACTTTAGTGTAGAGACGCACAGGGTGTTGGCGAACCAGACGGTAGTGGTCGAGAACGGCCTGATCGTCGAGATCGGCAATGCGAAGAAGGTGAAGCTGCCGAAGGACGCTGTGCGTATCGACGGCAAGAGGAAATACCTGGTCCCAGGCCTCGTCGACATGCACACGCACCTGCTGTCGGACAGCGATGAGTTCCCCGACTCGATCGGTCCGGATGAGCTTCGCGTGATGGTCGCGAACGGCGTCACGACGGTCCGGTTCATGATCGGGACACCGGAGCTGTTGGCCCTGCGCAGCCGCTGGGCTAACGGCGAGATAGAAGCCCCGACGATCTTCGTCGCAAGCCCTCACCTGACGGGCCGCGAACAAGGAAACAACTTCGTGGTTAACACGCCGGAAGATGCGCGCGAGGCCGTGCGTAAATCGAAAGCCGCGGGTTACGACTTCATCAAAGTGACGACGTTCATCAAGCCGGAGGTTTACGAAGCGGCAGTGGACGAAGCCGCGAAGCAGAACATTCTCGTCGTCCGTTGGACCAGCGAGCACGCTGGGTTAAACTGCGCGAGAAGTTAATCAAGGCAATCTACGACGCCGGTGGCCGGATCATGACGGGGTCGGACACGCCCGAGTTCCTCTGGTTATATGGCTTCGGAATGCATCACGAACTGAAGGCATTGAAAGACGCCGGCCTTTCCAATTACGCGGTGCTCGAAGCAGCAACCAGGAACCCGTCAATGTTCCTCGGAAGCATCGACAGGGTCGGCACCATGGAGAAAGGAAAACGAGCCGACCTCATACTGCTATACGCCAATCCGCTCGACGACATCTCCGCTACCGAGAATCGCGCCGGCGTTATGCTGAAGGGGAAATGGCACACCCAACAAGAGTTGAACGGCTGGCTCGACCAGGCGGCACAAACGATCTCGACATCACGTGGTGTCCTAATTCGAACGTGGTGTCCTAATTTGAACGCCAAAGGCGTTTACTAATTTCAGCCCAGGGTTGGCGGAACCGCCAACCCTGGGACTAAACGGATTTTTTGGTACCAATGCTGAAAGCATTGGCAAGTGGCGCTCTCCCTTGCGAACGCTTTCAGCGTAGTAGTCTTTCACATCCTCTGACCCAGGGTTGTACCAACCCTGGGTTGAAATTAGTAAACGCCTTTGGCGTTCAAATTAGGACACTACCCGACATCATTTAAGGAAACTAAGGCAGAAAACTGAATGACCGCAAACCATGTCAGAACTCTGTTGACAATCTGTGTAAACGTCCTCGTAACTACCGCCATCTTTGCCCAGACTGCGCAAAAAATCACCAAAATTGAGACTGAAGGTCTGCAAACCTTAACCGCTGAGATGGTCGTCGCCACCAGCGGTTTGAAGATTGGTGAGACTTTTTCGGTGGCCGCAACCGACGCGGCGGCCGAGCGTTTGCTGAACAGCGGTCTATTTAAAAGAGTTGGTTATCGCACACGAAGCGCCGGCGCAAACGTGACGATCACGTTCCAGCTTGAAGAACTCAAAGGTCAGTTGTCACCGGTCGTCTTCGACAACTTCATTTGGTTTTCCGACGAAGAACTTGCCGCCGCAGTCAAACGCGAGGTTCCCTCTTTCAACGGTTCGGCACCCGATATTGGCAACACCAACGACGCTATTAAGAAAGCTCTGCAAGACCTGCTCGCTGAACGCAAACTGCCCGGACAAGTGGAATACAACCTCACCGAACATGAACACTTGTTTCGGGTCGAGGGCGTACCGATGAAGATTTGCACGCTTCATTTTCCTGGCGCGCAGAGCGTATCGGAACAAAAACTGATTCAAGCCACGCGCAGTTCGATGGACCCCGAATACTCTCGCCAATCGGCGAAGACTTTTCCACGATATGGTCTCTATCCGATCTACAGGGAACTGGGCCACCTGCGCGCATCGTTCGGATCGCCGGTCGCCAAGCCTGAATCGAAGGCCGGTTGTGAAGGAGTCGATTTGACTATTTCGGTCAATGAAGGCGTGGCTTATTCGTGGGCAAAGGCTGAGTGGTCCGGGAACCAGGTGTTATCGGCCAACGAGCTTGACGATGCGTTAGGCATGAAACCGGGCGAGATTGCCAATGGCAAGAAGTTCGATAAGGGCTTGAGCGAGGTCCAGAAGGCTTACGGGAAGCATGGCCACATTCAGGCACGCATGAAACCTACACCTGAATTTGACGACGGCACGCCGAAAGTAACTTTCAAGATCGCGATCAACGAAGGCCCGCAATATCGAATGGGCACAGTCGAGTTCAAAGGGTTTTCATCCGGCGCTGCCGCCGCGCTCGCCAAAAAATGGGCGCTGAAAAGTAGCGAGATTTACGATCAGACTTATGTTGGTCGATTTTATCGTGAGGGCGCACGTGAAATACTGTCGCGAATCGCGAGCGAACGGCAGTCGCAGGGAAAGCCATTGCCAAACATCGACACTCAGGAAAGACCAGATCCTCAGACTTTGATTGTGAATCTGGTAATCGAACTTAAGAATTGAAGCTCACGTCAACAGAGTTGACGTGAGCTGTGACAGTTTTCTGAATTCAATAGTCCACTCAAGTAACCTTAAGCGCAATTTTTCCGAGGTGGTGCTGTGAGAGCGCCGCTTGTGCAGCGGCCGCCTGCTCAAGTGGAAACACGCGATGGACATGCACTTCGAATGGACTAGCCTCAATGAGGCGATTTAACTTGTCGATAAGTTCGCGGCCGCCCTCGCCATCGTATGCTTCGACTTTCACTCCGGCGGGCGGCTTCGGTGCGGGCATTACACCGTTTGGATAGGCGACGCGGCCACCAGCGCGGATCGCAGACAGCGCCCGATCAGTCACCTCACCACCGGCAGTAACGAGCGCCGCGTCGATCCCACCGGGCTCAAATTCGCGGGCCACCGTCAAGACGTTCTCGCTGCGACCGTCAGCCGCTGCATCCGCGCCAAGCTGTTTGACAAGTCTGACGCCGTCATCGCCTGAGGCTACAGCAAACACGCGGGCACCCAATCGCTTGGCGAGTTGTACGGCAAGGTGTCCGAGTCCGCCGCTGGCGCCGAAGATCATTACAGATTCATCTGGTCGCAGTCCGAGAACCTCGTCCAAACCCGTCAGCGCAGTAAGGGCGTCGCTCGGCATTACGGCTGCCTGCTCGATTGTCAGAGCGCTGGGGATGCGAGAAGCATTGCCAGCCTTGACGACAGCATACTCCGCATAAAAACCTCCCTTCGGATTCCCGAGTTCCGAAGCATAAACGCGATCACCTGCCTTAAACTCTTTTACCTTCTCGCCAACCGCCGCAACTGTGCCGGCTCCGTCGGTGCCTAACACATACGGAAACTTCGCCGCACTGCCCAGCACTTCCACGAACCCGCCTTCGCGCTCGAACGGATCCCAGGCGCCAACGCCCGCGGCCCCGACGTGAATCAAGATCTCGTCCGTCCCTGCTTCAGGTATTGGCAGGGTCTGCACCTTTAATGTTTCGGGACCTCCAAAACGATCCAGCGCAACCGCACGCATCGTTTTTTCCTTTGCCTTGCTCGTCTTCGCCATAACTTTACTCCTTGATTTCAATACTTCCGGGGATCGGCAGGAAACGAGATTAAGGATCTAACGGTGCAGCGGGGTCACAGAACCGTCCCTTTTTTGTGTGATCCGGTTCATAGCCACAAAGAAGCACTAGAGGCACAAATGTATTCGCAAAACCCTTTGTGCTTCTTGTGCCTCCTGGTGGCGCGATCCGCGCAATCCGGGTGACTCCTACTCGTATCTCAGAGCAATTAATGGATCAACCTTCGCTGCGCGACGCGCCGGGATGTAACACGCCAGCAATGCGACGACAGTCAATAGCCCTATTACACTGACGTAGGTCAGCGGGTCAGTCGCCGTTATTTCAAACAGCAGCGTGCGCATCAATCTCGTCAACGCAAATGCGCCCGCTAACCCGATGACCGCGCCGATGAGCAACATACCCAGGCTCTGTCCGATGACGAGCCGCAACACGTGAAGCGGTCGCGCCCCCAGCGCCATTCGCACTCCTATTTCCTGCGTGCGCTGCGCCACCGAATAAGCCATCACGCCGTAAATACCAATTGCCGCCAGGAACAACGCGATCCCCGAGAACGTCGCCAGCAGTAGCGCGAGGAAGCGTGGTTGGACCATCGACTTCGACACCACTTCATTCATGGACCACAGATTGTAGACCGGCAGGCTCGAATCCAATTCACGAACGGCATTGCGAATCGAACCTTCCAGCGCCACGGATTCATTCGAGGCGCGGACGACAAAATTTACGTTCGACCCGAGGAACTGATTCGACACTTGTCGTACTTGGAAGTAGAGTTCGGGACCGGCGGGCTTGTCCATACCGGTATTCTTGGTGTCTTCAACCACGCCGACAATCGTGAACCAGACCTTGGGATCGGCAAACGCCGGATTCACACGCCGGCCAATCGGACTGCCGGTCCAAAATCTTTTCGCGAGCGCCTGATTGACAACCACAACCGGCATCGCGTTAGGGTTGTCGTCCTGCGGTTCAAACGTGCGACCCTCCAGCAACCGGATCTTCATCGTCTTGAAGTAATCGCTACCAACGATGTTCCAGTAGTCGACGTTCTGCGCCGGGCTATCGGGTGTTTGCTGATAGCCTTCGATCTCGGTGTCGTTAGCATTGATGCGGCGTAGCGGAGGCAGTCCACTTGCCATCGAGACGCCGGCCACACCGGGAATCGTGCTGAGTTTTTGCTCGAGCGCGTTCACAAACTGGAGGCGTTCGGGAGCCCGGTATTTGACTGCCGGAAGATTCAGGCTGAAGCTGACGACACCTGCCGGATCAAAACCGGTGTTGACTTGTTGCAACTTCCAAAAGGCGCGAATCATCAGGCCGGAGCCGATGACCAGGATCACCGCGAGCGCAACCTCTGCGACTACGAGACTCTTGCGGAGTGTCTGTCCTCCTCCGCGAATTGCGCGCTGCCCGGCAGTGCGAATCCAGTTAGCCAGGTTACGTTCACTGACTTGGGCCAGTGGCGCGAGACCAAAGAGAAAAACAGCAACGATCGCAACCGCGATCGTAAACCCGAGTACGGGAAGACCAACGCCAATCTCCTCAGTGCGCGGTACGCTATCGGGCGCAAACAGTAACAGGACCTTCAACCCCGCGAATGCCAGCGCGACTCCGAGAATTGAAGCGATCAAGACCAGTACGAAACCTTCGGCAACGAATTGACGGACCATTCGTTTTAGACCAGCTCCCAGCGCGAGCCGGACTGCAAACTCACGATGACGTGATTCCGCGCGAGCCAGCAACAGGTTCGCCACGTTCACACACGCGATGAGCAGCACAAAACCAACCGCTGCCATGAGCAGCCACACGGCTTTGCGAGCCGAGCCGACAACATCTTCGTGAAGTCCCACCATTACCACCGGGTGGCCTTGAGGATTGAGTAAGTGCTGTGAGCGACCCTCACTCTTCCAGCCGGCCATCAAGCTCGTCATTTCGCTCTGCGCTTGCTCCGTAGTTACGCCGGGTCTCAACCTGCCGATTACTGACAGGAAGTGGGAACCACGACTGCCCGGGTTGGCGGGATTGAATTGGAAAGGTAGGAGGAGCTCGACCGGATCGTTGCTTCCGGGAGGGAATGCAAAGTTCGCGGGCATCACACCAACAACCGTGGTTGTGGCGGCGTTGACCTGAATCTGTTTGCCGATGATGTCGCTCGCTCCGCCAAAACCCTTTTGCCAGAGACCATGCGAAATGATGGCGACTCTTGGTCCACCATTGCGATCTTCTTCTTCAGTGAAGTTGCGGCCACGTTCGGGTTGCACTCCCAGCACATCAATCAAGCTGCGCGTAATACCGGCAGACGTGACTCGAAGCGGCTCGCTCTCAGTCCCGACGTTCTGACCACCTGGCGCCCAGGCGCCAATCGCTTCCCAGGATTTTGCCTCGCGCTGAATGTCGAGCAGTTCGGGAGGCGAGAGCCAAAACTTCTGAAGCTTCATCGTGGGAAACTCGCTGTAGACGCGCACGAGTTGACCTGGTTGGCGGTAAGGCAACGGCCGTAACAGGACCGAGTTGACAACGCTGAAGATGGCCGAATTGGCGCCGATACCCACGGCGAGCGTCAGAATCGCTACGGCGGTGAAGGCTGGATTCTTTTTCAACATACGCAGCGCGTATTTCAAATCCTGTAGGAACGTTTGCATTGTCGCGGTCCTCCGGAGGTCTCCAGGTGCTCAGGCTTGGTGGTTCTCACACCAAATGAAAGTGGTTCTATTGCTTAACACCGCCGCGGAAGAAATCTTGGCAAAGAATCTACTATCTGTACCGAGTGCGCTCGGCGGATGCGGTGGGCAATCTCTCGGTGCCGGGAAGTATCGACGTCGCGACGGCGATTACTTTCACGGACAACCCGCTGGCGGTAGGCACGGCCCTGGTGAAGGCGCAGCACGTGACGGAGCTGCGGCAGACGGTGAACGCGGTGCGTGCGACGGCCAATCTGAGTGCCGCAACCTGGACCGATAGTTCGCTGACGAACGTGCCGATCAAAGCAGTGCACATTGAAGAGTTGCGCACGAACCTGAACCAGGCGTTGAGTGCGCTCGGACTCTCTACCAGTTCCTACACCGATGCTTCGCTCTCTGGAGTAGTGATCAAGAAAGTGCACGTCGACGAACTGCGCCAGCGCGTGGAGTGAGCGAGTTAGAAACTCAATGCGCCGTCCTCAAAAACAGACTTGTGACCCGGAGTAAAGCCATGAAAAGACTTTCTGCACGCAGGATCTTCACGAACGTATTCAAAGGTTGCGGCGTTTGCGCAGTCGTTCTCTTTTGTTTAAGTGCCGGCATTCGCGTCCACGGACAAACTGCCGAGTTCACCCAGAACAGCAGTGCAAGTCATACCGTCACCTTACAGGTCCCGTTGGCTGAATACCCGGGACGCGGTGGCAGCCTGCCCGTGAAATTGACTTATTCAAGCGGTGGTTTGTGGCGCATCGGTTTTATGAACTCGATTCCGATGGGCTCCAGCGTGTGGCGCAGTGTCACTGAAGCGATCTACGCGGAGCATTCAACCGCCGGTTGGACCACGAGCCTGGATGTACCGAAGGTCGAATGGCCCAGGCAGAACGATGTGTATTGGTATACCGGCAAAGCCTACACGAGAGGCACCGTGTCGCCATTCACGTATCGCGTGGCCCAGCTCTTCATGCACATGCCGGATGGTTCGACGCATGAAATGCGCAAGCAGGATGCGGTTTACCAGGACTCCGGCTCCATTAACATGACAGGAACGTTTTATTCCGTCGACGGTTCGCGGATGCGCTACGACAGCACCGGCCAGAATACCGGGACACTGTACCTGCCGGATGGAACCCGGTACATCCTGGGCACGACCACAGTGCAACGCATAGATCGCCACGGCAACACACTTAACTACGACACCAGCACACGCCAGTGGACCGATACGATGGGGCGAGTAATTGGAATGCCGTGGCCTGTGAACCCCGGGCCGGGTGATTACACCTATTCAGTCCCCGGTTTTAATAACTCTACTATCGCCTACACAATTAAATTCCGATCGCTTTCCTCGGCGCTCACGCCGGACGCACA
>Ga0187894_10006713_pt1 | contig 11155 bp, 9 predicted proteins | sample GBC1701081metaG_FD_136650 | JGI IMG/M metagenome (GOLD analysis project Ga0187894, IMG submission 136650) | White microbial mat communities from a lava cave in the Kipuka Kanohina Cave System on the Island of Hawaii, USA - GBC170108-1 metaG ...
CCTCCGAGCTGCTCGAGAGCGAGCTGTTCGGCTTCGAGAAGGGCGCGTTCACCGGCGCGCAGAAGCGCAAGCTCGGCAAGTTCGAGTTCGCGAACGGCGGCACGATCTTCCTGGACGAGATCGCCGAGATGAGCCCGGCGCTCCAGGCGAAGTTGTTACAGGTGCTACAGGACGGCGAGTTCTCGCGCCTCGGCGGCGAGCGCGACGTGCAGGTCGACACGCGCGTGCTCGCGGCGACGAATCGGAATCTCGAAGAAGCGGTCGGCCAGCAACAGTTCCGCGAGGACCTGTTCTACCGGCTGAACGTCGTCACCGTGACGCTGCCGCCGCTGCGCGAGCGCGGCGCCGCGATCCCGTTCCTGATCGAGCACTTCCTGCAGAAGTTCGCGCGCGAGTACAAGAAGACGCCGAAGCCGCTCTCGGAGGCGGGCCTCGCCGCGCTCAGCGCCTACGCCTGGCCCGGCAACGTGCGCGAGCTCGAGAACATGACACGGCGGATCGTGGTGTTAGGGGGCGAGCAGTCGGTGCTCGGCGAGATCGCAGCGCGCGCGCCGAAGCCGGAAGAGCGCACGCAGGAAGCGCTCGAGCTGCTGCCGGAGCTCGCGAACGGCGCGACGCTCGACCTGAAGGCGATCGCGAAGCGCGCCGCCGCCGTCGCGGAGAAGCGCGTGATCGCGCGCGTGCTCGAGCAGACGCGCTGGAACCGCAAGGAAGCCGCCGAGCGGCTGCAGATCAGTTACAAGGCGCTGCTCTACAAGATGAAGGACAGCGGGCTGTCCGAAGGGCGCTGACGCGAGATGTTGGGGGAGCGAGGAATCGACATGCAGGATCACGATGATTGCGAAGAGCCGGCGCAGCGCGCGCTGATCGGCGCCCCCCGCAGCGGCATGCGCTCCCGCCCCGCGCTGCTGCTGGCGCTGCTCGCTGCGCTGCTCGCGTGTCAGACGACGCGCCTCACGCCGCCGCCGCAGGAGGCGCCGCCGGCGGGCGAGTACCGCATCGGCGAGGGCGACCTGCTCGCAGTGCGCGTCTGGAAGAATCAGGAGCTGTCGGTCGAAGTGCCGGTGCGCCCGGACGGCATGATCTCGGTGCCGCTCGTGAACGACGTCGAAGCGGCTGGTCTCACGACGGAAGAGCTGAAGCAGAACATCACGACGAAGCTGAACGAGTTCATCACGAACCCCGACGTGACGGTCGTGGTGCTGCGCGCCGACAGTAAGCGCGTGTTCGTGCTCGGCGAAGTCCAGCGCCCTGGGCCCGTCACGCTCGCGAGCCAGCTGTTCGTGCTCGACGCGATCTCCGCGGCGGGCGGCTTCACGCCGTTCGCCGACGAGAACGACATCCGCATCATCCGCCGCGGCGCCGACGGCCAGGAGCTCGAGTTCGGCTTCGACTACAAGGCGTACGTGAGGGGCCGCGCGGCCGGCACGAATATCGCCCTCCAGCCGGGCGACACGATCGTCGTGCCGCAATGACGAGAGCGCCACGATGAGGCGAATCGCTTCAGCACTCGCGATCGCGTCTCTCGTTCCCGCCCAGCTGCTCGCCGCCGATCTCACGCTCGGGGCGCGCACCGAGGTCTGGTACGACGACAACGTGCTCGGAACGGATACCGACGAAGTGAGCGACGCCGAGGTTCTGCTCTCCCCGACGATCGACGTCTCCGAGCGCTGGGGCACCGTCGACGCGGAACTGAACTTCAAGCCGAACTACGAGTTCTTTCTCGATGAGAAGGATCTGCGTGGTCTCAACTACGCAGCGGACGGAAGGTTCGAGTGGAATCCCACCGCTCGCTCCAGCTTCGAGCTGAAGGACACTTTCCTGCGTTATCGCAGCCTGCGACTTCTCACGAGCGCGCAGGGCGGTACGCCCGCCGAGTCCGGCGCGCGCGACAAGTTCTTTCGGAACGTCGCCCAGCTGATCGGCAGCCACCGCTTGACGCCCATCGACGTGGTCCAGCTGTCGGGAAGTTTCTCACTCTGGAAGTTCGACGAGGGGAACAGGTTCGATCAAGAGACGTTCGGTGCCGAGCTCAGCTATCAGCACAGCGTCTCGAGAGCCTTCTCATTCGGTACAGGTGCGTCCTATTCGCGCCTCCGAATCGAGCAGCGCGGTGCCATTCCGCAGCGCGACACCGACTACGTCAACCTCTCCCTGATCGCGAACTACGAGCCGGCGGACACCCTCCTCGTGAGCTTCTCCGCGGGTCCGACCTGGGTTCGCCAGCCCCGAGTCGATTCGCCAGCTCTGGTGCGTCTCGACCTGTATCCGTTTTTCGGCAACGCCATCATCGTCGGCAACGTTCCGAGCACCTGCCCGACGCTCTCGACGGGCGAGTTCTTCCTCGGGCTGGGCTGCAATCTGACGACTGCGAGCCCGGGGACGCAGCTTTACTTGGACCTCCTTCAGAGAGCAGTCGATCCCGTCTTCTTCGCGGGTGCCAACAAGGATCGCGACGACATCACGTATTTCGCAGACGTGAGTGTCGAGAGACAGTGGGAGACGGCGAGCCTTTCGCTCACGTACCGACGCGACGAGGGCTCGAACTCGGGGGCAGGCTTCAGCAGCGTGGCCGATCTGGTCGAGCTGCGCGGCGGGGTTCGCCCGCTGCGCGAGCTTGCGCTCACCGCAGCCGTGAGCTGGGAGAACCGCGAGGAGACACAGACTGGATCGCAGTTCGTGACCGTGCTCGACACGCTTCCGGCTTCGGGCTCGTTGCCCGCGATCGCGTATCTCGTCCCTGTCGGAGTGCGTGCAGTGAGCGGATCGGGCTCGAGTGCGAGCGTCGAGACCCTCGGTGTGCTTTTGAACGCGAGCTACCAGATCACGCCGCGTGCTCAGCTGACCAGCGCCGTCACCTGGCGCGATCAGAACGCCGACCTGACCTCGTCCTTCAACGACTACGAACGATTCCAGGTGATGCTCGGCATCAACGTCGAGCTCGAGCCCATTCGCTGGTGACTAGGAGCTAGCCATGGACATGGAGCAAGGCTTCCAACTCGACGATCTGCGCGGGATGTTTCGGCGGCGCTGGACGAGGATGGCCACGATCTCCGGCGGCATACTGCTCGCATCGGTGCTCGTTGCAGCCTGGATCCCCAATGAGTACGAAGCCATAACGACTCTGCTGATCGAGCCGCAGGCGATCTCGCAAAAGCTCGTCGAGTCGGGCGTCGCCGAGACAGAGATCAACAACCGTCTGCATCTGCTGCAGATGCAGATCCTCTCGCGCGGCCGCCTCTCCGAAATCCTCGAGTGGTTCAAGCGAGAACGCGGCACCGTCGTCTACCCGGAGCTCGAGGATCGGCTCACGCGAGCCGAGGTGATCGAGCACATGCGCGACAAGATCCGTCTCACGCCGGTGTTGCCGGAGCTCGCCACGGAGGCGCGCGCACAGCTCGGAGTGCGGGCAAGTGACGTCGTCGTGAACACCTTCCTGCTCAGCTACCGGCACCGCTCGGCAAAGGTGGCGAGCGAGCTCGCGAATCGGCTCGCGACCAGTTTCATCGAGGAGCACCTACGCGACCGCGCCGCCGTTTCCGGTGACACCGCCGACTTCATTCAAGAGGAGCTGAGGCGTCTGTCCGTGGAGATCGCGCGGGTCGAGCGTGAGATCGGCGACGTCAAGACCAGCAACGCCGGCACGCTGCCCGAGGACTTCGAAGCGAACCAGCGGCTCTACGAGCGAATCCTCGAGAACCTGCGCGATGCAGAGCGCGAGCTCGCGATCGCGTCCAGCGACGAATCCTTCTATCACCAGCAGGCGCTCGCCGGCGGCAGCACGGACGACCTCTACTCGGGTCAGGTGCTGACGCCGCGGCGCCGCGTCGAGATGCTCGAGCTGCAGCTCGCCGAGTACCGCTCGCGCGGCTTCACGGACAAGCATCCCGACGTGATCGCCGCGAACGACGAGATCGCCAGTCTCAGCGCCGAAATCAAGGCGGGGGCCGACGACCCCAACAAGTTTTCGCCCGTGCAGCAGAACGCGCGCTTCGAGATGCAACGGGCCGGCCTGCGGGCACAGTCCACGCGCCAGGAGATCGAGCGCCTGCGGCAGCAGCTTCAGATGGTCGAGGACCGGCTGGCCAAGACGCCGCGCGTCGCAGAGCAGCTGGCCGGTCTCGAGCGCGAGCACGAGCACCTATTCGACTCTTACCAGGAGTTCAGCAAGAAAGGGCTCGAAGCCGGTGTCGCGCGCGACATGGAGACGGGGCAGAAGGGCGAGAAGTTCCGAGTTTTGGAGCAGGCAGTGATGCCGCCGGAACCCTCGTCGCCGAATCGCCCGCTGATTCTCGCGCTTGGTCTCATGCTCGGCCTCGCGTTCGCCGGCGCGTACGGCGTCAGCGCCGAAGCCACCGACACCTCGTTCCACACGCCCCGCCGCCTCCAAGAGCGCCTCGGCCTCCCGGTCCTCGCGGCGATTCCCTCCGTCGTACTGCCGGGCGACATCACGGCGCGGCGGCGTGCGCTGGTGCGGCAGCTCGCGATCGCGGGCTTCGCGACGGTGCTCGTGATCGTCGCGTCGGGCGCGGGTTATTGGTGGCAGAGCCTTCGCAACGCGCCGGGCGCCGAGGCCGCGCAGGAGGCGCCCGCGGGCGGCTGAGCATGTACCACGCGCATTACGGACTCCTGCGCCCGCCCTTCGAGATGACGCCCGACCCGGCGTTTCTCTACATGGGCGAGGCGCACCGCGAAGGGCTCGCGACGCTGGTCTACGGCGTGCGCGCGCGGAAGGGGTTCGTGCTGCTCACCGGCGAGGTGGGCACCGGCAAGACGACGCTGCTGCATGCGCTGCTCGCGCAGCTCGACCGCAATACGCTCGCGGCGTTCCTGTTCAATCCGCGGCTCGAGCCGCTCGACTTCTTCCGCGTGCTGTTCGACGAGCTCGGTATCGAGAAGCCGTGCGCGACCAAGGCCGAGTTTCTGATCGCGCTGAACCGCTTCCTGATCGAGCGGCTCGAGCAGGATCTGCCGACGCTGCTGATCATCGACGAGGCGCAGAATCTCTCGGCCGAGATGCTCGAGGAGGTGCGCCTGCTCTCGAACCTCGAGACGCCGAGCTCGAAGCTGCTGCAGATCATGCTGGTCGGGCAGCCCGAGCTGGCCGAGATGCTCGCACGGCCGGAGCTGCGCCAGCTGCGCCAGCGCATCGTGCTGCGCCATCAGCTGCGCCCGTTCGTCGCGGACGAGACCACCGCGTACGTGCAGGAGCGGCTGCGCCTCGCCGGCCACACCGGCAATGAGCTGTTCAAGAAGCGCGCGCTCGCCGAGGTGCACGCGGTGACCGGCGGCGTGCCGCGGCTCGTGAACATCGTGTGCGACAGCGCGCTGTTGCTCGGCTTCGGACGCGGCCTGCAGACGATCGACGCGGACGCGATCCGCGAGGTCGCGCGCGATCTCGACCTCGTGCCGGCGCACCCCGCCGGCGCGCCGCCGACGAACGTGCGAGAGACCTCCGCAGCGGCCCGTGGCGTGCCGCGCCGCGGCTTCGAATGGTTCGGCTGGCTCCGCCGCCGACAAACTGGGGGTGTGTGATGGGAAAGGTGTACGACGCGCTGCGCAAGGCGGAAGACCAGCGCGCGCGCCGCTTGGCGGAGGCCGCCGGAGCTGCGGCGGAGCCGAGCTTCGCCTCGCCCGCGCAGGGCGGGCGCGCGGTCGGCGGGGAGCCCGTGTTCGAGCGGCTGCGCGCGAACGTCGCGCCCGTGAGCACGGAGGGCGGCGACGCCCACAACAAGCGTCGCATCGTGCTGCTGCAGCCCGAGTCCGTGATCGCGGAGCAGTTCCGTTCGCTGCGCGCGCGCATCGACGCGCTCGCCGAAACGCGCCCGCTGCGCACGATCGCGGTGACGAGCGCGCTGCCCGGCGAAGGCAAGACGATGGCGGCGATCGGCCTCGCGGCGGTGAGCGCGATGCAGCTCGGCAGCAAGGTCGCGCTGGTGGAGTGCGATCTGCGCGAGCCGACGATCGCGGCTTCGCTCGGGCTGCGCGTCGACGCCGGCCTCGCCGAGGTGCTCGACGGCGTGCCGCTCGAGCAGGCGATCACGCGCGCGCCCGGTAGCCCGCTCGACGTGCTCGCGGTGCGCGGCCTGCCGCAGAACCCGTCCGAGCTGCTCGCGTCCGAGCGCATGGACCGCCTGCTCGAGACGCTCGCGACGCGCTACGAGCGCGTGATCCTCGATCTGCCGCCGACGCTCGGTCTGCCGGACGCGAAGACCGTCAGCGGCTCCTGCGACGGCACCGTGTTCGTCGTGCGCGCAGATCAGACGCCGCAGCCCGACATCGAGGCGGCACTCGAGGTGCTCGGCCGCGATCGCGTGATCGGCGTCGTGATGAACGACGCGAACGCGGAGTTGGATCGCTACCGATACGGCACCTACGCGCCGCGTGCCTGAAGGGTCGCGGCGCCGAGAGCTCGCATGAGCGACGCGCTTTGGATTGGTGGGACATTCGTCGCTGCGCTGCTCGTGGCGGCGCTCGCGACGCCGCTCGTCTCGCGGCTGGCGCTCGCGCTCGGCGCAGTCGACAAGCCGAACGAGCGCAAGGTGAGCGTGCGCCGTGCGATGCCGCTGCTCGGCGGCCTCTCGGTCGCGTTCGGCTTCCTGGTTGGGGTCTCGGTCGCGCTCCAGCTCGTGCCCGCGGAGAGCGGCATCGCCGGCGAGATGGAGCCGCTGCTGATCGGCGGCCTGATGATGCTCGGGCTCGGCGCGCTCGATGATCGCTGGGGGCTCTCCGCGTGGCCGAAGCTCGCCGTCCAGCTCAGCGCCGCGGCGATCGCGATCTCGTACGGAACCGTGATCGATCACTTCACGAATCCGCTCACCGGCGAGGTTCTGTACTTCCCGAACTGGCTGGCGTGGTTCTGGACGACGCTGTGGATCGTCGGCGTCACGAACGCGATCAACCTGATCGACGGGCTCGACGGCCTGTGCGCGGGCGTCAGCGCGATCATCACGCTCGCACTGACGGTCGTCGCTCATCAGGCCGGTCATGTGGCGGTCGCCGCCGCGGGCCTCGCGCTGGCCGGCGCGCTGCTCGGCTTCCTGCCGTGGAATTTCCCGCCGGCGCGCATCTTCATCGGCGACACCGGCGCGCTGTTCATCGGCTACAGCCTCTCGATCCTCGCGCTCGAGGGCTACCGGAAGGCGACCGTCATCACGTTCCTCGTGCCGCTGCTCGCGCTCGCGGTGCCGCTGCTCGACACGACGCTCTCGATCGTGCGCCGGCTGCGCTCGGGCAAGGGCGTGATGCAGGCCGATCGCCTGCACATGCATCACCGGCTGCTCTACGAGCACCACGGCGATCACCGGCCCGCGGTGCTCTCGCTCTATGGGCTGACCGCTTGCTTCTGCCTGATCGCGGTCTCGTTCACGCACCTCGACGGCATCGCGAGCCTCGTGTTCCTGCTCGTGGTCGCGCTGCTCACCATCCGTATCCTGCGCAATCTCGGCTTCGCCTCGATCGAGGAACCGGCCGCGCCGCACGGCGCGGTGCAGGCGACGCCGCCGGACAGGGAGAGACCGTGAGCGCGCCCGCCGCACTGATTACGGGCATCACCGGGCAGGACGGCTCGTATCTCGCGGAGCTGCTGCTCGCGAAGGGCTACGCGGTGCACGGTGTCGTGCGGCGCGCGAGCACCGAGAACTTCGAGCGCATCGCGCACTTGTCAGGGCGCGTGACGCTCCACCACGGGGACCTGCTCGACCAGAGCTCGCTGCTCGCGGTGATGTCGGCGGTGCGCCCGCGCGAGGTCTACAACCTCGCGGCGCAGTCGTTCGTGCCGACCTCGTGGTCGCAGCCGACGCTGACCGGCGAGTTCACCGCGCTCGGCGTGACGCGCATGCTCGAGGCGCTGAAGCTCGTCGACCCGAGCATCCGCTTCTATCAGGCCTCGAGCTCCGAGATGTTCGGCAAGGTGCGCGAGACGCCGCAGAACGAGCGGACGCCGTTCTATCCGCGCAGCCCGTACGGCGTCGCGAAGGTGTTCGGCCACCACATCACGGTGAACTATCGCGAGAGCTTCGGGCTGTTCGCGGTCTCCGGCATTCTGTTCAACCACGAGTCGCCGCGGCGCGGGCGCGAGTTCCTGCCGCGCAAGATCAGCGAGGGCGTCGCGCGCATCAAGCTCGGCCTCGCCAGCGAGCTCGTGCTCGGCAACCTCGATTCGCACCGCGACTGGGGCTATGCGCCGGAATACGTCGACGCGATGTGGCGCATGCTGCAGCAGGACGCGCCCGAGGATTACGTGATCGGCACCGGCGAGGCGCACTCGCCGCGCGAGTTCGTCGAGATCGCGTTCGCGCACGTCGGCCTCGAGCCGGCGGACTTCGTGCGCTTCGACGCGCAGTATCTGCGCCCCGCGGAGGTCGACTCGCTGCTCGCCGATCCGCGCAAAGCGCACGCGCAGCTCGGCTGGAAGGCGCAGACGCCGTTCGCGGATCTCGTGCGGGTCATGGTGGACGCCGATATGGACGCCCAAGCGAGCGTGAGCGGCCGCCGCCGCGGAGGACCGGGCACGCGATGAGGCGAACCGCACTGATTACGGGCGGCGCTGGCTTCATCGGCAGCCATCTCGCAGATCGGCTGGTGCGCGAGGGTGCGCGCGTGCGCGTGCTCGACGATTTCTCGAGCGGCACGGAGGCGAACCTCGCCGCGTCGCGCGCCGAGATCGAGCTGCTGAAGGGCGACCTGTGCGACGCCGACCTGGTCGCGCGCGCGGTCGCCGGCGCCGACGTCGTGTTCCACGAGGCCGCGATCGCATCGGTGCCGCGCAGCGTCGCCGAGCCGGCGCTGACGAATCGCGTGAACCTCGCCGGCACGCTCGGCCTGCTCGAGGCTGCGCGTGCCGCCGGCGTCCGCCGCTTCGTGTTCGCGGGCTCGTGCGCCGTCTACGGCAATGGCGAGCAGCTCCCGAAGACCGAGGAGATGGCGCCCGCGCCCGAATCTCCGTACGCGCTGCAGAAGCTCGCCGCCGAGGAGTACTGCCGGCTGTTCGCGAAGCTCTACGGCTTCGAAGCGGTCGCGCTGCGGTACTTCAACGTGTACGGGCCGCGCCAGAATCCCGAGAGCGAGTACGCCGCCGTGCTGCCGCGCTTCGTCGCCGCGTGCCTCGCCGGCCGCACGCCGACGATCTTCGGCGACGGCGAGCAGACGCGCGATTTCGTGTTCGTCGGCGACGTCGTCGAGGCGAACCTGCTCGCGGCCGCGAGCGCGCAGGCGCCCGGTGCAGTCATCAATGTCGCCGGCGGGCGGCGCATCAGCATGAACGAGCTGCTGCGTGCAATCCAAGACGTCGCCGGCACGAAGCTCGCGGCGCGCTACGAGCCGGCGCGCGCGGGCGACGTGCGGCACAGCCTCGCGAGCCTCGCGCGCGCGGAGGCGCTGCTCGGCTACCGGCCGCGCGCGAGCTTGCGGGACGGCCTCGCGGTCACGATCGAGAGCTACCGGGGAGCGCGCGCCTCATGAACGTCTGCGTGATCGGCACGGGCTACGTCGGCCTCGTCACGGGCGCGTGCTTCGCCGAGTTCGGCGTCTCGGTGATCTGCACGGACACGGACGCCGCGAAGATCGAGGCACTGCAGCGCGGCCGCATTCCGATCTACGAGCCCGGCCTCGAGACGCTGGTCGCGCGCAACGTCGAGCAGGGCCGGCTCTCGTTCACGACCGACACCGCGGACGCGCTGCGCTCGTCGCTCGTGCTGTTCATCGCGGTGCAGACGCCGACGCTCGCAGGCGGCGGCACCGACCTCTCGTCGATCGAGGCCGTCGCGCGCGAGATCGGCCGCGCGCTCAACGGCTACAAGCTGGTCGTCACGAAGAGCACGGTGCCGGTCGGCACGACGCAGCGCGTGAAGCAGTGGATCCGCGAGGAGCAGAGCGCCGCGGGCCGCGACGAGACGTTCGCGGTCGCGTCGAACCCCGAGTTCCTGCGCGAGGGCGCGGCGATCGGCGACTTCATGCGCCCCGATCGCGTCGTGATCGGCGCCGAGGACGACGCCTCGCGCGCGATTCTCAGGGATCTCTACCGGCCGCTGTTCCTGAACGAGACGCCGTTCCTGATGACGAACGTCGCGACCTCGGAGCTGATCAAGTACGCGGCCAACGCGTTCCTCGCGACGAAGATCTCCTTCATCAACGAGTTCGCGAACCTGTGCGAGGCGGTCGGCGCCGACGTGCAGGCGCTCGCGCGCGGGATCGGCCTCGACGGCCGCATCGGCAAGAAGTTCCTGCACGCGGGCCCCGGCTTCGGCGGCTCGTGCCTGCCGAAGGACACGCGCGCGGCGACTCACTTCGCGCGCGCCGTCGGCGAATCGCTCGAGATCGTCGAGGCGAGCGTGCGCGTGAACGATCGCCAGCGCGCGCGCATGATCGAGAAGGTCGAGCGCGCGGTCGGCGGCTCGCTCGCCGGAAAGACGATCGGATTGTTAGGGATCTCGTTCAAGCCCGAGACCGACGACGTGCGCGAGGCGCCGTCGCTCGACATCGCGCGCGGGCTCGCCGCGCGCGGCGCCGCGGTGCGCGCGTTCGACCCGGTCGCAATGCGCGCCGCCGAGCCGCAGCTCCCGGACGTGACGCTTTGCAAGGACGCATATCACGCGTGCGAGGGCGCCGACGCGGCGGTGATCGTCACCGAGTGGAACCAGTTCCGGATGCTCGACCTCGCGCGCGTGCGGCGCGCGCTGCGCGAGCCGGTGATGGTCGACCTGCGCAACGTCTACGAGCCCGAGGCACTCCGGAAGGCCGGCTTCGAGTACACCAGCGTCGGCCGATGAAGACACCTCCGGTCCATGCGGTCGTGCTCGCGGGCGGCGCGGGCACCCGCTTCTGGCCGCTCTCGCGCGAGGCGCGGCCGAAGCCGCTCTTGCGCGTTGCGGGGGAAGGCTCGCTGCTCGCCGAGGCGGTCGCGCGCGCGCGGCGCGTCGCGGGCTCGAACGCCGTCTGGCTCGTCTGCGGGCGTGATCACGCGGAGCGGATTCGGCGCGAGGCCGGCGTCGCGCCGAAGCGCACGCTCGTCGAGCCGCAGATGCGCAACACCGCGGGTGCGATCGGGCTCGCGGCCGCACGCATCGCGCGCGAAGCGCCGGACGCGGTGATGGTCGTGTTGCCGGCAGATCACCGCGTGCCGCGCGCCGGCGCGTTCGCGACCGCCGTGCGCCGC
>Ga0187894_10006715_pt1 | contig 11151 bp, 10 predicted proteins | sample GBC1701081metaG_FD_136650 | JGI IMG/M metagenome (GOLD analysis project Ga0187894, IMG submission 136650) | White microbial mat communities from a lava cave in the Kipuka Kanohina Cave System on the Island of Hawaii, USA - GBC170108-1 metaG ...
CAGCCCGACTGGGAGACTGCACGGGCAAACGCTGAAACCGCCCACGACCTGCTGGCTAAAGACGAGTTACAGGCGGCGATGACGCTGGTCGAACTGGCTGGTATCGAAGCAGGGGTGATTGACCCGCAGCGGGATGACCCCCGTCTCTTTACGGAAGGACCAGCCGATCCATTTACCACTATCCGCGAACGCGAACTGACGCAGACGGTGGATGTCACCGAACTGGACACCGAACCTTATACACCCGTCACGCTGGAACCGGAAGCGCCGGACTACCCAACCATGTACCGCGAATTCGCCGCTGAAGCAGCCCGTGAACGCGAAGCGAACGCGGCGCTGGAAGGCTCGGCATGGTTTGAGGCGACTTTCGAGAAATCCGAGACCGAACTGCTTCAACCTGTCCATGACACGGTGAATTATGCGGTGGTGGTGCAGGAGACCGATCCCTGGACGCGGGAGCTGCTGGTGGACAAATACTGGCGCGAACCCAACGGCTATCTGGGGATGCAGTCAGTGACGCTGGATACGTGGGATTCGGAGGATGAAAAGGGACGCGAACAGGCGGAGCAGGCGCGGGAGGCGCTGCTCGAAGTTCATGACTGGCGCGGACTGGAAGCCATGATGCACAAAGCTGAATTGATGGCAGTGCAGAATGACTGGCTAGATGGGGATCGGGTTGACCCGCGCCTGTTTACCCAGGGGCCGCCGGATCGCTTCGAGACGCTGGCGCAGCAGTTGGAAGACGAAATCAATCCCTACTGGAATACCGACGGGGAGAAGATCGACGACCCTTCGCCGCAGCCGGGGGTGGAAAATCCTTACTGGCGGCTTGACCCCATTCCAGTGAATGACCCGGACGGCGAACCGCTGGGACACGCGCTGCATATGGTCGTCTATCCCGGTGTGGAGCGCGACCCGGATGCGGTGGGCAATCCGGCGCTGGCGGCAGACGAGCCTTTCAAGATGCTGGAGATGGCGCATTTCGAGACCCCGGAGGCAGTGGACAAATTCGGCAAGGACTTCAACGGCTATCTCATCCCCGGACTGCTGGACGGACCGGAGCTGGCGGTGGAGGTGGCACGACTGGAAGGACTGCCTGCTGAGTGGATAACGCTTGAGGGTGATGATCTGAAAGCCTATCAGAACGCCGAACTGACGCTTACCCGCGACCCGGCGGACTGGCATCCCTACAACCCCCATGCCGAACGCGATGCCCGCATTGCGGCGGAAGGGCTGTATACCGATCCGATTCAGCAGGTCGTTGAGCAGGATGAACCGGAGATTACATCCGGCACACCGGAACTGGACTTTTAAGCGATGACCACACTCAAACCACAGACCGCGCTGGGTGGTTTTGCCCTGGTTACGCTGCTGCTGGCTGGCATTGCCATTGGACGGCTGCTGGGTATCAGCCTGGGTGATGCGCTTTACCTGACGCTGGTCGTGCTGGTTGTGTTTGCCTGGTTGGGTAATCGGATGATGCTGAGGCGCTGCGTCAACCCATCCGAAGATCAGGAGGCATAGCCGATGTTCTACTGGCTCTTCACCGAGGGGCGGGCGCTGCTGGGCGGCTGCCTCGCCCCGCTTCTCTGCCTGACACTCACGGCTCCCATCATGGTCAGCGCCATGCTGGGGGCAGGCATCCAGCGTACCAGCGCAACCCAGGATACAACCGGTTGGAAACGTGGCGCGAAACTCTTTGCTCACCTGATCGTCGTGCTGGGCATTTCTGCCATCTATTTGACGCTGCTGGGCGATATGGCGGTACAGCCGCTGCGCGGGCGGCAGTCCAGCAACGGTTTTGTCCAACTGCTTGTCGGTGCGCCGCCGAATATCAACACCATGCGGCTGTTTATGTTTGGCATGATGCTGGTTATGCTGTGGTTCTTCCTGACCATCGGGCTGCACAGTGGGATCAAAAATGGCGGCTGGCTGCGCGAACGGGTGGATCGGCTCCGCAATCCGCAGGTCAAACGCGGAGCTTTAGGCTCGTCGCATTTCTGCACCATGCGCGAATACAAACGCTTCAGGCGCGAAGATGCCGAAGGGTTATCGCTGCTCGGCGCGTTCTGGGGCGAACAAAAGCGCCGCCTCGATCTGGGCATGGGACGCTTCTCCCTCAGCGGTGAAGATGTGGCACGTGGTATTCTGACGCTCGGCGGTCCGGGTTCGGGTAAGACCCAGGGCATTATCCTGCCCGCCATTGCGGATCGGATGCTGGCTGGACATTCACTGGTAGTGGCTGACCCGCAGGGCGAAATTACGGGACATGTGCTGAAGTATGCCGCTGTCACCCGCCATCTGGTCGTCGTCCATGACCCGACCAGTGCCATTGGACCGCGCTACAACTTGGCGGAAGGCATTGACAATGTATCCGATGCCCGTGCCATTGCCGATGTGCTGGTGCCGTCTGCCGCAGGCGATAACCGCTTCTGGACCGACAGTGCGGCGGCGCTCCTGGCCGCCTGCCTGATCCGCTTTCCCAATCTGGGCGAAATCTACAACGCCATGAACGACCTCAAAGGGTTAGCGGGCAAACTCGCCTCGCAGAAAGATGACGCGGCGCTGCTGGCGAACAGCTTCATCGCCTCGGTGGGGTCCGATGGCAAAGTTGCCTCGAATGTGGTGGCAACGCTGGCGACGGCTTTAACGGGTTGGGCTTCTACCGATGTGCGTGCCAATACCAGTGCTTCGGATTTTGATGCCGATCTCGTGGTGGAGCAGCCCACCGTTGTTGTCCTGACCTGTCCGGGTCGTATGCGTGCCGTCTACGCTTCTTATCTGGGCGCGACTCTGCGTAAACTGATGCTCGACCTCGATACGATTGGCGAACGTAATAAAGGACCACTGCCTGTTCCCGTCGGTGTGATTCTGGATGAGTTCCCCACGCTGGGCAAACTGGACAGTCTGGTGGCAGATGTGAACCTTGTCCGTAAACGTCGCATTTCCATCATGATTGGCGCACAGACGAAGGGGCAGTTTCACATGATTTATGGCAACGAAGGCACCCAGGCATTGTTCACAGGTTTGGCGACCCAGGTGATCTACGGCGGTTGTGATGCCGACACCGCTGAGTTCTACAGCAAAGCCAGCGGTACAGCGACCACCGATGCGAATGCTGATGATCCAAATTCGCATCTGCGCCAGCGTCCGCTGCTAACAGTCGATGAGGTGGTTACGCCGCAGGTGGGGAACTGCACCATCTTCGCTCGTTATGTGGAAGCAGGCTTCGCCACCCAGGTGGTCTTGAACGCCCGCCTGACTCGTTTCTATGAGCGCGACGACTGGAAGCAGCGGCTTAATGCGGCGAAGGACGTCCAGCCCTTGCTGCTGGAACGGGGTATTGCGCTCAATTTGCAGCCTGTCGAAATACCTGTACCGACTGTTCCCAGCTCGAACACATCTGCGTCCGCCACAACGACACCCTCCACACTGGAAATAGCCGCATTGATGGCGCGAGTCGCCGCTGAGACTCAAAAGCAAACCAATGGCAATGTCCAAACCATCAGCACGAGTGAAATGCGTAGCAGGCATGAACAGCGCAAGCGTACTCTGAAAGAGGTGACTCAATGACCCTGACAAAGAACAAAATGATCCGCGAAATCGGGCGGCGCACACGTCTGAAGAACCGCGAGGTACAGGCGATGCTTGAAGCGCTGGTGGAGGTGTGGACCGAAGAATTGGTTAGCGGTGGACGGATTGAACTGGAGAACCTTTTTGTACTGGAAACACAGACGATTGATCGTGGGGAACAGCGCGGCATACTTGCCAGCGGGGATGCGCCGCGTTATATCAGGCGCGTGACTTTGCGAGTAAGTAAGCGGTTAAAGCAGTGCCTGAAGCATTCCGGGGAACGACATGAATAAGCATGGTTGTGACCAGACCGAGCGCGTGTCTATCGTTGGCGAATCCAGTAAACGCCCGCCTCATCGCACTTCACTTCAAACCTTGTCGGATAGTCTGCCAAAAACTTGAGCAAACTCTTGTATTTCTTGCCCGGTTGCCCCAGTCGTTTGGGCTTGAGATGGTAGAAGGTCTCATAGAGGCACTGTGAGACTCGACTGAAGTTCACCCATTCCTCGTTCTGTGCCCGAATAAAATCATATGCTGTCTGTAAAACATCATCCGTGCTGTAGTCCCGGATTGCCTGCGCTGCGATTTCACGCTTGCGCTGGCTGGCGCGTGATTTGGAGCGTTTGTTCTTCGGCTTTTTGGGTGATTCAATCAGCTCGTAGGCAGCACCATAGTCCCGGATGATACGCTCACGCAGCGCCTCCAGTTGATCCGGCGCAACCCCGAAGGCGGTGACGGAATAGTCCCAATCTCGTGAACGGATCAAATCACGTTCCAGCTTGGCAAAGCAGTTGTCACACAAACCCAGATCATTCACGGGAAATGGTAGGTCACAGCCCACACAAAAGGTGTCGATCAATTCATCGTTGCTGTCATCCTCTGGATAGTCCATCGCGTACTCCTAAAATCCGGTCAAGGATGGGCATCTATCATAGCAAGTTTCTACCAGCTGACTGAAGGTGCGTCACGTTCAGCTTCGCGGAAACCATGCGTCCAGGTCGTCGGGTGCTGGCTGTTCCGGTTCAATTTCCGGCTCTTCACGCAAACGCTGCCATTCTGGTCCAACAATTCGATCCAGTGCCTCGCTGAAATGGCGGCTGGCAATCTCGCGGAACAAGACATCATGTCCACGCTCCTTGTTGTTATACAACGCTGCCCGGTCTACACCGTCCAGCGGCGCAGTTCCGGGTAAGACAACGTGGGTGTGAAGCTGCTGCATTGTTTCTTCCTCATCGTCCATCTTCGCCTCGCGGTCATGCAGAATATAGCTGTACTCCGGCACGCCAAAGCCACGCTCCAGATAGTAATCCTCGACAATACGCTCAGTCAGATCGCACACCAGGTCGCGCCGTTCTGCCTCCGGGATGAGTGCCATCAGGTCGGGCGCAGGCGAAATTACCCATGTCCATGCCAGCACATGCTTGCTCTGAAGCGCATCGCTGTTCTTCATGATGTCGCGCCAGTGCAACCCCATCCCCTGATCCTGCCAGCGCTCGTAATCCCGATTCGCGGCGAGCTGGTTCTGCACCTTGTCCCGATACTGCAAATACTTGAGCGTGGAACTCAGCCCCTTGCGAGCAGTGCCATGCCCTTTACGCTGCGTGCCTTTGTAGGCGAAGTCCACGACGATGATGGCTTTGCTCAACGTTTGCCGGCCTTCATTTCGCGGACAGCTTGCATCTGCGCCAGCAGAGTTTCACCGTCGCGCCGGGCGGCAATGATGGCATCCGCGATGCGTTCGGGGCTGCCTTCCGGCTCAAGCGCTGCCAGCAGGTAGATCAGGACGTTTAGATGAAAAGTGAGAGCTACCTCTAGCCGATCAAGCCGATCTTGCAGCGACTTCTGGAAGTGCTTGCGACTGCCGATGATGTCTTCCTGATTATCCAGATACAGGCGGATTGCTTCGCGGATGAGATCCGCTTCAGTGGTATCGCGGGGCTGTTTGCTCACCAGCAGCGCCAGACGATCCCGCATCTCCTGCGTCATGGTGATGCTGCGCTGCACCGATTTCTTTGACATACGTATTCTCCCGATAGGCGAACTTCTCTCTCATTATCGCAAATCAGGGTTGGGCAAAGGCTGTAAAATTGCAGTTTTGGGTCGTCAAAATTACCAGTTGATGACCAAAGCAGAAAAACGGAGCGAACTATAACGAAAGGGGTTTTGCACCAACGATGAGTAAGTTCTCGGTCTCTTTTGCCTCAAACGTCATCACAGGCTTGCCTGCGGCGATCAACATCCGCGCAAAAGTCTCTGTCTTACCGCCGGGTTCAGCGTAGGCAACAAATACCTGTCGAGCCAGAGCAGCGACCAGTTGATTGCGGATTGTTGCCATTTCCTGCGTAGCACGAGGCTGATTTTCTGCGAATGGTGAGACGATGAGCAGCCGCTGTTGTTCAAGCGGCTTTTTCCAATCCGCAGGGACACGCATGTTTTGGATGCCGCGTGCGGGGCAGATAACAATAGTAGAATCTCCATGTAGCAGCGTCACCAACACCTCTTTTTCTACAGGCGAATGAAAGCCGCTAATAATGCCAATTTTCTTGTCTCTCAGCGTTTGAGCAAGGTCATATGTTTTAAGAATGATGGATGCGGGACATTTCACCGAACAAAACAGGGCGAACAGTGGCGTATTGAGCAGTCCTGAATCACCAATCGCAGAGAGGTGTTCGATTTTGGGGACAATGTGCTTGAGGGATGCTGGTGGTTCGATGCGCTGAATCTCCACGATGCAACACCCCGCAATTATTTTTGAGGATCGTCGGGAAATACCAGTGGAAGTTTTGGGGTGCTGACATACGGCTCTCGAATGTCGTAGCCCATGATGCTGCTGAATTTGTTGAGCTTGTGATCGTATGTAAAACACTCACTAACGCCTACATATTTTGCAGACGTAAGATGGATCGCATCATTGGTTTGCAGGGCATATTTCAGGCTGATCGCCTGCCGAATCAAATCCCGTGCCTGACGTGCAATCAACTCATTGAAGTCCACAAATTCGATGAGTGAGTTATCCCCCCAGAAACTTTCGAGCGCATCATACACCTTCTTATCCAGCCGATTGCGAGTCCTTTCCTCAGCCACATGTGAAACTTCGGTGATGCTTACCACCGAAGTCACGATTTTGCGCTGATTGTCTTTCTGCACTTCCTCGAATAGTTGGTCAAGGATGGTTACTCGTCCAGCTTCAGCATTAAAATAAGCGAGAAACACGTTGGCATCGCAGTAAACATAACTAATTTTCGGCATCGCGCAACCGCCTTATGCTGACTTCGGCTGGTTCAGGTTCTCCACTTCCAGCCAAAATACCCCGTGCCTTACGATAGCTGCCGGGTTCGATAATCGGCACAAAATCAATTGAGGTAATCTCGCGGACGCTCACCGGTTGTCCACTGTCCGGTTGGCGTGTCACACGCCCACTGACGAAAACAACCTTATCCCAAATATCCGTGAGAATGTCCTGACGATCTTCCTTGACGTAGCAGCTTACTGGTTTATCGAACACCGCGTCATACAGCGTAAAGCGCAGTTTGCCGCGATTGCTGATGGACTGAACACGCCCTTTCACCGATCCGAACGATACCATAGGCTTTGCAGTGCTGATTTTCTTGGCATCAAACAAGCCATAGATGATCGCCTCTTTGTGTGCCGTTCCGAGCCGCACCGCCTTAATATCACCACCAATGAGCTTGGTGAGCGCCTCGGCTTCTCTGGCAACATGACGCGAGAAAGGGATTGGCTCGTGCTGCTGGAGCGACTGTCCGACATCTTCAAATGCCGAAACAACGCGCAATACGGGTTCTTCGGTATCCGCACGTCCGGCAACCGCCATAATCGCGCTGCCGTACTGCAAATCCTCTAAATCCCATTCAATTTTTGTGTCTGCCGCGACTTCCTGGGTGAGTTGTAAAAGCAGTTTGTGGAAATGGTTGACCGCTTCGGAAAACTGGTCGAGCCTTACATCACCCTCAAGCGCAAGCACAAGTGTTGTATCAGGCATAACCGCCTCGATATTTGAACTTATGTTCTATTTTTCTCATTATATCCCATAATTGCCTCAATTTTACACGCAATCGACCTGCATGACCTCATTCCTCCTCCCCTTCATCTCCGTCCCCGCCCAGTTCATCGCCCATGCGGTACTTGATATCATAGTTGATGATGAAGTCCAGTTCTTCGTCGGTGAAGCCGTAGTGCTGCGCCAATACCTGGTCAATTTCATCTATGATGGGTTTAGAGTATTTGGGGTATAAACACTGAATTCGCATCAATCCCCATTTTTTGTAATTCATTTCTAAAAACTCCGAATTACTGTCTAAATCTCCCATCAATTCTTGGGCTAACCCAGACAGTAATCGAGTCAAATGCGGATTTACAGATTGTAAATCAATCGGAATTGATAGAACTTCTCGCTTGTTTAGGTTTCGGCAGTCGGAGTAGAGCGTTAGTGTCCAGTAAAAAAGACTTGAATTGAGCAATGCCAACGCAACGTCTCTATGTTCGTGATTGGCAAATCTGATCTCTTTCAGTTCGGAGGGTTCTCGCTTTGCCCCATCCTCAGTATAGATAGCGGGTATGAAGTTAAGAATTTGAACGAAACCACTGAGCTTGCGTGTGTAGTAGACAATATGCTTTCCATCATTGCGAATTTGATCTCCAAGCATCTTTTTCTGACTGAATACCTTGTCAAGAATGGCATGTTCTATGGGGTGATGCAGCTTAGGGATCGACTCGACTTGAATGTAATTGGTCGTAGATGCGAACTCCAAGCTTTCAAACAAAGTTCCCCGAATATCGGTATACCACTTGTTGTATTTAGTAGTGTATGTTGTGTGTTTTGCAGATTTGGTCGCTTCCCACAGTACAATTGATAAACGAATATGCTCCAAACCTTCAAAGAGTTTTCCAGGGCGATCATTGTAGTTACTGATAAAAAGATTTCCGTTACCCTTGAGCAATTCTTGCAATGTCTGATACCGCCCCGTACATACCGAAGCGACCGGGATAATCATTCCCAATCGGCTATTCACTTCACGAAGTATCTCCATACATCGCTCAATCATGAAAGCATATAAGTTGCCACATGGCTCTGTAAGGTAATTCAGGACAGTATATTCGTTTCTGATAGTTCGATATTCGACATAAGGTGGGTTGCCGATAATCACATCAAAGCCACCATGTTTCAGCACGCCGTAGAACTCTACGAACCAGTGAAACGGCTCATGCGTTTTTAGCCACTTGGCATACGGTTCCGTTTTCATCTGATCAATGCCATATTGTCCGGCCAGCAGTCGGTTTAATTCATCTTCCAGTACCCGCAGTTTGTCACGCAGCGCTTGCTTGTCCTCCGGGCGCACCTCACCGCCCAGCGCGGTCTGCTGCTGGCGGAACAGCCCGAAGAGGCGGTCAATGTCCGCTGCCTTGCGCTCAATCTCTGCCAGCGCTTCCTGATCTTCTCCAAACAGCAGCTTGCCCTGTCCGCCGCTGGTGGTGGTCATAGCACGTTTCACCTCGTCCTGCGTGGCGAAACCGACCAGCGTGTTCCCGGCGCGAATGTTGAAGTCAATATCCGGCAGCGGTTCGATTTTGCCTTTATCGCCCACCTGCGCGACCAGCTTGAGGAACAGCCGCAGTTTGCAGATTTCGACAGCTTCCTCCATGATGTCCACGCCGAACAAGTTGTTGACGATGATGCTCTTGAGGACAAAGTAACGGCGGTTGGGATGCTGGTCAATGCGTGCCAGCACCTCACGGAAATCACTGTATTTCTGGGGATGCCCGCCACCTGTGCGCTCTAACTCTGCGACAAAGCCTTCCATCCGTTCCAGACAGGCTTCGTAAAGCGGCTCAAGAATGTTCAAAGCTGCGAATAGAAATGCACCACTACCACAGGTTGGATCAAGTATGGTGACACGATTGATGGCTTTCCAGAAGGCACGCACAACATCGGCGCTGTCGGTGTAGTCAATCACATCCTGCGCGAACTGCTGAATATCGAGATTGAGCGTAATCAGGTCATTGATCTGTCCCACTTCGCCGTGTTCCAGCATCCCGCGCATCTCAGCATAACGTGTGCGCCGTGCCACCACCTCGCGCCAGATTTCCGTCGGCAAACCATATTCGGAAGGGGCAGGCGTATTCCAGTCCCTACGCTGGCTCACGTCGTCCAGTCCAACGGCGATGTTCTCTGGTAGCTCGTATTCTGAGCCGTGTCTTACTGCTGGATAGATGTAACGGTCAGGGTTCTCGGTCAACAAGTCCCACAGGGTATGGTCGCCCTCAAACGCAATTTTCACCGCCTTACGTGCTTCGTCAAACAGGAAGGGAATTACGGTATTCTTGCTGATGTACTCGGTGATGTCCTCTTTGGTGTAGTACGCCCCCATCTGCTTCTGGTTGATGTACTTCTCAAAGATATACCCCAGCACATCCGGGTTGATCTCGTTGTCGTTACGCAGCGGGCGTTCATCTAAATGCCAGTGGTACTCGTCGAAGAAGTCAAACAATTTCTCGAAGGCTTCATTCTCAATCTGGATGGCATCACCGTACAGTTCCTCGATTTGATGCTGAAGAAACAGCCCGCCGTTCAGATAGGGCACATCGCCGAGCAGACGACGAATCGCGGCAGGATGTTCTTTCTTCGCAAATCCCTCGAAAAATAAGGGACATAGGAAGTCACGGTAGAAATTGCCATCTATTTGAGAAAGGCGATTACGGAGGTAATCCACGTCGCCATCCAGAAATCCCTTCTTCTGGACAAAGTAGATAAACATCAGGCGGTTAAGCATCACCGAAGCATACCAGCGCTGGAAATCCTCGTCCGGGATGCCATTGATAAACTCAAGAAATGCATCATGCTGGCGTTTGAAGCGGTCATAAAACCGCCGGGTCACACGCTCCATATCGAAGGCAGCCCGTACTCGACTTGTCACATCGACGATGGTCAGATCGTCTTCTTCATCCAGACTGAAGGCAATGCCTGCCAGAATTTGGGCGATGTTCTCGCCGGACTGCCCTTTGTAATACTGACGCTCCCGATTAGCCAGCGGCTTGCCTGTCTCCCGCCGCACCCACTGCCAGACTTGCTGATTGTTCTGCGAGTCACTGTAGATAATGATGTTCTCGCGGTGTGCCTTCGCTACCCGCTGCTCAATCTTGCGGCGCAGCTTGTATTCAGGGATGTCGGCGATATGCAAGGCGACCATACCGCGTTTTTCGGCAAAGGCGTTGAGCGTAATGTGGCTGTCTTCAATGAGGACTTCAAGCTGGTCGCGGTAGTGATCCCATCCCAGTTCATCAATGAACAAGTCTTCAAATCGAAACGCTTGAATATGCTGGCGTATACGTGTGATGTTGACAGTCATAAGGGCTATAAGTCTCTCTTCAAGCTATCCAAGTAAGCGTTTCCCGCTGCCATTAATGCCGTTGCGCGTTTCTCAAGCCAAATTTTATAATCGCTAGTGTTCCACCACACAGATAATTAAGGATAGAGCCGGGCTAATTTAGTCCGTGCCTGGCTCACGTCAAAACACCACTTAATCTGTACCGGCTGGTCGTTCCGTCGCTTCGTCCAGCAGG
>Ga0187894_10006716_pt1 | contig 11150 bp, 4 predicted proteins | sample GBC1701081metaG_FD_136650 | JGI IMG/M metagenome (GOLD analysis project Ga0187894, IMG submission 136650) | White microbial mat communities from a lava cave in the Kipuka Kanohina Cave System on the Island of Hawaii, USA - GBC170108-1 metaG ...
ATCGCCGTCGTGCCGCTGATGTTGTAGGTGCCCCCGTGGTTCACGGTGGCCCCGGCGCACTCCACCTGGCCGGCCCCCGCGATGCTCGAGGCGCCGGTCAGCGTGTGGGTTCCGGCGTTGAAGACCAGCTTGCCCGCCGCCGGCACGCTGAACGATCCCGAGTGCGACCCGTCCCCCAGCAGGGTGAGCGTCCCGCTCTGGATCGACACGGTCCCCGAGTTGTTGAGCCGCAGGGAGATGGTCGTGGTGCCTGTGCTCGAGGACTTCGTGAGTGTTCCGGCGTTGTTGATCGCCTGGGAGGCGGAGACGCCCAGCGAGATGGGGTGGTCGTTCTGCATCGTGAACGTGGCGCCGGCCTGGTTGGTGAACACTCCGCCCGCGTTGAACAGCCACACCGAGCCGCTCCCCGACGCCCACGTCCCGGTTCCGGCGTTGTTCAGCGTCCGGTCGAGAATCCAGCTCACGAACGAGCCCGACATCGCCAGCGTCCCGCTTGCCCCGATCGTCGTCGCGCCGCTGCCGCCGTGGGTGCCGCCGGTCCAGGCGTACGTGCCGAGGATGGAGAGGTTCCCCGAGCCGTCGAGAGTGGAGGCGCTCTGGGACAGGACGCCATTCGCATTGACGGTCCCGGCGCCGTTCAGCGTGAGGGCGCTGGTGCCGATTGCAAGGGTCTGCACCCCCGAGGCGCCGCCCAGATTCAGCCCGCCGATGGTGACGGGCACGTTCACGGTGACGGTGTAAGTGCCCGCGACAGTGATCACTGCGGTGTCCGCTGCGCCGGGCACGACGCCGCCGGTCCACTTCGAAGGGTCATCCCAGTCGCCGCTGACGGCCGCGGCCCATGAAATCGACGCCGCAGGAACCGACGCGGCGTTCGAGAGCTCCGAGCTGCTTCCCGAAGGATCCGTGGCCGTCGCCGTGACACTGGCTCCCGACAGCGCCGGCGCCCCGATCGGCAGAACCGTGTTGAAGATTGCACGGCCCAGGTCGTCGGTGGGAACCTGGGACCGCCCCAGGTACCTCTCCGCCTGCGGCCCGGCGGCGCCGCCGGGAGCCGAAATGAAGAACTCGATCGTCATCTGGGTGAGAGGCCGCCCTTCGATGCGCCCCTCCACGGCAACCGCCTGCGAGTCCGACGTCATTCGTGCAGCAGAGGTCAGGCGCGCAGCAGAGGTCAGGATCGGCGCGTTCAGGAGCCCGTTCGGGCCGGCGTCGAGGTCCAGGGCGTCATTCGGCGTGTCGCCATCGTCCCCGAGATCGATCGCGAGCCGTCCGTTCCCCGCGACCCGGTTTTCGACGAGGGCGTGGCCGGAGCCGCTCGCGATGACGATGCCGTTTCCCCCGTTCCCAAAGATCTCGTTTCGCTCCAGATGACAGCCATTCGTGGATTCGATGCGAATGCCGTCGCCGGCGAAGCCGCTGACCCGCAGCGCCGTCACGGTCGCCTGCGAGGCGACAAGACGCAGACCCGCCTCCGGGCCGGCGGTGTCCCCCGACAGCTCGACGAGCGCTGCGCCGGCCGGAGCGCGATCGAACCGCGCCTGCGAGTCGCCGTCGATCAGGACCGCGTCGGTGACCGGCGGCAGCGCCGAGAGCAAACGGATCGTGCGCGAGGTGTTCGCGGGGATCTCGAACAGGATTTCATCTCTTCCCGGGGCGGCATTCGCGTCGAGAATCGCCTGGCGCAGCGAGCCGTTCCCGGCGTCACGCGGCGTGGTGACGACGAAGGTTGCTGCCGAAACCGCATGCAGCGCCGCGCCGGCGAGAAAGACGACGGGTGCGGTGCGGATCAGTCGCTGAATCGGTGTCATGGCGGCCCCCTCCCGGAGTGGTCTCTGTGGGTAGGAGGGGCCGGCAGTGCACTTTTTCCCACCCCGCTCGGCCGATATACTGGTCCTGCCCCGACGGCAGGCCCTTGCCTTCCAGATCAGAAGAATTCGAAGCGCTCATCGCCTCGCATGCGAGGCTGGTGTCCCACGCCATTCGCTCGGTCTGCGGGAAGCGCGGCGGGCACCTGATCCCCGATGTCGAGCAGGAAGTCCGGCTCGCGCTTTGGAAGGCGCTCGAGGGCGGGAAAAAGATCGAGCACCCTGTCTCATACCTTTACAAGGTCGCCCTGACGACGGCGGCCGCCATCATGAGAAAGAGCCTCTCCAACAGGGAAACTTCCGCCCCCGAGGCGCTGGCGGCCGCCGGGGCGGCCGCGGCGGAGCCGGTCGCGGACGCGGAGCGCCGAGTCGTCCTGCAGCAGTCGCTCTCGCGGCTGCCGGGGGATCAGGCCCGGGCGCTGCGGGGGTATCTCGCGGGGTTCAATCACAAGGAGGTCGCGGCGCTGTTCGGGTGGACCGAAGCCGCGGCGCGCCATCACATCTATCGCGGTCTCGATCGGCTCCGTTCGATGGCCGAAGCGAGGAGCGAGGGTGACTGACTGGCAGAAGACCTGGCGCGGTCTACAGACCCCGGCGGGCCCCGACTGCCCCGGTGACGAGACCCTGGCGGACCTCGTGGCAGGGCGGCTCGAACCGGTGCGGCGCGATGCGCTCGGCGATCACATCGTCGGCTGCCGCCCGTGCGCGCCGCTCGTTCAGGACCTGATGCGCGTGCATGCGATCGCCGCCCCCGGCGCCGCGAAGTCCCGGCGGCCGGCGGTTCTGCTCGGCCTGCTCGCTGCGGCCGCGGTCCTCGTCCTGGCGGTGGTGCTGCCCCGTCAGTGGAACGGAAGTCCGGGCGGTCCGGCGCCGTCGCTGCGCGGCGAGTCCAGGCGCGGCGAGACGATCAGTCCCGCGAATGGGGCGGTGCTGCACGAAGCCCCGGCCCTTCTCTCGTGGTCGGTCGAAGACGCGGCTCCGGGTCTGCGCACCCGCGCGGCGCTCTACGATGCCGAGCTGACGCTGCTCTGGGAGAGCGGCTGGTCCGGGGAGCCTTCGGCGGAAATTCCGGCGGAGGTGCGCGCGCGGCTCGCGAGCCCCGGCACGTACTTCTGGCGGGTCTACACATCCGCCGGCGCGCAGACGCGGCAGTCTCCACTGCGCCGATTCGACCTCGCACCATGATCGGGCGCCGCGCGCCGTCGGGGCTGGCGCGCCTGCTGGCGACCGCCGCGATCACGGCGATCGTCGGGCCGCCCGCCGCCGGCGCGGACAGAAGCGCGGCCCTCACTGTTCCCGAGGAGCGCCGCGCGCTCGAGAAAGCCCTCGCCCGGGCGCGGGCGCGGGGAGACCCCGAGACTCCGAAGATCGTCCAGGAGCTGGTGGACAACCTGATCGAGCAGGAGGAGTTCGGCGCCGCCCGGGCCGTGGCCGACGCGGAGCTGGCGCGCGTGCGGGTCTCGGGTCCCACGCCGGCCCTCGGAATGGTGCTCACGGCGGCGGGGGATGTCCGGTTCGCCACCGGCGACTTCGAGGGCGCGCTTGCCCTGTTCACCGAAGCCGAGTCGCTGCTCGCGCGCGAGCCCGACTGCATCAACCTCGCGGTCGCGCGCAGGAGCATCGGCGTCGTTCTGCGTCATCAGGGCCGGCTCGAAGAGTCGGCTGGATGGCTCGAGGCGGCTGTGAAGAGCGGCCGCGCACAGGACGATCCGTCGGCGCTGGCTGCGTCCCTCGAGAATCTGGCGTGGACCTACATGGCGCTCGGCGACGGCGGGCGCGCCGGGGCCCTGTTCGAGGAGGCGGCCGGGCAGGCGCGCCTCTCCGGGAACGAGCGGGCCCTCGCGCACGCGCTGCTGCGCGTGGGGATCTACCACATGGGGTCCGACGAGCCCGAGTCGGCGCTGCCGCTCTTCGACGAGGCGCTGGAGATCATCCGGCGGCTCGGGATGAAGCAGATCGAAGAGTGGGCGATGGTGGTCACGGCACGCACCCTGGCCACCCTCGGCCGACTCGACGAGGCGATCGCCATCGAGGAGCAGATCCTGGCCCGGCCCCTTTCTCCCGCGTACCGTGAGGAGGGCGCCGGACGGCTCGGCGACATGGGCACGCTTCTGCTGTCGCGCGACCCGGCGGAGGCGCTCGGATATCTCGATCGGGCGCGGGAGCTGGCCGCTCGCGAGGGCTGGCCGTATGCGTGGCGGTTTCACGTCAATGCCGGCCGCGCGCTGCGCGCCCTGGGCCGCCTCGACGAGTCGGAGGCCCGATACCAGGAGGCCCTCGTCGAGATCGAGTCGCTGCGCGGGCAACTTGCCGCCGAGTCCTGGCGATCCGTCTTTCTCGAGCAGCACCGCGGCGTGTACGAGGAGCTCGCTCTCGTGCAGTACGCGCGTCATCGCGCGGGTGCACCGGAAGCGGCGGAGCAGGCGTTCCTCACGCTGGAGCGGGCGAAGGCGCGCAGCCTGGTCGAGTCGCTCGTGGAAGACCGGGCCGCCGGGGCCGCCGCGCCGGACGACCCGCTGTCGGCGCGGCGCGCCGAGATCGAGAAGCGGATCACCGGGCTGCAGCAGCGCCTGTCGGCGCGGGGCACGACGATCGCCGAACGGCAGGCGCTTCTGGCGGCGCTCGAAGCGGCGGAGGAAGACTGGATCCGCTGGGAGAGCGACGTCCGGCTGCGCGATCCGCGGTTCGGCGCGTTCCACCACCCGCAGCCGCTCGGGGTCGAGGGGGCCCGCGCGCTGCTCGACGAGCGAACCGCTCTCGTCGCGTGGCTCGTCACCGAGGAGGGCCCGATGCTGTTCGTGCTCACGCGGTCGCGCTTCGACCTCCTGCATCTGGACACCCCGATGCGCGCTCTGCGCGAACGCATCGAGGGATATCTCGATCTGCTGGGGCGCGACGACGGCGCCTGGCGCGCCGTCAGCCGGCGCCTGTCCCGCGAGTTGATCGAGCCGGCGCTGCGCGTGCTGCCGGCTTCGGTGGATCGTCTGATCCTGCTGCCCGACGACGCGCTGCACTTCCTTCCCTTCGAGACCCTGCTCGTGCCGGGGCCCGCTGGCGGCGGCGAGCGGTTTCTCGTCGAGGACCGGACCATCGCGTACGCGCCGTCGGCTTCGGCGCTCGATGCACTGCGCCGCACGGCGGGGGCAGCCTCCCGTGCGGGAGACCCGGTGGACATGCTCGTCGTGGCGAATCCCGATCCCGGATCCGCCGCGTCGGGCGAGGCGGCGACGGGCGCCGCCATGCGGCGGGCCTTCTTCGAAGGGGAGGGGCTGGAGATCGGACCGATCCCCCGGTCCGTGGCGGAGGGCCGGGCCGTGGTGGCGTTCGGCGGGAAAGGCAGCGAGCTTTATGTCGGCGCCGACGCCAGCGAGGCGATGGTGAAGCGCGAGGCGCCGGGCCGGTTCGGGATCCTTCACTTCGCGACACACGGGCTCGTCAGCCCGGAGCAGCCGGAACGCTCCGCGCTCTGGCTCGCTCCAGGCAGCGCCGGCGAGGACGGGTTCCTCCAGGTGCGCGAGATCCGAGACCTGCGCCTCACCGCCGGACTCGTCGTGCTGTCCGCGTGCCGCACGGCGGGGGGGCGCATGCAGGGCGGCGAGGGAGTCGAGGGGCTGGCGCGCGCGTTTCTCGAGGCGGGTGCACCAGCGGTCGTCGCCAGTCTCTGGGACGTCGACGATGACACGACTGCCGGCTTCATGCGCAGCGCCTATGGCCACCTCGCCGCGGGGATGAACACGGCCGACGCCCTGCGGGCGGCGAAGCTCGATCTGATCCACAGCCGCCCGGACGCTCCCCCGCGAACCTGGGCCGCCTTCGTGTTGATTGGCTCGGGAGACTCCGCGCTCTCCCTGCGCGCGCCTGCGAGCCGAAACCGCACTGCGCTGGGAGTCGCCGCGGCGGTCGCCGCGCTCGTCGCTGCCTGGCTCGCGCGGCGCGCGGCCTCTCGACACGGGCGCTATGGCGCCTCACGACCGGACTGACATGGCTGCTCCATGGGGGAGTCCGGATGGCCCTAGCGAATGTAGCCGAGTGCCTTGAGCTGCTCGAGCTGCTCCGGCTCGAGCGGCATGCGATCGGCCCCGCCCTGGAACTGTGTGGCCAGGGCGCGATGCGCCTTCCAGATCTCGAGCAGCCGCTCGCGGTACATCTCCACGAGGTCCGGGCGGTCCTCGTTCACCGCGCGATACGCGAAGGGGTCCTTCTCCAGGTCGTAGAGCAGCAGCCGCGGGACATCCGGGTAGAAGGTGTGCACGGCGCCCCACCGTCCGCCCGCCGGAACGGCGTGGCGGCCCCGCTCCGGCTCGCGGCCGTTCGGGCCGGGACCGATCTCGAGCGAAGCGCCCCAGCGTCCGTCCAGGATCTCGAGGTTCCCGACCATCTTCCCCGTCCGCTCGTCGACGCGAAACTCGTCGAAGACCACCGGCGCCTCGGGGAGGGTACCGCCGGTGAGCAGCGGCACGAGCGAGCGGCCCTCGGTGATGTCCGGCGGAGGGAGCCCCAGCAGGTCGAGCAGCGTGGGCAGCACGTCGATCATCGACACCGGCTGCGCGATGCGCACGCCGCCCTGAAAGTGGCCGGGCCAGAAGAACATCAGCGGTACGTGCGTGTTCCACGAGTCCAGGAGCGCGCCCTGCCACGGCTCGGGCTGCGGCTCGGCGAGGCCGCGCCCCCACCGCGCGTACGTTCCGGCCGGATGGCCGTGATCGGCCGCCACGACCAGGATCGTGTTCTCCCACTCGCCGGTCTTCTTCAGATCCTCCACGAAGCGGGCCAGCTCCTGGTCCTGATAGGCCATCGTCTCTTCGTACAGCCCGCGCCTCAGCGTGAAGTAGGCCTTGCGGTCCAGGCCGGCGGCGTTGAGGGCGAGGCGATAGAACTCTTCGATGCCTACCGCGCCGAACCACTTGCCGCCCATCGTGTAGAGCCGCTCGTCCCAGCCGCCCATGGTCTTCTCCGAGTCGGCCGCTGTGAACATGCCGGCGAAGGGCGGCACGGGGCGGTTCGGCTCGTGGACGTCCGTGGTTTGGATGTGCACCCACCACGGCCTGCCGGGGTACTCGGAGCGGAACTCGCGAAACCGCTCGTGCAGCTCGGTCGACGAGGTGGAGTGGTGCTCGGTCTCGGAGTCGCGCATGAGGTCCACGCCCTTCTCGAGACCGATCATGCGGGCGCAGTTCGGGTTCGCTGTGAACACGGCCGTCGCCCAGCCGGCGGAGTGCATGTGCTCGGCCATCGTGACGGCGCGCGGCGGCACCGGCGTCGAGTGAATGCCGCGGCGCAGACCGCCGAGCACGCTGTGGTGCAGCGAGGTCATGAACGAGGCGGTCGAGGGCTGCGTCCAGGTCGAGTTCGAGTAGGCCCTGTCGAAGACGACCGCCTCGGCGGCCAGCGCCTTCAGGTGCGGTGTCGTGTCGCGTTCGAGGCCGTAGAGGCTCATGGCGTCAGCGCCGCCGCCGTCGATGATGTAGAAGAGCACGTTGGGGCGATTCTCCGCGGCGCCGTTCCCCGAGACGACCGGCGCGCTCCACAGCGCCGCCGCGCCCTGCTGCAGGCTGTCGGCCTCGAGTGACAGCGTGATGTCCTGCCCCCCGAGCGTCGACAGATCCACCGACTGCTGCGCCCACGCGCCGCAGTCCGAAACGGTCTTCTCGAACAGGCCGCTGCCTTCCTGCGACTGTGGCCCCGCTTTGACCCGGTAGGTCACCGTCTCGCCCGCCTGGCAGGACATGCCGAAGTCGAGACGGCCGCCTTCCGGCACGACCACGGGCCAGCGCACCGACGCCGGCGCGTGCGCGAAGAGCGTGCGGCGCACGGTCTGGCCCCGTGTCACGGGCTTGATGCCGGTGTCCTCGAGGAACGAGGCACCGCGCGGGATGAGGTGGATCGACAGGATGTCGACCGACGCCTCCGCGGGCGAGCCGGCGAAGACGCCCAGGTTCTTGAGCTGAACGCCCGCGGGCGAGCCGTCGCGGGGGCGGAGCGGAATCGAGTAGGTCTGCACCGATCCGTCGCTGAAGACCGGCGCCACCTGATCCATCCCGGCGAAAAACACGTCTTCATCGGGGATCGCGTCGTCGTCATCGAGGTTGTACGAAACGGTCAGACCGCCCAGGCGCTCGTGCGAGCGCGCCTGAACCTGCACGGCGGTCCAGTCCGTGAGCGGCGTCGGCGGCAGGTCGATGGCGAGACCGGCGATGAACATCGGCCCCTCGCGCCGCAGCGGCGGACCGAGATGCAGGGTGACGCCGTCCTGGATGCGGCTCAGTCTGGCGGCGGAGAGGCGGACCTCGGTCGAGGCATCGAACAGGCGCCACTCGGGCCGCGGCTCGCCGAACTTCCAGGCCTGCTCCGTCCGCGCGGTGGCCGGCGCGCTGGCGCTCTTCAGGTCGGCCGAGGCGAGCTGGTCCTCGAGGTGGACGAGCCCCGGAGGGCCGTCTCCGGAAGCGCAGCAGGCGCCGGCGAGCGCCAGACCGGCAACGAGAAGCGCCGGTCCGGCGCCGGCTTTCACTTGAACTTCACGTCGGTCTCGACGGGACCGCCCTTCAGCCCGTTCCCGAGCTTCGAGCCGCAGCCCTTGTCCTTGATCGTGCCGTCGGGATACAGGTCGATGACGAATGGCGGCGTGACGGTGTACGGACAGATGTCGTCCGAGGTGTGGACATCCGGGTTCCCGTCCAGAGCCGAGTGATCGACCATCGCGGTGTAACTCCAGTCCCTGTGCCCCACGCCGGTCAGCGGATCGTTCACGCAGGCCGAATCGTAAGTCACCAGGTAGTTCACCTCGAGCTCCCGCTTCGGCGGGATCGTGCGCGGCAGCGGGTTCTGGTTCGGATCCAGCCGCGGGATCAGGTTCGCGCACGGTCCAAGCGAGTTCACGAACAGCTTCACCAGGTTGTCGAGAGTCGCCAGATCGTTGATGACCTCGTCGTGCGGGCTGCGGTTCTGCACGAACACCTGGACCGTCTCGGTGACGACCGGCTTCTTCGCCGAGAGCTTCATCTTCTTCGGCGGCTTGATCTCGGCGAGCGCCAGGTCGTGCGGCTCGCCAGTGACGGGCGCGACGGTCGTGTCCTCGGAGTCCTGGTTGTTCCCCGCCGTCGGATCGGGCTCGGCGCCGGCGACGGATGCCGTGTTGGTGACGACGCCCGCGGTGACGGGCGCGGTGACGGTGATCGTGATGATCGGCGCCGTGCCGAGGGCGAGGGTGGCGCGGGTGCAGGTGACCACGCCGGCGGCCTGGCTGCACGACCAGCCGCTGCCGCTCGCCGACACGAACACGACTCCGGCGGGCAGCGTGTCGGTCCCGGTGACGTTCGTCGCCGGGTCCGGGCCGCCGTTGGCGACGGTGAGTGTGTACGTGATGGACCCGCCGGTACTCACCGGATCGAGCGCATCGCTCTTGACGATGGAAAGATCCACGCTGAAGACCGCCTGGTTGACGGTCGTGCTTTCGCCATCGGCGTCGTTGCCGGGTGTCGGGTCGGTGCTCGTGGACGCGACGGCGGCAGTGTTGTTGATGGTGCCCGGCGTGGAGGGCGCCGTCACCGTGATGGTGATGTTCGGCGCCGCGCCGACGGCCAGGCTCGCTCGCGTGCAGGTGACGGTGCCCGCGACGTTGTTGCAGGTCCAGCCCGTGCCGGTGGCGCTCACGAACGAGGTCCCCGCGGGGAGCGTGTCGGTGACCGTCAGACCGGTCGCTGTGCTCGGCCCGCCGTTGCTCACCGCGATCGTGTAGATCAGCGTCGCGCCGGTGTTCACCGGGTCGGGGCTGTCGCTCTTCGTCAGCGAGAGATCCGCGATCGGCGTGACGGCCGTGCTCTCGGTGTCGGAGTTGTTTCCCGGCACGGAGTCGGCCTCGGCGGCCGACACGCTCGCCGTGTTCGAGATCGGCCCCGAGGGCGGCGGCGTGACGAAGATGCTGATGTTCGGCGCCGCGCCGACCGCGAGCGACGCGCGGGTGCAGGTGACGGTGCCCGAAGCGAAGTTACAGGTCCAGCCGCTGCCGCTGGCGGAGATGAACGCCGCGCCGGCAGGGAGCGTGTCGGTGACGCTCACGTTCGTCGCCGGATCGGGGCCGGCATTGCTGACGGCGATCGTGTAGGTCAGCGTGCCGTTCGCCGCGACCGGGTCGGGGCTGTCGCTCTTAGTCAGCGACAGGTCGGCGTTGAGGACGGTCTGGTTCACCGTCGTGCCTTCGGTGTCGCTGTTGTTGCCGGGGGTCGGGTCGGTCGTGGCCGCCGAGACGCTGGCGGTGTTGTTGATCGAGCCCGCGGATCCCGGAGCGGTCACGGTGATCGTGATGTTCGGCGCGGCGCCCACTGCGAGCGACGCCCGTGTGCAGGTCACGGTGCCAGCGGCGAAATTGCAGGTCCAGCCAGTGCCCGCCGCCGAAACGAACGAAGTTCCGACGGGAATCGTGTCGGTGACGCTCAGGCTGCTGGCCGTGCTCGGCCCCGCATTGCTCACGGCGATCGTGTAGGTGAGCGTCGCCCCGGTGTTCACCGGGTCCGGGCTGTCGGACTTGGTCAGCGACAGGTCGGCGATCGGAGTCACCGCCGTGCTTTCGGTGTCGGAGTTGTTGCCGGGCGCCGGGTCGGGCTCGGCCGCCGACACGCTGGCGGTGTTCGAGAGCGGCCCCGCGGCCGGAGCGGTGACGGTGATCGTGATGTTCGGCGCGGAGCCGACGGCCAGGCTTGCTCGCGTGCAGGTGATGGTTCCGGCCACGTTGTTGCACGTCCAGCCGCTGCCGGTCGCCGAGACGAAGCCCACGCCCGCCGGCAGAGTGTCGGTGACGGTGAGACTCGTCGCCGGGTCGGGGCCGGCGTTGCTCACGGCGATCGTGTAGACGAGCGTCCCGCCCGCGTTGACGGGATCGGGACTGTCGGTCTTGTTCAGGGACAGGTCGGCGCTGAAGATCGTCTGGGTGACCGTCGTGCCTTCCGTATCGCTGTTGTTGCCGGGGGTCGGGTCGGTCGTCGAGGACGAAACGCTGGCGGTGTTGCTGATCGAGCCCGCGGTGAGCGGCGCCGTGACGGTCAGGGTGATGCTCGGAGCTGCGCCGGGTGCGAGTGAGCTGCGTGTGCAGGTTACGGTCCCCGCCACATTGTTGCAGGTCCAGCCTGTGCCCGTCGCCGAAACGAACGAAGTTCCGACAGGAAGCGTGTCGGTGACGCTCAGGCTGCTGGCCGTGCTCGGCCCGGCGTTGCTGACGGCGATCGTGTACGTCAGCGTGGCGCCGGTGTTGACCGGGTCCGGACTGTCCGACTTGGTGAGCGAGAGATC
>Ga0187894_10006717_pt1 | contig 11148 bp, 12 predicted proteins | sample GBC1701081metaG_FD_136650 | JGI IMG/M metagenome (GOLD analysis project Ga0187894, IMG submission 136650) | White microbial mat communities from a lava cave in the Kipuka Kanohina Cave System on the Island of Hawaii, USA - GBC170108-1 metaG ...
ATGCGATTACGCTCGTCCGAAATCGGCCAAATCGCTGAAATGCCCGCAACGCCATGTTCCCAAGCCCAGCCAACAGACCCGTCGCGCCTGTCTTTATTGCGCAGTGTGAGAAATGCGGGCTAGGTCTGCGCCGTCGACCCGGATTGGTCCGGCCTCAAGCTCACCCGCCGCAAGAAATAGATCAAGCCGGAGCCAGCGCCGCCACCTCGCGGCGGAAAGGCAAAGCATCGCCGATATCGGCCTCATCGAGCTCGCGCGCGAAACGATGGCCGGCATAGGTCGCCCAGGCAATGGGGCCCGGCGCCTCGGCATCACCGATCACCCTGATGCCGCGAATGCCGTTATCAGCCCATTCGCCCTGGCGCGATTTGAGCTCGCGCCAGAGCTGGTCCACAGGCGTGCGCGAGGTGACCAGGACGACGGCATCGGCAGCAAGATCGCGTGAATCTCCGGTATAGACGCAAGCCGTCGCGATCCCGCCCGCCGCGAGCCGCGTCACAGAGCGGTTGAGCTCGATCCCGACGCCGAGGCTCGCAAGCCGCCGGTGGATGGCGCCCTGCTCCAGCGTGTTGCGTGTCCAGTCGGAGACATAGGCGGAAGGTGTCACCAAGGTGACTTTGGCGCCGTGCTCCACCAGAAGCTCGGCCAGGACGCCACCCATGTAATAGTGATCGTCGTCGAACAGCACGACTTTGCCCTTAGGGATTTGGCCCGCCATCAGGTCGTCCGGGGTGAAGACGGGCACTGTCCCATCGCTCGGCATCGCCACGACATGAGCGCGCGCGACGCCATCGCGCCGCCAGGTCGAGCCGGTCGCCAGAGCGACCTGCTCGAAGCCGAAGGACAGGATGTCGTCGGCGGAAAGCCGGCTGTCGAAATAGATCTCGACATTCGCCATGCGCTTGAGCTGGTGGGCGCGGTAATCGCGCACCCTGCCCCAGGCTGAGAGGCCCGGCAGCTTGCATTCTCCAGCGACCCGGCCACCGAGCTCCGCCCCGGCCTCGGCGAGGGCCACTTTGTAGCCGCGCTCACCCAAGGCACGCGCCGCTTCGAGACCGGCGGGGCCTGCGCCCACCAACAGGACGCTTTCCGATGCGCCCTTCGTCACGATGCGCTCGGGATGCCAGCCTTTGCGCCATTCCTCCATGAAGGTCGGATTCTGGGTGCAGCGCGAGATCGACATGGTCATGTCGCCGGTGATGCAGATATTGCAGCCGATGCATTCGCGAATATCCTCGATGCGGCCCTCCTCCACCTTCTTCGGCAGGAAGGGATCGGCAATCGATGGCCGGGCGCAGCCGATGAAATCGAGCGTGCCGGATTTGATCATCCGCACCATGACATCGGGCGAGGTGAAGCGGCCGACGCCGACCACGGGTTTCGAGGTGAGTTGCTTGATGCCGCTGACGAGGTCCTCTTGCGCCCCTTCCTCCTTGAAGCGCGAGGGGCCGGAGCAATCCTCCCAGGCGCCATGGGCAAGATCCCACAGATCGGGGAGATCGCCATGCATTTCGATCAGATCGCGAACCTCGGCATTGGCGAAACCGAGCTCGCCCACCATCTCGTCGAGCGACAGCCGCAAGGTGATGCCGCAGGCATCGCCGATCGCATCGCGCGCCTCCGCCACCAATTCGCGCATCAGGCGTGCGCGGTTTGCGAGCGAGCCGCCATAGTCGTCGTTCCTCTGGTTGGTCGCCCGCGACAGGAAATGCTGGATGACGCCGAAGCCATGCGCGCCATAGAGGCAGACGAGATCGAAGCCCGCGATCCTGGCCCGCTTGAAGGCGTTGCGGTGCCAGCGGATGAGGTCGCTTATATCCTCCTTGTCCATGGCGCGCGCCTGGACCGGGTCATTGGTGAAGGTGCGGATCGGCAAGGCGGTCGGTCCGCGCGGCACTTCCTTGCTATAGAGATTGGGGCCGTTGATGCCGGAATAAGCGAGCTGGATGCCGGCCAGCGCGCCATGCTCATGCATGGCGTCCGCCATGCGCGCCAGCGCCGGTATGTCGGCGTCATCCCATAGACGCAGCTCGATGAAGGGCGTGATCTCGGATGTATGATGAAGCTCGGTCTGCTCGGTGAAGACGACGCCCCAGCCGCCTTCCGACTTCGTGCGACGCATCTCGGCTGCAGCGGAGGGATCGCGATAGCCGCCGCCATTGCAATGCGGGACCTGGTAGAATCTGTTCTTGGCGGTCACCGGCCCTATCGCCAAGGGCTCGAACAGAATGTCATAGCGCGGGTCGCGCATGATTAGCCCCTCTTGCAAGATGAACGATGCTCCCGGCAGCTTCATCGCATAAGAGCGGTGAGGGACATATTATTCTTTTCCGAGCTTCCGCTTCGGGTCAACGGCGATTCAGAACAACCGCGGATCCAGCACGAACGGCTCGGCCGCGACAATTGAAATCTGGCCGACCGCCGGATGCCGATGGTTGATCAGCAGATTCGTATCGGGAGAGTTGTCGAGCGGCACGATCGCTGATGGTACCCGCAGCAATGGCGCGTTGAGAGCGCTATGCCAGTCATCGCCGCGTTGCTGCGTCCTGTTCTCCTGGCGTCGCCAGTCCTGCGGCAGCTCGGCAATGGTGATCGTTTCGACGCGCAGGCTGTCCGGCACCTGATATCGCACCATGACCAACTCAGGAAGCAGGTCGGGATTCTCGACATGCACGAGCTTTTCGAGAACGCAAAGCGCAGGCGATGTCGCGCAATAAGTGACTGCATGCCCAGCCGTGTTCCACCGGCCGTCGTAGAGCAGGCCGTAACCGCCATCGAACATCCGGGCATGCAGATGACCCGACAATCGCCAAAGGATCATCAGGCTGCGGCACCCCAGGCGATCTTTGCCAGAATGGTTTCGATGACGCGTGCACCAGCCTCGGTCTGCGCAACATCGAGCGGCGTCTCGCCATTCAGCTCGACCAATGGCCGCCTGAGCCAGCTGTTTGCCTTGTCCTTGTTCGCGAATGTAGTCTCGGCAACCGTCTGGGTCCGCAGCAGCCGCACGGCTCGGTCGGATTCATCGATCGTCAGGGGCTGCTTCTTGTCGGCCCGGTGTCGGCGCGTTCGTTGGGGAATGACGAAGCGTTCGATTTCCTGCTCGGTCAGGCCGGCTTGCGCTAATCCCTTGAGTGTTGCGAGGGGGAGGCGCTCGCGTACGGCGAGCGCCAGCTCGGCCTGCGTGCGCACGACCCTGCCCAGAACCGGCTTACCGCCCAACTTCCGGGCCATTTCTTTAACCACCGTCGACATTTACAAGCCACTCCGAACTGGCAACTTGCCGTGAAAATAACGGCATCTTGCCAGAAATGCAAGGGGGCAACGCTTGCCTAAAGCGCATCGAGCCGACTAAGGGCAAGGCGCACCTCTTCGAAGCCTTCGGGCGGCAATGGCTCCTGCGGGAGGAGAGGCGGACCGACCTCATAGCCTTGCAGCCCCAGTCCACCTTTGATGCAAGCAGCGAGATTGTATTTCGTGAAGACCTGATTGATGGTCCAGAGCCGTCGCTGCAGGTCCATCGCCCCAACCCAATCACCGCGGCGGCAAAGTTCATAGAGCTCCACGCTCTGCCTGGGTATGAGGCAGGCTGGACCCGCCATCCAGCCATTCCCGCCGATCATCATGACACAGGCGGGGATATGCGCCGAGGCCGCAAATACGGCCATTCTTCCCTCGACGCGGTTGATGATGGAAAGCAGCCGTCCGGTGTTGAAGGATGCGTCTTTTATGTACCGAATGTTGTCCACGCGGCTGAGGCGATCGATCACCGGAAGGGAAAGATCGGAACGCTGGAAGTTCGGGTTGGTGTAGAGTACCACCGGCAGCCTTACGGCGTCGGCGACTGCCTTGAAATAGGCGTACACCCCGTCATCGGAGATCGGAAAATAGGCTTCAAGGATGGCGAGGATGCCGGCGCAGCCAAGCCCCTCCATTTCACGTGCTTGGAACGTGGCCTCGGCTATCGTCGTTGCCGCTACACCCGCGACGACCGGAACCCTGCCTTGGGCCGCCCTGACGACGGTCTCTACGACGCGGCGGCGTTGCGGCCAACTCAAATACGCGAACTCACCGGTCGAGCCCAATGGCGTCAACCCATGCACGCCGGCATCAATCAGATCGCGGCACAGCCGGGTCAGAACCTCATCGAGGACCTCGCCTGAAGCGCTTATCGGCGAGACGAGATAGGGAAAAACGCCATGAAACGCCGGATCGGTCACCGAGAGTACCCTTCCCGCTTCACCATCGTCAGCTGTCGCTGCGGCTTGCTCGCTCCCCCAAAGAGGAGTCTACGGGGTGTCAGCTCGATGAGTCTAGTCGTCGCCTTCTTCGAAGGCGCGCTTCAGATCCTCCGTGCGGGGCGCCGAGATGATGTTGTAGCCCGAATCCACATAGTGGACTTCGCCGGTGACGCCGCCCGACAAGGGCGACAGGAGATAGAGCGCGGCACCGCCGACCTCTTCGAGAGTCACGGTGCGCCTGAGCGGTGAATGGCGTTTCTGGAAATTGAACATGGCGCGCGCATCGCCGATGCCGGCGCCGGCGAGCGTGCGCATCGGCCCGGCGGAAATCGCGTTCACCCTGATGCCATGCGGGCCGTAATCGGCGGCGAGATAGCGCACCGAGGATTCGAGGGCGGCTTTCGCGACCCCCATCACATTGTAGTTCGGCATCACCCGCACCGATCCGCCATAGGTGAGGGTCACCAGCGAGCCGCCCTTCGGCATGAGGGCTGCCGCCTTGCGCGCCACCTCGGTGAAGGAGAAGCACGAGATGATCATGGTACGGACGAAATTGTCGCGGCTGGTATCGGCATATTTGCCCTTGAGCTCGGCTTTCTCGGAAAAGGCGATGGCGTGCACGACGAAATCGAGCGAGCCCCAGGCCTTGCCGATGGCGGCGAAGGCCTCGTCCACTGTCGCGGAATTTTCAACGTCGCAGGGCAGGACCAGCTTCGAGCCGAGCGTCTCGGCGAGCGGCTTCACGCGCCGCCCGAAAGCCTCGCCCTGATAGGTGAAGGCGAGCTCGGCGCCATGGTCGTTGAGCGTCTTGGCGATGCCCCAAGCGATCGAATGGTCGTTCGCCACCCCCATGACGAGGCCGCGCCGGCCCTTCATCAAACCGTTTGTCATCACTCCCCTACACTCTCCGATCGCTTCAGGCCTGTCTCACCCAAAATGCCTGTCGCTGCAATAAGGTCCACGGCGCCATGCGCTCTGATCTTATCGCATCGACGCTCCCTCTTTTTGTTTGCACATCGGATTATCCGAAAACCGGGATGGCCGGATTTAACCGGGCCACGAGCTTTTCGGTCCAATGCTCTAGCCATTATAACGTTGCAGGACCAGCGTCGCGTTGGTGCCGCCGAAGCCGAAGCTGTTCGAGATCGCCACATTGACATCCACATTGTCGCGGCGTTCGCGCACAATCGGGATGTCGGCGAAATCCGGATCGAGCTCCTCGATATTGGCGCTCTCGCAAATGAACCCGTTCTTCATCATCAGCAGGCAGTAGATCGCTTCCTGCACGCCGGTCGCGCCCAGCGAATGACCGGTCAGCGACTTGGTGCCGGAAATCGCCGGAATGTCCTTGCCGAAGACCTCGCGAATGGCCTCGATCTCCTTCTTGTCGCCGATCGGTGTCGAGGTGGCGTGCGGATTGATGTAGTCGACCTTCTCCTTCACCGTGGCGAGCGCCTGGCGCATGCAGCGCGCCGCTCCTTCGCCCGAAGGCTGGACCATGTCATAGCCGTCGGAGGTGGCGCCGTAGCCCACGACCTCGCCATAGATCTTGGCGCCGCGGGCCTTGGCGTGCTCGAGCTCCTCGAGCACGACCGTCCCGGCACCGCCGGCAATGACGAAGCCGTCGCGATTTTTGTCATAGGCGCGGGACGCTTTTTCCGGCGTCGCGTTGAATTTCGTCGACATGGCCCCCATGGCGTCGAAGAGCACCGACAAGGTCCAATCGAGCTCCTCGCCGCCGCCGGCGAACATGATGTCCTGCTTGCCCCATTGGATGAGCTCGGTGGAATTGCCGATGCAATGGGCCGAGGTCGCGCAAGCCGACGAGATCGAGTAATTGACGCCCTTGATGCCGAAGGGCGTCGCAAGGGTCGCCGAATTGGTGCTCGACATGGCGGCCGGAACGGCAAAGGGGCCGACGCGCTTCGGGCCCTTCTCGCGCGCGGTGTCGGCGGCGCTCACGATGGTGCGGGTCGAGGGCCCGCCCGAACCCATGATAATGCCGGTGCGCTCGTTCTTGACGTCTTTGTCCTCCAGGCCCGCATCGGTGATGGCCTGGCGCATCGCCACCCAGTTCCAGGCCGCACCATCGCCCATGAAGCGGCGCACGCGGCGGTCGACGGTGCTGTCGAGATCGAGCTTCGGAGCGCCATGCACCTGGCAGCGAAAGCCGAGCCGCGCATAGTCTTCCGCCTTCACGACACCGGACTTGGCCTCCCGGAGCGACGCCAAAACTTCCTGGGCATTGTTGCCAATGCTCGAAACGATACCGATACCGGTGACAACGACACGGCGCATGACGGTTTTATGCCTCCCTCAGGCCTGTGCGGGCTTGAACAGGCCGACGCGCAGATCGGCCGCTGTATAGATAGTCTCCCCATCCGCCTTGAGAAGTCCATCAGCAATGCCGAGATTGAGCTTGCGCAGAATGACGCGCTTCAAATTTACGACATATTCCACCTTCTTGACGGTGGGGACGACCATGCCGGTCAGTTTCACTTCACCGACCCCAAGGGCCCGACCTTTGCCCTGTGCGCCCAGCCAGCCCATGAAGAAGCCCAGCATCTGCCAGAGGGCATCGAGGCCGAGGCAGCCCGGCATGACGGGATCGCCCGGAAAATGCGGCGGAAAGAACCAGAGATCGGGTTTAATGTCCAATTCTGCGACAATCTGGCCCTTCCCATATTCCCCACCCTCCTCGGAAATATGAGTGATGCGATCGAGCATCAGCATCGGCGGCAGCGGCAATTGGGCATTGCCCGGGCCAAAAAGGTCGCCGCGGGCGCAGGCAATCAACTCATCGTAAAGAAAACGCGATTTCCGTTCGGCCATCTTGTTCCGCTATTCCGCTCCCACTGCTCCAAACACCGCGAACAGCTTCCTAACATACCGATCCCCGGCATGAAAGACGAACGGTTTGGCCACCAAAATACCCATTTTAGGCACCATTGCAGGCCAGGGTCGGAATTCGCTATAGTTGACCCTCAGGATTCAAAGGTTAATTGATGAACTTAGAGACTGTTGCGACCAAATTGCGCGGGGCGGGCCTGCGCCCGACACGCCAGCGCCTGGCCTTGGCTGAAATTCTCTTCGGCGCCGGTGACCGCCATATCACGGCCGAGCAGCTGCATGCCGAGGCGGTCGCCGCGCGCGTGCCGGTGTCGCTTGCCACCGTCTACAATACCCTCAACCAATTCACCGAAGCAGGACTCCTGCGTGAAGTGGCCATCGAGGGCGACCGCACCTATTTCGACACCAATACGTCCAATCATTATCACTATTATGTCGAGCATGAGGGCCGGCTGTTCGACATCGAGTCCACCAGCCTCGCCATCAAAGGCCTTCCCGAACCGCCGCCCGGCATGGAAGTCGGCCGGATCGACATCATTGTCCGGCTCAAAGCGCGGCAAAACTAGGGATTATCTCTCGACCTGCTCGCCGGGATAGGCGCCCCAGATCATGGGCTGGGCGATCCAGCCCTCATAGCCCGAAGCACTGAGCCGGCACCAGTCGCCGGTGCAGTCCTCAAGCGTCGCCACAACACCCGCCTTGACCATGGCGATGAGGCCGGCTGACATGTCCGGGGTAGCATACATCGGCACCGCTTCCTGCTTGCGCCAGGGCGCCACCAGCGCCATGCGCTTGCCGGACAGCATGCTCTGATAGACCCAGCCTTCCTCCCCGTCACTGTCGCGGATACGCCGCCAATTCTCGAATTCGGCGGTGATCTCGACGGGCAGGCCCTTACGCTGATAGACCCAGGCGACCTGATGCTCGCTCGAGGGGCCGCGCCGAACGTTGATCTTGTCGGCCTTGAGGGAAACGAATCGCGGCAAGCGCAGGCCCGAAGGCCCGACTGGCTTGTCGATGGCGGAGGTGGAGCCCGTGATCTCGGCCGAGACCTGGGCGGAAGCGCCGGAAATCCGCGATTGCCCAGCCATCAGGGACCACGCCGTGGCCACGGCGATGGCAATACACGAAAACCCCAGAATCGCCGATCCGATTCTGCGCCGCGTCGCGGCTGATTTGACCATATGCATACCCCTCGGTCGATGCACGGCCGCCCCGGCCCTTGGACTTGTCTTTACCATGCCCTCTGCTAGACAGCAGGTATCGTCTACACGAGCCGGACAACGATCTTATAACCCTTCTGCCTAGCCTTGGCTATGCAAGGTTAAGATTATCTCAATGTCCGGCCTCGCGGAGTTACATTTTATGTCCAAGCGCAAACCCCTGGTCATCGTCACCCGCAAGCTGCCCGACGTGGTCGAGACCCGGATGATGGAGCTGTTCAACGCCAGGCTCAATTCCGACGACCATCCCTTCAGCCGGCAGGAGCTGATCGAGGCGGTGAAGCAGGCCGAGGTGCTGGTGCCGACCGTCACCGACCGCATCGACAAGGCGGTGATCGGCCAGGCGGGCGATGGGCTCAAGCTCATCGCCAATTTCGGCACCGGGGTCGACAATATCGATGTCGAAACGGCGGTCGCCCGCGGCATCACGGTCACCAACACGCCGGGCGTCCTCACCGAAGATACCGCCGACATGACCATGGCGCTCATCATGGCCGTCGCCCGGCGCATCACCGAAGGAGCATCCGTCATCGGCCCCGACAACAGCTGGCAGGGCTGGTCGCCGACCTGGATGCTCGGCCACCGCATCTGGGGCAAGAGGCTCGGCATTATCGGCATGGGCCGTATCGGCCAGGCGGTGGCCAGGCGCGCCAAGGCTTTCGGGCTCCAGATCCACTATCACAACCGCAAGCCGGTCCATCCCCGGATAGCCGAAGAGCTCGATGCGACCTATTGGGAAAGCCTCGATCAGATGCTGGCGCGCATGGACATCGTCTCGGTCAATTGCCCGCACACGCCCGCCACCTATCATCTCCTCTCGGCCAGGCGGCTCAAGCTGATGCGCAAGGACGCCATCATCGTGAACACGGCGCGCGGCGAGGTGATCGACGAGAATGCGCTGGCGCGGATGCTGGAGGCGGGCGAGCTCGGCGGCGCAGGGCTCGACGTGTTCGAGCATGAGCCTGCCGTCAATCCCAGGCTCCTCAAGGCCAAGCGGGCCGTCCTGTTGCCCCATATGGGCTCGGCCACGATCGAGGGCCGCATCGACATGGGCGAAAAGGTCATCATCAACATCAAGACCTGGGTCGACGGCCACAAGCCGCCCGACCGCGTGCTGCCGTCGATGCTATGATACTTGTTTTGCGCTAGGCCGGCTTTTCCGCATCCGAGACGACCTCGATCTGAACCGGCTCGTTCGCCACCGGCGGGCGGATCTTCACCCGTTTGACCCGGCGCGGATCGGCCTCGAGAATCTCGAATTCGACCCCGCTCGCATGGCGCAGCAATTCGCCGCGCACCGGCACGCGCCCAAACATCGAGAAGATGAGACCGCCCAGCGTGTCGGTCTCCTCATCGCGCTCCTCGGGCAGGAAATCGACAGTCAGGAGCTTCTCGAGCTCATCGAGACCGGCGCGGGCATTCGCCGTGAACGTGCCGTCGCTGTTCTTGACGATGAGCTCCTCGTCCGAATCATGCTCGTCGGAAATATCTCCGACAATCTCTTCGACCAGGTCCTCGATCGAGACGAGACCGTCGGTGCCGCCATACTCATCGACGACGATCGCCATATGGATATGGGTCGACTGCATCTTGATCAGGAGATCGGCGGCCGGCATCGAGGGCGGCACGAACAGCACCTCGCGCGCGATGCCGGTCGCGCCCACCTCGGTGGCGAGGTCGGTCGCGCTGAGCGACAGAGCGCTTATGCCGATCGCGGTTTCCTTGGCGCTCTTCTTGCGCCTGGTCTTGTTGCCCTTCTCGGTCAGCCAGCGCACCAGATCCTTGATATGGATCATGCCGGAGAGATCATCGAGGCTCTCGCGATAGAGCGGCATGCGCGAATGGTTGGCGTCGATGAAGCGCTCGAGCAGTTCCCTGATCGACTGGCTCGCCTCGATGGCCACGATGTCGGCGCGCGGCACCATGACGTCATCGACCCTGAGATCGGCGAACTTGATGAGATTGAGCATCATCGAGCGCGCTTCGGCGCGCATGCCATCGACGGGATTCTGGGCGTCGTGGTTGGCGATGACGCCCTCAAGGCTCTCGCGCAAGCTCGCGTCGCGTTCGGGAGAGAACAGGCCCTTCAACCTGGCGAGCAGGCTGTCGGGCTTGGGAGAAGGGGCAGGATCGCTCATGCGGTATAGGGATCCTTGACGCCAAGTCCGGCCAAGATGGCGATCTCGGCCCGCTCCATGCGCCGCGCATCCCTTTCCTCGATATGGTCGAACCCCAGGAGATGCAGGGTTCCGTGAACAATGAGATGGGTCAAATGTGACGTCAAAGGCTTTCCTTGTTCCTCCGCTTCGCGAGCCACTGTCCCCACTGCCAATATAAGATCGCCCAGCGGCCTTGGCTCTCCTTCCGGCACATTCTGTGTTTGCGGCGCCGGAAACGACAAGATATTGGGCGCATAATCCTTCCGGCGCCACTCAGCGTTCAGTCTAGCCGCCTCCGCATCGCTCGCAAAGAGCACGCTGATCTCGACATTGTCGTCGGCTCCGGCATGCTCGAGCGCCGCCCTGATGGCGCGCTCGGTGAGCCGTTCAAGATCCGTGACACGCGCCCACGCGTCATCGGCGATGTCGATCGCGGCAATCATTTCTGCGGGCGGTGGCGCGCGATCTTCTCGGTGTGCTTGTCATAGGCGGAGACGATGCGCCCCACCAGCGCGTGACGCACGATGTCGGCGGCGGTGAAGGCGATATGGGAGATGCCGTCGACCGACTTCAGGATCGCCAGCGCATCATCGAGGCCGGAGCTGACGCCGGCCGGCAGATCGACCTGCGAGGGATCGCCCGTCACCACCATGCGGCTGCCTTCCCCGAGACGGG
>Ga0187894_10006719_pt1 | contig 11143 bp, 10 predicted proteins | sample GBC1701081metaG_FD_136650 | JGI IMG/M metagenome (GOLD analysis project Ga0187894, IMG submission 136650) | White microbial mat communities from a lava cave in the Kipuka Kanohina Cave System on the Island of Hawaii, USA - GBC170108-1 metaG ...
CCTTGGCACACATCGACAAACCGCCACCCGTCAACCCCTCGCGCCGACCGCCCCCAGATCGTCGCCAAATGTTGTTCGCCTATGCTTAACTTTCCCCGGACAGCCCTGCGCAAGCGGGGAAGGTGGCCGGAGGCCGGATGGGGCCGACGTGGTCTCAGTTGCAAAGACCTCGTCGGTGCCCCTCCGCCCTCCCGGCACCTCCCCACTCCATGGGGAGGAAATCGGCTATCGATTGGCCTGCGGCTTGACGCCCTTCTTGTAGTTGGCGATCGCTGTCTTCAGCTCACGCTCTTCCTTGCAGCCGAAAGTGCAGAGCTGGCCAAGCCTGCTCAGATGCTCCTCGGCGCGCTGCGGCTGATCGAGCATCAGGTACGCCTCGCCGATATATTCGTGCGCGCCCAGATGCTTGGGGTCGAGCGCGAGTGCCTTCTGGTAGTACTGCAGCGAACCCGTGGGGTCGCCCGCCTTGCGCGTGGCGAATCCCATCAGATTGTAGGCTTCCGGGTTGTTGGGCTCAGCGGCGATCACGCGCTGCAGCCAGCCCTGCGCGTTGGTATACTGCTTGTGGGCGATGGCCGCCTTGGCATTGTCGAAGTCCGGATTCGATCGCCGCGAAGGCGTGGACGGCGCATCCGAACTGCCGCCCATCGCCATGGCAGCAGGTGCTGCGGCAAATGCCGACAACACGGCGGCCAACACCGCCACCGAAATGTGCCGTCCCATTGAATGATGCACGTTTACCTCCATCACAAAGAGTCGAAACCCAATGGTCGATTGGCCTCACGCCGCCTGCAGCGTGAGGAACGAACCGGTAAAGCCTGGCCCCAGCGCCGACATGAGATTGCGGCCATGCAGGCCGCGTCGCAGCATGCGGTCGAGCACGAACATCACGGTTGCCGCCGACATGTTGCCGTAGTCGCGCAGCACCGCGCGCGCGTCGACCATGCCGCCGGTCTGCAAGCCGAAGACGTCCTCCAGGGCGTCGATCACCTTGGCGCCGCCGGGATGAGCGATGAAGCCATCGATGTCGGATAGGCCGAGCCCATGGCGCGCCAGGTAGTCACTGGCCGCCGGCCGCAGCTTGTCGCGCACCAACGCCGGGATATCGCGCGAGAACAGAACCGTAAGCCCGTCTTCCGCCACGTCCCAACCCATGATGTCGAGCGTTCCTGGCCAGCGCCGTTCGCCGGCGTGCAGGATTGCCGGATTGTCATTGGCAACGGTCTGCGCGCGCACGACGGCGGCGGCCGCACCATCGCCGAACAAGGCCGTGGCGATGATGTTGGCTTTGCGCCGATCGCCACTGCGGAAGGTGAGCGTGCACAGCTCGACAACGAGGAACAGGACATTGGTGCCCGGTTCGGCGCGCGCGAGCCTGGCGGCCGCGCCCAACCCGGTGACGCCGCCGGCGCATCCGAGCCCGAAGATCGGCAACCGGCCGACATCGCCGCGAAACGGCAGGCGTTCCATGAGCAACGCATCAAGGCTCGGCGTCGCCACACCCGTCGAACAGACGGTGACGATCTGATCAATCTCGGCGAAGGTCAGACCGGCATCAGCCACTGCACGGCATGCCGCATCTTCGAGAAGCGCTGGCGCGTGCTTGAGAAACGCATCGTTGCGCGTCTTCCAGCCGATCGGCCGCTGATACCACTCCAGCGGCTCGCAAAGATGCCGGCTGTCGATGCCGGCATGGAGAAAGGCCGGCAGCAGGCGCTGCACATCGACGCCATTGGCACCGAAGTAGCGGCCGGCAGCCTGCATGAGGTCAGCCTGCGCCACGGCATGCGCAGGTACGGCGGTAGCGAGTGACAACAGGCGAACAATGGCGGTCATGGGATCCAGCGACCTGACTGCGGTGTATGGCTCGGAATTCGGCGCACGGATGTTCACGTTGTCGGGAATGAGCCGATGTTTCCAACCGGTTACCGAGCGGTTCGGTGAACCGTTCAAGCTGTGAACACCAGCAGGTTTCGATTCTTCCACTGCCACCTGTGCCGGAACAAATCCAGGCGATCTGCCCTGCGTCGGCTGGTCGACAGCCGTGTGAAGAACCGTTAGATCGAGTGGCTCAAACTTGCTGACCGCATGATGACGGGCAATCGCGGGGGTGGTGGGCTGCTGAATTTTCAGCCTGGCCGGGCGGGCGCGTGGAGCTGGTATGCTGACAATTCGACTCCTGGGCGACATGGAAGTGCTGCGCGGTTCCGAGCGCCTCGATCTGCCACGCTCAAGAAAGACTCGCGCGCTTTTGGCCTATCTCGCCGTGACCGGTCGGCCCCACCGTCGGGAACGGCTGTGCCAATTGCTCTGGAACGTCCCCGACGATCCGCGCGGTGCCTTGCGGTGGAGCCTGAGCCGCATTCGTGCCCTGATGCAGGATACGGAAACGCCCATCATTCACGCGGACCGCGCTGTCATTCAGTTCAACATGGCCAGCGCCACCGTGGACCTGCTGACGCTGCGCGCCGACTTGAGCGACATTGAAGCCGTATCTGTTGTGCAGCTGAAAGACGCGGCTGCAACCTTTCGCGGCATGTTCCTCGAGGGCCTCGAGTTGCCCGAGTGTCATGAGTTCCGCTCGTGGACCGTGGCCGAGCGGGAAGATGCCCGGGCGCTGCATGCCCGAATTCTCTCCACGTTGCTCACCCGCTTGTCGGACGATACCGACGCGGCGTTGCCTTATGCTCGCACGCTTGTGCAGATTGACCCGCAGGATGAGCCCGCATGGGCCCGTCTCATCCGGCTTCTTGTCGCCGCCGGCAGGCCGCAGGAGGCGCGCGAACAATACGAGACGGCGGCCCGCGCCTTGAAGCCGGTGGGCGGACCCAAGGATGCCCTGCTTCAGACCTGGCGCGAAGTGGGGGCCTCGATACCGACGCCATCGAACCCGGCGCCGAGCCCCGCGCCCCCGCGACCGCCGGCCGCGCCCGTCCCCGCGCACCAGGAGATCCGCTTCTGCGTCACCGACGACGGCGTGCGCATTGCCTACGCGACAGCAGGCCAAGGCCCGCCGGTGGTCAAGCCGGCCAACTGGATGACCCACCTGGAATACGACTGGGAGAGTCCGGTGTGGCGGCACTGGATCCGCGAACTGGCGCATGAACATCGCCTGGTGCGCTATGACGGAGCCGCCAATGGCCTCTCGGATTGGGATGTGTCCAATCTGACGTTCGACACGTTCGTGCGGGATCTGGAGGCCGTGGTCGATGCGGCCGGGCTGGAGCGGTTTCCGATCGTCGGCGTCTCGCAAGGCTGTCCCGTCGGCATCGCCTATGCGGTCAAGCATCCAGAGCGTGTCAGCCGGCTGGTGCTCTACGGCGGCTATGCGCAGGGCTGGGCGCTGCGGGCGCCGGAAGACGTCGCTCGCCGCCGCGCGCTGGGTGTGCTGATGGAACTGGGCTGGGGTCAGGACAATCCCGCCTTCCGGCAGGTGTTCACGTCGCTGTTCATCCCCGAGGGGAGCGCCGAGCAGGTTCAGTGGTTCAACGACCTTCAGCGCATGACGATATCGCCGCACAACGCCGTCCGGTTGAACGAGGTATTTGGTGCGATCGATATTCGCCCCCTGCTGTCGCAGGTACGCGTCCCGACCCTGGTGATGCATTGTCGCGACGACAACGTCGCGCCCTTTTCGGAAGGGCGACTGTTCGCCTCCACCATACCCAACGCACGCTTCGTGCCGCTCGAGGGCCGCAACCATATCCTCCTCGAAGGTGAGCCGGCATGGCAGCGCTTTGTGGCCGAGGTCCGCGGCTTCCTCGACGCCAAGGACACATGATGCCGGAATAGTCGGGCGTGCCGCGGGTTAGTGATCCACCGGCCACCATCGTCCTCGATCGCGGCCCACTTTCCCGGATGAGCAAGCCATCGTGTCGAGCACGGCGGGACAGGCGCGGGAGCGCACAGATGGCTTCGATGCGATGAAAGCGCCGCCGGCCGACGATCATCGATCGACGCCATGGACGCTGTGGACCGGGTTCGCCGCGATGTGCCTGGGCATGTTCATGGCGATCCTGGATATCCAGGTCGTCGCCACGTCGCTGCCCAATATCCAGGCGGCGCTTGTGATCGCGCCCGAGCGGATGAGCTGGATTCAGACCGCCTACCTGATCGCCGAGGTCATCGCGATTCCGCTGACGGGCTGGCTGACTCGCGTGCTGGGCATGCGCGGTTTGTTCGTTGCGGCCGTGTCGGTCTTCACGGTGGCGTCGCTGGGTTGTGCGACAAGCGAAGGCTTCGGCGCGCTGGTTGCTTGGCGCGTCGTGCAGGGGTTTGCCGGCGGCACGCTGATACCGGCTGTGTTCTCTGCCGTGTTCCTGCTGTTCCCGACGCGCGGCCAGGCGCTGGCGACAACCATCGCCGGCGTGATCGCGGTTCTGGCGCCAACCTTGGGCCCTGTTGTCGGCGGGTGGATCACCGAGACCTTTTCCTGGCATTGGCTGTTCCTGATCAACGTGGTGCCCGGCGTGGCCGCCGCGCTGGCGGGCGCCGGCACGCTTCCCCGTCAGCGGATCGATCGCGATCACGTGCGCACGCTGGACTGGCAGTCGCTGGTGCTGATGGCGCTCGCGCTGGGCACGCTGGAAATTGCCTTGAAGGAAGCACCAACGCGGGGCTGGGCATCGCCGCTTGTACTGGGCCTGTTCATGGTGTTCGCGTCGGCGGCGGTAGTGTTCGCGCAGCGCACGCTGCGGCGGCGGCGCCCCGTGGTCGAGCTGCGCGCGCTGGCCGATCGCGACTTCGCGATCGGCTGCTGGTTGAGCTTCATGCTCGGTGTGGGACTCTATGGCTCCGTCTACCTGATGCCGGTCTTTCTCGGCTTCGTGCGCCATCACGGTCCGCTGGGCATCGGCGAGATCATGTTGGTGACCGGCATCATGCAGCTGCTCACGGCGCCGCTGGCCGTTGCGTTGGAACGGCGCATCGACGCCCGCTGGCTCACCGCGGCCGGCTTCGCCCTGTTCGCGGTCGGGCTCGGCATGAGCTGCTTCCAGACCTGGGAAACCGACTTCGACCAGATGTTCTGGCCGCAGGTGGTGCGCGGCAGCGCCATCATGCTGTGCCTGCTGCCCCCCACCCGGCTGGCACTGGGCCATCTGGCGCCGGCGCAGGTCCCCGATGCCAGCGGGCTGTTCAACCTGATGCGCAACCTCGGCGGCGCCATTGGCCTGGCCTTGATCGACACGGTGATCTATGGCCGCGCCGCCGGCCACGGTGAGCGGCTGCTGGCTCGTTTGACGGCGGGCGATCTCGATACCGCGCGTGCCGTCGGCCTGCCAGTCGAGATGCTGGCGGGACGGGTACCCAACCCTGGCGACCCGACAACCCTGGCCTTGGTGCAGCCGCTGATCGAACGGGCGGGTTTCGTGTCCGCTGTCAATGAAGCCTGGGCCATGCTGGCGGCCTTTGCCGTCGCCGGCATTCTTGCCCTGCCCTTCGCCACACGGCGGCCGCCTTTGTCTCAATAATACATTTTGACAGTGTCATATTAGCAAAAATATCTCGCGGATTTCGGTAAATTCTCTATTTTACAGTCCGCACGACAAATTGAGCACGATCGTGGCCGACCTCGACCCCAGAACCATCCTCTTGCTCGGTGGCTTTGCCATCGGCCTGGCCTTCGGTGCCGTTGCCCGGTGGTCGGCGTTCTGCGTGCGCGGTGCGGTCGAGGACATGATCGCGACACCGGATGCGCCGCGCCTGCGCGGGTACCTGCTGGCCGCTGCCGTGGCGATGCTCGGCACCCAGGCGCTGGTCGCCACCGGACTGCTGGACCTGGGCAAGACGCTTTACATGCCCTCGTTGCTGCCGCTGGGCGGTGTCGTCCTGGGCGGCATCGCCTTTGGCGTGGGCATGGTGCTGGCGGGCGGCTGCGGTGCGCGGCTGCTGGTCCTGGCCGCCGGCGGCAATCTGCGCTCGCTGGTCACCCTGATGGTGCTGGCGATCGTCGCCTACGCCACGCTGCGCGGGTTGTTCGCCCTGCCGCGGCAGGCCTTCAGCGGCGCCACCGGCGTCGAGCTCAAGACACTCGGTCTCGCCGACCAGAGCCTGTCCACGATCACCGCCAGAATCTGGGGCGCCTCGTCGGACTGGTCGCACGGCCTGGTCGTGGCGGCGCTGGCGTTGCCGGCGCTGGCCTATGTCTTTCGCCGGCGCGTGGCGCCGCGCCACCTGATCGGCGGCGCGTTGATCGGCCTGCTGGTGCCGGCGGGCTTTGCCGTCACCGGCATCCTCGCGGTCGACGAGTTCAACCCGACCCCGGCGGAGAGCATCACGGTCACCGGGCCGCTGGCGCAGACCCTGATCTACGGGCTGACCTATACCGGCGCCACCATGGATTTCGGCATCGCGTGGGTGCTGGGCATTCCGGTCGGTGCAGCACTCGTGGCACTGCTGCGGCGCGAGGCGCGCCTGGAGGGCTTCGAGGGTGCCGGCCACACGCGGCGCTATCTCGTGGGCGGCGTCCTGATGGGCGTCGGCGGCGTGCTGTCGATCGGCTGCACCATCGGCCAAGGGCTGACCGGCGTATCGACCCTGTCGATCGGCTCACTGTTGGCGATCACGTCGATCTTTGCCGGCGCCGTGCTGGCGATGCGCTGGCGCCAGATCGTTGCCGGCGCGCGGCAGCGCCTGGGTGGCCATGCCGGCGCGGTGGGGATCACGTCGCACCCCTGATCCGTCGCCGTGTTTGATTATGCCTTCAGCGCCAGCGCTGGCGGGTTCTTCAAGGTCTGGTAGATCACGCAATAGCGCTCGGTGAGCTTGTAGAGCGTCGCGAGCTGTTCGGGCGTGGCATCGGTGTCGAGGTCGAACGACAGCCTGATGTCGCGGAAGCCGACAGGTGCCGCCTTGTCGACGGCGAGCGTGCCGCGAAAATCGAGATCACCCTCGGTCCGCACCGTGCCCTTGCGGATGGTGATGCCCAGCGACGTAGCCACCGCCTTCAGCGTCACGCCGGCACACGCTGCCAGCGCCTCCAGCAGCATGTCGCCGGAGCAGGCCTGCGAGCCGTCGCCGCCGGTCGCCGGATGCAGGCCGGCCTCGACCAGCGCGCGGCCGGTGTCGACCTTGCACGCGATGCCCGCGGCATCGAGATCGCCGGTGGCGTGCAGAGTGATGACCGCCGCATCCGGCGTCTGGCGATACTTTTCCTTCAAGGGTGCCTGGATGGCGCGCAGTTGCTCGACGTTCATGGCATTCGCTCCCGGGCTTTCGCGCTGCGGCTGGTGATTTTCCAATCCGCGCCAGCATGGCGTCCTTTGCGCTAGAGTGGAACCCACAATGGAGGAAACCGTCGTGACTCTTCTCGACTCGCCGGTCCCCGGCATCACGCTCAAGACCACCACCGCCAACGGCATCACCATGCGCTATGCCGAAGCCGGCAGCGGTCCGCTGGTGCTGTTCTGCCATGGCTGGCCGGAGAGCTGGTACTCGTGGCGCCACCAGATCAGCAGCCTCAGCGCCGCCGGCTTCCGCTGCGTGGCGCCGGACATGCGCGGCTACGGCGGCACCGATGCACCGGCGGAGATCGAGCAGTACACGATCCTGCACATCGTGGGCGACATGGTCGAGCTGGTGAAGCAGCTGGGCGAGACGCAAGCCGTGATCGTCGGCCACGACTGGGGCGCGCCGGCGGCGTGGAACAGCGCCATGCTGCGGCCCGATGTCTTCCGTGCCGTGGTGGGCATGAGCGTGCCGTGGGCGCCGTCGGGCTACGTTGACCTGCTGTCGGCACTGGCCAAGATCGGCATCACCAACTTCTACATCCAGTACTTTCAGAAACCCGGCGTCGCTGAAGCCGAGTTGGAGCGTGACGTCCGCACCGCACTGCGGCGCATCTACTACACCGCCAGCGGCGAGATGAAGGAGCGCGGCAAGGGTTTCGCGCAACTGCCGGAGGGCGGCGGCCTGCTCGACAACACGGTCGATCCGCCGGCGCTGCCGTCCTGGCTCAGCGATGCCGAGCTCGACTACTACACGGCGCAGTTCACCCGCACCGGCTTCCGCGGTGGACTCAACTGGTATCGCAACCTGACGCGCAGCTGGTCGCTGTTCGGTCCGTGGCGCGGGCTGCCGATCCGTCAGCCGTCGATGTTCATCGCCGGCAGCCGCGATGGCGTGCTGCGTTTCCCGGCATCACAAGCGCAACTGGATGCCTACCCGCAGACCCTGCCGGGCCTGCGCGGCAGCCACATCATCGACGGCGCCGGCCACTGGATCCAGGGCGAGCGGCCCGAGGCGGTCAACACGCTGCTGGTGGACTTCCTGAAGGGACTATAGCGACGTCAGGAACGCGCCATCGTCAACAGCGGTTCGATCGTGCTCGACGTGATCGTCGCCGGCGGTGCGCCTGGCGGTGCCGGCAGGCCGATGCGGTTGTGCCAATAGGTGTCGAGCCCGACGACAGCGGTGCCAAAGAGATCGTAGCCTGAGCCGGCGACGAACAGCGCGTCGCCGGCATCGACGCCGAGTTCGTCCAGTGCCTGCCGATAGGGGCGCGGATCGGGCTTGTAGAAGCCGGCACGCTCGGCGGTGACAACCACGTCGAACGGAATGCCGACCAGATCGGCAGCCATGCGCCCCAGGCGCTGTGAACAGTTGGTGACCACGGCAAGCTGATGCGTTGTGCGCAAATCAGCCAAGGTGTCCCGCACACCCGACCATGGCGCCAGCGATGTCCAGCGTTGCTCGAGCTGCGCCACGGCCGTCAAGTCGACGTCAGCATCGGCCGCCGCTTCGGCGACGAGTGTTTCGTACGGGCGGTAGGCCCCGCAGGCATAGGTGCGCCGCAGGTAGGCACCGCGCCAGCGACGCCCGACTTCCGTGCTGCCGGCGGCGGCATTCCACAGCGACCAGGAATCGAGCACTGCCGTCAGGAGATCGAACAGGACTGCACGGTATTGCGTCATGTGATCCGCATCCTTGCCTGAGTTCCGCTTGTTCGCATACGCTCAACTTCCTGCTGCTTTTTGCCTGCACTTCGGCCCGGTTTCTGCAAGGATCGCCGCCATCAACCGTCTACGGGGAGGGGAGTTCATGAACGAGGACGACAAACAAGGTCAATCACCGGCAACGACGCGCCGTGACATCTTTCATCTGTCGGCAGCGACCGCCGGTGTGGTCGCCGCTGTTGGCGCCGTGGGTGCCGTCGCCACCGCACCGCGCGCGGCGCTCGCACAGACCATCGATCCGTCAAAGAGCAAGCTGCAGGAGGTGCTCAAGCGCGGCAAGCTGATCGTCGGCACCGGCAGCACCAACCCGCCGTGGCATTTCGAGGATCGCAGCGGCAAGCTGGTCGGCATGGACATCGACCTGTCGCGGCTGCTGGCCAAGAATCTTTTCGATGACTACGAGAAGGTCGAGTACGTCATCCAGGGTTCCGACGCGCGCATTCCGAGCCTGGTCACCAACAAGGTCGACATCGTCGTGCAGTGGATGACGATCACGCCGGGCCGCGCTCAGCAGGTCGAATTCACCTTCCCCTACTACCGCGAAGGCGTCGGCCTCATGATGATGGCGGGCGGCAAGTACAAGACCTTCCAGGAGGTCAAGGCCGCCGGCAAAACCGCCAAGGTCGGCGCCATGCAGAACGTCTTCATCGAGGAATGGATCCACAGGGCGCTGCCCGAGGCGGGGGTCGACCAGTTCGACAGTCCGGACACGACGTTGCAGGCGCTCAACGCACGGCGCGTCGATGCGTACCTGGCCGACCAGTCGGCCATCCGCTGGCTGATGCAGCAGTTTCCCAACCGCTACGTCGAGGGCGGCTACGGCTGGATGCCCAATTCCTACGCCTCGGCGGTGCGGCCGGGCGACCCGATCTGGCTCAACTGGGTGAACACGGTCTACAAAGAAGCCATGATGGGCGTCGACTTCGACTACTTCGCCGCCTCCTACAAGAAGTGGTTCGGCCTGGAGCTGCCGACACCGAAGGTCGGCTTCCCGCAGGAATTCGCCTGATCTTTCCGATGACGAGACCCGCATCGGGGCGCTGCGCGCTCCGATGCTTCTCGTGAGCCACCGCCCGGAAGACAGCGGTTCCGCCGATCGATGACCTACCAGTTCAATTTCGACGTCATCTTCCGCAACTTCGACAAGATGCTGGCCGGCCTGTGGCTGGGCTTGTGGCTGGCGGCGTTGTCGCTGGCGATCGGCGTTGTCATCGGGCTGTTTGCCGCCTACGCACGCCAGTCGCGCCATGCGTGGCTGCGCGGCGCGACGTGGACCTATGTCGAGATCATCCGCAACTGTCCGATCCTGCTGCTGATCTTCTTCGTCTACTTCGGGTTGCCGGAGCTCGGCATCTTCTTCCTGGGCAAGATCGAGAGCTTCGTGATCACGCTCTCGATCTATGCCGGCGCCTATCTCTGCGAGGTGTTCCGCGCCGGGCTGGCCTCGATGCCGGTGCGCTACGTCGAGGCGGCGAAGGCGATCGGCCTGCGACCGGTGCAGCGGCAGGTCTATGTCGTGCTGCCGGTGATGTTCCGCATCACGCTGCCGTCGCTCTCCAACAACCTGATCTCGCTGTTCAAGGACACGTCGCTGGCCGCCGCCATCGCGATTCCCGAACTGACATTCATCACGCGGCAGATCAACGCCAACACGTTTCGCGTCATGGAGTCGTGGCTGACGGCCAGCGCGCTCTACCTCGTGACCTGCTACGCCATCGCCTGGCTGCTGCGCCGGGTCGAGCGGCGCTATGCCGTGATCCGGTGATCCATGTTCTCGTTCGAACCAGGCTCCTTCCTGTTTGAGATCTGGGTGGCGCGCAACGGCCTGCTGGCCGGGCTTGCCACGACGGCATACCTGTCGGGCCTCACCATCGTCATCGGCTCGCTGATCGGCATCCTGGGCGGCGTCGCGCTCAGCTTCGGGCCGTGGCCGATCCGCCTGTTGCTGCGCGGCTATGTCGATGCCGTGCGTGGCATCCCGGTGCTGGTACTGATCCTGTTCAGCTACTACGGGCTGGCGCTGCTGGGCATACAGATCTCGCCCTTCACCGCCGGCGTCGTGGCGCTGGGCGGCTTCTGCGGCGCCCACATGTCCGAGACCGTGCGCGGCGCCATCGAATCGATCCCGGTCAGCCAGACCGAGGCCGGCAAGGCGATCGGGCTGCGCTTCTGGCAGCGCCTGCGCTACG
>Ga0187894_10006720_pt1 | contig 11142 bp, 10 predicted proteins | sample GBC1701081metaG_FD_136650 | JGI IMG/M metagenome (GOLD analysis project Ga0187894, IMG submission 136650) | White microbial mat communities from a lava cave in the Kipuka Kanohina Cave System on the Island of Hawaii, USA - GBC170108-1 metaG ...
AAACGGTGATTCAATTTCAGCAGTTTAGAGAAACCTTTATTACAAAGTCAAGTTTGTTAATTCGATTTTTAAAATTTTCATTTAAAACACTCCTGTTATATTCTCTGTTTTTATCCTAAAATCAAGTAGAGTTTAGAAGAAAACTCCCATAAAATGAGTTGATATGTTGTGTTATTTTTTTTGGGATCCCTCAAGAGCTGTGTTTCCTTGGGTCATTCCCTTTTTGGAAAGGCCTATCTTGTGGTACGGCTTGCTGTTTGCAGGGGGTTTTTTTCTTTCTTATCTTCTTTTATATTACCTGTTACGACGAGATCGAAATCAAATTCCAAAAGAAGAGGATTTGAAGAAATTTGCTGACCGCCTTGCTCTATATGGGACGATTGGAGCGATCTTAGGGGCTCGATTCTTTGATATGTTGTTCTATCAACAGGGAAAAGTTTTTATAGAGGATCCTCTCTCTTTAATTCGAATTTGGGAAGGAGGTTTGGCAAGTCATGGAGGAGTTTTAGGGATTCTTATAGCCCTCTTTATTTTTCAACGCCGGTACCCTTACTTCTCCTGGGTGTATCTCGTCGATCTCACAGGGAGGGTTGCTGGGATCTCTTGCACATTAATTCGAATAGGAAATTTTTTTAATCAAGAGATTTTAGGAAAGCCTTCCGATCTTCCTTGGGCAGTTCTCTTTGGTCATCCCGCAAATGGCGGCCTAACTGTTCCCCTTCATCCCGTGCAACTCTATGAGGCCTTGTGTTATTTAATTTTATTTTTCCTTACCTTCAACCTAAAAACCCGCAAAGAAGGGAAAGCAGCTGGAGTCTTCATCACTTGTGGAGCTGCTTTCCGGTATGGAATCGAATTTTTCAAGGAAGAGCAAAGCATGTGGCTAAGAAATTCTCCTCTTACGATGGGACAGTGGCTAAGCCTCCCTCTTCTGCTCTTCGGAGTATTCTTGCTGTTGAGAGAAAAGCTTCTCAACATATTTGTAATCAAAAGGGAGTAAGGGAAACCTCGCTTTACAGATCTCCTCGAGTTTTGCAATCAACTCTTCTTTGTCTTTAATGTGTATGCTTTGAAAATACCACTGAAAAAGCCTCTCTATCGTAGGCTGCTCGGGTTGAGATAGCAGAGAATACCAAAAATATTTACGCAACAACTGTATCCTTATCTTTAAAGAATGGGAAAATGGAGTCAAAAAGGGATATTTTTCAAGATAGAGTTTTTGAATGGTTAGAGAGTTTTCGTTACGTACTTGCATCATGAAGCTCATCAAGTGGTTCTCTTCAATCTTTAGATAACGGTAGACCAAATCTCCCTGAGAGGTCCAAAATTCGATCTTTCCTTCTATTTCTACTAAAGAGGCAGTGCTGATAACTTCCTTTATTCTTTTAAAAAATTGAACCACACCCTTAACTAAGGTATTAAAATCATGATTAGGTTGAACTACCCAAAGGTTCCCTATCTCCTCTTCCAGCTGTTGTGCAAAAGGAAAAGAAGAGGGATGCTTGTTTTCTCCTAAAATCTTCCAAAGGATCACTTCTAAATCTCCCTCTGGCAAGAAGGGCACTTTTTTCTCTTTCTGATAGGCCAAAGCGTAAGCTTTTCTCACTTCAAAGAAAAGTTCCTCTTGAGGAACAGCCGCATCGGCATAGCAACGTAGAAAAGCAAAAAGAGCGCACTGTTGTTCCAAATTACAATTACAGTGAAAGGGTAAATAGGAGTAAAGTTTATCAGCAAGAGAGAAAGCAATGTGAGAATAGATGTCGACAAAAGAAGCATGTGTAGTAAGCCTGTGAAAGGTCTTCCAAACATGATGAACTTCCTCTTTAAGTTCTTTTTGAGAAAGTTCTCCTCTTTTTTCAATGCTCTCCAACATAGTTTTAATGATCCACCGATCCCACTTATCTACCATTTCATAAGAAGAAGGGGAGGAAGCGATTAACTTGGGAGAGAGCAGATGTCTCTGAACGGACCAGATCCTCTTGATGATGGGCTCTATGACCAAACGAGTGCCTTCGTAGGTAGCACAACATTCAGAAACTTTAAGTGCCAGCTGCTGGGCTAGTAAATAAGGATGAAGAGAATTTCTTTTTTCAAAAAGAAACAATTTCAAATTTTCTCGAATTAAAAATCCAACATCAAGATACCCCTCTTGCGTTAAAGCGCCTTTTTGGGCTTCTAAGATTTGTGAAAAATAAGCAATTTTTTCCCAAACTTTCTTAATGGTAGCCATCCCCAAACGATAGTTGGGAAATTGTTTTTGAAATTCTGGTGTAATTTTATCGAGAAATTTTTCTTGAAGAAAGGTAGACCATTTCTTTTTATAAGAAGGATCTTTCATCTCTTCTTTTATCTTTTTTGCTAAAAAAAGATTGAGGTCGGAGTAAGGATCATGAAATTCTAAGGAGTCATCAGGAAAAAGAGAAGAAGCATTCACAGAAACAAGAACGTCGACGTTGGGAGAGGTGTTGAGGGATTTTACTCTTTTTTTATCCATTTTTGTGCCTCATTAAGCCACACCGTAAAAAATTTTGTCTCAAGACCCCAACTCTTACCTCAGAAGGAAGTTTCGATCAACATATTTTTCTTCCACATATTTCCTAGGAAGCTTGCCACTAAAAAGGCAAAGAACTTCGTAAGGGATGGTGCCACAGAGCTCAGCGAATTCCATCAAAGAGATCTCCTCTTCCCCTTGGGATCCAATGAGAACCACCTCATCTTCAGGGTGAACTTCTCGTTCTTGAATGTCAACCATAAATTGGTTCATACAAATAGTTCCCACGATAGGAAAGCGGTTGCCTCGGATTAAAACAGAACCTCGATTGGAAAGAGAACGACAATACCCATCTCCATATCCCACGGGAACAGTCACAATTCTACTTTTTTTAGAAGTAGTGAAAGAATATCCGTAGCTAATCGAGCTATCTGGTTCGACTACTTTGAAGTAAGATACCTTCGCTTTAAGAGAAAAACAGGGCTTTACGGAAAGGAAAGATTCATACCCAAAGGTAAGCATTGCAGGCCTCACCATATCGAGGTGCGATTCTGGAAAATGAACTACAGCTTTGGAATTTGCTATATGACGAATCAATTTTTTCCCTTGAAAAGGAGGAGCATTCAGCAGCTCTTTGAAGAGTGCGATTTGTTTTCTCGTTAAAGGGTCTTCTGGATAAGCTGCCTTGGGTAGGTGAGAATAAATCCCAACGATTTCAAAACAATCAAAAGAATCCATATATTGAAAGAGTTCCCGTGCTGTATGAGGGCGTACCCCTGTTCGGTGCATACCTATGTCCACTTCTAAATGTACGCGACATCTTTTTTTAAGCGCTTTTTTATAAACGAGCTCTGCCTTAAATTTAGAGCTAATAGTAAATTCTAAATCTGAGTCGATCAGGTAAGGAATTTGATCTTCATGAATTGCTCCTAAAACGAGAATGGGCAACTTCACACCAGCCTGACGAAGAACGAGACCCTCCTGCAGATGGGCTACGGCGAGATAATCGACCCCCATTTCTTCAGCAATTTTCCCTACCCTACAGAGTCCATGGCCATAGGCATCCGATTTAACGGCAAGGCAATATAAAGTTTTACCCAGGTATTGCCGAACGATTGAGAGGTTCTTTCTCAGTTGTTCGAGGTCAATTTCCACCCAAGCTGGGTGGTGCGAGTAATATTCCATGTTCCTATGTTATCTCAGCTATTTTTTCCAAGAAAAGGGGAAAACTTTCTCAAAATAGATTTAAAAAAATGAGTTCTTCATGAGCTCTTTATAGACTTTCGAGATCAATTCTTGTTTAATATATCCAACATGCAATCAGATCATTTTGAAGGAAAATCGGTTTCAGAGCATTTGAAGGAAACCTTTGCAAAAGGAGCCTTTGCTTCAGCAGAAACACATGGAATGGAGAGATGTGGGCATCTCATTGCTGGGGCAGATGTCGCTAGAGACACAGCTGTTCTCTTGTTTCTTGTATGGATTCTATTTCCTCATCAGATTTGGCTCTTTTTTATCTTCTCCGCAGCTTTGTTGGTCTGGAAAATGGGAAGAAGCGCATTGCTGGGTTGGTCTCGCTTAGAACGACTACACCGAACCATCGAGGAAGAAAGATGGGAAATCGAACACCATCGCGATCAAGAAAAAGAGGAATTAATAGCCCTCTACAACGCTAAAGGATTTTCTGGAAAACTCCTCGAAGAGGTCGTGACGACTTTAATGGCAGACGATAATCGGATCTTGCGCGTCATGCTTGAGGAAGAGATGGGGTTGACTGTAGAAGCTTACGAACACCCGCTAAAGCAAAGCTTAGGGGCCGCTATCGGCGTTTTCACGAGTTCTTCTCTCTTTGTATTAAGTTACGTGATAGATCCTGTAAGGGGACCTTTTTTCGCTATTTCTCTGTCAATCATCTTGGCCGTTCTCATTCTAACCAAAGTGGAAAAAAATCGCCTGCTCGAAGCGATCATTTGGAATCTCTCTATCACAGCTTTTACAGGAGGAGTTGCATTTTTCCTCAAGATGATCCCTTAGTGCAAACAGGATCTGTATGACCCAACCTTACTCTTTTGATGAATTCTTTTCCTCTAATCAAGAAGAGTCGGTCTCTCCCTTTTTGACTCCTGATTCCCGCAAATGGGGTAAAAATTTACCCCTAAAGAGCACTATCGTTGCTGGAATTTTGCTCCTTCTCGCTTTTGGGCTCTCCTTTATCGATCTTTCCCTTGCTTTTTTGTGTCTTTCTGGGGTGTATTTTTTTGCAGGAACGCCCGCCTTAATCAACGCTATTCACGATCTGAGAAATTTTGAGATCAATATTGATGTCTTAATGACTTTAGCAGCTCTATTATCAGTTGCTATCAACAGCCAGTTTGAAGGCGCCCTTCTACTCGTGCTGTTTGAGTTTTCCGGTGCTATGGAATCGACGGTGACTAGAAAAACGCGTAGTAGCATCCTGAGCTTACGTCGTTTATCTCCTCGTACTACCTTTTTCATCGACAAAGAGGGAGCAGTATATGAAAGATCTGTAAAGGAACTCAAAGTTGGAGATCTGATTCTCATCAAAATTGGAGAAATTGTTCCTTTAGATGGCGAAGTTGCAGAAGGAAGGTCTTATGTCAACCTCGTCCATCTCACGGGGGAGAGTGAACCTGTTCTCAAAGTTGTGGGAGATGAAGTAGCTGCAGGAGCACACAACCTCGACGGGACCTTAACTCTTCGAGTCAAGAGAGTCAGTGCGGATTCCACGCTGAGCCGCATCATCAAATTGATCACTGAGGCACAAGAAACTAAGCCCAAAATAGAGCAGTTTTTGAAATATTTTGGGAAAAGATATGCCATCCTGGTGATTCTTTTAGTGATTTTTTTTGCTTTTTTTTTACCCATAGCCTATGGCATCCCCTATTCGGGTCGCGAAGGGTCAATCTATCGCGTTTTAACTTTTCTCATTGCCGCTTCTCCCTGCGCTTTGATCATCGCTACCCCAACGGCTTACCTCAGTGCGCTAAGCTGTTGTGCCAGAAGAGGAATTTTATTGAAGGGAGGGACCTTTTTAGAAGCTGCTGCTCAATGCAAAATCATTGCTTTCGATAAAACAGGAACATTGACCTCAGGAGTGTTAAAATGCACGGAAATCAAAACTGTACGGGGACCTCCTTTGGAAAAAAATTTAGCTCTTCTCATCGCTGCTTCATTGGAAAAACATGCCGTCCACCCCATGGCTAAAGCGATTCTAGATCTAGCTACAACTCTTCATATACAAACCCTCCCTGTGCAAGAACTACATTCTATTCCTGGCTATGGGTTGGAAGGAAAGGTAGGCTCTTTCTTAGCTAAAATAGGCCATGCCGAATTTGTTACAGATACCCCTCTTCCTGAAAGTGACACCGCAACAACTTATCTTTTGGTCCAAGAATCCATCGTCGCGTTTCATTTTGAAGATCCCCCGCGTCCTGGGATTGCTCTTTTATTAGAGGAGTTAAAGAAGGAAAAATTGCGTCTCGTCATGCTCTCTGGAGATCACGCCTCTCATGCTCATAAGGTAGCCAAGCAGATAGGAATAGAAGAAGTCTTTGCCGATCTTCGCCCCGAAAACAAATTGAGTCAAGTGGAAGCACTTATCCGTTATGCACCTTTGATGATGGTGGGAGATGGCATTAATGATGCCCCCGCCCTAACTCGAGCAACCGTCGGGATCTCCATGGGCAAGATGGGGAGTTCCACAGCAGTCAACGCATCTGATATCATCTTCATTAATGATAACTTATCTTTGTTGGGATGGTTTTTAAAAAAGTGCTTTCAAACACAGAAAATTTTAAAAGAAAACATCTCTCTTGCTCTATCTATCATCCTGTTAGCAACAACACCTGCTCTTTTGGGCTTTCTTCCTCTCTGGGTTATTGTCATCTTACACGAGGGCGGTACTGTATTGGTCGGATTGAATAGTTTACGCTTACTAAAAAAATAGTTTTTGCATAAATAGTGAAAAAGATGAAGGAGAACACACACACATGATGCGTTGGAGAGGTTTGTTAAATACGGGGTTTGGATTATGGCTTATCAGTAGCCCCTTTACTTTTGGCTACAAAAGCTACCAATTAATTTGTAGCGATGTAATCAGTGGAGCCTTAGCTATTGTGTGTGGCTTTCTTACCTTTAGATACCCTCTATTTGCTTGGGGCACCGCTTTGATTGGGTTATGGCTTCAGCTGGCACCGCTTATTTTTTGGGCCCCAGAAGCGGCTTCTTACATTAATGATACCTTCATCGGAATCCTCTTTCTCATTTTTTCTCTGATCATTCCCAATCCGCCCGGTATTCAAGAGAGTTTTGGAGCAGAAATCCCCAGGGGCTGGTCTTATAATCCCTCCTCCTACCTTCAACGTCTACCCATCATCTATCTCAGTTTTTTTTGCTGGTTGATATCGAGATATTTAGCCGCCTACCAGTTGGGTTTTATCGATTCAGTATGGGACCCCTTTTTTGAGAAGGAAACCCTCGCTGTTCTCAACTCTAAAATATCGAAAGATTTTCCTGTATCTGATGCAGGACTGGGGGCCACAGCATATCTTCTCGAAGCGCTGTTTGGATTTGGCGACACGCGAAGGTGGCATACAGTTCCCTGGTTTGTCATGATCTTTGGCATCCTTTCTATTCCTGCTAGTTGCGTGAGCATTATTTTGATCATCTTACAACCTACCGTTGTTGGGGCTTGGTGTGGACTCTGTTTAGTAACAGCTGTCCTGATGTTATTCATCATTCCCCTGTCTATTGATGAAGTAGTTGCTACCATTCAGGCATTAAAAGAAGCCAAACAAAAGGGCCTTCCTCTACATAAAACTTTCTGGTTAGGCGTCCCTATGGCACCTGGCCCTGAGGATCATAGGATTCCTAGTGACAAGGCCTCATATTTAGCAATGGTCAAGGCTATGGTGTATGGAATATCGATACCCTGGAACTTGGCTATTACTGCATTGATCGGAGTAGTGGCGATGTTTATGGGAGATTATATCCCCGGTGCGCTCATTACTGTCATCTCTATCACCAGTTGGGCAGAAGTCATGCGGGTAACTCGGTTCGCTATTATTCCCTTATCCCTGTGGTTGTTATTTTTAAATCCTCTTCTAGGGGGCATAACTTTAATTTGTTCTTTTCGAAAAGGACTCATCAAGGAACAATATGGATCATTGCTGATCAGGTAATCTAAAGGGAAAGCTTGTTTCAAAAGAAGAAGCTCCGCTATATTCCCTAAGGGATGGGATGGAAACAAAAAACATTGAAGGAAACCGTATGCTTTGAGGGGGCAACTCTTTTCTCTGCTGAACATGTCCAAGTGCGTCTATCCCCGAGAGAACCTCATAGCGGCATCCTTTTTAAAAGGAGCGATCAACCCCTCTCTTCAGCTATCCCCGCAACTACGGAATATCTTTCTCCCGGTTGCCGCTGTACCAAAATAGCAAAAGAAGGATCCTCTGTCCAACTTATTGAGCATTTTATGGCTGCTCTTCGTTTCGCCGAAATAGATAACTTGATGATAGAAGTCTCTGGGCCAGAAATGCCTATTTTTGATGGCAGCGCTCTTCCTTTTCTAGAAATTTTAGACAAAGGAGGAATTGTAGAACAACCTGCTGACAAAGAGGTTTTTTATTTAGACAATCCGGTTTACTGGTCGAATGGAGAGTTTTCTCTCATCGCGCTTCCTTCAAATGAGTATCGGATCAGTTATACCCTTCATTATCCCAGCTCACCTTACTTAAGGTCGCAATATTGTCATGTAGGATCTGAGCAGTTTCGCCAAGAAATAGCGTTCTGCAGAACTTTCATTTTGTACCAGGAGCTCCTTCCTCTCATCGAAGCTGGAATTCTCCAACAAACCGACCTTTCTCATGGCGTCGTTATAGATGGGGATCGAGTGCTCAACCCTGAGGGAACCCGATGTACCGACGAGATGGCCCGACACAAAATTTTGGATATGATTGGAGATTTCTCACTCGTCGGAGTCCCTTTTCATGCTCATCTTATCGCTATTAAAACTGGACATGAAGCTAACCATGCAGTTGCTAAAAAATTACGTCTATTTTTAAAAAAACAATGAAAAAACAATCTCTTACTACCATCTTGGATGGCAAACGCATCTCGCAAATCCTACCTCATCGTTACCCCTTCTTACTTGTCGATCGAATTGTCTACTTAAGTTTGGAAGAAAGACTGATTATAGGTCAGAAAAATGTCACTTTGAATGAAAATTTTTTCGTAGGACACTTTCCCAATACACCTATTATGCCAGGAGTCCTGATCTTGGAAGCTTTAGCTCAAACTGGTGGAATTTTGGTATATCAGAAGCTTCAGACGGATAAGATTGCTGTCCTCATGAGCATCAATAATGTAAAATTCAGAAAATTGGTTGTTCCGGGGGATGTCCTGATGCTACATGTCTCCGGACAACATATTAGTCTCAAAGGCGGAAAAGTTGAGGCGAAAGCAATTGTAAATGGAGATGTGATCGTTGAAGGGGCACTGAGTTTTGCTCTTGTTGATCAAAAACAGTTGTAGATGTTGAATCTTATGAAAAAAGCACATATTCACCCGATGGCAATCGTGGACCCCAAGGCCAAGATAGGAAATAATGTCACCATAGAGCCCTTTGCGATTATCAAAGAAGGGGTTACCCTGGAGGATAATGTAATCATTAAATCTCATGTGTATATCGATGGAAACACTACCATAGGATTGGGAACTACCGTCTGGCCGGGAGCGACTATTGGAACTCAAACGCAAGATTTAAAGTTTCGCGGAGAAAAAACCTTTGTTATCATCGGAAAAAATTGCGACATTCGAGAATGTGTTACCGTCAACTCCTCTTGCCAAGAGAATTCCATTGTTCGCATAGGAGATCACTGTCTCATCATGGCCTACTGCCACGTTGCTCATAACTGTGAGCTAGGAAACCGAGTAGTCATGGCTAACTCTGTTAATTTAGCGGGTCATGTCATTATAGAAGATTGCGCCGTCATCGGGGGGGCAACTGCTATTCATCAATTTACCCGCATCGGTTGCTATGCTATGGTAGGGGGGTGTAGTCGCATCACTCATGATGTGCCGCCCTATTCTATCGGAGGAGGTTCTCCTTATAAGATGGGAGGATTGAATATCGTCGGGTTAAAGCGACATGGCTTTCCCTTCACTATTCGAAAAGATCTAACCAGAGCCTTTAAGCTCACCTATCGCTCAGGGTTACGCCTTACGGATGCTTTGGAAAAAATTCGCTGTGAGCTAGATCCTAATCTCTATATCAAACATTGGATTCAATTTTGTCGGGCTTCACGTAGAGGTCTTATTGGACTACACAGGACGACTAGAGAAGAAGAAAGGTTAGAAGAGCTCGAAGAATATGAAGATATGTTGCAAGAAGAATTAACGTGAAAGAGGATGAGGTAAAAATCCTCTTTTTTGGAACCTCTAGATTTGCTGCTATCCTTCTCAATGCAATCTTACAAGCACAACTCAACGTAATTGCTGTAGTTACTAAGCCTGATCAAGAAAAACCACATCTAATTTCTCCTGTTAAGGAGCTCTGCCAACGCTATGCCCCAAAACTACCCATTTTGCAACCGATCAAAGCTTCTACTCAAAAATTTATAGCAGAGCTGGGCTCTTTCCCTCGACCCGATCTCTTTATCGTAGCGGCCTATGGTGAAATCTTAAAACAATCTCTTCTAGATATTCCCTCTCAAGGAGCAATCAATATTCACGGCAGCCTACTCCCTAAATATCGAGGAGCAGCCCCTATTCAACGCTCTCTCATGAATGGAGATCGCGAAACAGGAATTACTTTGATCAAAATGGTTTTGGAGATGGACGCAGGAGATATTCTCGCAACCGCTAAAATTCCCATTGAGGAGGAGGAGGACTTTGGCTCTCTTGAAAAAAAACTAGCTGAACTCGCTTATCCCTTGCTAAAAGAAGTCTTAATGCAGCTTTGCCAAGGCTCTCTTCATCCCATTTCTCAGAATCTTCGAGACGTTACGACTGCTCCTAAAATCACCTCTCAAGAAACGAAGATTTCTTGGGATCTGCCAGCCATTCAAATTCACCATCTTATCCGCGCTCTCTCTCCCAAACCGGGCGCCTGGTGCTGGATAGAGATCATGAGAGAGCGACAAAGATTAAAAATATACCAATCTGAACCCATCCTTATACCAGAGAACAAGCAAGAGCCCGGTTATTTTTTGCATTTCGATCCACAAAATTGGGTAATCCAGTGCGGAAAAGATGGCTTGAAGATCAAAAAAGTACAACTTGAAGGGAAAAAAATACTCTTGGCCGAAGAGTGGATCCGAGGCTTAAAAACACCTTGCTATAAGGTGAGCTAGGGCTTAGGATGAAATTTTTCAAAAGCTTCGTGGAGATATCTGCGACTTACGTGAAGATACTGGCCTGTTGTACCAATGTGAACGTGCCCTAACATCTCCTGAATAACCCTAAGATCAGCCCTATTCTCCAAAAGGTGTGTAGCAAAAGAGTGCCTTAGAGTATGAGGCGATATCGATTTTTGAATACCCGCTTTCAAAGCATAATGTCGGATTCTCCTCCAAACTGTAATCCGGTCTATCCTACGTCCACTCGAAGTCACAAATAAGGGACCTTCTCCG
>Ga0187894_10006721_pt1 | contig 11141 bp, 9 predicted proteins | sample GBC1701081metaG_FD_136650 | JGI IMG/M metagenome (GOLD analysis project Ga0187894, IMG submission 136650) | White microbial mat communities from a lava cave in the Kipuka Kanohina Cave System on the Island of Hawaii, USA - GBC170108-1 metaG ...
AACGGTTCGCTCCGAAAGGTTCGAATAGATTGGAGGGCAAAAAGGTTTCCGCACGGCGACAGCTTCATCAAGGGCGTTGAAACGCCCTGAAGATCTTTCTCGATTGTTTTCACGCCGTAAACGACGTGGCTAGGCTAAGACGTAGGCACACAGCAAACCGCCATGCTTTCCTGACGGAACGCCCTTTGTATCCTTATATACGCGCTGACGGCGCGGCGGATGCGAAAGTGGAAATGAAGTGTCAACGACCGGCAGCGACAGCTCCAAAGCGCTTGATCGGCGCGATTTCCTTTCGATCGCGGCAGCAGGAGCCGCCGGAGCCCTCGCCGCGTGCGGTGACGACAGCGGACGTGCGGCCGAACGAGCCTCGCCGCCGCGAACCGAGCCGTCGCCCGAATGGGACGAGATCCGGCGTCAGTTCGATCTGTCTCCGGATACGATCCACCTCGGAGCCCTCTATATCGCTTCCCACCCCAGATCCGTACGTGAGGCGATCGACCGACACCGCCGCGGACTCGACGCCGACCCGGTCAACTACCTGGACGGAAAGATCGGCAGCAACGAACGTCAGGTATTGGCCCTCTCGGCCGAATATTTCGGCGTTCCCGACAGTCACGTCGCGCTCACCGACAGCACAACGATGGGCCTCGGCCTGATCTACAACGGCCTTGATGTGTCGAGGGGACAGGAAATGCTGACGACCGAGAACAACTATTATTCGACCGATGAAGCGCTCAGGCTGAAAGCGGAAAGCACCGGCGCGAGCGTCCGCAGGATACGGATGTATCAGAGCGTCGAATCGGCGACCGAAGGCGAAATAGTCGATAACATTGTCCGGTCGGTAACGCCGGCGACGCGTGCTGTCGCACTGACATGGGTTCACTCGAGCACCGGGCTGAAACTTCCGCTCCGGCCGATCGCCGACCGACTTGAGGAGGTCAACGCGTCGCGATCGGAGGCCGAACAGATCGTCTTATGCGTCGATGGGGTTCACGGTTTCGGTATTGAGGACGTCGAACTCGCGTCTTTGGGCTGCGACCTTTTCGCCGCCGGCTGCCACAAATGGCTGTTCGGGCCGCGCGGGACCGGCGTTGTTTACGCTTCGGAACGGGGCTGGAGAAGCGTCCGCCCGACGATCCCGACTTTCATGGCCGACAACGTTCGCGACGCGTGGATAACCGGATCCGAGATCGCCGGCCCGACGACCGGCAGACGATTCTCACCCGGCGGATTCAAGGCATATGAACATCAATGGGCGATGGCGGAGGCGTTCGAGTTTCATCGGAAGATAGGAAAGAAAAAGATCGCCGACCGCACGCACGAACTAAGCCGGCAGCTAAAAAAGGGGCTGGTGGCAATGGAGCATGTCCGCCTTTACACGCCGCTGTCGGATCGACTCTCTGCGGGAATAGTCTGTTTCGACGTGGACGGAATGTCGCCGTATGCCGTAGTCAGCCGGCTCGCGGACCGCAAGATCGTCGCGACGGTCACACCATACGCCACGCCTTACGCACGCCTCTCGCCCTGCATCTACAACACCAACGCCGACATCGACACCGTTCTTCAGGAAATACGTTCCTTTGCGTAGCCCGGATTTGTACTCCCGGTTACCGACTTCCGTTTCCCAATTTGGGTAATCTTTACAGATCACAGCCGTCGTTTCCGGAGAGGATCTATGAGAATTTGTTCGCGCAGCCTGTCGTCGTTTGCGGTCTTTTTCCTCTCGGCCGCGTTCGTTTATTCACAAACCGGCAAAACCACCGACGTTTTGATCCGCGGCTCCGTGTATGAGCCGGCCAAGCTGGCCCCGACCATTGCCCGCATCAAATCGTTGAAGCTTCCGTCCGGCTTTCACGTAGCGAAGTTTGCGGAGATCTCCAATCCGCGCATCCTTGCGGTTCACCGTAACGGGACGGTTTACGTTTCGCTGCGTACTCCGGGAACGCTCTCCATGCTTCGCGACACTAATGGCGACGGCGTTGCCGACATTCAGAAAGTCGTTGCCGAAAAGAAAATGATGCACGGCGTTTGGATCGAGGGCGACGAAATATATCTGATCGATGTTAAAAACGTCTATCGCGCCCGGATCAACAGTGATGGCACGCTCGGCGAGCTGCGCATGATCATCGACGATCTGCCCGACGGCGGCCAGCACCCGAACCGCACGCTCGCCGTTCGCGACGGCAAACTTTACATCAGCGTCGGATCAACCTGCAATGCATGCGGCGAGACAACGCCCGAAGCCGCGACGATGCTCGTAACCGACCTCGAGGGACGCAACCGGCGCATATTTGCTTCCGGCTTGCGCAACACGATCGGTTTCGGCTGGCATCCGGTATCGAAAAAGTTCTACGGAATGGACCACGGCATCGATTGGCTCGGCGACGACGATCAGCCGGAAGAGCTTAATGAGATCGTCGATGGCTCGAAATATGGTTGGCCTTACGTTTACGCCGACGAGAAATTAAATCCGCAGGACGAACCGCCGTCGCCACTGGGCTTAACTAATCAGGACTGGGCAAACCAGAGCAAAAATCCGGTGCTGATGTACACCGCACACGCTGCACCGATGCAGATGATCTTTTACACCGGTTCACAGTTTCCGTCCGACTACAGGAACGATGGGTTCGTCGCTTTTCGGGGTTCATGGAACCGCAGCCAGCCGAGCGGTTACGAGGTCGTCCGCGTGCGTTTCGATCAGGCGGGAAATCCGACGCGTTTCGAGCCTTTTTTAACCGGCTTTCTCGTCAAAGGCGGCTCGACCGAGGGCAAGCACGCCATGTTCGGGCGCCCCGTGGGTTTGGCGCAAATGCCCGACGGCTCGATGCTGTTCACCGATGACACCAACAGCATCATCTACCGCATCAGTCACGGCCGCGGCGCGACGCCGCCGATCATGTCGCGGGATAATATTTCGATGATGCTGCCCGAAACGGCCGGTTCGACGGCGGCGATAAAGGTCGGCTCTTCGGCGTTCTCGAATAGAGGAATGCTTGCCGATAAATATTCGGCTTACTATCAAAGTGTTTCGCCCGAGCTGCAATGGGCGGACGCGCCGAGAAACGCGAAGTCGCTCGTGCTGATGATGGAAGATCCGGACGCCGCTCTCAAACCCGTGACGCATTGGATCGTCGCGAACATTCCGCCGACCGTGACCGGCTTTCCGGAAAACGTGCCGAAAATGGAAATGTACAACGGCGCGATTCAGGGCGGAAATCACGCCGGCAAGCTCGGCTATTATGGCCCGATGCCGCCGCGCGGAGACAAACCGCACGAATATCACTTCCAGGTTTTCGCGCTCGATACGGTGCTGAATCTGCCAAGCGGGTTCAACCGCCAGGCATTGCTCGACGCGATGCGCGGCCACGTCATCGGCAAAGGCGAGATCGTCGGGATGTACAAACGAACCCCCGACGTTCGCGACGACAAGTAGCTCGCTGCCCACTATTAACTGTCAACTACGAACTATCCACTGAATAATCCAGTTAAAAGTGAATAGTTCAAAGTTGATAGTTAAACAAGCCGACGTAAATGGTTAGAATCATTCTCGTGCGTCTCCTGATAATAATTTTGTTTTTTTCCGCAAGCGTTGCCGCTCAAACACTGACCGGCACGGTTGTCGACACGCGCGGCGACGCGGTCGTCGGGGCCGAGGTAACGCTTGAAAGCGGCGGCGTGCTGGAACGGACCGCGACGGACGGCAGCGGAGCATTTTCGTTTGCGTTTGCGATGGGCAAGCTGCGAATAACGGCTTCAGGTTTCGATCCCGTGACGAAACAAATCGACCGCGCGCGAGGCGAGCCGTTCAACGTCACGCTGCAGCCTTCGGCCGTCGTCGGCAACGTCAACGTTTCGGTGTCGGGCGACGATACGCGGCAAACGGACGCGGCCGCGAGCATAGCGGTGATAAATATCGAGAGCCTCGACGTCACCGCAGCGCGAACGGTTGATGATACGCTTCGTCAGCTCGCGGGCTTTCAGCTTTTTCGCCGCAGCTCCAGCCGCACGACAAACCCGACGGCGCAGGGCGGCAATCTTCGAGGGCTCGCGGGCAGCGGTGCGTCGAGAGCCAGCGTTTTGTTCGACGGGCTTTCGATAAACGATGCGTTCGGCGGATGGACCTATTGGTCGCGCGTGCCGCCGATCTCGCTCGAGCAGATCGAGGTGCTTCGCGGCGGCGCAAGCGCCATCTACGGAAGCGGCGCGTTGAGCGGCGCAATAAATATCGTCCCACTCAAACTCGACGACGAAGAAGTTAGATTTAAGTTCGAGACTTCGCTGGCAAGTCAAACAAGCGCGGACGCGAGCGGCGTGTTTCTCGCATCGCCGGGAAAATGGGATATCGATCTGATCGGCGACATCTTCAAAACCGCCGGCTACATACCCGTCGAAGAAGCGGCGCGAGGCGCCGTGGACACGCGTGCGGCGTCGCGTCATTCGAACGTCATTCTAAAGCTCGGCCGACGCTTCGGCGAGAGGAATCGAGCGTTTATTCGCGGCAACGTCTTCGGCGAGCGCCGGGAAAACGGCACGAGTCTGACGAACAACAGAACTTACTATCGACAGCTTGCCGCCGGTGCCGATCTCGACGGCCTGACGATGCGAGCGTTCGGCGAGCGGCAGGTTTACGATCAGACATTCTCGTCCGTCGGCGCAATGCGCAACAGCGAGAGCCTCACCAGGATTCAACGCGTTCCGTCGAGCGCGTACGGAGCGAGCATATCCTGGAGAAGGTCGCTTGCCCGCCACTCGATCGCGGCGGGCGGCGAATTTTTAAACGTGCGCGGCTTTAGCGACGAGATCGGTTTTGTTGCAGGCGAACCGACGAATGTCGCCTCGGCGGGCGGCGAGGCTCGCGATTTTTCACTATTCTTGCGGGACGCCTGGGCCGTCGCGCCGCGTTTTGTTTTGAATCTCTCGGCTCGCTTCGATCATCGGCGAAACTCCGACGGGATCGCGACGACGCGAAATCTCTCAACAGGCGCGACCGTCGAGACGCGGTTTGCCGACCGCAGCGATGCCGCATTCAGCCCGCGCGTCGGCGTGGTTTACGAGGTGACGAGGGACGTCTCGATCTACGCGGCGTATTCTCGCTCGTTTCGCGCGCCGTCTTTGAACGAACTCTATCGCGGATTTCGCGTCGGCAATATCGTCACGAATGCGAACGCATTCCTCACGCCCGAGCGTGCCGATACGTTCGAAGGCGGCGGCAGCGCGACTTTCCATAACCGAAAGCTCATCGCTCGAGCGATCGTTTATCAGGCCCGCGTTTACGATCCGGTTGTCAGCGTTACCTTGGCGACGACGCCGACATTGATCACGAGACAGCGGCAGAATGTCGGCGCGACGATTAGCCGCGGGTTCGAATTCGACTTGGAGTCGTCGCCAGCGTATAGCTTAAAGGTCAACGCGAGCTATCTGCTCGTGGATGCGAAGATCAGCGATTTTCCCGCAAACCCGGATCTTGTCGGCGCGAGGCTGCCGCAGGTCGCAAGACACAATTTCACGGCTCAGGCTGTTTACCGCTACCGCACGCGATGGACTTTTTCAACACAGATGCGCGCGACGTCAGCGCAGTTCGAAGACGATCGGAACACGCTGCGGCTTCGCCCGTATTTGACGGCCGACGCACGCCTCTCGTATCAATTTCCCTATTTCATACAGGCGTTCGTTTCGTTCGAGAACATTTTCAACTCGCGCTACGACATCGCCCTCACGCCCGTCCGATCAATTGCCGCATCGCGCTCCGTCCGTCTCGGTTTGCGTTTCGATTTGTCGAAACTGTAATCTTGGAACGCCGGCACCCTGCCGGCGAACGTTGGAAAGCCGGCAGGGTGCCGGCAAACATTGTAAACTTCACCGCTGAATGAAAAAACCTAATAAACACCGGGGATGGTACACGCGCGGCTACCTGCCTCACTTCGACGCCGGCCCGAACCGCACTCAGTTCATTACCATCCGGCTTTTTGATTCGCTGCCGCAAAGCGTGCTCGCCCGCATTCGGCAGGAACTTGAGCTGAGAAACCCGGAAAACATCTCGCGCGAGACTTTCCTGCTTGCCGAGCGCTACCTGGATCGAGGCTGTGGCGAGTGTTTTCTCAAACGCCGGGATATTGCGATAATAGTGAAAGAAACGCTGCTCAAGTTTCATCTGGTTCGGTACCGGCTTGATGCGTGGGTGATCATGCCGAACCATGCCCACCTTCTGCTGCGGGCGCTTGAGGGGTATCGGCTGGAGGATATAATGCATTCGATCAAATCGTACACGGCTCTTGCCGCGAACCGCGAGCTCGGAAGAAAAGGCCCGTTTTGGATGCGCGAGGCGTTCGATCGGTACATCCGCGATGAGGAGCATTACGGCAGGGCGTTTCGTTACATAGAGAATAATCCGGTGAAGGCTCAGCTCTGTTCGACGCCTGAAGAGTGGGAATTTTCAAGCGCATGGGAACGCCAGCACCTTGCTGGCGATGGTCAGAATTAACATATCATCTCGCCGGCAAGGTGCCGGCGTTCCATACTCGCCGGCAAGGTGCCGGCGTTCCATACTCGCCGGCAAGGTGCCGGCGTTCCACCGGCGTTCCATTATGAATGAACCGAACAAGATCATCTTTTCGATGGTCAAGGTAAGCAAATTTTACGACAAGAAGCCTGTCTTAAAGGACATCTATCTTTCATTTTTTTACGGCGCGAAGATCGGCGTGCTTGGGTTGAACGGCGCGGGGAAATCGAGCCTGCTGCGCATCGTCGCCGGCACCGATAAAGATTTCAACGGCGAGGTCGTTTTTTCGCAGGGCTATTCGGTCAGTTATCTCGAACAGGAGCCGAAGCTCGATGGCGACAAAACTGTGAAAGAGACGGTCGAGGAAGCCGTGCAATCGACGGTCGATCTGCTAAAGGAATTTGAGGAGATCAACGCCAAATTTTCCGAGCCGATGGACGATGACGAGATGAACAAACTCATCGAGCGCCAGGGCGAGGTGCAGGAAAAGCTCGACGCTGCCGATGCGTGGGATCTCGACTCGCGGCTTGAAATGGCGATGGACGCTCTTCGCTGCCCGCCGGCCGACACGAAGATCGCGACCTTGAGCGGTGGTGAAAAACGCCGCGTTGCTCTTTGCCGACTGCTGCTGCAAAAGCCCGACATTCTACTTTTGGACGAGCCGACGAATCATCTCGACGCCGAGACGGTCGCGTGGCTTGAACAACATTTGCAGAAATATGAAGGCACGATTATCGCCGTCACGCACGACCGATACTTTTTGGACAACGTCGCCGGCTGGATTCTCGAACTCGACCGCGGCGAAGGCATCCCGTGGAAGGGAAATTACTCGAGCTGGCTCGAACAAAAACAGAATCGACTTGCACAAGAACAGAAAACCGAAGACAAACGAGCTAAGACGCTTGAGCGTGAGCTCGAATGGATACGCATGTCGCCGAAAGGCCGCCACGCCAAATCGAAAGCCCGCATCAACGATTACGAAAAGCTCGTCGCGACCGAGAGCGAGAAACGCAGCGAAGACCTCGAAATTTTCATTCCGCCGGGCGAACGGCTCGGCGATCTTGTGATCGAGGCGCAAAAAGTTTCAAAAGCCTACGGCGACAAATTGCTTTTCGAGGGCCTCGAATTTCGCTTGCCGCCCGGCGGCATCGTCGGCGTGATCGGGCCGAACGGGGCGGGCAAAACGACGCTGTTTCGGCTGATCACCGAACAGGAAACGGCGGACAACGGCGAGTTCAAAGTCGGACCAACGGTTAAGCTCGGCTATGTCGATCAATCGCGCGATGCGCTCAATGCCGACAAAACTATCTGGGACGAAATTTCCGACGGGCTCGACGTTATTCAGTTAGGCAAACGCGAAATGAACTCGCGTGCGTACGTTTCGCGATTCAATTTCTCCGGCTCAGACCAGCAAAAACGCGTCGGGCAGCTTTCGGGCGGCGAGCGTAATCGCGTTCATCTGGCAAAAATGCTAAAATCGGGAGCTAACGTCATTCTCCTCGACGAGCCCACAAACGACCTTGACGTAAACACCATGCGTGCATTGGAAGAAGCCCTCGAAAATTTCGCGGGCTGCGCCGTCGTTATCAGCCACGACCGCTGGTTTCTCGACCGCATCGCCACGCACATTCTCGCGTTCGAGGGCGACAGCCATGTCGAATATTTCGACGGCAATTTCAGCGAATACGAGGCCGACAAAAAACGCCGCGTCGGCGTCGATGCCGACCAGCCGCACCGGATAAAATACCGGAGCCTGACGCGGGCATAAGGACAAAGCAGAAGCCTGACCGTAAGGGAGGGCTAAAAACATCCACAGATGAACACAGATGCACACAGATAAGAAATGAATTACATCTGTGTTTATCTGTGTGCATCGGTGGTTAGATTCTTCCGCTGAGCCCTCCCTTACGGTCAGGCTTCTGCATAATCGATTTATGAAAGATATAGCAACGCTTTTTGCTATTGCAGTTCTTTTGTTCGCGTCGGCGTGCCAAACCGAGGTCGCAAAAACGGTCGAGCCTCGAACGAGCGCCGAAACGGCCGCTCCGCCGCCCGCGTCCGATCCGACGTCTTCTCCTTCGCCCCTGTTCCCCGACCTGCAGGCAGAATTGCTCGATGACCGTTATAAAACAACGTCATCCCCGCTCGGCACTTTCGATTTTAAAAATTTCACTTACCCGCTCCCGCGCGGCTGGCAACACCCGGAGGCAAATGAGATCACGCTCGAAAACGGAAAGGTCAAGGCCGTTGCGGTCGATGTCGATGAAGAAATGAGCGATGAGGAGCGTGCCGAGCGAAAGGCGGCACGGCGGATCGGGATGTCTTACGTCACAGCGCGGTTTATGGACGTTACCGGCGACGGCGCGGACGAAGCCGTCGTTATACTGAAGGTCGAAACGACCGGCAACGCCATCCCGCAGCTTGTTTACATTTACGAATGGAAGGACGACGCACCGGCGCTGTTATGGAATTTTCGCACCGGCGACCGCGCCGATGGCGGGCTCAAAGACGTTCGCATCGAGAACTCGCTGCTCACCGTCGAGCTTTACGGTCAGGACCGCTTCCTGCTCGGCGAAACCGAAACCGGCAAGATCACCGGCGATGAGGAACAGCTTTGCTGCCCGACGCATTTTACGCGTAGCGCGTATAAATGGAACGGCAAAAACTTTTTGATGCAGGGCAAACGCCTGACATTCGAGACCGATAATCCGTCCGCCCCGCCGCTCGAAAATTTCGGCGACGTGGTCAATAACCCTCAGAAAGCCCGGAAATTCAGGTAAACAATCATCCGTTAAGCAAGCGGTCTTTGACCGCGGCCTCGTTCGATCAGAATCGCGGTCAAAGACCGCTTGCTTAACGATCATGCAACTGACTTTATATCACAAAGTACTTGACATCCCCGACCACTTGGCATATCATTCCCCTCGATATGGCAAAACTCCAGCCGATCCGCGAACGAGAGACAGAAGAAAACGGACCCGTAAACATCGGCGACCGGGCGATGGACAACGTCCGCTACATCCGCGAAATGATGGAGCGTTCGACCAGCTTTACGGCCGTGCCCGGCTACGGCGGCATGCTGATGGGGGCGACGGCGCTTGCGGCGGCTTACATCGCGAACATGCAGGTGTATCTCGTCAATTCGCTTGCCGTCTGGCTCGCCGAGGCTATGCTGGCCTTTGCCATCGGATTGCTCGCGATGTGGCAGAAATCGAAGATCGCCGGGCAGTCGCTTTTCTCGACGCCGGCCAAGAAATTTGCATTCGGCTTCACGCCGCCGCTGGTCGCTGGCGTCATTATGGTTTTGGGTCTGTGGCGGTATGAGCATTATTACGTGCTTGCGCCCGTATGCATCGTGTCGTACGGCGCGGCGATCATTTGCGGCGGAGCCTTTTCGGTGCGTGTCATTCCGGTGATGGGCTGGTGCTTCATGGCGCTCGGGGCGATTGCGTTCGTTGTGCCGTCAAATTACGCAAATCTGATGATGGCCGCAACCTTCGGCCTGCTGCACATCATTTTCGGCTCGATCATCGCAAGAAGATATGGAGGATAGGTTGTGTCGGCAGCCCGCACGTCAATAAGGGCTCCTGCTGACAGCATTAAGAATTATGGAACATATTGTTACCCCAAACAGGAGACTCATAGGCATCGTGGCGGGTGCAGCATTTCTTTTGCTCATACCGTACATCGCGATGAAGTTCACAGGCGAAGTGAAGTGGAATTGGGTCGATTTCCTCGTCGCCGGCACGCTGCTGCTCGGGACCGGTCTTGCGATCGAGTTTGCGTTGAGAAAAGTAACCAGGACCGCTCATCGCATCGCTGTCTGTGCGGGCATTTTACTTGTGCTGTTCGTTATCTGGGCCGAGCTTGCGGTCGGCCTTATCGGTACGCCGTTTGCCGGAAGTTAGGCTTGTGTCAGCAAGCCCGTACGTAAAGGGCTCAACTGGATAAAAAATGAATAAAGAGATGGAACTAACCTTCACAGGTCGAATACGCAGCTTCAAATGTGCGTTTAACGGCATCCGCACTATGATGGCTTCGCAGAAGAACGCCTGGATTCATCTTCTTGCCACAGTTGCGGTCGTGGCCGTCGGTATTCAGCTCAAGCTGAACCTAGCCGAGTGGTGTTGGATGGTGTTGGCGATCGTTGCTGTTTGGTCGGCCGAAGCTCTCAATACAGCGTTCGAATTTTTGACCGACGTCGCCTCACCTTCATTTCATCCGGTCGCCGCGAAAGCGAAAGACGTTGCTGCCGGTGCGGTGCTGATCGCGGCGATAGGCTCGGTCGTTATTGGGTTGTTGGTGCTTGGTCCCCATCTGCTGGTGCTGGTGGCCGGCAATTGATATGAAACGAAAGAATTTAGCGTTAAAAAACAATGGAGATGTCCGGCACGCCCTGCGGCTGGAAAAGGCTGCGGGCCGCGTTTCCGGCGAGCTGGATAAGGTGATAAATGAGCGCCTTCGGCTCGGCATCATAAGCGCGCTCGCGGCGAACGAGAAGATGAGCTTCAACGACGTGAAAAAACTTCTCGATACGACGGACGGCAACCTCAGCGTCCACGCCCGCAAGCTCGAAGATGCTGGTTATTTGTCGTGCAAAAAATCATTCACCGGCCGCACGCCGCTGACCGAATATAAGATC
>Ga0187894_10006722_pt1 | contig 11139 bp, 11 predicted proteins | sample GBC1701081metaG_FD_136650 | JGI IMG/M metagenome (GOLD analysis project Ga0187894, IMG submission 136650) | White microbial mat communities from a lava cave in the Kipuka Kanohina Cave System on the Island of Hawaii, USA - GBC170108-1 metaG ...
CCATCTGGAAGCTGTTGTACATCTGGCGCGGCAGGGTGGCGCTGTCGCGGCCGGAGATGAAAATCGCAATCACCGTCTCGTCGAACGAATGGATGAAGGCGAACAGCGCTGCGACGAGAAAAGCGGGCCGCAAGATCGGAAACGTGATCAGCCGGAATGTGGTCAGCGGCCGAGCACCCAGGTTGGCGGCGGCCTGCTCGACCCGGCGATCGAAATTGGCCAGCGCCGACGTCACCGTGAGCACCACGACCGGAATCGAGAGGCAGGCATGGGCGAGAATCACGCCGGGCATGCTCTGCACCAGGCCCAGGGCGCCGAAGTACGTGTAATAGCCCAGCGCCATCACGATATGCGGCACGATCAGCGGCATCAGCACGATGATGCGAAAGACGGCGCGCAGGCGGAACTGGTAGCGTGCCAGTGCGAAAGATGCCGGCACGCCCAGCAGCATCGACAGCACCATCGTGCCGAGGCCGATCAGGAAGCTGTTGATGATCGGCCCGGTCCAGTTCGGATCGGAGAAGACGCGACGGTAGTAGCCCAGCCAGTAGCCCGGTGGCGGGAACTCCAGCGACGGCGCCGTGCTGAACGACATCGGCACGACAATGAACATCGGCCCCGCCAGCAGCACGACGACCAGGACGGCCAGGATCGGTGTCGAGCGCGGCATCGTCACCGCCACATCCGCTCGATGCCGAAGAACCGGTCATAGAGGGCGAACAGCGCCAGCGCCGCCGCCAGCAGGATCATGGATGTCGCGGACGCGGCGCCGAACTCCAGCAGCTGTTCCATTTCCTGGCCGATGCGGCCGGCGATCATCTTGTCCTGCGGGCTGCCGATCAGCGTCGGCGTGACGTAGAACCCCAGGCACGTGATGAACACCAGCGTGGCGCCGTTGAGGACACCTGGCAGGCTCTGCGGCAGGTACACGGTGGCGAATGCGCGCCACGGCCGGGCGCCCAGGCTGGCGGCGGCGCGCATGTGGGTCTCGTCGATCCGGCGCATCACGGCGTAGAGCGCCAGCACCATGAAAGGCACCAGCATGTGCGCCATGGCGAACGTGGCGGCGAATGTCGTGAACAGCAACTGCGGCGCCGGCTCCACACCCAGCGCCACCAGCAAACCCACGACCGGCCCGCGCGCGCCCAGGATCACCATCCAGGCGTAGGTGCGCACCAGGAAGCTGGTCCAGAAGCTGAGTGCCACGACACCCAGGAGAAAAGCGCCGATCGTGCCGCCCTTGCGGGCGGCGACATAGGCTACCGGATAGGCAAAGACCAGGCTCCCCAGCGTCACGATCAAGGCTGTGCGGAACGTGCGCACCAGCACGCCCAGATCGTAGGTCGAGACGAAAAAATCGGCATAGTTGGCAATACCCAGCTCGGGCTCGCTGATGCTGGTCCACACAACGAGGCCCAGCGGCACCAGGAAGAACACGGTGAGAAACAGCGCCGCCGGCGCGTAGAGGATGAACGGCGCGCGGACAAGCAAAGTCCACGCGCCGGGCACCCGCCGCGGCGCGACTGTGGCCGGTGCCGTCGTGGCCGTCAGCTGGAGAGCCATTGCTCGAACCGCTTCGCCATCGCGGCGAGTTGCGGCGCCAGCTTCTCAGCATCGAGAATCGCCGCCTTGGGCAGCTTTTCCGGCGAGGTCGGCATGCGACTGACGACGTCGGCCGACAACCCCTTGAACGAGGCCGGGTTCATCGGTCCGTAGTTGTTGCGCATTGCGAACTGGGCAAGACGCTCGGGCGCCACGGCGAACTCGATGAAGCGCCAGGCATTCTTGGCCCGGGGCGTGCCGCGCGCCACCACCCAGGCCGCCACGTCGATCACCGCCTGATTGAACGTCAACGCGATCGGCAGCTTCTGGTCGATCATCACCTGCGCGCTGGTGTTCCACATGCCGATCAGCGCGACTTCGCCATCGCGCAGCAGCTGTTGCGACTGCGGGCTCTGGCTCCACCAGATACGCACGTCCTTCTTGATCCGATCCAGCGACTTGAACGCGCGATCCAGATCGTAGGGAAACAGCTTGGCCGGCTCGACGCCATCGGCCATCAACGCGAAGGCCAGTACCCGCGCGGGATAGTTCTGCAGGCTGCGCGGACCGGGATACTTCGTCGTGTCCCAGAAATCGGCCCAGGTCTGCGGGCCGTCGGCGAATTTGTCCTTGCGCCAGGCGATGATGTTGGCGAAAGCGTGCGAGTTCACGCCGTTGAGCGTCACCGCACCGGGCCACAGTGACGACGGCGCAATCTTGCTCTCGTCGTACTTGTCGATGAGGTTGGCCTGGTTGGCCCGGCCAAGCTCGGCCACGCCCAGCGTGGTCACGTCGAACTCGTAGACGTTGGTGCGTACCTGCGCCGCCAGTTTGGCGAAGGACACCGGCGCGATGGTGCGGATCTCGATGCCTGTGGCCTCGGTAAACGGGTTGAAGAGGATGGCGCGCGCCGCCTCTTCCCAAGGGCCGCCCCAGGTGTTCACGTAAAGCACCTCAGCGGCCCTGGCGCCGCGCACGAACGGCATCGCCAGGGTGCCGGCCGCCACTGCGGACACGAAGTGCCGCCGAGTCGGCCGCGACAGCGACATTGCTTCCCGAGCCATGGTCGTCTTCCCCGTGTTGTCAGCCGATGGTGGCGCGATAGACGCGCAACCAGTTGCCGGCCGTGATCTTCCCGACCTCGTCGGCGTTGAAGCCGATGCGGGCCAGCGCCGGCGCCACGCCGGCAAGCCCGTTGATGGTCTTCAGCCAGGCCGGTTTCTCGCTCGGACCGGGCTTGGCGGCGGAGCCGGCGCCGTACTGGACCGTGCGCGTCCACCGTCCCGAGCGCATCCAGTCGAGATACGCCTGGTTGGAGTGGTGGCTGAAATCGGTGCCGATACCGACATGATCGATACCGGCGATGTCGACCGTGCGCGCCACCATCTGGGCCCAGGCATCGACGCTGTCGCAGGCCGGTTCCGGCGTGATGTTGCGGTAGGCCGCACACCCGATGATGCCGCCTTTGGCTGCCAGCGCCTTGATGATGGCGTCGTTCTTGTTACGCTTGTGCGGGAACACCGACGCCGGGTTGGCGTGGGTGATCGCGACCGGCTTCTGCGACCACTCGATGGCATCGAGCGTCGTCTGGTCGCCGACATGCGAGAGATCGACCAGCATGCCGCACCGGTTCATCTCGCGCACCACCTCGCGGCCGAAGCGCGCCAGGCCGGGATCGACCGTCTCGTAGCAGCTCGAGCCCAGCTCGTTCTGATTGTTGTATGTCAGCTGCAGCACGCGCACGCCCAGCTCGGCGAACAGCTCGACATAGCGGATGCGGCCGTCCAGCAGGTTCGTGTTCTGGTATCCCAGTAGCAGCGCGATGCGGCCGGCCTTGTGCGCAGCCAGAATGTCATCGGCCGAGCGCGCGATGCTGACCAGGTCGGCATGGGCGCGGGCAAGGTCACGCCACGCACCGATCGCGTCGAGGGACTCGATCGCACCCTCCCAGAAGCCGAGCGTGGGCGTGACGCAGGTGAAGCCACCGGCCTTCAGGTCCTCGAACACGCCGCGGTCGAAAGATCCGCATTGCAAGCCATCGATCAGCATCGCCGGGCCTCAGGAAGTGGAAGAAACAGGATCGGCACGCAGCCGCGCAGGATCGGCGGCCAGCATGGCAAGGTCGGTCTCGTCTTCGTCATGACGGCCGACGATGCGGCCATCGGCCTCGACGCGGACGGTGCCGGCGTGCCGCCGGCTCTCGAACGAGTCCGGTGCCAGCGCAGCATGGGAGGCGTGATAGAGCGGCCACCACGTCGCGGCCGCGACCACAAAGCCGTTCCGCCGCACATGGTCCAACCGTGTCGGCGCCGCCACCGGTCGCGGCGCGATGCGCACGCCAGCGCCTTCGGGCTCGACAGAGGCCACAAGCGCGTGCCGCTCGGCAAGACCCTCGATCGCCCGCAGCTCGGCTGCCTGAGCAACGCCGGTCACCAGCACGTCGCCCTGCCCGGTCAGGCGGAACTGTGCGATCGCTACGTCCAGCACGGCGTCGGCAACCAACCATGCATGCTGCCCGCCGCCATCGATGACCGGCAGAGTGCCTTGGTCATCCAGCACCAGCGGCCGCGGCGCTGACGCCTTCAGATGGGCGATCTGGTTTTCGATGCGCTCGAAGCCGCATACCGGCAGGACCGCGGCATAGACGGCGGCATCGCGCACCGAGGGCAGCAGGCCGTTGGGCACGCCGGCGGCCTGCACCAGCCGCTCGAGGACCATCCGGATCTCGCGCAGCGAGAGGCACAGGCTGTTCATGCCGAGGGCTCCGGCGGATAGAACCAGTGGGGATCCGCGGTGCCGCCGGCCAGGTCAGCCGGCATCGGTGCGCCGTGGAAGATCACACCGCGCAGGTTGCGATTGAGGAAGTCGCGGGCCTTGTCGATGCCATGGATGCCGACATTGAGCAGGCGCGTGATGTGCGCCGGCACGAAGTCCTCGCTCATGATGTCGGCATGCGGCGAGTGATAGGGCAACTGGGCCAACGCCTGCACGCGCGTGACGACCAGCCGGTGCAGCGGATGCGCCAGCAGGAAGCGCGCCACGCTCAGACGGGCGTCGGCCGCCGCCAGGTCGCGGTCCAGCGCCACGATCAGGCGCGGCAGATCGAGGCCGAGATTATGCGCTTCGCCCACCTCCTCGCGCGGGCCGCGACGCGGCTCTTCCGCGGTGCGCGACTTGTACCAGACGTAGCGCTGCGAGCGCTCCGATGTGAGGTCCAGGTCGAAAGCCCAGCGGTAGTCAGCGCGCACCAGGTCGCGCAGGCGGCCGACCGACATTTCAGGCTGTCCGACCAGTTCCTCGTCGATCACCAAGGTGCTGCACAGCCGGTCCGCGACATCGGGAACCAGCTCGATCAGCAATGACAGCAGCGTCTCGTGCGCCTCGGCGTGAACGCGCCCTTCCAGCGACGCGGTGAAGTTGACCAGCGGCGTCACGCCCTCGCAGCCCGCCTCGACACGCGCGATCAGGGCCGACAGCTCGCGGCGGATGACCGCAAGGTCGCCCGCAATCACCGCGCTGGGCGCGAAGGCCTCGTACTCCGCGCGATCCTGGCGGCGCGCCACGATCGCCTTGTCGAGCAGACGCGCCAGCAGGTGCAGCGGCGCGCCGGCACGATCGATCGGCAGCAGCCGGGCCTGCACGATCGCCGTCTCGCGGATGGCAAGCCACTGATTGATCAGGCGCGGATGATTGTTGACGAAGAACATCAGGCCCAGCGCCGAGCCATTGCCCACACCGAGGAAGCGCGCCAGATCGGGCGCCATCTCGGCTGCCGCCGCGCCGCCCTTCAACCGCACGAAGTGCCGTACCAGGTCGCCGGCGAAGACTCGCATCATGTATGCCGTCAGCATCTGGGCCTGCAGCGACGCCCGCAGCGGATGGTCGGCCTCGTAGGCCAGGAACGACTTGGTGCCGAACGTCCCGTTGCCGTCGATACCGGTGTTGCGCATCAGGTAGCAGGTACGCCCCAGTTCCGGGATCGGCGGCTGGCGCCCGGTGGCCAGGCTATTGACGGCGCAGTCGAACAGACGACCCGAGCGGTTGGAGCGCGCCCAGGTCAAGGTCTGCGGCGTGGCCCGGCCTTCGTAGAGGCGCGGCAGCTGCTGCGCGAGCGCGTCGAGGCCGGCGGCGGAGACGGGACCCTCGATCAGCGCGCCCATCATGTCCCAAGCGCGGCCGATGATGCGGCCGGTGCGCTGTCGCGCCGACGGCTCGAAGGAGAGGACCGGAAAGGTGAAGCGCCAACCCGCGGCCTCGATGGCGTAGCGGGCCGTACCCTTGCCGTGCGCGTCGATATCGAAGTGCTCGCGACTGATGGTCCAGCGTTGCCGTGTGGCGCGGGCCATCAGCCATCGTGACGCGCTGATGCGCGAGGGCTGGATGGCCGCCAGCCGCTGCGGCCGCATCAGGTCCGCCGGGGCACGCATCAGCGCTCCGGACATCAGAGGCAACGTATCAGGCATGACCGAACTGGGCGCTGAACCGGCGCGCGGCCGCGACGGCGATCGGGCCGCAGCGGTCATGGTCGAACCGGGTTGTGGGGCCGGAGATGGCAATCACGGCAACGCATTGGCCAGCGGCGTCCAGAACGGGCGCGGCGACCGCGGAGACGAGCTGTGGATCGGTTGGCGCGAAGATGGCGAAGCCGCGTTCACGCACCTCGGCGAGGTGGGCATCGTCGGGCAGGACGATGCCTTGCTCGCGCAGCCGTGCCCTCATCTCATGTGATCCATAGGCGACCAGGACCGAGCCCGAGGCGCTGCCACCCAACGCCATGCGTGCGCCGACCCGCAGATCGGCGCGCAGCACCTGGCGTGACTCGACGCGATTGATGATCACGGCGTGATAGCCGTCGAGCACGGATATGGTGGCCGTCTCGCCACTTTCGCTGACGATTTCCTGCAGCAGTTCGCTGGAGCGGTCGCCGAGGTTGGCCTGTTCCAACGCCCGCACCGCGTAGAACTGGAAGCGCAGCGCCAGGCGAAAAGAGCCATCAGGTGTCTGATCGAGCAGGCCGGCTTCGACCAGCGTCCGCAGCCGCTGGTAGACGGCGGCGCGCTGATCGCCCGTCGCACGCACTACGTCCGGCAAGCGCATCGGCTTGGGCGATGCCGCGATGACATCGCAGACAGCCAGGGTCTTGAGCGTGGACGACAGGGCGCGAACCGGCATTGTATTCTATATGTATACACCGTATTCTATTATGATCGAGACTCGCGCGGAGTCAAGCCGCCTCACCTGCTCGTCAGGAGGTGCTGCTGTGTAGGCACGGCCGTCGCGGGCATGCCCGAAGCCAATGCTTGGCCTCTTTTTTGAGAGTCTCGAGAGTGGAGGCGAGCGTGAGCGCGCGGCTCATGGACAACCTTCCTTCCGCATTGCCTGAATCAGATCGGAAGAAGGGCTTGAAAGGATCACGTCCTTCGAATGGGTGGGAGCAGGCTTCCTTGCCGCGGACCGGTGGCGCCCCACAGCGCTCTGTCCGGCAGACGGGTGATGGAACGCGCGCTGTCAACGATACGCTGATGGCCCACGAGGCCCGGCGCCGCGGTTCGCGCTGGCGCTGGCGCCAGAAGAACGTGTCGAGGAACGCTGCCGCGTCGTCCGAGATGCCGGCGATCTTGTTGGTTGCCTGGCGGTAGAATTTGAAATTGAGCTCGGTCCCTGGCTGGCCGTCATTCCAGTCGGCGAGAAGCTTCAACTCGCGCCGCCCCAGCGGCCGCTTCGCGAGCGCGGTGCGTCTGATGGTGAGGCTCACACGCGGCGTCTGCCGGACGATAGCGCGCTTCTTCGCAATCGCTTCGGCGGACGTGACAACCCCGCGCGCGATGAGGCCTTGGCCGCCCTCGTTCTCGCTCGCGAATACGAAAACGATATCACCCTCGGTGATGTGCTTGCCGCCGTACATCGTCTTTTGCGCGGTGAACGCAAACGTCTTCGCCCTCGGATCATAAACCTCGGCCTTGATCACGAACGCCATGCTTCTCCTCTCTCGCTCCAGCGCGGCGATATCCCGATGCAGGCGATACAAATGCGTGCCGGTGACGGCATCCTCGCGATACAGGCCGATCGTAGGGTCTCACGATCAGACAGGGGCACAGGGTTGCCTGGATCGTGAGGCATCACATGAAACGGTTCTTTGAGACGCTGGTTGCTGTCGTTCTCTGCGCCATCGCACTCACATTGTCCCTGGCGGAGTGGGACGTTACGCCGAGCAAGTCACCGTCCAAGCAGCCGGCGACGCCTGAAACAGGCCGAGGGTAATACGACACCGGCCTGACGGTTTCATCGGCGCAGGAGGAGAGGCTGCGGATGCGGATCCGGCCAACGGTCGCCGGCCCTTTCCGCCAGATGCAATCCCAGGAATCCGGATGCCAGCATCAATAAGAGTACCAGCGCGATGGTTGCTCGCTGCGTGCTCATCGGGGTCTCGCCTGTCTTCCGGAAGCACAACGGTCCGGGGCTGGCATCACCCCCACGGCGACATGCGATCGCCGACGGCGTGCCCTCAGTGGCCGTGCTTACCGATGCTTACCAGAACCCTATTGAAGCTCTCGAAGCGCTTCCAAACGGCCCGAACTTGTTGGCGTTCTTAGAAGCGACAAGCTTTGCGCGCCACGATCAACGAAGTTGGGGCGGCCCCATGATACCTCCACCGGTCATGCGCTCCAACCGGCAAAGCCTGCGATGGACTGCAACTACCCCTTGCGTCTGATCGATTGGCGCTTCGCGGAGAACGGCCAAGCTCAAGAACCTGCGGATAGCCAGAACCATGAGGCCGAACAACGCTGCGAACATGGATTGCCTATCTAATCTGAATGTCTTGCGCGAAATGATGCGACTGCCTCATCTGGCCGTACCGGGCCTAACGCGGCGCGGGTTGGCGCGTACGATGCCAGCAACCAACCGCATCAGGCGGCTATCGCCGTTGACTGCGTCCACGATCTACCGCAACGGACTAGGTGCTTGCGGTGAACGTTACCTCCTGCCCACGTTCAGCGCCACGCGACATGTCGCGCACCGGCGCGACTAAGTGGAGCCAGGCGACGTGGTCGCGATGTAGCGGTCGTTCTGGGCTGGTGCAGTGATGAGCGGTGATGACTGGAAGAAATCGTCGTCGTCCAGGCTTACCGGCGTATGACGAGCGGCCGCGGATGCGGATCGGGCCAGCGATTGGCGGCCTGGTCGGCCAGACGCAAGCCGAGGAAGCCGGACGCCAGCATCAACGCGAAGACCAGTGCAATTGTCAGTCGTTGCGTGCCCATCGGACGCTCGCCGTCGTGGGAAGTCATACGCGGGTTGGCCCGCTGCCATCCCCGTGGGATACGCAAACGGGCGTCCCCACAGCGCAAAGCGCCGGTTCAATCTTGATTCGAGTCATTGATCAGGCTGGCGCGCCCGAGAAGATTCGAACTCCTAACCTTCTGATCCGTAGTCAGATGCTCTATCCAGTTGAGCTACGGGCGCCTGCCAAACGACGCGCCGGTGCCCAGGGGCACCCCGCGAGGGCCGGAAACTACTCAAATCACCTTGCCAACGCAAGCAGCTACTGGTCATCGCCGGACGAAACCACCGACCTGCGCCAACCTGACCGGACCGTCCGCCGACACGACGCAACGGACTGATTCCGCCACATTTTTCGGTTATGCACCGACCACGCTGCAGCGGCCGGCCCAGCCAGAGGTGTGCGACTCATGCGAATTTGGACATCCCTCGGCGCGGCCGTCCTGACGACGATGGCGCTGGCGGCCTGCGGCGAGACCACCCCGGCCGACAGCGGGACCGGCGCCCCGCGCCTGACGGCGGCCGGTCCCGGCCGTACCGCGCAGCCACCCAACGATCAGCAAGCGGGTCACGTCGCGGCGCTCTCCGGCCGGCTCGAGACCCTGCGACAGTCGATCGCCCGCGAAACTCAGGCCTACAACGCCGCGATCGGCACTATCAACGACCGCCTCCAGGCCGGCACGACGCCGGCCAACCGCGACCTGGTGACGCGCTGGAACGAGGCGCAGGGGAATCTTGATGTGATTACCGCCGATCTCGGCCGGCTGAACGCGCTCGCCGCCGACGTGGCGCAGCAGACGACAGCCGCGAGCAACATGCCCAGCGCACCACGCACCATAGGCGCCAGCCGTCGGCCTGCGCGCACCATCGACGGCGAGACCAACCGCGCTGTTCAGGATCTCAACCGCCTGAAAGGCGAGGTCGACAGCGAGATCGCGCGCCAGAACAGCTTCCTGCAGACAGAGCGGCCAACCCTGGCCAATCTCGGTTATGCGATCAACACCGGGCGCCTGGGCCCGACGCGGACGGCCGGGAGTGTCCGGCGCTGACCACTGTTCTCACCGCCATGTGATCGCACTGTCGGCGGCCGTGCGTCCGCAACTGCGACGAGCGGCGTACCATGACCACTGCCACGACAGCAGGGAGCCGCGTCGTGATCCGTCGAACCTTGGTCAGCCTGTGGCTGCTGCTGGCGCTGGGACTTGCCGGCACGGCGGTGCGCGCCGCCGATCCGCCGGATGCAGCCGACGGCACCGCCATCCGCGCCGTCATCGACAGCCAGATCGCCGCCTTCCGCCGCGACGACGGCGAAGCCGCCTTCGGTTATGCCGCACCAACGATCCAGCGCATGTTCGGCACAGTCGACCATTTCATGGCCATGGTGCGCGGCGGCTATCAGCCGGTGTACCGGCCGCAGACCTACCGCTTCGGCACCCTCACCCTGACCGACGACGTGATCGTACAGAAGGTGCACATTGTGGGCCCCGACGGTAGTGCCGTGACCGCCTTCTACATCATGGAGAAGCAGCCCGACGGCACGTGGCGCATCGCCGGCTGCTCGTTGGGCGCGCCGGAGGAACAATCGGCGTAGAACGCCTTCGTGAGGCGCGGGCCAGGAAACACGAGGCCGCATGCATGGTCGCCATGCGGCGGGCATAGTGGACGCCGACGCCCCCCAACCCCTAGGGTCGCCCCGCAACAAACTGCCGCCCCAGGCACTTCCCTCACGATGACCGATCGCTCCGCACCGCCAACCAGGGCGATCGCGCTGCTGGTGCTCCTGACCCTGTTGTGGGGCACCAACTGGCCGCTGTTTCGCGTCGCGCTCAGCGAGCTCTCGGTGTGGAGCTTTCGCACCCTGGTTGTCGCCATTGCGGCGGTAGCCCTGTTCGTCGCCGCCAAGCTGCGCGGCGAGCGGCTGGCGGTGCCACGCCATCTGTGGTGGCCGCTGCTGGCGGCCTCGATCGGCAATATGACGATATGGAACATGGCCACGGCACTGGCCGTGGTCTACCTGCCGTCGGGCCAGGCCTCGATCCTCGCCTACAGCATGCCGCTGTGGCTGGCGCCGCTGTCGGCGATCTTCCTGGGCCAGCGCTTCACGCCGCGCACGCTGATTGCGATCGTCATGGGTGTTAGCGCCGTAGTCCTGCTGATGGTGCCCAACTTCGGCGCCTATGCCAACGCACCGCTGGGCCTGGCGGCCGGCCTGAGCGCCGGCCTCGCCTGGGCGATCGGCACCGTGATCGTGAAACGGACCAACTGGGGCGGCATGGGGCTGGCGCTGACGGCGTGGCAGATGCTGCTGTGCCTGCC
>Ga0187894_10006723_pt1 | contig 11138 bp, 11 predicted proteins | sample GBC1701081metaG_FD_136650 | JGI IMG/M metagenome (GOLD analysis project Ga0187894, IMG submission 136650) | White microbial mat communities from a lava cave in the Kipuka Kanohina Cave System on the Island of Hawaii, USA - GBC170108-1 metaG ...
GGCGCGACACGGTTCGGGGCGATGGTGCGGATCATCTTCCCGGTGGCGGTGCCGGGGATCCTGTCGGCGGGGATCTTCGCGTTCACGCTGTCGTGGAACGAGTTCATTTACGCGCTCGTGTTCCTGTCGTCGGTCGAGCAGAAGACGGTGCCGGTGGGCGTGGTGTCCGAGCTGATCCGCGGCGACATCTTCTTCTGGGGCCAGCTCATGGCGGGCGCGCTGCTCGGCTCGGTGCCGGTCGCGCTCGTCTACTCGTTCTTCGTCGAGTACTACGTCGCCGGCCTGACCGGCTCGGTCAAGGGGTAGGGACAGGCATGGCGGAGGTCGTACTGACCGGCGTCAACAAGTGGTACGACAGCCACGTCCACGCCGTCAAGGACGTCAACCTGCACGCGCAGGACAAGGAGTTCATGGTCTTCGTCGGCCCGTCGGGCTGCGGCAAGACCACCACGCTGCGGATGATCGCCGGGCTGGAGGAGATTTCCTCCGGCGAGATCCGGATCGGCCAGCGGATCGTGAACGACCTCCCGCCGATGGACCGTGACATCGCGATGGTGTTCCAGAACTACGCGCTGTACCCGCACAAGTCGGTCTACGACAACATGGCGTTCGGGCTGCAGATGCGGAAGTTCGCCAAGAGCGAGATCGAGAAGCGCGTCAAGGACGCGGCCGCGATCCTCGGCATCGAGGCGTTGCTCGCCCGCAAGCCGCGCCAGCTCTCCGGCGGGCAGCGGCAGCGGGTGGCGCTCGGCCGCGCGATCGTCCGGCACCCGTCGCTCTTCCTCTTCGACGAGCCGCTGTCGAACCTCGACGCGAAGCTGCGGGTGCAGATGCGCGTGGAGCTGAAGCGCCTGCACGAGCGGCTGGAGACCACCGCGATCTACGTGACGCACGACCAGGTCGAGGCGATGACGCTCGGCGACCGCGTGGTGGTGATGAAGGACGGGGTCGTGCAGCAGGTGGGCGAGCCGATGGCGCTGTACAGCCGTCCGGCGAACAAGTTCGTGGCCGGCTTCATCGGCTCGCCGGCGATGAACTTCGCCGAGGTCACGGTCGCGGAGGCGGGCGGCGGGCTGTGGGCGGAGACCTCCGGGATCCGGCTGAAGGTGCCGCCGGAGAGCGCCGAGGCGTTGCGGCCGCACACGGGCAAGCGCGCCACGCTCGGCATGCGGCCGGAGGCGCTGCGGCTCGCCAACGGGTCGGATCCGGCCGAGTACGTGTTCGACGCCACCGTCGACGTCGTCGAGCCGCTCGGCTCGGAGATTTTGCTGAACCTGAGCGCCGGGCCGCACGCGCTGGTCGCGCGCGTCGACCCGGGCGTCAGCGTGAAGCCGCACCAGCGGGTGCGTCTCGCGATCGACCCGGTGAAGCTGCACTTCTTCGATCACACCACCGAGACGGCGATCTAGGCATGGCCGAGCGCTTTCGCGTCGGGCTCGTGCCGGACCTGCTCGACGGAGCGGGGAAGCCGACGTTCGGCGCCGAGCCGCTGACGATCCTCGACGAGGCGCCGGAGATCGAGCGGGCGTGGCTGCCCGAGCGGCATAAGGAGATCCCGCCTGCGCTCGCGTTCGAGTACGACGCGCTGTATCTGACCCAGTCCCGCGTGACGCGTGCCTCGGTGGCCCGTGTTGCGGAAGGCCGGCTGAAGGTGATCGCGCGGCACGGCGTCGGCTACGACTCGGTCGACGTGCCGGCGATGACCGAGGCGGGCGTGATCGTCACCAACACGCCGTTCGCGATCCGGCGACCGGTGGCGACGATCGCGATGACGTTCGTGCTCGCGCTCGCGGGGCATCTCTTCGCCAAGGACCGGATCACGCGCGCCGGCCGCTGGGACGAGCGGACGAGCTACATGGGCACCGGGCTGACCGGCCGCAGGCTCGGGATCGTGGGTGGCGGCGGGATCGGGAGGGAACTGATTCCGCTTGCGCGGGCGTTTGATCTGAAGGTCTCGGTAGCCGATCCGTACGTCCCTGCGGCCGACATCGAGAAGCTGGGCGCGGCGCTCGTGCCGCTGGAGGCGATGATGGCGGAGAGCGACTTCGTCGTCGTCGCGTGTCTGCTAAACGGCGAGACGCGGGCGCTGATCAACGCGAAGCGCCTCGCGCTGATGAAGCCGACGGCCTATGTCATCAACGTTGCGCGCGGCCCGATCGTGCACGAGCCGGCGCTGATCGAGGCGCTCCGCGCGCGGCGCATCGCCGGCGCGGCGCTCGACGTGTTCACGAACGAGCCGGTCGAAGACGACAATCCGCTCCTCACGATGGACAACGTGATCGTGACGCCGCATGCGCTGTGCTGGACGGACGAGTGCTTCGGGAACATCGCGCGGGAGGGGTTCGGCGGGCTCGTTTCGCTCGCGCGCGGGGTCGCGCCGAGCAACGTGGTCAACCGCGAGGTGCTCGACCATCCGCGGGTGAAGGCCTGGCTGAAGCGCGGCGGACGGACTGGCTGAGGCGCTCGTCATCTGCGGTCCCGACCGCGACCTGGAAACGCAGCGTCTCCCTCGGGCGCCGGCGCGCGCGCGGGCGCTACCGCGGCTCGAAGTTGCCGTTCATCTCCTTGCCCCAGAACTCGGGCGACCACTCCGGGCCCCACACGTAGGGCAGCTCGTTCCAGTCCCGGCAGACCCAGCTCGAGCTGATCCTATCGATGTCGGCGTAGTACTCAATCCAGCTGCCCCACGGGTCGCGAATGTAGTGGAAGAGATTCGAGGCGAGCGCGTGCCGGCCGGGGCCGAAGCTCTCCGTGCAGCCGGCGGCGCGCATGCGCCAGGCGCCGAAGCCGATGTCGTCGAGGCTCCCGACCTGGAAGCTCGCATGCTGGTAGCCGCGATGCGTGCTGTTGATCAGGCCGAAGCAGTGGTGGTCGACGATGCCGTCGCCGGCCGCCATGAAGGCGACCTTCCCGGCCGCCCGGTCGGCGGTGCGCAGGCCGAGCGTCTCGGCGAAGAACGCCTCCGACTTCTCCCAGTCGTTGGTGAAGACCAGCATGTGGCCGATGCGCGCGGGTCGGGGGTTGCGCTCGAGCTCGCGCCACAGATGCACGTCGACGCGCTCGGCCTGCGGCTTGCGCGGCGCCGGGGCCGGCGGCTCGCCCGGGCACAGGTTGATCCATGTGCCCCACGGATCCTGGAACCACAGCCCGTCGCGCCGGACGTCGTCGGGTGCGGCGGCGACGGCGAGCCCGGCCCGCATCAGCTTGTCGGCGAACGGCGCCTCGTCGGCGCGGCGGATGATGAACGACAGGTGATGCAAGCGCTTCGCCGGGCCGCGCACGACGACCACCTCGTCGGCCGAGCGGCCGGCGCTGCGCAGCGCGAGCGCCCCACCGCGCCGCTCGGGCGCTAGACCGAACGCCGTGTAGAATTTCTCGGCCGTGTCGAGATCGGGAACCGCGAGGCCGAAGCCGTTCAGACCGATCACCTTGGGCGTGCTCACGTAGACGCTCCTATGCGTTCGGCAGGACCGCGATCGCGCTGATCTCGATCAGATGGTCGGGCGAGACCATCTTGGTCACCTCGACCATCGTCGAGGCCGGCGCGGGCGCCTTGAAGTACTCGCGCCGCACCTCGTGGATGCGCTCGAAGTGCTCGATATTGCGCACGTAGACGTCGACCCGGCAGATGTCGTCGAGCGTGCCGCCGGCCGCCTCGACCGCGCTCTTCAGGTTCTCGCACACCTGCCGTCTGCGCCTCGATGTCGCCGACGCCGGCGATGGTGCCGTCGGGGCGTCGCGCGGTCATCCCCGAAAGGAAGACGAGCTTGCCGCGCGCCTCGATCGCGATCGCCTGCGAGAAGTGCCCGACCGGCTCGCGTACCTTGTCGGTTCTCACCTGCTCCTTGGGCATGTCGATTGCTCCTTGTTCAAGGCAAGCGCGGAGGCGGCTGCGACGCCCGGCGCGTTACTTGGCGTCCTCGGGATCGGTGTACCAGTCGGGCACCTGCGGGTAGTGCGGGCCGTCGTAGATCTCGACCACGACCGTGTCCTCGCGGGCGACGGTCGGCCCGTGCACCTTGCCCTTCGGATTCCAGTAGAAGCAGCCCGGCGTGAGCACGACCTTGGTCGACGTGTACTCGTACCTTCCCTCGAGGCAGAACATGAACTGGTTCGACGCGTGCGAGTGCGGCTTCGGGATGCCGCTGCCCTTGTCGAACTTGATCAGCGCGATCGTGGCGCTCGTCTGCTCGTCGCGCCACAGCATCTTCTCGTGAACGCCGTTGAGCGACTTCGCCCGCCAGGGCACGTCACGGCTCTGGATCAGGACCTCCTCCAGGTCGGGCGCGCCCGCGGGCAGGGGCGGTGCGCCTTTCGCAGCATCAGCCATCGGTTCCTCCGTGTCGTGTCGGTCAGCTTGATGGGACCGCCGTCGCCGGCACCGCTACTCCCGCGTCGCGGCGTGCGGCAGGAGCGGCGAGAGCAGCCACTCCACGCCGACCACCGCGAGGTAGGCCAGGATGCCGAGCGCGGCGAGCGCGAACAGCGCCGCGAACGCGAGCGGCGAGTTGATCTGCGAGGTCGCCGCAAGCAGCAGGTAGCCCAGGCCCTCGCTCGAGCCCACGAACTCGCCGATCACCGCCCCGATGACGGCCAGCGTGACGGCGACCTTCGATCCGGTGACGACGAACGGCAGCGCGGCGGGGAACTGCACCTTGGCGAAGATCTGCCAGCGCGAGGCGCGCAGGCTCCGCGCGAGCTCGAGCAGCTCGCGCGGCGTGGACTGCAACCCGGCGGCGGTGTCGACCACGATCGGGAAGAACGCGACCAGCCACGCGATCGCGAGCTTCGACTCGATCCCGAGGCCGAGCCAGACGAGCAGGATCGGCGCGAGCGCGACCTTCGGCACCGACTGCAGCGCGATCAGGATCGGGTAGAACATGAGATTCACGGTCTGCGATGCGGTGATCGCCACCGCGATCGGGATCCCGACCGCGAGCGCGAGCAGGAAGCCGTAGAGCGTCTCCTGGAACGTCACCCAGCCTTCGCTCAGCAGGAGCTCCCAGTCGGCGATCGCGGCCTGCAGCACGAGCGCGGGCTTCGGCAGCACGGTGGTCGAGATGGCGAACTCGACGCACGCGAAGTGCCAGGCCGCGATGACGAGCGCCGTCCCGAGCGGCGGGTAGAGCAGCCGCTTGAGCGGATCGCTCGCGATCACGCTACCCGACGGCATCGGCGGTCTCCCGGATGACGCCGAGCGCACGGCTCGCCCGGTGCTCGAGCGCGGTGAACTTCGCCACGTAACGGGTCTGCGCCGAGCGCGGGTACGGCAGGTCGACGTGGAGTCGCTCGGCGATGCGCGCCGGGCGGCGGCTCAACACCAGCACGTTGTCGGCGAGGTAGATCGCCTCCGAAATCGAGTGCGTCACGAACACCACCGTCGCGCCGGTACGCGCGCGAATGTCGAGCAGGAGGTCGTTCATCTCCATGCGGGTCAGCTCGTCGAGCGCGCCGAACGGCTCGTCCATGAGCAGCAGCGTCGGCGCGTGGACGAGCGCCCGGCACAGCGCGACGCGCTGCTGCATGCCGCCGGAGAGCTCGTGCGGCCGCGCGTGCTCGAAACCGGCGAGCCCGACCATGCCGAGCAGGTCGCGCGCGCGCCGCTCGGCGACGGCGTCGCGGCGGCGCAGGATCTCCATCGGGAAGAGCACGTTGGCGAGCACGTTGCGCCACGGCATCAGGTTCGGCGTCTGGAACACGAAGCCGAAGTCGGGATGCGGTCCGTCGACCTCCTCGCCGCGGATCCGCACCGAGCCCGCGCTCTTCGGGATCAGCCCGGCGATGATCCGGAGCAGCGTGGTCTTGCCGCAGCCGCTCGGGCCGAGCAGCGAGAGCAGCTCGCCCCGCTCGAACGAGAACGACACCTCATCGATCGCGACGAGCGGCGCGCGGGCATCCCGCCCGAGCTCCCGGGTCGCGAACACCTTGCGCACGTTGTCGAGGACGCCGAAGCTCATCGGGGCGGTCGCAGCCGGTCGACAGACCCGTCGAACCGTCGCGGCGAGCGGAACTCATGCTACACTGATCTCACGTGATATACCACAGACCCGCGATGCCCAAAAGCGCCACTGCAGCGCGGCGGCCCGCGGCGCCGGGCGGCGAGATCGTGCCGCTGCGTCCCGCCGTGCGCGGCGAGGGCGCCCGGCGGTCGCTCACCGAGATCGCGTACGCCGCGATCAAGGAGCGCATCCTCTCGCTCGAGCTGCGTCCCGGTCAGTTCGTGAACGAGCAGGCGCTGTGCGCGATGCTCGGGCTCGGACGCATGCCGGTCCACCAGGCGGTGCACCGGCTCGCGGCCGACCAGCTGCTCGACGTGCTGCCGCGCAAGGGGCTCGTCATCCGCGCCGACTCGCTGAACGAGGTGCTCGCGCTGCTCGAGGCGCGCTGCGCGGTGGAGCCGAACATCGCCGCGCTCGCCGCCGAGCGCGCGCAGCCCGGCGAGGTCAAGGCGATGCGCAGGCTCCTCGCCGAGTCGCGCCGCCTGGTCGATCAGCGCTATCGGCGCGAGTTCATGGCCTTCGACCGGTCGTTCCACCAGGCGGTGGCCGAGGCGGCCGGCAACAGCATCCTCGTCGACGCGCAGCGCCCGCTCCACGAGCGCTCGGTGCGCGTGTGGGCGATCCGGGTCTGGGCGCCCGACGGCCTGCGGCTCACGCAGCGCGAGCACGAGGCGGTGCTCGATGCGATCGTGCGCCGCGATCCCGACGGCGCCCGCGCCGCGATGCGCGCCCATCTCGAGGCGCTGGGCGCGCGCATCGTCGAGGGCGCGGAGCAGAACGGCGACCTAGTGCCCGCGGTGTGACCGCGCCGCGGTCGCGCGGCGCGCGGGCGAGTTCAACCAAGGAGGAGGACATCATGCGGCTCTCGAGGTCATTCGTCATCGCAGCGCTGGCGGCCGCGACCGCCGCGCCGCTCGGCGCGCCCGCGCAGGAGCGCGACATCAAGTTCACGCTCGACTTCATCGCGCTCGGACGCCACGCGCCGTGGTACGTCGCCGCCGCCAAGGGCTACTTCAAGGAGGAGAAGCTCAACGTCACGATCATTCCCTCCAAGGGCACGGCCGACGCGATCAAGGCGCTCGAGGCGGGCGCCACCGAGCTCGCGTTCGTCGACGTGCCGAGCCTGGTGGCAGGCGGCGGCGCCGGCGGCTCGATCCGCATCGTCGCGGTGAACTATCAGAAGCCGCCCTACTGCGTGTTCTCGCTCAACCCCGGGGCGAACGTCAAGGCACCGAAGGACATGGTCGGGCTCGAGTTCGGCTCGAGCACCGCCTCGTTCGTGCCGCGCATCCACATGGCGTTCATGAAGATGCACGGCCTCGATCCTTCCACGCTGCGGGTGGTCAACATCGACGGCTCGGCGCGGGTGCCGATGCTCGCCGCCCGCAAGGTGCAGGCGATCGATCTCTTCGTCATGAGCGAGCCCGGCATCCGGCGCGCGGTCAAGGACGCCGAGCCGCACTGCATGCTGCTCGGCGACCACGGTCTGGACATCTACTCGAACTCGATCGGGGTGCGCGAGGACTACCTCAAGCAGAACCCCGAGGTGGTGCGCGGGTTCGTGCGCGCGGCGCTGCGCGGCTGGAAGACCGCGCTCGCCAACCCCGAGGAGGCGGCGCAGCTGCAGCGGCAGTTCCTGAAGGCGCTCGACGAGCAGATCATCGTCGAGGAGGTGAAGATCCTGCGCCGGCTCGCGATCGTGCCCGACACGGAGAAGAACGGCTTCGGCGCGATGAACCGCGAGAAGATGCAGCGCTCGGTGGACTTCATCAACCAGAACGTCGAGGTGACCGGCGCCAAGCGCACGGTGGACAACATCATGGTCGAGGGCTTCCTGCCGAAGGAGCCGATCCGGCCGTGACGCCGACGTCGACCGCCGCGCCGCGCGCGGCGGCCCGCGCAGCACCTCGCACGAGCGCCGGCGGATGATGACGCGACCCGCGGCCGCGACCGACCGTCCGGTCGCGATCGTCGGCGCGGGCCCGGTCGGGCTGACGACCGCGCTCGGGCTCGCTTTCCACGGCATCCCGTTCGTGGTGTTCGAGGAGGACGAGCGGCTCTCGCTCGACACCAAGGCCGGCACGACGCTATCGCGCACGCTGGAGGTCTGGCGCCGCTACGGCGTCGCCGACGACATGCTCGCGGTCGCGCTGCGTGTCGACGAGATCGGCGAGTTCGACCGCGCGACCGGCGCCTCGCCCGCGCCGGTGCGGCTGCACGTGCTCGGCGGCGAGACGCGCTACCCGTTCGTCGTCAACCTGCCGCAGCAGGACATGGAGCCGGTGCTCGCGCGGGCGGTGGAGCGATCCGGGCGCGGCGAGCTGCGGTTGCGGCATCGGCTCGCCGGGCTCGCGGCGCGCGAGGACGGTGTGCGGCTCGAGCTCGAGACTCCCGCCGGCCCGCAGGCGTTCGAGGCGAGCTTTCTCCTCGCCTGCGACGGCGGTCGCAGCACGGTGCGCGAGCGGCTCGGGCTCGCAGTCGAGGGCAAGTCGCTCCCCGAGCGCTACGCGCTCGTCGACCTCGCCGCCGACCTCGACGTCGGCAACCCGCGCGACTACCCGTACCTCGCCTACTTCTCCGACGTCAAGGAGTGGATGATTCTCGTGCGCCAGCCCCACTGCTGGCGCTTCCTCTTTCCGCTGGCACCCGAGCTCGAGGAGCCGAGCGCCGAGCATCTGCGCGACAAGGCGCTCGCGTTCATCGGCCAGGTGTCCGACGTCAAGATCCTGCAGAAGGTGATCTACCGGATCCACCATCGCGTGGCCGACCGATGGCGCGCGGGTCGCGTTTTCCTCATGGGCGACGCGGCGCACCTCATCACGCCGATGTGGGCGCTCGGCCTCAACACCGGCGTGCTCGATGCGTCGAACCTGCCGTGGCGGCTCGCCTGGGTGCTGCGCGGCTGGGCCGACGCGTCGCTCCTCGACGGCTACGAGCGCGAGCAGAAGCCGGTCGCGCTGCACGGCTCGGGCGAGATGGCCGAGGCGGCGCGCGCCTACATGCACAAGCGCACCGAGTCGGTCAAGGCGATGACCGAGAACAACTGGAGCAATGCCTACACCCGCGGCATGCTCGGCGTGCGCCTGGATGTCGCGGGCAGCGGCGACTGGTCGATGGTGAAGACAGCGACCGAGCCGGCGGTGCGGCCCGGCGACCGCATGCCCGACGGGCTGATCCACACCCCGGCGGGGCGCGAGACCCGCGTACACGAGCTCAGCGCCGATCGCTTTGTCGCGCTCTACTTCACCGACGCGCGCCGGCGACCGGCGATCCCGGCGAACGACTCCCCGGCGCTCGCCCACTTCGCGGTCTCGCGCTGGGACGCCCCGCTCGACTCCGGGCTACGCGACCGGGCGCTGCTCGATCCGGGGGACCGGCTGTTCGCGCGTCTCGGTGTGCCGGCGAACTCGGTGGTCCTCATGCGCCCGGACGAGCACATCGCCGCGATCGCGCCGCTCGCGCCCGGGGTCGCCGCACGGCTCTACGAAGCGGTTACCGGCCGGCCGCCGCCGACACCGTAGATGGCTGGCTCGGTCGCCTACGATTTTCGCGACGCCGTGATGCTGGTGACCGGCGGCGCCTCCGGCATCGGCGCGGCGACCGCCCGCGCCTGCGCGCAGGCTGGTGCGACGGTGATCGCGGTCGACGTCGACGACACGGGTCTGCAGGCGTTGGCCGCGACGCCGGGGATCGTCACCAAGCGCGTCGATGTCGCCGATGCGACGGCAGTCGCCGCGCTGGTTGCCGAGATCGACCGCGCGTACGGTCGCGTCGACGCCGCGGTGCTCGGCGCGGCGATCCAGAAGCGCACGCCGGTCGCGGCGCTTTCCGATGCCGAGTGGCGCCGCCACCTCGCGGTCAACCTCGACGGCGTGTTCCATTGCATGCGCGCGCTCGCGCCGATCATGAAGCGCCAGCGCCGCGGCGCGATCCTGAGCTTCACCTCGGGTCTCGCGAACCTGGGCTGGCCGGGCGCGGCGGCATACGCGGCCTCCAAGGGCGCGCTCGTCGGCCTAACCAAGTGCGTCGCGCTCGAGCTGCGCGCCTACGGCGTTCGGGCGAACGTGCTCTCGCCGGGGCTGGTGGCCACGCCGGTCTTCCTGGGCGTGGCGAGCCCCGAGGAAGTGGCGATGTACCGGGACTCGGTCGGCATCTCGTCCCCCGAGGAGGTGGTGCCGACGGTGCTGTATCTGATCTCCGACGCCTCGGCGAACCTCACCGGCGTCGTCATCGGGCGGCGGCTCGTGCCGTCGGCGTCCCCGTAGGTGCTGAAGACGCCGGACACCCTCGGCGCGGATTCCGGTGAAGCTCGCCGGCTAGGCGAACCGCAGCCCGAGCCGCAGCAGCTCGTCCCAGGGGTTGCCCTTCGCGAGCCCCTTGATCGTCCGGTCGATCGCCGCGGCGTGCGCGAGCGCACCCTCGAGCGCATCGCGCGCCATGCGGCGCGCCGCGGCGCCGACGAGCCGCTGGCGCGCGTCGCCCCAGACGCGCGCCTCGCGCAGGAGGTCCGCGACGTTGCGGCCGGCGGCGAGCCCGGCCTGCACGCGCGCGACCGCGCGCACGTCCTCGGCCATGACCCACAGCACCCGCGGCGGCGGCTCGCCCTCGCCGGCGAGGCCGTCGAGCACGCGGGCGAGGCGCACCCGGTCGCCGGCGAGCATCGCCTCCGAGAGCTGCGACACCTCGAACCGCGCGACGTCGAGCACCGCGTCGCGCACCTGCTCGAAGGAGAGCTCGCCCGGCGGGTGGAGGAGCGCGAGCTTCTGGATCTCCTGGTGCGCGGCAAGGAGGTTGCCCTCGACGCAGTCGGCGACGAACGCGAGGGCGGCTTCGGCTGCGCGCTGCTTCTGGCGCGCGAGGCGTGCGCCGATCCACAGCGGGAGCTGCTTCCGGTCGACGGGGAAGACGTTCACCACCACGCCCGCCGCGGCGAGCGCGCCGAACCAGGCCGAGCCCTGCCCCTGGCGGTCGAGGCGCGGGAGCGTTACGAGGGTAAGCGTGTCGTCGGGCAGCCGCGCGCAGTACGCCCCGATCGCCTCGGCGCCGTCGGCGCCCGGCTTCCCCGAGGGGAGGCGGAGCTCGATGATCCGGCGGGTCGCGAAGAGCGAGAGCGATGCGGCGCTCGCCGCGAGCAGGCCC
>Ga0187894_10006724_pt1 | contig 11136 bp, 7 predicted proteins | sample GBC1701081metaG_FD_136650 | JGI IMG/M metagenome (GOLD analysis project Ga0187894, IMG submission 136650) | White microbial mat communities from a lava cave in the Kipuka Kanohina Cave System on the Island of Hawaii, USA - GBC170108-1 metaG ...
CGACAGTCTGAGATCAGATGGCGCGCCGCCGCCAATTGAAAATCAAATGAGACAGCCGCCTTTGGGCGGTTTGAGGTTAAGTTTGCCCCGGGATGCCTCTGGCGGCCCGGAGCTTCTGAGGAGTGCTTTTTGTCGGCGCCGGGAGCCTTCGGCGCCAGTCGTGTGAGCGATTCCGCCGCGCGCAAATCGGCGCGCTCGCGCAGACCGATCCGGGCAAGCTCTTCCAATGTAAATTTCACCGGCGCAGCCGGAGCTTCCTCAAAATGGATGAGCAGTGCGCCGTGGATCGTCGAGTTGGCTTTGCCGAGCAGGCGAAAGAATTTGATCCGCGCCAGTCGTTCGGCCAGCTTCGCCTCGGCGATCGCATCCGTGACGCGCGCGCGTTCTAGCCGCCATTTCGTGACTTCGCTTTCCGGCGCGATGGCCTCCTCGTATCGCGCCTGCATCCGGTCGATGTAATTGTCGAGGTAGGTCAGATTCTCCCGCGCCTCGTAAATCAACAGTCGCGCCAGTACGGACTGATAAAAGATGGTTTTGAGTTCGAGCAGCCCGCGCCGTGTGAGGTCAGCCAATTCCAGTTCGGCCTTGATGAGCGCCGCATCGGGAACCTCCGTCGCCGGCGCCTTGGAAGCGCGCCCTCGTTCGAGCTTCTCACGCGCGGACCGGATTTCAAGATTCTGTTTGAAGAACCAATCAATCGCCTGATCGAGTGTGATGGCGTAACCCACTAACTGCACGGGGCGTCGCGGTAGGTTGGGCAATTCCACCGGATTCGGAATTGTTACCGCATTAGGAACCTGAGCTTGAGTCTGTATTGATAAAAGGCCGAGTAAGAGGATGGCGCATATGCCATATGCCATATGCGATATGAAATATGAAATATGGCATATGGCATATGGCATATGAAACCGATGCGTCGGCCGGTGTATTACCATCTTATTCATCGCGTCACTCGATCTCGAAGTCGGTCATCGTCAACCGTCCGTTGAATTTCGGATGGTTGATTTGAAATTCGACGTAATACTCATCCGGCCGGGGCAGCGTAACCTGCGACGTGTAAACGCCGGTCGTCTCGCTCGTCTTTGCTTTGAAAGTCGTGGCGGCTTGATTGCTCTTGGAGCGAGCGTTGAGGGTGACCTCAGCTTTGGCGACCGGCGTCCCTTCGTCCAGATCGGTCAAGTGCAAGGCGAAATCGCTTGGCTTGCCCGCTTTGAGTGGTGAATAGACCAGATACGCGCCGAGCTTTTCGGTGAAGACGGTCTTGCTCAGCTTTTCATCCTTGGCGTTCTCGACGGCAAGCGTATTGCTCGAAGCCCTGGAACACGCCGAGAAGCTTGAGACCACAAGCAAAACCAACGCCGACAGAATAGACAGCCAGCTTCTTCGCAAATGTGACGCCGATGGAAGCAACATAGAATTCGTATTTACGCTACACTCAATCGCGCATATGCGCGAGGTAGATCTTCTCCAAGTCTGTGTGACCGATCTCTTCAGTCCGCAACTGCGCGACCAGACGCCCGTGTTTCATGATCCCCACGCGAGCGCCTGACTCCTTCGCGCGGAACAGATCGTGTGTCGCCATCAGCACCGCCACTCTCTGCCCGCTCAGCTTGTTCAATAAGGCTGAAAACTCGTTCGATGCTTTCGGGTCGAGACCGGAAGTCGGTTCGTCAAGCAGCAACGCTTCGGCCTTCTTCGCCAGCGCAATCGCGATGCCCACTTTTTGCCGCATGCCCTTCGAGTAGGTTGAAACGCGCTTGTCGGCGACTTCGCGCTGCAATCCGACCTCTTCAAAAAACTTGAGCAACTGCTCGCGCGAATATTCCTCGTGCCCGGCGAGCGCCGAGAAGTACTCCAGGTTCTCCAGCCCCGAGAGGTTTTTGTAGAGCATCACCTGTTCGGGGATATAGGCGATATACCGCTTGGTTTCGAGCGGCTCCTTCGTCACGTCCAACCCTTTGATCTTCGCCGCGCCGCCGGTCGGCTCGATGAAGTTCAGGAACAGATTGATCGTCGTCGTCTTGCCCGCGCCGTTCGCGCCGAGCAGGCAGAAGACCTCGCCCGGCTCGATCTTCAGGTTGAGCGAATTGAGCGCGACCGTGCCGTTGTATTGTTTGGATAGATTGATCGCTTCGAGCATCGTTGGAATTCCTCTCTCCCGGACTATCACAGAGGGTCCGCATGGTTTTGATTGAAACAGGTTGAATCGCTGGAATTTCAGGAAGGACATCGTAATTAAAGCTCAAACAGCGCCGCCACGCATTTTCAATGAACTGGTAAAAATCCGCGGCCAGTGGGGATCGTGAGCGGTTGAATGGTGATTGGGTCGGCATGACGCCAGCCCTTCCAGCCATGCGACGTGTCGCCTTCCCACTGACCTACGTGATCCTGCCGCTCACCCGCTGGTAATGACTGGTCATTGAGTATTGATTTTGTAATTTCCCGTATACGGATAGATTCTCCCTTTGATTAGCCGCGAAGATTACCCGCGAAGAACTACGAGGTGAAGTCATGACTGCGCCTGCCGCCGCCGCTTTGATCAATCTGCTGGGATACATCACCGGGTCGGTGCTGTACGCGATGTTGTTGGTGATGGCGCTCGGGCGTCAGGACGTCGCGTCATCCATTGGCGTGGGTGGCGCGAGTTCGGAGAAGACCGACCGGTTGCCGCTGCTGACTGCGCTGTTGGGCCTGGCTTGGAATCTGGGCGCGATTACGGCATTCGTGATGCAGAGCTTCGCTAATGCTCGCCCATTTCCATTACTGATGGCGGCAGCGTTCACCGCGCTGGGATTTCTGCCCGCGGTCGTCGTGCATTCGCTGCTGCGCACGGGCGACGGGTGGCGCCGCCGTCCGCCGGCGCTGGCAATGACCATCGTGGCCTATGGTTTGAGCGCCACGTCAGGGACGCTCCATTTTCATCAAGCGATTGTCTGGTGGACCGCGCCGTCGCAGTGGGCGTTGCGCATTCTGACTATCGGGTTCGCCGCCTTGACCATCGCCCTGCTCTTCATCGTCAGGCGTCAGGGTGGATGGCAGCGCGCCGTATGGGTGGCGGCGCTGGCGGTCTTCGCTGTGTCGGCGTTGCATTTGAGCCATCACGAAGGCCGCGACTACTCCTGGTGGGTCGAGGTCATCGGGCATCACGCGTCTCTGCCGCTAGTTGTGGCCATTCTGTATGAGGACTATCGGTTTGCGCTGGCCGACATCTTTCTGAAGCGGGCGCTCGCGTTGGTGCTGTTGGTCGCATTGGCGTTCGGGCTGTATCTGAATGTGGCCGCGCCGCTGCTCGAATGGCGCGCCCAGCGCCAGAGCATTGGCGGCGCCGATCCGCTTCCGGTCGGGTTGCTGATCGGACTCTGGGTTGCGACGGCGCTCGTCTATCCGTGGCTCAGACGATCGGTCGTCCGGTTTGTGGACGCCTGGCTGCTGCGCCGCGTTGATTACGAAGCGCTGCAAGGAGAGATCTCCCAGCGCATCGCCAATCACGAAGCGGCGGAACCGATGCTGGATGAAGTCTGCGAGCGGCTCAAAGCTTCATTGACGGCGCGCGATGTGAAGTGGACCGCCGACGGCCATGACAACGCTGGCGAAAATAGCAAAACGCCAACCGGATCTCTCATCCCGTTCATCAATAAATCCAAAACGTCGCGGTGGCTGAAAGAACCCGAACCCTGGGCGACGACCGTTTCAGTGCCGACGGCCGAATCGCCTCAATATCAACTTCTGATCGGCGAACTGGCGGGCGGACGCCGCCTGCTTTCGGACGACCTCGATTTTCTGGAATCGGTGGCGTTGATGGTCGCGCGGCGGATTGACGCGGTTCGAGTGATTCACGAACGCTGCCTGCGCGACCTGCACGAACAGGAGATGCGCAAGCTGGCGACCGAAGCGGAGTTGCGGGCCTTGCGCGCGCAGATCAATCCACACTTTCTTTTCAACGCGTTGACGACCATCGGCTACCTGATTCAGACGGCGCCCGACCGCGCGCTCGAAACGCTGATGCGATTGACACAGCTTCTGCGCGGCGTGCTTCGTCGCAGCGAAGGCGAGTTCGCCACGCTCGGCCAGGAGATCGAGCTGATTGAATCCTACCTGGACATCGAACGGGCGCGGTTCGAAGACCGTCTGCGCGTAATGATTGATGCGCCTTCAGCACTGCGGCAGATTCGCATTCCAGCTTTGTTAATCCAGCCTCTGGTCGAAAACGCCATCAAACACGGCGTTTCGCCCTGCCGCGCGGGCGGCGAGGTCGTGATCCTAGCGCGACTCACGCGCAATACCAACCAGACGGGCGCCTCAACCTTTGCTGAGGATACGCTTCAAATCTGGGTGCGCGACACCGGCGTCGGCGTGAGCGAGCAGGAGTTGGCGCACGGGCGCGCGCGGGGCATCGGGCTTCAGAACGTAGAACAGCGGATCAAACGCCATTACGGCGACGCGGCCATATTCGGCATTCGCAGCGCGTCGGGCGTCGGCACGACGGTGGAATTGAGCCTGCCGGTCAATCTTGCGCCCGAGAAACTTGTGAATGCCGCGGTGGCCGTCGCCGAAACCACAAGGAGGAAGCTCGCATGAACAACAGATTGCGCGTCGTGATCGCCGCCGACGAGCGCCCGGCGCGTTCGTTTCTCGCCGCTACGCTGCGCGGGTTTGACGACGTGACTTTGATCGGTGAAGCGGAGAATGGGGCCGAAGCGATTGAACTGATCGAGAAGGCCAGGCCCGACCTGGCCCTGCTCGACCTGCAGATGCCCGAGATTGACGGCCTCGGCGTCGTGCGGTTGCTTAAAAAGAGCCGGATGCCGCTCATCGCCTTCGTCACGGCCTACGACGAATACGCCGTGCGCGCATTCGAGATGAATGCGGTTGACTACCTGCTCAAACCGGTCGAACGCCCGCGTTTGCGCGAAGCGCTCAACCGCGCGCAGGAGCGATTGGAGCGCGCCGAGTCGCGGCCCGAAGTGCGAATGGATGCAGCCACGCGAGTTGTCGCGGCTGCAGAAGCGTACGAAGCAGGCGCCCGCCCGCCGCTGCTCGAACGCATCCCGGTGCGGCAGCAGGACGAGATCGTCATCGTCCCGGTCAAAGAGATCGCCTCGGTTGTTGCCGAAGGAGAAATCCTGCGGCTGACGACCGAGCGGAACGAAACCTACACGCTCTCTCACCGGCTCAAGGATTTGGAGGCGCGGCTCGATTCGGCTCGGTTTGTGCGGTTGGGGCGTGGCACGCTGGCCAATGTCGAAATGATGCGCCGTGTCAGCTCGATGCCAGGCGGGACATACGTCGTCACGATGAGCAACGGGCAGCAGTTGGCGGTGAGCAGGATTCAGGGGCGCATCCTGCGCGAGCATCTCTTAAAGCTGTGAGCCATATGCCATATTTCATATGAAATATGGCATATGGCATATGGCCCGCCATCCATTCACCGGCTAGATTCGACCATTTGTTGAGTCCTATCGCCGGTTCATTTTATTTCGAGCGCCAAGCCCCGATCTTCTGTTTAACATCCTTTGTTTCAAAGGCAACCAAACAAAGTTTACCCCCGGTAACTTAATTCATCGCCGCGGTCTCGGACCATGAGCGAAGGAGGATTCAATGAAAATCGGGAAACACCTTTTTGCCCTGTTGTTTTGCTTTTTATGTAGCTTGTCTGCGAGCGGTCTTGCTCAGTCGAACAGTACGCTGCGCGGCACGGTTACAATTGGCGATACGGAGAAACCCGTTCACAACGTGCGGGTGACGATTATCCAATTAAGACGTTCGGTCGAGACCGATGAGAAAGGGGCATACGAATTCCAGAACGTCCCGGCAGGCAGGTATGACGTAACAGCGCATCTCGACCTGGCGCCCGATGTCGTGAAAACCGTTCAGGTCACTCCGGGCGCCACAGCCACGGCTGATTTCCAGATCGAGTTGTCGGCGGTGCGCGAGCAGGTGACGATTACCGCAACCGGGAGCGAAGAGACGACCTTCAACTCCATCCAATCGGTCACAGTCATCGGGTCGCAGGAGCTGGCGAAAAAGAACCCTGTTTCTCTCGGCGAGGCGCTTGATTTCGAGCTGGGCGTCGCCAAGCGCAGCTTCGGTCCGGGCACGTCACGGCCGGTCATCCGCGGCTTCGACGGCGACCGCGTCCTGGTCTTGCAGGACGGCCAGCGAATTGGCGCGCTGGGCTTTCAATCGGGCGATCACGCCGAGGCGCTGGATCTGCTCAGCCTGGACAGGGTCGAGGTGGTCAAAGGCCCGGCCACGCTGCTCTATGGCAGCAGCGCGCTCGGCGGCGTGGTCAACGCCATCTCCTCTCACGACTCGGCGCACGAAGGGCTGCGCGGCTATGTTACCGGAATCGGCAGCACGAACAACTATCAAGGGGGAGGAAGCGCCGGGATCGAGTATGGCAAGGGGAACTGGCTGGTCTGGGGTAATGGCGGCGGACAGCGCGCAGGCGATTACAAGACCCCACTGGGCCGCGTGACCAACTCGTTCACTAGGGACGGCAATGCATCGGGCGGCTTCGGTTACTTCGGCAAAGGCTGGCTCAGCGCCGACTTCAGCTATGACAATCGCAAGTATGGGATTCCCTTCGATACGAGTGAAGAGGCGCCGGAAGTGGTCTTCCTGACGCCGCGTCGCGCCAGCGTGCAGGTGAAGGGGGGCTATCGCGACCTTGACTCGTTCATTAACGCAGGGCAGTTTTCCTTCGCCTACAACAACTACAAGCACGACGAGGTGGAAGCGGACACCGGAGAGATCGGCACCGCCTTCCGGAACAACACCTATCTCTACCGCGGCGTGTTTGAGGAGCGGCGCACGGGCCGGCTCTCGGGCAGTTTTGGTTTCTGGGGAATGCATCGCGATTATGAGTCGGTCGGCGCGGAAGCGCTGGCACCTCCCACGACTCAAAACGCGTTTGCGCTGTTCGCCCTGCAGACGATCAACTTCGAGCATGCGGCGTTGCAGTTCGGCGGGCGCTTCGAGCACAACGGTTATAACCCGACGGGGCTCGAGAAGAGATCCTTCAACGGCTTTTCGGGATCGGCGGGTTTGCGCGTCCCGCTCGGCGGCAGCACGGCTTTCGTCGCCAACTACACCCATTCTTACCGGGCCCCGGCGCTGGAGGAGCTGTACAACAACGGCCCGCACCCCGGCAACGCGGCCTTCGAGATCGGCGACTCCAACCTCGATCGTGAGAGCAGTGATGGTATTGACCTGAGCCTGCGTCATTCGAGCGGGCGGGTGCGCGCCGAGGCCAACTTCTTCTATTATCACATCAACGACTTCATCTTCCTCGCCCCGACCGGCGATGTTGAAGATGGGTTGCCGGTGGCCAATTATGCGCAAGGCTCCAGCCGTTTCGCCGGAACGGAAGCGCGGCTGGATGTCGGCCTGACGCGCAACCTATGGCTGCTGTCGAGCCTCGATTACGTCAACGCCGAATTGAAGGACACGGCAACGCCGCTGCCGCGCATCCCGCCACTTCGCGGACGCGTCGGCTTCGAAGCCTTCTACAAGGGCTTCCGGTTCAACCCTGAAGTGATCATGGCGCGCGACCAGGACCGCCTCTTCCCGCTCGAGACGCGCACGGCCGGCTACGCTACTGTTAACCTGACGGCCTCATACACGATTGCGCAACAGCACGCGGCGCAGACCATTTCAGTCAACGCGTTCAATCTGAACGACAAGCTCTACTTCAACCACCTCTCGTTCATCAAGGGATTTACGCCGGAGATCGGGCGTGGCGTGAGGTTGGTCTATACGATCAGGTTCTTCTGAGGTAGTAATCTTGTTTCGGCATCTCTCCAATTGTCATTTGCCATTGAAGGCTCAACCTATGACAAATGACAATTGGAGACATGGTGTATGGAATATGCGCTGATCAGGTCTCTCTCCTTATTTTGGTTGCCACGGATCATACGTGCCCACGTTCCAGATGTGCCCTTCCAGATCGCGGCATGTAAAGCCGCGCCCGCCGTAGTGTTTGTCTTCAATATCGAGCAAGGTCTCGGCGCCGGCTGCTTTGACACGCGCGTAGACCGCATCGGCGTCGTTCACGATCAGATTGACGTTCCGAGTTTCGGCGCCGCCAATCTCGTCCGGCTGCTTCATGAAGCGGCGGTTGTACTCATTATCCTCCGCGGAGGCCAGCATGATCATGCCGACGCCCAACGTCAGCTCGGCATGCGTGATGGTGTTGTTCGGTCCGGGATAGATCGCGTGCTTTTCGAATCCAAAGACGCGGCAGAGCCATTCGATCGCTTCCGGCGCATTGCGATAATTCATGCCGACCGTGACCGAGGTACGAATTGGTGTGTTCTCGGGCATATCAACATCTCCTTGATTGCACAATTTATGACACAATGAAGCTGTATCCGAAGATCGCGATGAGACGTAGCTTCACTCTACTCGCAACGCCGTCATTGGATCAACCTTCATCGCCCGACGAGCCGGAATGTAGCAGGCTATGAGCGCCACAGCCGCAAGCAGTAGCGGCACAACCAGGTAAGTCAACGGATCAGTCGCGCTGACTTGATAAAGCAAGCTGTTGATGATTCGTGAGGCGATGAACGCCACGATCAGGCCGGCGCCCAGCCCAACCGCGATCAGCTTCGCGCCCTGCCCGATCACGAGCTTCAACACGTCGCGCGGACGAGCGCCCATCGCCATCCGGACGCCGATCTCGCGCGTGCGCTGGCTCACCATATAAGACATCACGCCGTAGATGCCCACGCTCGCCAGGACGAGCGCCAGCGCCGCGAAGACGATGAACAGCGCGCCCGACAATCGCCGCTGCCAGATCGTGTCGGCGATGCGCTCTTCCATCGTGACGATGTTGAAAGCGGATTGTTCGGGGTCGCCCGCCCAAACGGCGCGCGTTGCGGCGTCGGCCAACGTCGTCGGAGCGACCTTCGTGCGCAGCAGCATGTACATGTTGCTGTCTCCCACCTGCCGGTAAGAGACGTACAGATCGAGTCCGCCTTCGCCCGCGATCTCTTCGTGTTTGACATCGCCGACGACCCCGACAATCGTCGTCCACTTCGATTGCGAATTGACGCCGCCGACCTTCAGCCGCTTGCCGATCGGGTCTTGGCCCGGCCACGCGCGCTCGGCCAACCGTTGGCTGATCACGCCGGCGCGTTCGGTCTCCGTGGTGTCAAACTCATTCAGCAATCGCCCTTTGATCAATCGAATGCCGATCGTCTGAAAGTAGTTCGGGCTGACGCGCAGGTCGTTGAGGTAGGGATTGCGCTGCTGTTCCTCCGCCGACTGGCCTTCGACGGTGAAAGTGAGCTTGCCCTCCTGCCGCTCGCTCGACAGCGGCAGATTGCTGGTCATCGCGGCGGATTCGACGCCGGGCAACGCGGCCAGGCGTTCGAGCAGTTGTTGAAAGAATTGCTTCTGGCGTTCCGGCCCTTGGGCGTCGTTGTACTTACGCCACGGCAACGCGACGCGCAGGGTGAGCAGGTTGTCGGGTTTGAAGCCGAGTTCGGTCTGCTGCAAGCGGAGGAAGCTTTTGACCATCAACCCCGCGCCGACCAGCAGTACAAGCGCGAGCGCGATTTCGGCCACGATCAGAACTTTTCGCAATTGTTGGCGAGCGGCGCCTTGCGATCCTTTCGCGCCCTCCTTGAGCAGTTCATTCAGGTCGGGCTTGGACGCTTGCAGCGCAGGAGCCAATCCGGCGATTAGGCCGGTCAGGATTGAAACGGCCAACGTGAAGGCGAGCACACGCCAATCAATGTTAATCGTAATCCACGCCGGCAACTCCGCGCGAACAAGCGAGCGCAACAGCTCGACCCAGCCCCAGCCCGCAGCCAATCCGACTAGGCCGCCGACGCCGGCGAGCAACAGGCTCTCGGTCAGCAACTGCCGCACGAGTCTTGATCGCCCAGCGCCTAGCGCCGTGCGAATCGCGATTTCCCGCTCGCGCGCCAGCGAACGCGCCAACAACAGGTTGATCACGTTCGTACAGGCGATCAACAGAACGAATCCGACCGCGGCCAGAAGCAACCACAGATACGGCCTGGCGTCGCCGACGTAAAAATCGCGCAACGGTTTAAGCGTGAAGCTCAATCCCGCATTGATGTTGGGATAGGTCTCCGCCATCCGCCGGCTGAAAGCGTTCAATTCCGCGCGCGCCTGCTCATAACTCACGCCGGGTTTCAGGCGCGCGACCGCATAAACATTGCGCGCATCACGATCCTTGTAATTCGGCATCCGGTCGTTGATCGCAATCGAGCGGAAGAGCTGGACGTTGCCTGGAAAATTGAAACCCTGCGGCGCGACGCCGTGAATGACATAGAACGGCGCGGCGTCGAGCGTGATCTTGCGACCCAATACGTTCGGGTCGCCGCCGAATCGCCGCTTCCACAAATCGTAGGTGAGGATGACGCCGAAGTTACGCTCCAGATCATAGCTCTCAGACCACAACCCGCCATGCAAGAGTGGCACGCCCAACGTGTTGAACAGATCTCGCGATACCAGCACAGCGGCCAGCTCTTCCGGCGGCCCATCGCCGCTGTAGTTATACTGCGCCCCCGGAAGGTACGGCGCGACGCTCTCGAAGATCGAGGCCTGCTCGCGCAAATCTTTCAGCTCGAGCATCGAGAGCCGGCCCTCTTCGTTGCCACGCAGCGTCGCGATACGAACCAGGCGGTCGGCGTCGCGGTAGGGCAGGGGACGCAGCAGCAGCGCGTTGACGAAGCTGAAGATCGCAGTGTTCGCGCCGATGCCCAGAGCGAGCGTCAGCGCGACGACGAAAGTGAAACCAGGCTTTTTTATGAGCATCCGCGCGCCGTAGCGCAAGTCTTGCCAGAGTGTTTCCATGAACGCCTCCTCGAAAAATCCCTGGGTACGCATCGCTTCCAGCGTGCTCGGCTTCGATCAATGTCCGAGTGATCGAAGTCAGGCACGCTGGAAGCGATGCGTACCCAGGGACGATTTTCATTCTTCGTCTCTTCGTGGTTGAGCAAGCGCATCACTCGCTTCTCAACGCAACCATCGGATCAACCCGCATCGCGCGCCGCGCCGGGAACCAACAGGCCAACAGCGCGACGCCCATCAACGCCAGCGCGACGCCGACGAAAATCAGCGGATCGTTGGCGCTGACGCCGTAAAGCAGATGCGAGACGGCGC
>Ga0187894_10006725_pt1 | contig 11135 bp, 10 predicted proteins | sample GBC1701081metaG_FD_136650 | JGI IMG/M metagenome (GOLD analysis project Ga0187894, IMG submission 136650) | White microbial mat communities from a lava cave in the Kipuka Kanohina Cave System on the Island of Hawaii, USA - GBC170108-1 metaG ...
TCGGAATTCTCGATCACCCGGGTGTCGCCCCCTTCCATGACGGCGACGCACGAATTGGTCGTGCCCAGGTCGATACCAATAACCTTCGACATTGCTTGCCTCTCTCTTCTGCGGCGGGCCGGGTCAGCCCTGACGGCGCTGAATCGGTCCCCTGGAGGTGGGATTATCGCGACACCGGCAATAAACCCGTGTGCAACATGGGCTATATAGGGTGCAACGGTGGCGCTGCAACGGGTCGTTTAGGCCCACGACAGGGCATTTTGGCCCGCTCGAGGCCCAAATCAGGCGATTTACCCCTGTGCCAGCACCGAAATGGCCATACCGCCTCAACGGACAAGGCAACGGGCCTCATGCGCCGTCGGCATCCACGGCCGCGTTGGCCGGTTCCGGTTCGGCCGGGGCCGGCGGCGCTGCCGGCCCGCCCTTCGCCACGACTACCATGGCGGCACGCAGCAGCCGGTCGTTCAGGGTGTAGCCATCCATGAAGACTTGCGCGACCGAGTTGTTGGGCCGCGACGGATCCTGAAGCTCGCTGACCGCCTGGTGCAGCTGCGGATCGAACGGGGCGCCCAGTGCGGCGATCTTCTTGATGCCGTGGCGCTCGAAAACGCTGAGCAGCTCGCGTTCCGTGGCCTGAACCCCGGTAACGACGTTCTTCAACCGGTCGTCAAGGCCCTGCCCGTTGGGCGGCAGGGATGCCAGCGCCCGGCTGAGGTTGTCGGCGACCGACAGCACATCCTTGGCGAAGCGCGACACCGCGAACTTGTGCGCCTCTTCCACATCAAGCTTGGCCCGGCGACGTGCGTTCTGGGCGTCGGCAGCGGTGCGCATCCAGGTATCGCGCGCCGTGGCCAGTTCCGCCTCAAGCGCCTCGATCTTGGCTTCGGCCGCGGCCCGAATGACCTGGGCAGGCTCGGTGGAGTCCGGACGCCCCGTGCCTGGAGCGTCGGGAATATCAAAACCAGTGTCGTCGTCGGGCGCCCCCTGGGCGCCTGGCGGCTTGGTCTGTGCGGGTTCGGTCGGCATGACGATCCTGTCGGCCTGAACGATCTAGAAATGGCGGCGGCGAGACCCAAGCCCCGCCGCACGCCCCGCACTTAGGGTCTGCACGGCTCCGGGTCAAGCGGGCTGCGACCGCCGTGGTCGCCCGGCAAGCCGCCGGCGCCGCCGCTCCGGGACAGCACCAGCCAGCTCTTCTGGCGCAGGCGACCGACGATGCGCGCATCGCGTCGATGCTGCCCCATCATTCATTTCTGCATCGCGGTGCGCTTTCGTCCTGAGGTCACGAGCGCTCACGCTACCTTGCCGGATGGCCCGAAACAGCCCAGCATGACAGGGTAATTCAGCTCAGAAAAACCACCAAACCGCGAGGGCAGGAACAATGCGCAAGATGGTGCTCACCGCGGTCGGCGCTCTGCTAACAACCTTGACCGCCGCAGGAGGACTGCGGGCCGCGCCGGAAGTCGAGGTGCTGCACTGGTGGACATCCGGTGGCGAGGCTGCCGCGCTCAACATCCTCAAGAAGGATCTGGAGAGCAAGGGTATCACGTGGAAGGACATGCCCATCGCCGGTGGCGGCGGCACGCAGGCGATGACCGTCCTGCGTGCGCGTGTGTCGTCGGGTAATCCGCCGGTCGCCGTGCAAATGCTGGGCTTCGATATTCTGGACTGGGCCGAGCAAGGCGCCGTCAGCGACCTCAACGAACTGGCGGCCGCGGGCGGCTGGGACAAGGTGATCCCCGCTCCGCTTCAGAAATTCTCGCGGTTTGGCGACAAGTGGATCGCCGCCCCGGTCAACGCTCACTCGACCAACTGGATCTGGGGCAACAAGGCCGTCTTCGACAAAGTCGGTATTTCCCAACCCACCACATGGGATGAGCTCATCGCCAGCCTCGACAAGATCAAGGCCGCCGGCATCATCCCGCTCGCCCATGGTGGCCAGCCGTGGCAGGACGCAACACTCTTCGACAGCGTCGTGCTGACCACCGGCGGCGGCGACTTCTACAAGAAGGCGCTGATCGATCTCGACGCCGGCGCTCTCGGCTCCGACACGATGAAGACCGTGTTCGACCGCATGGCCAAGCTGCGCTCTTACGTTGACCCGAACTTCCCCGGTCGCGACTGGAACCTCGCCTCGGCCATGGTCATCAAGGGCGAGGCGGGCATGCAGATCATGGGCGACTGGGCGAAGGGCGAATTCGTTGCCGCCGGCAAGAAGCCGGGCACCGATGTCCTCTGCTTCCGCTTCCCCGGCACCCAGGGCAACGTGACGTTCAACACCGACCAGTTCGTCATGTTCAAGGTCGGCGCCGATCGCCGGCCGGCACAGCTTGAGCTGGCGAAGGCGATCATGTCACCCGCCTTCCAGGCGTCCTTCAGCGTGATCAAGGGCTCGGTCCCGGCGCGCAGCGACGTGCCGGACACCGGCTTCGACGACTGCGGCAAGAAGGCGATGAAGGACCTCAAGGAGGCGGCGGCCAACAACCGTCTGATGGGCAGCCTCGCCCACAGGCACGCCGCGCCGGCCAGCGTCATGAACGCCATGTATGACGTGATTACCAACCACTTCAACGGCGGCATCAAGTCGTCGGACGACGCGGTGAAGCGCCTGGTGGCGGCTGTTAAAGCCGCTCGCTAGGAAGCGCCTGCGGGCCGCCGTGAGCGTGTCGGCCATGCCGCGAAGGCGGCGCGCGACGGATCGGACGATCGGCTGGCTGCAGGCGCAGCTGCCGAAGCTCGTGCTCTCGCCCTCGCTGGCGATCGTTCTGCTCTTCGTCTACGGCTTCATCCTGTGGACGATCGTGCTGTCGTTCAGCCGCTCACGGATCCTGCCGGTCTACACGTTCGCGGGCTTCGACGCCTATGAGCGGCTGTGGAGCCTGCCCAACTGGTACGTGGCGCTGCAGAACCTGGCGATCTTCGGCGTTCTCTATATCGGGCTGTGCACGCTGATCGGCCTCGCGCTCGCCATCCTGCTCGATCAGCGCATCAGGATCGAAGGACTCCTCAGACCGATCTACCTCTACCCGATGGCCCTCTCCTTCGTGGTCACCGGCACGGCCTGGAAGTGGTTTCTCAATCCCGGCCTTGGTCTCGAGAAGACGGTGCGTGCCTGGGGATGGAGCGATTTCACCTTCGACTGGCTGGTCAACCCTGATATGGCGATCTACACCATCGTCATCGCCGCGATCTGGCAGTCATCGGGCTTCGTCATGGCCATGTTCCTGGCCGGCCTGCGCGGCATCGACAATGAGCTGATCCGCGCCGCGCAAATCGACGGCGCCTCGCCGTTCAAGCTCTACTGGCGGATCATCATCCCGCAGCTGCGGCCAGCGTTCCTGAGCGCCGTGATCATCCTCGCGCACATGGCCGTCAAGAGCTACGACCTGGTCATCGCGCTGACGGGTGGCGGCCCGGGCAACGCCACCGAGCTTCCGGCGACCTTCATGTACTCCTACACCTTCACCCGCAACCAGATGGCGGTCGGCGGTGCCAGCGCCGTGATCATGCTGATGACGATCGCGGCGATCATCGTTCCCTATCTCTACGCCGAACTCAGAGCCGACGACCGTGCCCGCTAGCGTGAGAACACCCGCCGAAGCCGCCGGCACGGCCCGATTCTGGCGCACTGTCATCTATGTGACGCTGATCGTCTTTGCGGTGATGTACCTGTTGCCGCTGTTCGTCATGGTCGTCACCTCCTTCAAATCGCTCGACGAGGTGCGCGACGGCAACATGCTATCGCCGCCGATCCGATTCACGGTCGAGCCCTGGCGCGCGGCGTGGGGCACGGCGTGCGTCGGCGTCAGTTGCGAGGGCATCGCCGGTTTCTTCTGGAACTCCATCAAGATGGTCGTGCCGGCCGTCGCCATCTCGACGCTGATGGGTGCCTTCAACGGCTACGTGCTGACCAAATGGCGCTTTCCCGGCCATCGATGGATCTTCGCCTTGATGCTGTTCGGCTGCTTCATCCCGTTCCAGGTGGTGCTGGTGCCGACGGCCCAGGTGCTGGGCATGCTGGGAATCGCCAACAGCACCGCCGGTCTCGTGCTGGTTCATGTCGCCTACGGGCTTGGTTTCACCACGCTGTTCTTCCGCAACTACTATGAGGCCTTTCCCAATGAACTGACCCGGGCGGCAATGATCGACGGCGCCGGCTTCTTCCAAATTTTCTGGCGCATTCTTCTGCCGAGTTCCGGACCGATCATCGTCGTTACCGTCATCTTCCAGTTCACCAACATCTGGAACGACTTTCTGTTCGGTGCCTCCTTCGCCGCAGGCAACAGCGCGCCGATGACGGTGGCACTCAACAATCTCGTCAACAGCTCGACCGGCGTGAAGGAATACAATGTCCATATGGCGGCGGCGATGATCGCCGCCCTGCCGACACTCCTGGTCTACGTCATCGCCGGGCGCTTCTTCGTGCGTGGCCTCATGGCCGGCGCCGTCAAAGGGTAAGCCATGGCCTTTCTCGACATACGCGGGATCACGAAGCGGTTCGGCAATCTCGACGTGTTGAAAGGCATCGACATCGCCGTCGAGGCCGGTGCTTTCCTGGTGCTGGTGGGGCCATCCGGTTGTGGCAAATCGACCCTGCTGAACGTGATTGCCGGCCTCGATCAGATGACCGAGGGCGAGATCCATATCAACGACACGTGCGTCAACACCCTGCATCCCTCCAAGCGCGATATCGCCATGGTGTTTCAATCCTATGCGCTCTATCCGAATATGACCGTGGCGCAGAACATGGCGTTCGGGTTGGAGATGCGCGGCATCGCCAAGCCCGCGCGCGAACGGGCGGTGGCCGAGGTCGCAAGGACCTTACAGATCGAGCATCTGCTTGCGCGCAAGCCCAGTCAGCTTTCCGGCGGACAGCGCCAGCGCGTCGCCATGGGTCGGGCCCTTGTCCGCCAGCCGCAGGTGTTCCTGTTCGACGAGCCGCTCAGCAACCTCGATGCCAAGCTGCGCGTCGAGATGCGCACGGAGATCAAGCGCCTGCACCAGGCGATGAAGACGACCATGGTGTACGTCACGCACGACCAGATCGAAGCGATGACCCTGGCGACCCAAATCGCCGTGATGAAATCCGGCGAGATCCAACAGCTCGGTACACCCCAGGAAATCTATACCCGGCCGGCCAACACGTTCGTCGGCGGCTTCATGGGGTCGCCCGCCATGAACATGATCACGGCGCCGATCGAGACCGATGCTGGTGGCGCCGCCCTGCGCCTGGCCGTCGAGGGCGCAGGATCGATCCTGCTGCCGCTGGGTCCGGTGCAACAGGCGCTGGCCGGCTTCACCGGCACATCGGTCATCCTGGGCTTGAGGCCGGAGGCGATTACCGATCCGGACAGCGCCGACCGCGGCAGTCGCGCCACGGTCAGCAACAACTGCCTTGTCGAGGTGGTGGAGCCGGCGGGCTCCGACACGTTCGCGGTGACACGACTCGCCGGCGTCGAGGTCATCGCGCGCATGCGTGCCGATGCCGATGTCCGACCTGGCACGATGGCACCATTCACGTTCAACATGGAGAAGGCCGTGTTGTTCCACCCCGAAACCCAGCAGCGGCTTGGGTGACGGGCGCTCCCGATCATGGAGGTGTCGCCATGGGCCTGATCATCGACGATCTCCCGGCTACCATTAGGCAAACGAAACATCAGTTGAAGGCGCAGCTGGCCGACCTCAATCCAGTCTTCACCGCCGTCGAGGATCATATTCGTCGCGAGGTCGATGCGGTCGTCGCTGCTGGCGCGCGCGGCGCCAGCGTCATTCCCGTCCTCGACTATGACGCGATCCGCGGCGGCTCGGTGGCAGAGGCCGCCAGGGAAGAGATCCGACGCCGCGGTGCGGTTGTCGTGCGTCGCGTCATCCCCATCGAGCAGGCTCGCGACTGGAATGATCGGATCGGAGATTATCTGAGACGCAACGGATATGGCCAACAACCGGACAACCCGTCGCTCGACACCTACTTCAGCAAGCTCAAGGCCGGACGGGCGCAGATCTTCGGTGTCTACTGGTCAAAACCACAGATGGAGGCACGCCAGCATCCGGCGCTGGCGCGGACGCGCGCCTTCCTCAATCGCTTGTGGCGTCACGAGAGCGAAGGCTCGGTCCATTTCGATCCCGACCGTGAGTGCACCTACGCCGACCGCATTCGCCGGCGCGCCCCGGGCGATACCACCCTCGGCCTGTCGCCGCACATGGATGCGGGTTCAGTGGAACGCTGGATCGATGCCGGCTATCGCAAGGTTTATCGCAACGTTTTCAGCGGCAATTGGCAGGCCTACGATCCCTTTGATGGCGCCTGGCGCACGACAACGCAGGAGATCCCGTCGCCGGCCGTATGCAGCAGCTTTCGTACCTACCAGGGCTGGACGGCGCTGACAGCCCAGGGCTCGGGCGACGGCACGCTGCAGCTCATCCCGATTGCCAAGGGCATCGTCTATCTGCTGCTGCGCCCACTGCTCGATGATGTCCCCGACGATGTGCTCTGCGGCGCAGAGCCGGGCCGCGCGCTCTCGATCAGCCACCGGTGGCATCCCATCCTGATGCCGGCACTGGTGCCGATCCCACAAGTCGAACCCGGCGACACGGTGTGGTGGCACCCCGATGTCGTACACGCCGTCGAAGACAAGCACAGCGGCCACGGCGACAGCAACGTCATGTACATCGGCGCCGCGCCGTACTGCGCCAAGAATGCCGCCTATCTCGAGCGCCAGCGGCCCGCCTTCATGGCCGGCGCCAGCGCACCGGATTTCGCGCCCGAGAACTACGAGGTCGACTATGTCGAGCGCGCTACGCTCGATGACCTGAGCACGTTGGGCCGAAAGCAAATGGGCCTGCAGTCATGGTAAGACCGGAGATGCAGGCGCCAGCCGTCACCGATGTTCGGTCGCCAGCCGCAGCCCCAACCCCACCAGGACAGCGCCGGTAATCCCCTCCAGGACTTGGCGGACGCGGCGGCGACGCAGGAACTCACCGGCGCGCGCTATCGCGGCCGTATAGGCGAGGAGCCACAGGAACGTCATCACGCTGAAGACCAGGCCGAGGATGGCGAGTGAGCCGAACGACGCATCGCCCGGGGGTGTGAACTGGGGCAGCAGGCTGGGAAAGAACGCGGCCATCTTCGGATTGCCGAGATCGCTGACCAAGCCCTGGCGAAACGCGCGCCACGGCGCCAGGCGCTGGGCCGTCACACCGTCGCCGAGCTCGCCCGGCGCGTCATGCGGACGGAAGGCCGCCCGGATCGACTGAATGCCGAGGACGATCAGATAGGCAGCACCGGCGAGCTTCACGGCCAGGAACAGTGGCTCGGACGCCAGCAGCAGCGCGGTGAGTCCGGCGCTGGTGGTCAACGCCCAGATGGTCTGACCAGTGGCAACCCCCAGGGATGTGAAAACACCACCCTTGCGCCCGCCGAGCAGCGTGTTGCGGATCGTGACAGCGGTATCTGGCCCCGGCGTCGTGATGACGAGCGCCGCGACGCCCAGGTACGCGACGAACAGCGGGGAGAAGAGGACGTCCATGGGTAACCCTAGCCGACCAGCCGGCCGACAACCCTGGCCGTGTAGTCGACCATGGGCACGATGCGGGCATAATTGATGCGGGTCGGACCCACGACACCGATGGCACCGACGATGCGTTCCTGGCTGTTGCGGAACGGCGCCACGATCACCGAGCACCCGGCATGACCGAACAGCGGGTTCTCGGCACCGATGAAGATCTTCACGCCCTCGGCGCCGCCGGCCAGCTCGAGCAGACGCACGAACGATTCGCCGCGCTCCAGCGCATCGAACAGCCGCCGTACGTTCTCGAGGTCCTCCAGCGCCGTGACGTCTTCCAGGAGCCGTGCCTGGCCGCGCACGATCAGCGCCGAGCCCGGCTCGCCGCTCCAGGTCGCCAGCCCGGCTTCGACGATGCGCTGGGTCAGGGCGTCGAGCTGAGCCCGCTGGGCACTGAGCTCGGTCTCGATCAGGCGGCGCGCTTCCTCGAGATTGCGGCCCACCAGGCGCGCCGACAGGTAGTTCGAGGCCTCGACCAGGACCGACGGCGGCAGCCCCAGCGGCGTCTCGATGATGCGGTTCTCGACCGTGCCGTTCTCCGTCACGATCACGACCAGCGCGCGGCCGGGGCCGAGATTGACGAACTCGATGTGCTTCAGCGGCTGCTCGATCCGCGGGGCGATGACCACCCCGGCGCAGCGCGACAGGCCGGACAACAGGCTCGATGCCTCGCCCAGCACGTCCTGGACGCTGCGGCCGACCGCAGCGCATCGGCCGTCGATATTGTCGCGCTCTTCCTGCGACAAATTACCGATCTCGAGCAGACCATCGACGAACAAACGCAGACCAGCGTCGGTCGGCACCCGGCCAGCGGAGGTATGAGGCGCGAACAGCAGCCCGGCGTCCTGCAGATCGGCCATGACGTTGCGGATCGTGGCGGGCGACAATTGCTCGGCCAGGCGCCGGGTCAAGGTGCGCGAACCAACGGGTTCGCCACTCTCGACATAGGCTTCGACGATGCGCCGGAAGACCTCCCGGGCGCGCTCGTTGAGCTCGGCAATTGGTGCGCCGGCACCAGCAAAGGTGCGCGCGATACTGGTTTCCAGCCGCAATGCGGCGATCTGGGGCGGATCTACACGGTTGACGCGGCTCATTACTGGCTGCACCTCCGATGGTCCCAAGAGTTAGGCTGAGGCACGCCCTGCGTCAACGCGTGATCGCAGCGCTGGCAAATAGTTGTTGTCGGCTGAATGGGATCCGGTGTTGGTGTCCCCAGCACAACAGGAAAAGAGACCGCCATGCGACCCTCCGGCCGCGCCCCCGACCAGCTCCGCCGCATTGAACTCGTCCCCGGCTTTTCGCGTCACGCCGAGGGGTCGTGCCTGGCCAAGTTCGGCGATACGCACGTGCTGTGCACCGCCAGTGTGGAGGACAAAGTGCCTGGGTTCCTGCGCAACACCGGCCGCGGCTGGGTGACGGCCGAGTACGGCATGCTGCCGCGCTCAACCCATACCCGGACCGACCGTGAAGCGGCGCGTGGCCGTCAGTCGGGCCGCACCCAGGAGATCCAGCGGTTGATCGGCCGGGCGCTGCGCGCCGTGATCGACCTGGAGGCCATGCCCGACACGACGGTCAAGATCGACTGCGACGTCCTGCAAGCCGATGGTGGCACTCGCACTGCCAGCGTGACAGGGGCTTGGGTCGCGCTGCGCCTGGCGGTCAATCATCAGATCCAGGCCGGCAAGCTGGCGCGCGACCCTGTCACGGGCCAGGTGGCTGCCGTGTCATGCGGCATTCACGCGGGCACGCCGGTACTGGATCTCGATTATCCGGAGGACTCCGGCGCCCAGGCTGACGCCAATTTCGTGCTGACCGGTACCGGCGGCATCGTCGAGGTGCAGGGTACCGCGGAGGGAGCGCCGTTCAGCGAGACCGAGTTCCTGGCGCTGCTCACGCTGGCGCGCAAGGGCATCACCGAGCTGTGCGCGGCGCAGCGCGCCGTGCTCGGCCTTTCCGCCTGACGCAGGGTGTCGGTCTTGGCGCGGCATTTCATCGGACCGAAGCTTGTGGTCGCCACGCACAATCGCGGCAAGGCGGAAGAGATCCATCAGCTGTTGCGCGCCTTCGACGTCACCGTCGCGTCGGCGGCAGACCTTGGGCTCTCGGCACCAGAAGAAACAGGCGCGACGTTCGAGGACAACGCGCGGCTCAAGGCGCGCGCGGCGGCCGCTGAAACCGGTCTGCCGGCGTTGGCCGATGATTCAGGTCTGTGCGTCGCGGCGCTCGATGGCCAGCCCGGTGTCGTTACAGCTGACTGGGAAGGCCCGACGCGCGACGCCATGGTCGGCATGGCCCGCATTCAGCGCGAGCTCGCCGCGCGTGGCATTCCCGACTCGCCCGCTGCGCGACGGGCGACCTTCGTCTGCGTGCTGGCGCTGGCTTGGCCCGACGGCCACTGCGAGATGGTGCGGGGCGAGATGCCCGGCCACATCGTCTGGCCGCCGCGCGGCACCGGCGGACATGGTTACGATCCGACGTTTCAGCCGGAAGGGTCGGCTCTCACCTGCGCCGAACTGGAGCCCACGGCAAAGAACGCGATCAGCCATCGTGGCGCTGCCTTCCGCAAGCTGATCGATGCGTGCTTTCGGTGACAGCCGCTGGCGAGTCGGGCAGTATCTGACACGGTGCCGCTGGGCATAGGCATAGACGCATGATGCCCGACAGACTCTTTGCCATTTACGTGCACTGGCCGTTCTGTCGGTCAAAGTGTCCGTACTGCGACTTCAACAGCCATGTGCGCGATACGGTCGACCAACGCCGATGGCGCAACGCGCTGCAAGCCGAGCTGTGGCACTACGCGACGCAAACCGGCGCCCGCACGGTTACCAGCGTCTTCTTCGGCGGTGGCACGCCCTCGCTGATGCCACCGGAGACGGTGGCCGCCGTCATCGACACGATCCGGCACCTCTGGGCCGTTTCAGATGATGTCGAAATCACGCTGGAAGCCAACCCGACGTCGGTCGAGGCGATGCGGTTCAAGGCCTTGCGCGAGGCCGGCGTCAACCGCGTGTCACTGGGCGTACAGGCCTTCGACAAGGACGCGTTGCGCTTCCTTGGCCGCGAGCACGACGTCGATGAAGCCCTGACGGCGTTGGCACTGGCGCGCGATACCTTCCCTCGCCATTCGTTCGACCTGATCTATGCTCGCCCCGGCCAGACGGTCGAGCACTGGCAAGCCGAACTCGACCAGGCACTCGCCTTTGTCCGCGACCATCTTTCGGTCTACCAACTCACCATCGAGCGCGGGACCCGATTCTGGCAGGACCATGCGCGTGGCCTGTTCACCCTGCCTGATGAGGACACGCAGGCAGCGCTGTTCGAGACGACGCAGGCTCAGCTGGCCAACGCCGGTTTGCCCGCCTACGAGATCTCCAATCACGCACGACCTGACGGCGCCTGCCGGCACAACCTCACCTACTGGCGCTACGAGGACTATGTCGGCGTCGGGCCCGGCGCGCATGGCCGCCTGTCGCTGCCCGACGCCGGCACTGTGCGCAAGCAGGCCACGCGTCAAGTTACGGGTCCGGAGGCATGGCTTTCTAATGTCGAGAAGCATGGCCATGCGACTGCCGA
>Ga0187894_10006726_pt1 | contig 11134 bp, 14 predicted proteins | sample GBC1701081metaG_FD_136650 | JGI IMG/M metagenome (GOLD analysis project Ga0187894, IMG submission 136650) | White microbial mat communities from a lava cave in the Kipuka Kanohina Cave System on the Island of Hawaii, USA - GBC170108-1 metaG ...
ATCCAAAGCCTTTCCGTTGGACAAGATCCGCTGACGACATCCTCAACTCAATCGAGCGATTCTGTCGGCGTAATCAGCCCGCAAATGCTTAAGCAAACGAACTTCTGGTTCAGCACACTAGGGTCCGATAGATGAATTGAAACGCACGCGCCTGGAAGTTACTACGTTCCTCGGATGTGCTGAGCTGCGCGGCCACCGCGCGATGCTCAAGCGCACGTTCCTCCAACGTCATATGCTGCCGGAAGGCCGCCGCGAGTTTGGCGGACTGGACGGTGAAGCGCGTGCCGAACGAGAGATCGTGCCGTTGCAGGAATTTGCGCCACATATGGAGATCGCTCCAAACATCCGGCGGCGCCGGGCTCCAGCCGACCGGCAGGCAGCGGTAGGCAGACAGGCGGTAACCCGCGGCTGTCGGGCCGAAAAAGTTCCAAGGCTCTTCGCGCATGCGACGGCGGGTTTCCGGATCCGCCAGGTCGCCGAGATGGACGATCACGTCACCGTCGGACAAAAGTTCGGCCTGGAGCAGATTGCCGAAGTCGACCCGGTCCAACAGCCGCGCCAGTTCTGCAAGATGATCGGGGAACCATAGGTCGTCATCGCCGATCTGGGCGACGAAACGCGACGTCACCCGCTCGAGCACGGCGTGGCGATGCACCTCGCCATTGCGTTCACCCTTCTCGAACGGAAATACATGGACGCGCGGATCACGGGCGGCGAAGGATCGGGCGCAGTCGACAGTTTCAGCCGGCGTGCCATCACAGACCACGAACAGGTCGAAGCTGGGCATGCTCTGTGCCAGCACGGTCTCGATGGCGAAGGGTAGAAGAGCTGGGGGCCGGTGGACCGGCAGCAGAATGGTGAAGAGAGGCGGGGGCTTGGTCATGCCAGGCCGGCCAGTCGACGCAGGTCGTGTATCCGCTCGACAATCAGCAGGCCCTCGCGTGCCGAAGACCGCGGCGGCGGACCGCCTCTCAGGTGTGCGACGAAGGCCTGCAACTCCAGCAGCAGTGGCATGGCGTCACCCACATCGACATGACTCGGCTTGCCCGCGTCGAGGCCGGGGATCCCGGCGGCGACCAGGATCCGATCATCGTAAGAGTCGGCCAGCTGGGCCACGCCCTTGCTGCCGACCACGACGACAGCTCGGCGCGACATCGGATGGTGGGCTGAAATTTCGACCGTGACATGCACGCCGTTCGCATCGTCGCGAAGTGTGGCCAGCAGGTCGGAGCCCGGCCTTTGGGGGACGGTACTGAACGCGGTTCGCGCGGCGGGAATGCCGCCGAGGATTTCCAGCACGATGCTGAGGTCGTGCGGCAGCAGGATCCAGACGGTGTCGACGTCACGATGCGGGTTGTCCCAGCCCAGGCGGTAGGTGCGGATCGCCAGGATATCACCCAGCGCGCCGGATCGGGCCTGCCGGGCGAGCGCCTCGATGCCGGGATGGTATCGCCACTTGTCCATGATGAAGAGGCGGTCGCCGGCGCGATCGACCAGGCGGCGGGCAACCGCAAGGTCATTGGTCAACGGCTTTTCGACGAAGATGGGTCGCCGCCGGTCCACCAATGCCTCGACAGCGGCGGCATGCCCGGCGGTCGGCGTCGCGACCACGTAGCCGTCGACATCCGGCAATGCACTCAGATGGGCGTGCACCGAAGCGGCACCGGCCGCGAGCGCCGCCTGCTGGCTCGCCGGACTGGGTACCGCGACATGGACGTTAGCTCCCAGCACGCGAAGATCGCGGAAGATGTGGCGTCCCCAGCGCCCAAACCCGACGAGCCCGATGGACGGACCCGGTGCGGTCTCTGTCGTCACGTTGCGCTCTCTCGCGCCAGCGCCTCACGGCGGCTGTCGAACGCCGCGCACATCTCTTGATAGGTCCCGGCCTGCCGGTCGCGCTCGGACAACAGCGGATCGCGGTCCGGCCACGCCAGGCCCAGTTCGGCGCTGTCGAAGCGACAGCCCAGTTCGTCTTGCGGATTCCAATATGCCGAGACGGCGTAGACGTGCGTCGACGGCACCGGAAAATAGAACCCGTGGCAGACGCCGGGAGGAATGGTGATTGCCTGCGGCGCGGCGGCGTCGAGCGTGATGATGCGTGACCAGCCAGCGGACGAACCATGCCGGCGCACGTCGTGGAGGCCCAAAACCAGGACGCCGGACAGCACGACGAGATAGTCGTGGTGCGTGACATGCGCATGCACGCCCCGCAGGACGCCAGCCCGGCTGTGGACAGCATTCCACTGGACCGCACGGCAGCCGACATCCCACGCCTCGCGAAAGATCTCGGTAAAGACACCGCGTTCGTCAGCGTGAGGCTTCAGTGCTTGAATATGAACGCCCGTAGGCAAATTGTCGGCGACCATCAGGAACTACTGCAACTTTCCGCGATAAAGCCGTCCGCACTATCGCGGCCGTCACAATAAGCGGCATTCAGTGGCATGCAACAATTTCATAGGTGCTCGAGCCGGCGGTCCATGAGAGCCGCGATCACTCCCGGTTCGGCGCGTACGCCCGGCTTCAGGCCCCGTGATCGAGAATGATCTTGAACGGTCGTTGCGCTGGTGCAATCGTTTGCAGGTGAATGTGCCACGTGTTGTCGGCAGCGAGTTGAAGAGGCCCGACGACAACGCGGACGATAACCGCTTGGAGGAAGACGGGTCATGAAGAAGGAAATCATCAATCCACCGGGTGTCTACGAACATCCGGCGTTTGCGCGGGTCGTGACGATCCAGAATCCGGGGAAACTGATCTTCATCGCCGGTCAGACACCGTCGGACGAAAACTATGATCCGGTGGCACCCGGCGACTACCGCGCGCAGTACATCAAGGTGATGGACAATCTGGGCATTCAGCTCGCTGCGGCGGGCGCGACCTGGGATGACGTCGTCTTTCGCAGGATCTTCGTGCTGGATGTCGACGCTTATATACGCATGATCCGCGGCTCCGATCTCCCCGCCTACTACACGCCGGGACGAATGCCGCCGAGCACGACGGTCGGTGTGACACGTCTATCCAAGCCCGAGTTCCTGATCGAAATCGACCTGATGGCTGTCGTCGGCTAGCCTCATTCCAACGGTGAGGATGCGAATTCGGGCAGCGCTTCGGCGCGTTGCGACAAGCGGGCCAGCGCCGGATGGGCGTCAGCGCCCACGACACCGGTCAGAGCGAAGCGGGTAAAGCGCCAGGCGACGGCTGCCGTGATATCGGCCTGAAGCGGCCGGGTGCCGAACAGCCAGGCGTTGCCGGTGCCCAGCTCGGCCTCCAGCAGCCGGTATGCGGCCAGCAGCTGGCCGCGCACGCGGTCGAGCCATGGCTGATGGTGCTTCTCGGCCGGGCGCAGCGTGGTCTCGTACACCATCTGCACGGTCTTCTCGCACGCCGCCAGCGCCAGGCCGATGATGCGCTGGGACCGCGCATGGCCAGCGAGGCCGGTCGGCGTCAGGCGGCGTTCGGCCGGCACCAGCTGCTCGATATGCTCGAGGATCAGGCCGGAATCCATCAGCACGATCCCGTCATCCGTGACGAGAGTCGGTGCTTTTACGACCGGGTTGACGGCGGCGAAGTCGTCGTAGTGGCGAAACACCGACACTTGCTCATGGATGAACGGCACGCCCAGGTGCTTCAACGACACCGCAACGCGTCGCACGTACGGCGAGTCCATCATCCCGATCAGACGCATGATCGCATAGTCTCCTAGGTCAGTCCGCGGATAGTGGCACGGAGCGGCAATGCATGGCATGATGAGTCATCGGTCAGATGTCGTTTCTACCGATGAATTCAAGCCACGACGGTCTCCTGCCATGCGTATCAACGGCGGTCTCGACGACAAGGATCTCGCCATTATCGAGGCCCTGCAGGCGGACGGGCGCGTGCCGCTCTCCGAGCTTGGCCGCAAGATCGGGCTGTCGCAGCCGGCGATGTCGGAGCGGGTCAAGCGCCTGGAGGACCGCGGCGTGATCGCGGGCTACGGTGCACGCATCAGTCCGCAGGCGTTGGGCCTGGGCATGATGGCCATCGTCCGCCTCAAGACGACGCACGAGCACATCCGCGCCTGCCTGAAGAGATTCGCCGAACTCCCCAATGTCATCGAGGTACACAGGGTTACCGGCGAGGACTGTTTCATCCTGAAGGTGGTCGTGCCGGCGCCCGATCGGCTGGCAGTCGTCGTCGACGCGCTGGGGCGATTCGGTGCCGTGACGACGTCGGTGGTGCTGCGCAGCGAGCAGGCCAAGCCGATCACCCGGGATCTGGTCAGAGGCGCAGGCTTGACCTGGCCTTGATGAAACAGTTGAAGAGTGCCGCCGATGTCATCATAGTGCGGCCCCTCACGCGAGCCGGGAAAGGAGGCCTGTATGATTGTCGTTGCATCCCACCCGGCTGGCGGAGACCGGACGGCGATCTGACGTCGTTGGGCGGCGAGGGTTAACCCTCACCCGCATATCGTCCAAGCCTTCTCTCGATCCAGCCGAAGCGCCGGTGTCCTCCCGCTGTCAGCGGAGGGCGACCGTTTACGCCGTGTTTGTCCTGCACGCCCGCGTGTTCTCGCGCGGCGCCAAGCTGGTTCGAGACTCATGACAATCTCCGATTCCGATCTGGCCGCTTTCGGCTGGAATGATTTCTTTGCTGCGCAGTGCGCAGCCGACGACCGTGCCGTTCCGGCGCGGGTGGTGGCGGTGCATCGCGGCGCCATCCGCGTTGCCGGTCCGGCTGTCGATACACTGATGCCGCCGTTTTTCGGCGATGCTGATGACGAAGAGGCCGCCGCTACGGTCGGCGACTGGCTGCTGCTCGATGCCACGACGGGGCGTCCGCAACGCCTGCTGCAGCGGCGCAGTCTGTTCAAACGCCGAGCGGCGGGAACCGGCCGCGCGCTGCAGCTCATTGCGGCCAACATCGATACGCTGTTCGTCGTGTCGTCGTGCAATCAGGATTTCAACGTCGCGCGGTTGGAGCGCTACCTTGCTTTGGCACGCGAGGCCGACGTGACGCCGGTCGTCGTCCTCACCAAGGCGGACCTGGCCGATGCGCCGGCGTCCTTCGCCGAGGCTGCGGCAAGGCTCCTGCCGAGCCTCGTAGTGAAGGTCCTCGATGCGCGTACGGCAGACGGCGTCACCGGTCTTGCACCGTGGTGTACGCTCGGCCGGACGGTCGCACTGGTCGGTTCCTCAGGCGTGGGGAAATCGACGCTGGTCAACACGCTGACGGGCAGCGACCGGATCGCGACGCAAGGTATTCGCGCAGCCGACGATCGGGGCCAGCACACGACCACCGCTCGCGCGCTGCATCGCTTGCCGGCCGGTGGCTGGTTGCTGGACACGCCGGGGATGCGCGAACTGCAGCTGAGCGATGTCCGTGCGGGGCTCGATGACATCTACGGCGACGTCACGGCATTGGCCCGGATGTGCCGCTTTGGCGACTGTCGGCACAATACCGAGCCCGGGTGTGCGGTCCGTGCGGCGATCGAGGCGGGGTCACTGGACGCTGCTCGTCTGGCTCGCTGGCGCAAGTTGATGGCCGAAGACGCGCACAACACCGAAAGCCTCGCCGAGCGGCGGGCGCGTAGCCGGGCCTTCGGCAAGATGGCCAGGCGCGTCATGAAGGACAAACGAACGCGGTGGCAGGAGTGAGGCTGCTTTCGCTATAGGGACACCGGTACAGGAGGATGGTCATGAGCGATTGGAAACTGCCCTGGGACGGCGGCTGCCGTTGCGGCCAGACCCGGATCCGCGTGAGCGCGCCGCCGTTGATCACCGCAGCCTGCCACTGCACGGGCTGTCAGCGAATGAGCGCCAGCGCCTTTACGCTGACGGTCGCGGTGCCGTCGGCGGGTTTCGAGATCACCGCCGGCGAGCCGGTCATCGGCGGATTGCACGGGCCCACGCGCCACTATTTCTGTCCGCGCTGCATGAGCTGGATGTTCACGCGGCCTGAGGGCTACGACCAGTTTGTCAATGTGCGGCCATCCACGCTGGACGACCACAGCTGGTTCGTCCCCTTCATCGAGGTCTGGACCCAGGAGAAGCTGCCGTGGGCGAGCACGCCGGCGGCGTTCGGCTACGCCACCCAGCCGGCCTTCGAGGACTACGCCAAGCTGCTGGAGGATTTTGCCAAACGTGGTGCGCGGCCGGCCTGACGCCCATCACGGGCGGCGGAAGTCGTAGCGCGGGTCGGGCGGCAGAATATCCATCGGCTGTTGGTTGATCGCCTGCGCGGCCTGGACCGAGTTCACGCGGATTTCCGTCGTGCTCAGCCGCCGCGAGAAACCGGGATAGTTGCCGCGCTCCGAGATGCTGTTGGTCAGCACCAGCTCGTCCCACAGGGCGGCGCGAATATGGATGCGAATGACGCCGCCGGCTTCGACGCCGGCGAGGACAGGGTCGCGTCCGTATTGATTGAAGACCGCGTCGTGCGCGGCATCGAGCGCCCGGGAAAGCTGACCGCCGACCAGATCCTGCGGGTCGAGGATCCGGCCGATGCGGTTGCGAGCGCTACGGGCCACGCCGCGATAGACCAGCATCTCGGGGCCCACGCAGCGTGGAACCGGCGTCTGGCGCCAGTTTTGCGGGATGGTGTTGATATCGACGGTCGGCAGGCTGGCCAAGACGGGTTCTCCCGTACCTGTGGCGGCGTCGATGGTACAGGTGCGCCGGCGCCAGCACCAGGGATGCGGCAACCCCGGCGCCGGTTTTCGCACTATGCCGCGAGTGCGTCGGCGCGGCGATCGTGATGGACGATACGGCCGGCCACGATTGTCGCCACCACGCGCGGCCAGCGCGGATCGTGCGCATCCACCAGGATGATATCGGCGCGCTGTCCGGGCGCCAGCCGGCCGCGATCGGCCAGTCCCACGGCCTGTGCTGCGTGTTGCGACACCAGCGGCCAGAATCGGCTGATGTCGCTGCCATGATCGCGCGCCAGCCGGAACGGTGCGTGCAGCAGGGCAGGGTAGTAGTAATCCGACGTCAGCACATCGCAGATGCCGTCGGCGACCAGTTCGGCGGCCGACACGCCCGACAGATGGCTGCCGCCGCGCACGACATTGGGCGCGCCCATCAGCACGTGATCACCGTCGGTGCGCGCCGCCTGCGCCGTCTCGCGGTTCTTGGGGAATTCGCAGAGCGTGCAGCCGAGCGCGTTCAGAGACGCGCGTTGCGCCGGGGTCTCGTCGTCGTGGCTGGCCAGCGGCACGCCACGCTGGCGGGCGGCGGCGGCCAGGGTCTCGATGGCGGACGGCACGGCGTCGCGGCGCTCGCCGACGGTGCGCAGCAGATCGCGGAACGCCGCGACCGTCGTGCCGCCGCGCTCGGCATATTTCAGCAGCGCGACCGCGTCATCGAGCTTGGCGAGCATCGGCGGGGTGTGGTCATTGAAGGCCAGCAGGTGGATGCGGCCGTCCGCCAGCCACTGCAGGACCGTCGGTACCGAATCGAGGTTGTAGGTCTCCCAGCGCAGATGCAGGCGCGTGTCGCAGGCCAGCGACGCACGCAGCCGGTCCAGAGCGTCGGCCATCGCGTGGGCCCGCGCGGTGCCGCGCAGACCAGGTTCCCATGACCAGGTCACGCCGTGGAAAGCCGTCGTCACGCCGTTGGCCGCCAGTTGGCGGTCGGTATCGAGCAGGGCGAGGTCGTCGGCGAAGAAGACGCCCGGCCGCGGCATCAACTGGCGCTCGAAGGCATCGCCATGCAGGTCGACGATCCCGGGCAGCGCCAGCAGCCCATCGAACCTCAGTTCGCGCGCGCCGGTTCCCGGTTCACCGATACCGCTGATCGATGATCCATCGATCCCGATCGCCGTATCGGCGACCAGGTCATTGCCGGCCAGGGCCTGCACGCCCACGATACGCCACCGCTGTTGCATCGTTTTGCCCTCCGTTGCGAGGAGGTAGCGCTGGTTTATGACAAATCGGTGAAGGTCGGTATCGAAGGGTGTGGATCGACGGGTATCAGCCCAGGATCGCGCGTCGGCGCTCGAAGCTCGCCTGGGGCCACAAGGCCTCGGTGTCGTAGTAGATCTCGAACGCCGGCACGCCGGGCGGCAGCGCAATCCACGGCAGCTTGGAGCGCGTGAAGATATGGACATCGGGCGGCAGCGCCGCCGGGTTGTCGAGCGTGCCGACGCGCACGAAACGCAGCGCCGGCCGCCGGCCGTAGTCGCTCCACAGTGCCGTCTTGCAGGCCGGGCAACGATGGACGTCATGCGGCCGCCCGCTGTCGGTGGGCACGGCGACAGGTTCCGGCGTACCCGACAGCAGCTCGATCCGGTCGGTCTCGATCAGCGCATTGAGCACGAAGGCACTGCCGGTCTGCCGCTGACAGTCATGGCAATGGCAGCAATGCACGAACATCGGCGCCGACGTGAGCCGGTACCGCACGGCACCGCAGGCACATCCACCGTCCAGGCTGCTGATCATGGCATGCCTCCAACCGTTGGCGTCCGGCACCATGATCGCATGGCGCGGCGGCGCCTGATTGCGAAATCGATGCGCTATCCCGTCGTCATGCCACCATCGACGGGCAGGGCAACGCCGGTGATCATCGCCGCCTCGTCCGAGGCGAGGAACAGCGCGGCGTTCGCCATGTCCTCCGGCGCGCCGATGCGCTTCAGCGGAATTTGCTCGATGACGCGTTTGCGCACCGCGTCGACCTGCTCGGGCGTGACGCCAGCCGGCATGAATTGGCTCAACATCGGCGTTTCGGTTGCCACCGGACAGATCGCGTTCACGCGCACGTTGTCGGCGGCGACCTCGAGTGCCAGGCTGCGCATCAGGCCAACGACACCGTGCTTCGCCGCGGTGTACGGCGTGAGGTTCGGCCGCGCCGATATGCCCTGAAGGCTCGAGGTGTAGATAACGCTGGCGCCGCCCGTGAGTGTCGCTGCCGCCGCCTTGAGAGCGGGCAGGGCAGCCCGCGAGATGCGGAACGCGCCATAGAGGTTGATTTCGATCACCCGCTCCATTTCGGCATCGGTCAGGCGGCCGAGCGCACCAAAATATGCCGTCCCGGCGTTGACAAACAGTATGTCGAGTTTGCCAAAGTGCGTAGTCGCCAGCTGCACGGCCGCCTCGCACTGCGCTGCTTGTGTATGGTCGCAGTGGATGAATGCCGCATCGTTACCGCAGGCTGTTGCGAGCGCCGTGCCCTGGGCGTCGGCGATGTCGGCCACCACGACCTTGGCGCCTTCCTTGACGAACCTGCGAACCGCCGCAGCACCAATGCCGGAAGCGCCGCCCGTGATAATCGCCACCCGTCCCTGCAACCGCGCCATGCTGGCGTCCTCCGTCGGTAGTCGCTGACGACTGTGCGACAGGTCCGTGTCCGGGTCCAGGGCACGCCCGAACTACGAACAGAGACGACCGATCGGCGACGCCGTCAATATCAGCCTCGCCTACGTGTCGCGCTTGTAGGCGGGCGCTTCGGATGACGGCGTAACCAGAGCTTTGCCGGGGACCATGGGGAAACCGAAGAGGCCCAGGGTTTGGGGATTGAAGCTGTACTCCCATCGCCATGCGCCGCTGTCCTTGGTGATCTTCTCGTGGATCTGGTCGACCGTCTCGGTCACCAGCACGACGCCATCGGCGTCCTCGCCGGTTTCGGGGAAGACGATGCGCGTGAGACCGTTCTCCGTCGCCTCGATGGTGAAAGCGGCGCTGAGATTGACCACGATGGGACGCCCCGGCGCCCGGTGCAGCTTGATCCAGATCGGCGACATCCTCATTCCTCCGAGGAAAGTGCAGACGCGTCTCCTCGGCATGCCGCGGGCATCGCGAGATCCGCTGAGAGCCTCCCGCGTCTACAGATCCTCTGTGGCGCCATCGTTACGATGCCCACGGGGACGGCCATGCGTGGTCAGAACTTTGGCCCTGAGATCACCTCGAGATATTTGTCGCCGCTCCATTGGCCATCCGAGTCCCGGTGCGAACGCAATACCGGGCCGCGCCCCAGAAGCTCCTGGAAGCCATCGACCTTGAAGAGGCCCAGGAAGAAACATTTTGACGGGTATGAGTCGGCCGCGATGCCGCCCTTGTACTTCATGGTCGATCCGCCGGGATACGGATCGACATAAAGAAACTCTGTGGCCGCTGCGTTGCAGCCGACGATCAGCACCGTGTGGCCGCCGTCGCGGGTCGCCTGCAGATGGCCGTCTTTCAGCATCGAGGGGTTCGGGTTCGTGGCGCAGCCGACCAGGACGGGATTGCCTCGCTTCACATGCGCAGCGATCGCCTGCCGCGCTTTGGACATCACGTCGGGGTCGTACTCGATGTCGTCGCGGCGGGTCACCTTGCGCAGCGGCATGTGGTAGGAGGAGTCTTTCTCGAAGCTGTGACTGATGACCTTTCCGATCAGGACTTCTCCGCTGGCCTTGGCCACCTTTCCGCAGGCGAGCGACGACTGCATCTTGGCGACATTCGCGTCGTTGAGCTGGTTGAAGAGGTTGTTGACGCTGCTGTGGAGCAGGCGCTGGAGTTGGTAGAGCAGAGATGGCTTCGAACTGCGGCCGACGTCAGCCAAGAGATCTTTCACCATTCCTTCATGGTTCTTGAACTCTCCAGCCAGCACCTTGAGTGGGCTGCTGACGGCTTTATCCTCGCCCTTGCCACTGACCGCGACAGCGCCTTCGCCCACCGCCTTGACGGCGAAGCGCCGCTTGCTCGGGGTGAACGGCTTGTCGCTGCTCGGCCGGTCGATGAGCCGGATCTCGACGGCCCCTTGCTTGTCCAGTTGGATATCGGCTGTTTTGCCGTCCACGTCGGTCGAACCCCACTGCTCGAGTTCGATCTCGTTGCGCAAGTGGATCGCGATCTTCTCGTTCTCGTATCCCTCGGCCCAAAGCCTCGTTCCATCGGGAAGCTGAAATTGGCTCAACGCGGGTTCTCCCCGGGCATGAGTGAGTCCCATCCAACCTTCAGCAAAGTCGGTGCGATCGATATTGCCATTTGGGAGTGCGGGGCCCGCGGGCGACACGAGGGTCATGTCCGGTACCGGTAAATGTAGAATTGACTTAATTAAGTTAAAGCTACATTATGAGACATGAACAGCTTGGCCGCCCTTGCGGATCCGACGCGCCGTCGGATCGTTGAAGCCTTGGCGAAGGGACCATTGTCCTCCGGCGAAATTGCCGGACGGTTCGACAT
>Ga0187894_10006727_pt1 | contig 11134 bp, 9 predicted proteins | sample GBC1701081metaG_FD_136650 | JGI IMG/M metagenome (GOLD analysis project Ga0187894, IMG submission 136650) | White microbial mat communities from a lava cave in the Kipuka Kanohina Cave System on the Island of Hawaii, USA - GBC170108-1 metaG ...
ACCAATGCCGCGGAGCGTTTGTTACGGCTCGAGCAGACGGACATCGAGTCGATGGCCAAGGAGATCATTTTTGGCCAGCTGCGGCTCACGATCGCATCGCTGACGATCGAGCAGATCAATCAGGACCGCGAGAGCTTCCTGACCGCGATTCGGTCGAACGTCGAGCCCGAGCTCAACAAGATCGGGCTCTACCTGATCAACGTGAACATCACGGACATCACCGACGAATCGGAGTACATCGACAGCATCGGTCGCAAGGCGGCGAGCGAGGCGATCAACCGCGCGAAGGTCGACGTCTCCGAGCAGGACAAGATCGGCGAGATCGGCAACTCCGTGAATCGGCGCGAGCAGACGATCAAGGTTGCCGAAAACGTCGCGCAATCCGAGAAGGGCAAGAAGGCGGCGGAAGCCGACCAGCGCGTGTTCGTCCAGCAGCAAGAGTCGACCGCCGCGATCGGCGAGGCGGAGGCCGTGCGACAGAAGACGGTGCGCGTCGCAGAAAACGTCGCGCAAGCCGAGAAGGGCAAGAAGGCCGCCGAGGCGGATCAGCGCGTGTTCGTTCAGGGCCAGGAGGCCGAGGCCATCAAGGGCGAGAACACCGCCAAGGCAGACATCGCTCAGGCGAATGCGACATTGGCGCAACGCGAGGCGGAGGCACTGCAACGCGGCGAGGTCGCGCGGCTCACTGCCCAAGTCGAGATCCAGAAGGCGCAAGCCGCCGCGGAGACCGAGCGCCTGACCGCGCTCGAGGTCGTGCGGCAGGAGATCGAGCGCCGCAAGATCGAGATCTCCGCCGAGGCCGAGGCCGAGCGCATCCGGCGCGAGGCGAGGGGCGCCGCCGACGCGATCCTGATGAAATACGAGGCCGAGGCGCGCGGCATCCGACAGGTGCTCGAGAGCAAGGCCGCGGGCTACGAGTCGCTCGTGCGCAGTGCCGGCGACGCGCGCTCGGCTGCGACGCTGCTGCTGATCGAGAAGCTCGAGGAGGTCGTCGCCAAGCAGGTCGAGGCGATCCAGAACTTGAAGATCGACAAGATCACGGTCTGGGATTCGGGCGCGGTGAACGGCAAGGGCTCATCGACCTCGCAGTTCCTGTCGAGCCTCGTGACAAGCCTTCCGCCGCTGCAGGAGATCGCGAAGATGGCGGGCATCGAGCTGCCCGAGTACCTCGGACGCATGAAGCCCGACGGAGAGATCGGCGACGGACGGCGGGCGCAGAGCTGAAGCCTCGCGAATCACAGCCACAGCTCAGGGAGTCACGACCGCCAGACGATTCAAGGCGCCAGGAGCTGCGATTGGCGCCGCATCGAGTCTCAGCCCGCGAGGACTCCGAGGTCGAGTTCGAGATCGGCGACGGCCGCCTCTCGGGCGCGCTCGCGATCGCGCTCGCTGCGCTCTCGCTGCTCGCGGTCCTCTGCTTCCGTTTCCCCGAGCTGTTGACGACGCCCGAGCTGCGCGCCGTCTACCCGCTCGGGCTCGTACGCGCAGTGCTGTTCGTTGCACTGCTGCTCGCGCTCGCGTTCGGAGGGCTCGCGGTGCTGCTCGGCAAGCGCGGCGCGGGCCTCGCAGGCCTCGCGCTCAGCGGCGTCGCGATCGCGCTCGGCGGAGCCTCCGTCGAGGCCCGCTCCGTCACGAAATCTGCGCATCTAGGCGTCGACTGGTTCGTGCTCGATCTGCTCGTGCTCGCGCTGCTGTTCGTACCGCTCGAGCGCGCCTTCGCCCGCGTGCGCGAGCAGCGCATCCTGCGCGGCGGCTGGCGCACCGACCTCGCGCACTTCTTCGTCAGCCATCTGCTCGTCGGCGCTCTCGCGCTGCTCACGATTGCACCGGCGACGCTTCTGTTAGGGCGAATGCTCTCGCCTCGGCTTCAGGGCGCGGTCGACGCGCTGCCGCTCGCGCTGCAAGTTGCGCTCGCGATCGTCTGCGCCGACCTCGTCCAGTACGCGACACACCGCGCGTTCCACGCGATCCCCGCGCTCTGGCGCTTCCACGCGATCCATCACTCCGCGCGCGAGATGGATTGGCTCGCGGGCTCCCGGCTGCATCTCGTCGACGTCGTCCTCACGCGCGCCGCCGCCTTCGCGCCACTCTTCTTCCTCGGCATCTCCGAGCGTGCGCTCGCGATCTACCTCGTGTTCGTCTCATTCCAGGCAGTCTTCCTGCACGCAAACCTACGCTTCCGCTTCGGCCCACTCCGTTGGCTGATCGCAACCCCCGAGTTCCACCACTGGCACCACGCCGAATCTCCCGTCGACAAGAACTTTGCGATCCACATCCCCCTGATCGATCGAATCTTCGGCACCGCGTGGCTGCCGGGCCGATTCCCCCAGCGCTACGGCATCGCCGCCAACCCGGTCCCAGACGGCTGGTTGCGCCAACTCACCTGGCCGTTCTCACGGCAGCACTGAGCCACCCGCGCGCTCAAGCAAGCACGGAGAGTGAAGCTCGCGCGCCTCGATGGCGCGCGAGCTTCACCACCCAAACTCACTTGAACGCGGCAGCCCCACGCACCTGAGCAGCGCAGCGCCAGGCCGACCGGGGAGTCCCCGGTCCGGCGGAGCCGCTGGTGATCCTGACATCGACCCGTACAGAACGCCTAACAATCAGCGTGGCGCCCAAACCGCCGCACGCTAGAAGCGCCACAGCGGCGCAGCCGGAGCCGGGGTCCCCGGTCGGCCCAGGCAACCAAGCCCCTGATACCCGAGACACCGGACCTCGCGCGCCCAGAACGGCGCCCCGGGCGGCGCCGTCAGTCCACCCGCTCGAGAATCGTGCTGATCCCCATCCCAGCCCCAATGCACTGCGTCGCGAGCCCGTAGCGCGTGTTCGAGCGCCGCAGCTCCTTGGCCACCGTCGTAACAAGCCGCGCGCCAGTCGCTCCGAGCGGATGCCCGATCGCGATCGATCCTCCGTTGACGTTGACCTTGCTGAGCGGGATGCCGAGGTCCTTGCAGCTCGGCAGCACCTGCGCGGCGAACGCCTCGTTGAACTCGACGCGATCGATCTGGCCCGCGCTGATGCCGGCGTGCTTCAGCGCCTTCTTCGTCGACGGAATCGGCCCGAGCCCCATCACCTGCGGCTTCACGCCGGCGACGCCGAGGCCGACGATGCGCGCGAGCGGCGTGAGCCCGAGCTTGCGGGCCAGCTCTTCGCTCATCAGCAGCGCAGCCGAGATGCCGTCGTTCGTAGGACACGAGTTGCCGGCCGTAATCACCAGCTCCTTGCCGCCAAAGCTCTGGATGCCCTTCACCGGCTGGAGCGCGGCGAGCTTCTCGGCGGTGGTGTCGGCGCGGATGCACTCGTCTTTTTCGAACGAGATCTTCGGGCCCGTCTCCGCCTCGACCCAGTTGCCCTGCGCATCGAAGACCGGGTCCTCGATCTCCAGCGGAATGATCTCGTCCTTGTAAATGCCTGCGCCGGTCGCGGCGGCCGCCTTGCGATGACTCTCCGCGGAGTACGCGTCCAGCTCTGCACGACCGAGCCCATAACACTCGGCCGCGTTCTGCGCAGTCTGCGTCATGCTCTGCAGCGGCGGCGAGCAGAGGATGTAGTCCGGGAACGGCACCGAGAACGTCTCGGCGTGGTCGGGCGCCATGCGCTTCTGCAGCTCGTTCGCGGAGAACAGCCGCGGGTTCAGCTTGGTGACGCGCGTGGGCGGAACCTGAGGCCCGCCACCGAGGCCCCGCCCCATGCGCTCGACGCCGAGTGCGAGGCCGCAGTCGATCGAGCCCACCATGATTCCCATCGCGACACGGTGCAGCGTCTCCATCGAAGAGCCGCACTGGCGGTTGGTATTGAAGCTGCAGACTTCGAGTGGGAGGCCCGCGAGCCGCGACATCACGCCGAGCCCGGTGAACTCGCCGTAGCCGCCGACATTCCCGAGGCCGGCGTCTTCGATCAGCGATTCCTTCACTTTCGGGTTGCGGCTGAGCAGCGCGCGCACGAGCTGCGCGCCAGCTTCGTCGAGACGGGTGGCGACCAGCTTGCCTTTGCCGCCGCGCGCGAATGCCGTGCGGGCGCCGTCGACGAGGACCACGTTTCGAAGAGAGGGCATGGGGCCTCCTGAGAAGTGAAGGGGGCGGGCGAAGTGAAGCAGTCTAACGGCGCAGACGTCGGCCTCTAGCCTGCGCGCAGAATGCGCGAGAAGATCGCGCTGCCGCCGCTCGCTTCACGGGTGAATGCTCACTCCGAAGTGGCGCTGGAACGCGTCGTAGTAGTCGCCGTCCTTCTCGAGCGCGCCGATCGCGACCCATTCCTCGTCGCTCATGCGCCTGCGCCCTTCGATCATCCCCTGCGCTCCCCACGAGACCGCGTAGCGGAGCTTCGGCTCGCGCGCGGTGATCGCTGCGTGGATCACGGCGCCCACCTCGAACGGATCGGTCGCCTCCGCGATCCCGCGCGCGTAGAACTGGAACATCCGCCGATAGGGCGCCTCGTACGCACCCGTTTGATTCGGCGCGTCGACGTTCTTCGCGAAGATCGCCGACTTGGTGACGCCGGGCTGCACGATCGCGACGCGAATGCCATGCGGCGCGAGCTCCTGCGCGAGCCCCTCCGACATGCCCTCGAGCGCCCACTTCGACGCGAAGTACGGCTGCTGTCCGATCGCCGCCACGCGGCCGACCACCGACGACACGTTCACGATCGTGCCGCTACGGCGTTCGCGCATCTGCGGCAGCACGGCCTGGATGCAGCGCACCGCGCCGTACAGGTTCACGTTCATCACGTCGTGGTAGAGGCTGACCGGACACTCTTCGGTGACGGCGTTGCCGCCGACGCCCGCGTTGTTCACCAGGTGGTCGACGCGCCCTGCCCGCTCGAAGATCTCGCGAAAGCCACTCCGCACCGACTCGTCGTCCGCGACGTCGAGCACGACCAGCTCGATCGGGACGCCCGCCTGCTTGGCCAGCGCGTTCAGCTTGTCGGCCTTCGCCAGCGAGCGCAGCGTCCCGAACACGCGCTGGCCCTGGCGCGCGAGGTAGACCGCGGTTGCCCGCCCGATTCCGGAGTTCGCACCCGTAACAACCGTGACTTGGCTCATGCGCTCTCCTCCTCCACTTCGGCGCGGACGTTAAACCGCGCGCGGTCGCGTTGCGCTACGCCAGCCACTTTGGGGACGGCAGCCCCTTCGCGCGCAAGAACTCCGGATTCCACAGCTTCGACTGATAACGCTGCCCCGAGTCGGCGAGGATCGTGACGACCGTCTTGCCGCGGCCCAGCTCGCGCGCGAGCCGAATCGCTCCGGCGAGGTTGATCGCGGACGAGCCGCCCAGGCAGAGCCCTTCTTCGGAGAGCAGGTCGAACAGCAGCGGCAGCGCTTCGGCGTCGGGCACCTGATAAGCGGTGTCGAGCGCGAGGCCGGCCAAGTTGCCGGTGATGCGTCCCTGCCCGATGCCCTCGGTGATCGAACTCCCCTCGCTCTTCAGCTCGCCGTGCTTGAACCAGTGGTACATCGCGGCGCCGAGCGGATCGGCCGCAGCCGTGACGATTTCCGTGCGCTGTTCTTTCAGGAACGACGCGACTCCGGCGAGCGTGCCGCCGGTGCCGATCGCGCACACGAAGCCATCGACGCGCCCTCCCGTTTGCTGCCACACCTCTGGCCCGGTGCCGCGATAGTGCGCTTCGCGGTTCGCGAGATTGTCCCACTGGTTCGCGTAAACGACGCCATTCGGCTCGCTCGTCGCCAGCTCGGCCGCGAGCCGCTCCGCCACTTTCACGTAGTTGTTGGGGTCCTTGAACGGAACCGCCGGCACTTCGCGCAGCCGCGCGCCCGCGAGCCGCAGCGCGTCCTTTTTCTCCTGGCTCTGTGTCTCCGGAATCACGATCAGCGTGCGATAGCCGCGCGCGTTGCCGACCAGCGCGAGCCCGATGCCGGTGTTGCCCGCGGTGCCCTCGACGATCAGCCCGCCCGGCTTCAGCGCGCCGCGGCGCTCCGCGTCGAGCACGATCGAGAGCGCCGCGCGGTCTTTCACCGAGCCGCCCGGATTCAGGAACTCCGCCTTCCCGAGGATCGTGCAGCCCGTCAGCTCCGACGCTTTGCGGAGCTTGATCAGCGGTGTGTTGCCGATCGCTTCACAGAGCCCGTCGCACGTCCGTCGCTCGTGCCCGCCGGAAGGTTCTGTCATTTGCGGCGAGATCCCTATTCCCCGCTCAGCCCCTTCCGCGCAGCATTCCGTGCCAATACAGCGCGGGCAAGCCGTATCGCTTCAACCAGTAATAGGCGCGCTGTTCCTTGGTCGAATCGAGCAGCGGGAACGTCGGCGTCGGCTTCAGGTCGTAGTCGAACTCACAAAGCAGCAGCTTTCCGTAGTCGGTCGGGATCGGGCAGGCGGCATACCCGCCGTACGCGGCGCTCCCGGTCTTGCCGTCCATCGCCGCGAGCAGGTTCGCGACCAAGACGGGTGCCTGCGCGCGAACCGCGGCGCCGGTGCGCGAGGTCGGCAGGCTGCTCGCATCGCCCAGCGAGAACACGTTCGGGAAGCGCGCGTGGCGCAGCGTCGCCTTGTTCACTTCGACCCAGCCCGCGCCATCGGCGAGCGAGCTGCGCTTCACGACATCGGGCGCGCCCTGAGGCGGCGTCGCGTGAATCATGTCGTACGCGATCAGCTTCTCTTCCTGCGTCTCGGTATGCACGAAGCGCGCTTCGCGCCGCTCGGGCCGCAGCTCGACGAGCTTGTGCTTGAAGTGGCGTTCGATCCCCTTGCGCGCGCACACCTGGTCGAGCGTCGCGGCGTACTCCTTCACCGAGAAGATCGAAGGCGTTCCGGCGACGTAGATGATTTTCGTCTTCTCGCGCACGCCGCTGCGGCGGAAGTACGAATCGGCGAGGTACATGATCTTCTGTGGTGCGCCGGCGCACTTGATCGGCGGCGGAGGCATCGTGAAGAGCGCGGTGCCGCCGCGGAACTCGCGAATCGTGTCCCACGTCTTCTCGCACTGCTCGTACGCGTAGTTGCTGCACACGCCGTCGCGCCCGAGCGATTTCGAGAGGCCCGCGACCGCGTCCCAGTTGAGCTGGATGCCGGGGCAAACGACGAGCCAGTCGTAGCGGAGCTCGTCGCCGCGTGCGGTCACCACGCGGTCTGCCTCGGGTGCGAAGCGGTCCACCGCGTCGCGCACCCAGCTGACGCCGCGCGGGATCAGCGGCGCCTCGTCGCGCCGGCTTTCCTCTTTCCGTACGACGCCTGCTCCGACCAGCGTCCAGAGCGGCTGGTAGTAGTGCTGATCGGACGGCTCGACGATCGCGATGTCGAGCCCGGCGCGAGCGCGCCGCAGCTGCGCCGCGAGTGTGATCCCGGCGGTGCCGCCTCCGACGATCAGAACCTGGTGATGACTCGAACGCACGGCAGGGTCCTGGGCCAACGCTTGGGCCATGGATTCCTCCTCGGCCTCACCGCACGCAGGGCGAGGCCCGATCGTCCGGCGCTGGGCGATGCGCCGGACCGGTTTCATCCTACGCCTGCGACCGAAACCGCGCGTCCACGAAATCGATGAGGGACTCAAGCGCGCGCGCGCGATCCGGCGAGCCAGCGCAGATAAGTCCGAGGCGGCGCGAACGCGAGCCACATGCCGAGCGCGGCGACGGAGCCGTGCGCAGAGGAGCTCACCAGGACCTCCGGCATCGCGAGTGGAAGCTTCCCGGTGGCGAGCGAAGCCGCGACGCCGATTGCTGTGCCGAGGCCGGCCGCACCGGCGGAGAGCGTCCAGAGCAGGAACCGATTCGCCAGCTCGGGCTCTGCGAGTCCGAGGCGCGCACGGCGGCGCAGCAGCCGCCAGTAGCGGAACGCCTCAGCCGCGCCCCACCCGAGCGTCAGCGCTTGCAGCGCGCCTCGAGTTCCATTCAGCCGAACGCTCTGCGTAGCTTCGAGGAAGCTGCCGAGGAGCGGCTGCACGAGCAGGTGAGCTGCGACCGCGAGCGCCAGAAGCCAGGCGCCAGCGAGCGCGACTCCACTGTCGCGGCGATACACGCTCCAGTTGAACACCAACTTCGCCCACAGCCCGATCGCAACCGCGACCGCGCTCGCGGCGGCGAGGCCCTCGGCCAGGCTCGGCGCGTCCGCGACGCCTGCGAGCGTTTGCAGGCCGAAGCCGATCGGCCCGATGCCGAGCACGCCGAGTCCGATCAGCAGCTCCGGTGCGCGCTTCGTACGTGCGGCGAGCGCGAGCAACCGGATGCCCACCGCCAGCGACACGCAGAAAAAAGCCGCGAAGCCGATCCAAACGAAACCCATTGCCAGCGCTTCGTCATCTGTTTCGACGGCCTTGAACATCTGAGGCGCCGCGAGGCGCACAATCGTGACTCAGCGCGCGCTCGAAAAATCGAGGGAGCCGAGATGTCGCAACCCGTCACCGAGAGTCTCGCTTCGGATCACCAAGGTGGCTGCCTGTGCGGCGCCGTGCGCTTCAGCGTGCGCGGCGATGCGCTGCTGACCGCGCTTTGCCACTGCTCGTTGTGCCGGCGCGCGGCCGGAGCGCCCGTCGTCGCCTGGGCGATGTTCCCGCTCGATGGCGTGCGCTTCGAGCAAGGGAAGCCCGCGGCCTACGCGTCGTCGCCGGGCGTCGAGCGCGGCTTCTGTGGGCGCTGCGGCACGACGCTCTCGTTCACGGCCGATTTCTTGCCAGGCCTGATCGATCTCACGATCGCGAGCTTCGACGAGCCGGAGCGCATTCCGCCGCAGCTGCACATGTGGGAGCGCAAGCGCATCCCGTGGCTCGAGCTCGGCGACGAGCTGCCGCGCTACGCCGAGCTGCCGCCACAGCCGAGCGAAGACGAGCCGGGTTGAGGCGGGAAGCGCGGCGCGTCTAACGTGGAGCTCAGCTCACGCGAGGACGTCCATGGCGCAGCTTTCGTACGAGATCTTCGACGGCGACAACCACTACTACGAGGCCGAGGACGCTTTCACCCGTCACCTCGACAAGAAGATGCGGCGGCGCTGCATGGATTGGGCGCTGGTGAACGGGCGCAAAGAGCTGTTGGTGGCGGGCGCGGTGAATCGCTTCATCCCGAACCCCACGTTCGACCCGGTCGCCCGCCCGGGCTGCCTCGACGACTACTACCAGGGCAAGAACAAGGGCGGGCTGTCGATCCGCGACGCGTTCGGCGCGCTCGAGCCGATCCATGTCGAGTACCGCGACCGCGACGCGCGCCTGAAGGTGATGAAGCGCCAGCGCATCGAGGGTGCATTCTTCTTCCCGACGCTGGGCGTTGGCATGGAAGAGGCGCTCTGCGAAGACCCGCCCGCGGTGAGCGCTGCCTTCAACGCATTCAACGAGTGGCTCCACGAAGACTGGGGCTACGCCTATCAGGGAAAGATCTTCGCCGCACCGTACCTCTCGCTGATGGATCGCGAGAACGCCGTCGCGCAGCTCGAGCGCGCGCTCGCGCGCGACGTGCGCCTGATCGTGATGCGTCCCGCGCCGGTGCGCTTGCCCGGCGTCTCTCGCTCGCTCGCCGACGCGTACTACGACCCGTTCTGGGCGCGCGTCGCGGAGGCCGGCATCACGGTCGCATTCCACGGCGGCGATTCCGGCTACGGCCGCTACTTCGCGGATTGGGGTGAAGGTGGCGACGTGGAATCGTTCAAGGGCAGCGCGTGGAAGAGCGTTGTCGGCGGCTCCCGTGCGCCGTTCGATGCGATGGCCGCACTCGTCTGCCACGGCCTCTTCCAGCGTTTCCCCCGCATCCGCGTCTGCTCGATCGAGATGGGCGCGAACTGGGTGCCTTGGCTGATCCAGAGCTTCCGCAGGGCTTACGGCATCAGCCCCAAGGAGTTCGCCGAGGACCCGGTCGAGACCTTCAAGCGCCACGTCTGGATCTCGCCGTTCCACGAGGACGACGTCTCCGCGCTGCGCGATCTGATCGGCGCGGACCGGCTGCTGATGGGCTCGGATTGGCCGCACGCCGAAGGGCTCGCCGATCCCACCGACTACATCCGCGAGCTGAAAGCGTTCACTCCGGCGGAGCAAAAGCTCGTGATGCACGACAACGCGGCAGCGCTGGTGCAGCGCGTGTGAGGCTGGCCGTTGCACGGGACCGGCGCGACTCGGCGCGCGTAGCGCGCCTGCCGCGCCGATCCCGGCAGCTGAGATCTACGCGCTACTTGGTCATCCCGACCGTCTCGCCGGCGCTGGCAGGCACGACGGCGATCGTGTGAGCGACCGGGGTCGTGCCCCGCTTCGCGAACTCGACCTCGACGACGTCGCCGCGCTTCAGCTCGCCGAAGCTGACGGCTTCGCCGGCGCGGGTGACCTCCCCGCCGTTCGCGAGGAAGAAGCGCAGCTTGCGCGCCGGCTCCCCGCCCTTCACCTCGATCGACTTCGACCAGCGATCGAGCTTCGTGATCTGGCCCGTGAACTGATCAGCGAGAGCGGCGCTCGCTGTGAGGCTCACGAACCCGAGAACCGCTACCGACAGAATCATGCGACGCATCAGACTTCCCTTCGAGCGGGCGCGCGAAAGGAACAGCGCGGCGGAAGTTAGTGGGCGTCTGGACTGCGGCCATGCCCCGCGGAGGAATTCGAGTCGCAACGAGATGGAGTTGGCGGGACGGACGCGTGCGGAGCTCGGCTCGATTCGGCGCAGACGGGTTCTGGCGAGCCGGGTGCGCAGCGCGAGTGCAAGAGCGGTGCGCCTTCAGCAGCAGACCTGGACAGTGGCGCGACGGCGGCTGCCGGATCGACGCCGCGGCTCGCTCCGGCGGGCCGGCTCTGGCCCGCCTCCCTTGGAGCTCGCCGCGGCGTCTTTCTCGACACGGAGACGTCAGGGTTGCGGCAGGCCGTTGCAGCGCGAGTCGAAGTTGCAGCCCGTCAGCTGGACCGCCTTTCCGGTCCCGGGATTCGTCTCGAGGATGCGACCCACGCCGCGCGCGTCGTACTTGTGCTCGACGACGTCCGGCTCGATCGGCGTGAAGTCCGCGGTGACGACACAGTCGCCCGCCGAGCAGAAGCGCTGCGCGAGGGCGCGCGGCATCAGCGCGTCGAGCGCCGGGTCGCGTCCATAGCGATAGGTCGTCGTCAGCACGAGCGCAGCGTCTTCCGCATTGCCCGCGGACCACTCCTGTCGATAGGTCCGGCCGACCACGGGCCGCGCGGGGAAAAGGATGCCCGGCTTGTCGCCGTCGCGTCCGGCCTTGAA
>Ga0187894_10006728_pt1 | contig 11131 bp, 8 predicted proteins | sample GBC1701081metaG_FD_136650 | JGI IMG/M metagenome (GOLD analysis project Ga0187894, IMG submission 136650) | White microbial mat communities from a lava cave in the Kipuka Kanohina Cave System on the Island of Hawaii, USA - GBC170108-1 metaG ...
GCCTGCGCCCGGGTGAGGCCCGCGCGGTGATCGCGTCGGATTATCAGGGCGGCTGGCTGCACGTGAGCCGTGCCTTCAAGGGCAAGTCGGTGACGTCGCCGATCCGCGGCACGAAGACGGGCAAGCCGAAGCGGCTCCCGGTGAGCGAGGGGCTGCGGGCCTGGATCGAGGCGCGCATGAAACCTGAGGATCGCCTCCAGCAGCGCCCGCTCTTCCCGAACCCGCGCACCGGGCAGTCGTGGCCGCACAAGGCCCTGCAGCGCGTTTGGAGCGAGGCGCTGAAGACGGCGGAGCTCCCGCACATCTCGCTCTACGAGGGCACGAAGCACAGCATGGCGACGGACGCGATTCGTCGCGGCGTTCCCGAGCGGCACCTGCAGCGCTTTCTCGGGCACGCCTCGATCCAGTCGACGCGCCGCTACGCGCGTCTCGCAGACAACGCGCTTGTCGAGGTGCTCCGAGTACCGTCGCGTCTCGCGGACGGCGCGAAGCGCTCGAAATCGGGCGCAGCGAAGGCGAGCGCAAACCAGCGCGTTGGCGACAAGCTGGCGACAAGGGTTCCGACACCGAAACCCAACAACTCCGCGGGTTTACGCGTGGGCCCTCCTGGATTCGAACCAGGGTCTCTCCGGTTATGAGCCGGGTGCTCTCGACCGCTGAGCTAAGGGCCCGCGGGCGCGCAAGATAGGCGCGAGGTCAGGCGGCGCGACGACTCCGGGCGTGTGCTCTCACTCGTGCCGGAGCGCCTCGATCGGGTCGAGCTGCGCCGCGGTCCGCGCGGGCCAATAGCCGAACGCGATGCCGATCGCCGCCGAGAAGCCGAACGCGAAGAGCGCGACCGAGAGCTGCGGCGCGAACGGGACGCCGAGCGCGCCCGCGCCGAAGTACGCCGCCGTGAGGCCGAGCGCGATGCCGATCGCGCCGCCGAGCGAGGAGAGCGCGACGGCTTCGACCAAGAACTGGGTGAGCACTTCGCGGCCGAGCGCGCCGATCGCGAGGCGGATGCCGATCTCGCGCGTCCGTTCGGTGACCGAGACGAGCATGATGTTCATGATGCCGATTCCGCCGACGACCAGGCTGACGGCGGCGACTGCGCCTAACAACCCTGTCAGCACGCGCGTCGTGCTCGCGAAGGTGTCGGCGAGCTCCTTCATGTCGCGCACCTGGAAATCTTCTTCGCCGGTCGCGACACGGCGGCGCTCGCGCATCAGCTGCTCGATCTCGCGCTGCAGCCGCGAGGTGCTCGCGCCCGGGTTCGCGCCGACGAAGATCGCGCCGACATCGAAGTTGCCGGCCAGGCGGCGGTGGAACCAGCGCAGCGGCACCAGCACGAAATCGTCCTGATCGCTGCCGAACGCGGATTCGCCCTTCTCTTCGAGCACCCCGATCACGCTGCACGAGAGCTTGCCGAGGCGCACGCGCTGGCCGAGCGGATTCTGCGCGCCGAACAGGTCGTCGCGCACGGTGTCCCCTAACAAGCAGACGGCTTTGCCTGCGCGCTCCTCGGCGTCGCTGAACGCGCGGCCGCGCACGACGCCCCAGTTGCGGGTCGTCAGGTAGTCGGCGGTGCTGCCGGTGATCGAGGTGGCTCGGTTGCGCGCGCCGGCGATCACCTGCGCCGGGCGCGACGAGACCGGCGCCGCCGCCATCACGCCGGGGATCTCGCGTTTGATGGCCGCCGCGTCCGCGACGGCGAGCGGCGTCGCTTCGGAGCGGGCGCCGCCGCCGTGGAAGGATTGCCCGGGCCGCAGCATCAGCACGTTGGTACCGAGCTTCGCGATGTCGGAGGTGACCTGCTCGGTCGCGCCTGCGCCGAGCGTCACCAGCACGATCACCGCGGCGACGCCGATCACGATGCCGAGCATCGTCAGCGAAGAGCGCAGCTTGTTACGGCGAATCGCCTGCCACGCGAGGCGCCACATGTCGCTCAGCATGACGAGCTCGATTCCGGATGCGCGAACGCCACCTGGCGAAGCGTTGCACACCCGGATTCCCTGCTTCGACTCCGCTCGCCCTCGACACTTCGTGCGCGCGCTTCGCGGACTTGCACTAAGCCACCTCCGCGCCGGGCGCCGCGATGCGCCCGTCGAAGAAGTGCAGCGTGCGCGAGGCCCAGCCCGCGATCGCAGCGTCGTGCGTGACGACCACCACAGCCATGCCGCGCTCGCGGTTGAGCCGCGCGATCAGCGTCATGATCTCTCGCGCGCGCGCGGAATCGAGGTTTCCGGTGGGCTCGTCTGCGAGCAGCAGCGGCGGCGAGGTGACGATCGCGCGCGCGATCGCGACGCGCTGCTGCTGGCCGCCCGACAGCTGCGCCGGCGTGTGGGATTCCCAGCCGGCGAGGCCGACCGCGACGAGCGCCTCGTGCGCGAGCGCGTCGCGCTCGGCGCGCGGCAGGCCGCGGTAGACGAGCGGCAGCTCGACATTCTCGAGCGCGCTCGTTCTTCCGAGCAAGTTGAAGCCCTGGAACACGAAGCCGATCGCGCGTCGCCGCAGCAGTGCGCGCTCGTCGCGCGAGAGCGCTCCGACGTCTTTGCCTTCGAAGCGGTACGAGCCCGCGCTCGGCGTATCCAGGCAGCCGAGCAGGTTCATGCACGTCGATTTGCCCGAGCCGCTCGGCCCCATCAGCGCGACGAACTCGCCGGCCTCTACGCACAGGTCGATTCCGCGCAGCGCATGTACCGCGGTCGCTCCCTGGCCGTAGGTCTTCTCGACGGCGCGGAACTCGGCGAGCGGCGCGCGCGCCTCGCTCACGGCTTCGGCGTCGTCGCGCCGACGACGAGCGCGTCATCCAGCGCGAGCTCACCCGCGACGATCTCGGTGGAGAGCCCGTCCGTCGCGCCGATTTCCACGTCCACGGGCTCGAGATCTCCGCCGCGCAGCCGGTAAATGCGCTGCTCGCGAGCCTTCGCGTTGCCGCTCGCGGGCTTCGGGCGATTCGGCGGCCGGCGCATGAACAGCATGCGCAGCGGGCTGCGCTCCTCCTCTGCCGCCTCCGGCGGGCTGAAGCGCAGCGCGGCATTCGGCACCAGCAGCGCATTCGCGACGCGTTTCACTTCGATCTCGGCGGTCGCGGTCATCCCGGGCCGCAGCTTCCGCTCGGGGTTCTCGACCCGTAACAACACGCCGTAGGTGACGACGCCCTCGAGCGCGTCGGCGCCGTAGCGCACCTGCACGACCTGGGCCTGAAAGGCTTCGCCCGGCCAGGCGTCGACCGTGAACGTCGCCTGCTGGGCCTCGCTGACCGCTGAGACGTCGGCTTCGTCCGCGCTGACCAGCAGCTCCATCCGCGTCAGGTCTTCGGCGAGCGTGAAGAGAATGGGAGCCTGGAGCGACGCGGCGACGGTTTGGCCCGGCTCGACCGTGCGCTTCAGCACGATGCCGTCGATCGGCGAACGAATCGACGTCTTCGCGAGATCGGTGCGGAACGTCTCGAGCGTCGCGCGCGCTTGGCCGCGCGAAGCCTCTGCGCTCGCGACCTCCGCGGTAGCGCGCGCCGCCGTCGCGCGCGCCGCGTCTAGCTCCGCGCCGGAAGGGACCTTGCCGCCGCTCAGCTCGCGCACGCGCTCGAGCCGCGCGAGCTGCGCCTCCGCTTCGAGCCGGCTCGCCTTCGCCTGCTCGACGCGCGCCGCGGCCGATTCGAGTGCGGCCTCGGACTGCAGGACCTGCGCCTCCAGCCGCGTCGTATCCAGCCGCGCGATCAGCTGGCCCTTGCGCACGACGTCGTTGAAGTCGACGAACACCTCGCGCACGAGCCCGGAGAGCTCGCTGCCGACGTCGACCTGATTGATCGGCTGCAGCGTGCCGGTCGCGGTCACGTGGACGATGAGCTCGCCGCGATGCGGCGACTCGGTCTCGTAGCTGAGCGCGGCGTCTCCGCTGCAGCTACGCGAGACCAGCCACGCGGCGAGCAGCACGCCCGCGAGCGCGAGCCCCTGGCGGCTGCGCGCGAGCTCGCCGATGCGCGTGGCGAGGCTCTTCCGCGTCGGTGCTCTCACGGTGTCGCCTCGCTCTGCCAGCCGCCCCCGAGCGCCTTGTAGAGGCGCGCGAGATTGCTCGCGACCTGGCCCTCGCTCGCAGCGAGCTGATCCTGAGAAGTGAACAGCGCGCGCTCGGCTACCAGCACGCTTTCGAAATCGATCAGACCGGCAGCGTATTGGTCGCGGGAGAGCTGCGCCGCGAGCCCGGCCGCCTCGGCGGCCGCGGTGAGCGCAAGGCGCCGCTGCTGCTCCTGCTCGAATCCCACCAGTGCGTTCTCCGTCTCCTCGAGCGCCTCGAGCAGCGTCGCCTCGAGCTCGGCGAGCGCGGCGTCGCGCACCGCTTCCTGTGCCTCGATCGTCGCGCGCACGCGGCCGAAATCGAGCACGATCTGCGTGAGATTGCCTAACACCGAGCTCGAGTAAGAAGCTGCGCTGAGCAGGTTCGACGCGGCGAGCGCGTCGAGCCCGAGCGAGCCCGTCAGCGTCAGGCGCGGGAAGGCCTGCGCCTTCGCGACGCCGATGCGCGCCGTCTCGGCCGCGAGCTGCCGCTCTGCACGCGCGACGTCGGGCCGCCGCGCGAGCGCCGCCGCCGGAACGCCCACCGCAATCCGCGCGGGCGGGGTCGGCACCGGCGCGGGCGGCTCGAACAGCGCGTCGAGCGCGCCGGGCGGCTCGCCAGCGAGCAACGCGAGGCGCGCCGACGAAGCGGACAGCGCGCTGCGCAGCTGCGGCAGCGCGGCGCGCGTCTGCTCGAGGTTCGCGCGCGCCTGCTCGACGTCGAGCTGCGTCGTCAGGCCGGCCTCGCTGCGCCAGCGCGTCAGCTCGAGCGTCTCGCTCTGCACCCGAATGTTCTCCTGCGCGAGCGCGATCCGGCGTTGCAGCGCGCGCAGATCGGCATACGCCTGCGCCACTTCGGCCGCGATCGCGACTTGCAGCGCGCGCAGATCCGCCTCGCTTGCCGCGAGATCGGCGCTCGCCGCCTCGACACCGCGGCGCAGCCCGCCGAAGAGATCGACCTCCCAGCTCGCGTCGAATGCGACGTCGTAGCTCTCGCGCGTCTCGGGCACGCCGCGCTCCGCGTGCGTACGGCCGGCGCTCGCGCTCGCGCTGCTGTTCGGGAACAGGCCCGCGCGCACGCCGCGGCGTCGTGCGCGCGCCTCGCGCAACCGCGCCTCGGCGATCGCGAGATCGCGGCTGCCTTCGAGCGCGCGCCGCTCGAGCTCGCCGAGTACCGGATCGCCGAGCGCATCCCACCAGTGCGCGAGGCTCGCGTCGTCGGGCGCATCCGTGCTGAGCGCGGGACCGAGCGGCCCCCGCCAGACTTCGGGCGCTGGCTGCGCAGGCGGCGCGAAATCCGGTCCGACCAGGCAGCCGGCGAAAGCGAGCACCATCAGCAGCAACTCGGCTGTTCGCGCGGCTGGATTCCTCACGCGTGGGTCGGCTCCCGGCTCGGCGCATCGAGACGGACACTCGCCGCGTGCGTTCGGTTTCTGCGCCATCTCGCTCTTGCAGTCAGCCTGGGATCTGCGCGAACGCGCGAACTGGAAACGTGCTCATTCCCGCGACCTTGGGCGGAACCGCGAAGAAACGAAAGTGGCTCGCGGGCAGCGCGGCGAGGTTCGTCAGGTGCTCGACGATCGGGATGCCGGCGCGCAGCAGCAGCGAGTGTGCGGGCCGTTCGCCTGTTGCGGTGTCGTCGATGTTCAGCGAGTCGATGCCGACCAGCGCTACGCCGCGGCGTACGAGCGCTGCGGCTCCGTCCGCAGCGAGATATGGGTGGCCGTCGCGATAGCGCGGCGTCCCGAAGTGTGCGCTCCAGCCGGTGCGCAGGAGGACAGCGCGGCCCGCGAGCTCGCCGGCCGGAAGCTCGCGCGCCGTGAAGGCTCGCACGCCGGGCGCGAGATCACCCGGCAGATCGGCGAGCCGCTCGAGCGAGAGCCCTGATAAGTCGGCGCCGTCGGCCCAGCGGTGCGCCGGCGAGTCGAGGTAAGTGCCGGTGTTGGCGACCATCTCGATGCGGCCAATCTGGAACTCGGTGCCTGGCGCGTAAACGCTGCGTGAAGCCTCGCGCGTCAGATGGTCGGTGATGCGCGGCGCGGGCAGACCCGGGTAGGTGTCGAGGCCGTCGCGAATCACGTGACTGAGATCGACGAAGCGCACGGGCAGCAGAGTTGCACACGGACGACGACGCGAGCGGTCGACGTCGATCGCGGGGTAGGCGGCCGGATGCGCCGCTTCAGCCAGGAGCGCTCTTGTCCATCTTCTCCACGATCTGCCGGATCAGCGCCATCGCGCCTGCCGCGGTGCCGGCGGCACCGATCGCCACCTCGACGGCTGCCTGCTGCGTGAAGACGAGCAGGCCGACGGCAACCGCCGCGACACCCACGAGCGGGCCCTGGACGCTGGCGTACAGGCTTCGCGCGAACGCGGGCTCGTAGCTCGCGACGTTGTCCAGCAGGTCCTTCTCGAGCACGAATCGACGGAAGCTCTGGTTCATGATCATGAAGCGCGGCTCGGCGAGCACCAAGTGATGCCTACGCAGGCGAGCGAGAACGTCGAACTGGCGTGGGTTCACGACGCCCTCGTGCGCGAGCTGAACGAGCAGCAGCCTCTCATCCACCGAGCAGCGCGCCCAGATCGTCTCGTAGTGAGCATATGCGGCGTCGTGGACGAGCTCGATGATCTCGGGCGCGCTCAGCTTGTCGATCTTCGGGTTGCCGAAGATCGTCTTGCCGATCTCTTGGAGCTGCTCTGTCGCTCGGCACTCCCGCTCGATCAGCGCGAAGTGATTCTGTCGAGCGATCTCTGCGGGTTTCGGCAGCCAATCTTCGTCCAGCTTCTGGCGAACCTTCTCGTATCGGGAGAAGACGTCCGCCCAATCGGCTAGAGCCGATCTGTACTCCTCGGCTTGAACGCCATTGTCGGCCCGGCTCGCGAGAAAGCGCACGGGCTCGACGGCGCTGACTACGACGACGCCGTCCCGTTCTGCGCTCCGAAGCAACCCCAAGACTTCGGTATGAAGCTCGATATTCGTCAGGACAGCCTCGAGGCCTAACAGAACGAGAGGGTTGCCGGGTGTGGGATGAGCCACTTGTCCCGGTTTCTTTCCCTCGAGATCGAGGAGACCCGGCGCGGTGCGGAGCTCCTGCACGAGAGCCGTCTTCGGCCGAATCAGAAGGGTGCGCTTCCCGGCTTTGAGCAGGCCCTGAGTGTCTCCCTCGCGCTCGACGAGTCCGTCGCCTTCGATATCGAGGCCCAGAATTCTTCTCGCGACGTTTGCGATCGCGAGCCACGACAACACGGCGATCAGAACCAAGCCGGCCGCTTCGGGGCCCAGGCGTGAAGATTCGACGAAGGTCGGACAATCTCGGCACGCAAGTGAGCTGACTCTCGACGCCGCTCTGATCTCTGAGCGCTGCGCGTTGTCGCCGCCCAGGAACAAGACGGGCCAGCCGGCGCCGGTGTTGCCCCGCTGTGGGCGTGGGAAACGGGATTCGCGAGCGGGGTTCTCACGCTGCTCCTCGGCGAGCGCGCCCACGGAAACGGGAATCAACTCACTGCGAGCGAGTCTGTCGGACAGCTCCTGTGTCGGGCTTGCTGCGACTTCGGCGAATCGGCTCAGCCGCGCTGCGCCGAGAGATTCGATTCGATCTTGCGAGCGTTCGTCCAGCAAACGCCGCAAACCTTGGTTGTGGAGCTCGAAGCTGTCGTGAAACGCGATCAGCGTCGGGAACGCAGCGACCAGCATCAGCAGCGCAACGATCGAGGCGATGTAGGACCACGGGTACAGAGCCGCGGGGCGCCCCGGTTCTCGCCTGGGAGAAGACCAGCAAACGAAGAAAAGCGCCGCGAGCACGAGAAGAATCGCGAGCAGGGCGCCTGTCCCAGCCAGCTCCGCGCGCAGCAGGATCCCCACCGCCAAGACGATGATCAGCCCCGACAGCCGGCGAATGTACGAGCGATTGCTATCTCGCGTCGGCCAGAGCCAGCCTAATGCCTTTCGCGAGGTGAGCCGAGCGACGAGCGCCAAACCGATCGCCGCGATCGCGACGATCCCGAGCGAGGCCGCGGCCGCCTCCATCGATAGAGCCGTGACGTCTTCGAAGAGATCCTTTTCGTAGTACGCGATCAGCAGAGGGGAGCGCCCCGTACTCGGGTCGATCTCGAGCCCGAGATTCCGGACGGTCATTCGGTGCATCCGGCCGCGGTAACGCACGTCGCGTGCCCGATCCGTACCGATCGCCGACGGCACCCAATCCGTTCCCTCCGGCTCCAGCTGCGTGAAAAAGTTCTCGCCCGCGGTGCGCCGACCGTTCGACCGGAAGAGCGTCGTGCCGTCGGGGTCGACGACGACGAATTCGTACGGGAATGGAATCGGCGGGCTCGTCAGCGATCGGAACGGAGCGGCAATCAACGCGACTCCGTCGCGGGCCGCGTGCTCGATTCCCGCACCACCATCGCCCTCGGCTGTTCGCGACCAAGGCAGCGTGAACGCGGCGAGCGGCAGCCCGGTCGTTGGAGCATCGACGGAGTCGAAGGCCGCCGTGCGCTCGCAATCGGCGCCCGCGCGATGGGGCATCTCCATCCCGCGTCTGAAGTACGCCGCGTCACCCGAGTTGATGAGCCGAGTCTCTTGGCCCCGAACGATCCACTTCTTGAGCTGGTCTCCATTCGACCCGAACAGCGAGAGCACTTCGAAGTCCAGGAACCCGAGCTGCTTCGCGGCGAGGATGTTAGGCACCACCCGCTCTCCGCGGGCGAGCTCCTCGATCATCCACGGAAGCGCGCCGCAAAGGGTGCCGACGACGTCGCTCCGTCCTTGGTCGACGGCACGGACACCGGCCTGCGCCGCCGCTGCTAGCCCTTCGTCGGCCCTCTCGAACAGCATGTGACGAGCCGAGAGCCCGATCGCGACCAGAGTTCCCAGCGCGACGAGCACGCCTGTGGAGATCGCGAGGGACCACATGTCGGCGCGCCGCAAGCGCTGCCTACGCTCGAGGAATCGAATCCTGAGATAAGGGAGCATCAGCACGATCAGCGCGAGCACTGCGGCGCCGAGCACGAGCGCCGTAGAGGGGAGCGCGAGTGCTTCTTCGCGAAAACGCGCCTCGTCGACGAGGCCGACGATGCGGACGTTCGATTCGTAATCGATCAGCGCGAGCTCGATGTGGAACGCGAGATAACGAGATGTTCCGACACGGGCGCGCGGCAGGTCCGCGAGCCACGCGAAGCCGGGGAGCGAGAACTTCTCTTCGGACTCGCTAGCTGCTCCAGCCGTCTCCTGAAACCCGATCGTTTCGAACTCGCCGGGATCGATCTTGCGGCCGTCGCGGTCGAAGAAGATCGGCGGCGCATCGGCGAGATCGTCGCGTCGATCGGCTCGGCTCAGAAACGTCGCCGGTCGAGGCGTTTCGTTGCGGTCGGTGCGATATGCCAGTACCGAATCGAAGGGCAAGTCGCGTAACTCACTGACTCGCCATTGCGACATGGCGACGGGGAAATTCTCTCGTACTGACTTCCGTTCCCGTTTCCGTTCCCCTTCCGGCCTGTCTGGAGGGCACGTTCCTTTCAGTGATTGCTTGTCCGTTGCGTCGGTCAGCGGAAGCAGGACGGAGCCGGCGAGCGGAGCTTGGGCATGCTCGGAGTGAGCTTGAAAACAGGCCACTTCGCGCGTCAGGGCGAGCGATGTAGCGAGGCTCCTCCCGACCGACTCGAGGACCGCAAAATCTTGCCGCGCGAATCGCTCGGTCTGCGCCGAGAAGTAGAAGACGTAATAAAAACCGATCGGAGCCAGGACCATCAACGCCGCCAAAGAAGCGAATCGGCCGAGAGCCCTGAGGCGCGTGCGTCCGGGGGAATCGGTCCGGTCGTCAGATTCGCTCGCTTGTTCTGCCATCGCGGTGCTCCGGGGAGGAGCCTCCGCCTCGGTGGCGTGCCTCGGCTATGAAACCGCTCACACGGCGAGAGCCGCCTTGCTCGGGCCTTCTGCGCTGCGCGATCTTCGGGCGCCATGACCGATGCGCTCTCACGCCAGCGCCGCTGGACCAGCCCGCAGCCCGGCGACACGCTCGCCAGCGTCGCGGCGCGCGAGCTCCCTCAGCTCGCTCCCGAGGATGCCGCGAAGCAGCTCGGCAGCTGGAACCTGCATCTCTTGATCCGCCCGCTACCGGGCCTCGCGCCGGGGCAGCTGCTCGGCAGCGACGTCGTCTATCTCGAACCGCCGCTTGCGCGCTGACGACGCGCGCATCACCGAGGCCGTGATCGCGGCCGGGCACGACGGCCGCGCGGAGCTCGTCGTCGAGCTGACCTACGCGAACGGAGCGACCTCGCGCGTGCGCCTCGACGAGGAGATGGCGGAGCCGGTGCTCGCGGCGGCCGGCATCGCGTGCATCGAGGATCTGGTCGGCCGACGCTGGGATATCTTGGCCGGCGCTCTCGATCTCGACATCGAACGCTGAGTCGTCCCAGCTGGGCTCGCCCAATAACTCGCTCTCGGGAGAATTTGCATGCTCGATCTGGTGATCCGAAACGGACTCGTCGTGGACGGCTCGGGCCTGCCGGGATTCAAGGGCGACGTCGCGATCGCGGATGGGAAGATCGTCGCGGTCGGCAACGTCGGGCCGGCGAGCGCGCGCACGATCGACGCGCGCGGCCGCGCCATCGCGCCAGGCTTCGTCGACCCGCACACGCACTTCGACGCGCAGCTCTGCTGGGACCCGCACGCGCAGCCTTCGATCGAGCACGGCGTCACCGCGATCGTGCCGGGCAACTGCTCGCTCTCGCTGGCGCCGCTCCGCACGGATCAGCGCGACGCGTTCATCCGCATGTTCCGCCAGATCGAGGAGATGCCCGCGGAAGACTTCGGCGTCGGCGTCGACTGGGCCTGGGGCGAGCGCTTTCCGGCGTGGACCGAGTCGCTCGAGAAGCGCGGGCTCGGCATTCACGTCGCGCCGCTGGTCGGCCACAGCGTGATCCGCATGTTCGTGATGGCCGACGCGGCGCAGCAGCGCGTCGCGACCGCGGAAGAGCTCGCCGCGATGTGCCGCGTGCTCGACGAATCGCTCGCCGGCGGCGCGGTCGGCCTCTCCACCTCGTTCGTCGACATCGACGAGAGCCTGCGCCCGGTGCCGAGCCGCTGGGGCCTCGCCGCC
>Ga0187894_10006729_pt1 | contig 11129 bp, 10 predicted proteins | sample GBC1701081metaG_FD_136650 | JGI IMG/M metagenome (GOLD analysis project Ga0187894, IMG submission 136650) | White microbial mat communities from a lava cave in the Kipuka Kanohina Cave System on the Island of Hawaii, USA - GBC170108-1 metaG ...
CCAGCCGCGCTCGCAAGCGCACTAGCCCGATGCGGAAAGAGTCTGAGATCGTCTCGTCTTTCTCCAAACGGACGAACCAGCGGTAAAGCAGATTGTGATTGAGTTCGGTCTCCACCAGAAATTTCTCGCTCCGAACGTTTTTGATGTTGAGCAGTAACAGAGCGCGCAGGAGCTTGCCGACACGGCGCGCTGGGGCGCCAATCTTGGAAAAGGCCGGAGCGACGAACTCCAGCAGGAGTTCGTCAAGATCGAGCAATTGCTCGATCGCTTGCAGAACATCCGGCAACGGTTGATGATCTTTCAGCCAAGCTTCATAGAAGTCTTGGCTCTCGAGGGTCAGTTGTGGTTTTGAGTCACATAACTCGCAATTGACCCTCCGAATTCTCAATTTATCAGAAGACCGCCGAGACGGCCTTGCTCTTCATGCAGCTGATCATGCGCAAGCTCCGTCGCCCGCCGCGCCCCAGTCGCGCCGCCGTCATCGTGCCCGATGGCTTTCTCTTCGGCGAAGGCGTGGCCGCGCGCGTCAAGGAAGAGATGCTGGCCAACTTCAACCTGCACACCATCGTGCGTTTGCCGAAAGGCGTCTTCGCGCCCTACACCGCCATTCAAAGCAACCTGCTCTTCTTCGACCGCAGCGGGCCGACGAAAGAAATCTGGTATTACGAAACACCGCTTCCAGCGGGCCGCAAGAACTACTCCAAGACCGCGCCAATGCAATACGAAGAGTTCGCGGACTGCCTAGCCTGGTGGAAGAATCGCGAGGAGAACGACCGCGCCTGGCGGATTGATTTCGCCGCCAAATACAAACAAGCGCGCGCCGAGGCCGAGCCGCATTGGGCAGCCGCCGAATCCGCCGACGCGAAAGCCAAAGAGTTGGCTCGCGCGGCCAGAGAGATCGCCGACGGGATTCAACGGCTGAAGAAGCCCGAAATCCCATTGCTCAAAAACACCGGCGAGCCGGCGCGCAATGAGAAAGAGATCGAGCGGCTCGAAGCCAAACGCGGCCGCCTGCTCGCCGCCGAAATCGAAGAGCGCGAGCGCGCCAAACAGGAGCAGGCCATCGGCGACGGCGTCTACTGGCCGATCTTCAATCTTGATCTCAAGAACCCATCGGCCAAAGAAGACTTCGAGCATTTGCCGCCGGAACAATTGGCTGATGACATCCTGCGCAAAGAACAGCGCATTGCGGAATTGACGGAGGAGATCAAGCAGGCCTTGATGAGGGCAAGTCTATGAGCGCGGATTGGAAGAACGTGCGGCTGGCAGAAATCGCGGCGCCTGTATCTCGCCTTATACCCGTTCTGGCCGGTACGCGGTACAGAACAATCGGTGTGAAATGGTGGGGAGAAGGAGCGTATGAGCGGCAACCTATTGATGGCTCTCAAACCGTTGTGGAGAACCTCTCTCTGGTTCGCCAAGGTGACCTCATCATCAACAAAATCTGGGTGCGACATGGTTCAACTGCGATTGCTTCGGAAGCGGTGGATGGGTGTGTAGCTTCAAACGAGTTCCCGACATTCTGAGTTGAAACAGAATCTCGTTCTGCCTCGCTGGATACACTGGCTGACCAAAACACGAACATTCTGGGCAAAATGCGACGCTTTATCTCGCGGCACGAGCGGCAAAAACCGTATCAAGCCGGAATTGTTCCTAACGATTGAAATTCCTCTCCCCTCAATCGAAGAGCAACGCCGCATCGTCGCGCGGATTGAGGAACTCGCGGCCAAGGTCGAAGAGGCGCGGGGATTGCGGCGGGAAGCAGATGAAGAAACAGATTCTCTGCTGGAATCCGGCTCACAGTTTCTGTTGAACCATTTGGATGGGGATGAACGGCGTCCACTCAGTGAACTCGTCACGATCCGAAGTGGCGGTACGCCATCGCGGAGCAATCCTTTCTTCTGGAACGGCAAGATCCCTTGGATTTCGCCGAAAGATATGAAGGTCAGAGCAATCAGCGATTCCACCGAACATATCTCCGAAGCGGCGGTTCAGAACTCTGCCACCAAGCTGCTTTCTCCGGGATCAGTCCTGGTTGTTGTGCGCGGAATGATCTTGGTTCACGCAGTTCCCGCCGCCGTTTTGCGCGCGCCCGCTGCGATCAACCAAGACATCAAGGCATTACTGCCCAACGGAAGGATTTTGCCGGAGTATCTTTGCAACGTTCCCCGGGCGCTGAATCGAGAGCTTCTTGGTTTTGTTGAAAAGTCAACTCACGATACGCGCAGACTTGAGACAGATAAACTCCTGAGCCGGAACTTCAGCGCGTTGGCTATTTCCGCCACTATCGCTGAACTCGGGGCGGAATTGCGCGCCCAATATCGCTTACGCACACCCGATGCGCTGCAAATCGCCCCCGCGCTCGAAGCCGGTTGCGAAGCGTTTCTATCAAACGACGCCGGGCTGCGCCGCGTGACAGAGTTGCGCGTGCTGATCCTGGACGATCTGGAACTGTAAAACCGCTTTCAGACCGCTAAAATGAAACAGACGCCATCGTAGTTTGGGGCTTTGCGGACACGGTTCAATTGATTTGCGTCGTTCCAATCGCCTTCCGCTTTCTCCACCCATTCAGCGGTCTGTGGCTTCATACATCACCTTTCCGCGCTCCAAAATCTCGCTCATAAACTGGTCGCCGATCGCCAATCGCTCTTCGACTTGCTCCGGTGTTCTCACCATCAGGTCAATTGGTAGTCATGACTTTCATCTTAAGTTTGGAGTTCCGCCTTCAGGCGGTCTTTGTCTTTGTCATACAATCCAACCGCCTGAAGGCGGTACTCCAAACGACTCCAAACGGTCTCGCTTCGCCGGGCTTCGTATCATCCCAGCAATCCCGCAATCCGCGGCCATCGCAAATCGCGTCAGTCGGCGCCGCCTTTCGTCTTCGCCGCCACTTCCACCCTTACGCGATTTGGCGCGCCCTCCTTCACTTTCAGCGGGATATTGACGCGAAGGCTGTCAACCAGACAGACTTTGTCCTTTTCGTCATTGCAGAAATAGATCACGGCGTCCACGGTCGCGGTTGTTTCGCCTTTCACGGCTTCGACCGGAATCTCAAACGGGAATTTGGGATCAGTGAAATTTTGCGCGGCCTCTTTGATCTTCACCGCCTTGTCGTCCGCGGTTTTGTAGGCGACATAGAACGGCGCGCCCCGGTTGTATTTGTAACCGGCGGGCAAAGCGAATGAGAGCGAGATTGCGCCCGCGCCCGGAGCGATCTGTTGCTTTGCCACGTCAACCACGCGGCCACGGAATTTGCGAACCATCTGGCGGGTCAGCGTCTCCAGGCCTTTCAATTCGACGGTCGAGACTATCTCGCGCTCGAAATCAATTCTGCGGATCAGATGATTGTTCGTGTCGGCGATGAAGAGCGAGCGGGACGTGGTCGAAACGCCGCCCGGCTCGTTGAACTGCGCCTGTTTGCGGTCGCCGTCTCGGACGCCACGTTCGCGCGTTCCGGCGTATGTACGGCTTTCGCGTTTGATTATCTCGATCTCCTTGATCTTGTGATTGTAGGTGTCGGCGACGTAGAGCTTGCCGTTGGCGTAAACGACTCCGAGGGGATGCTGCAAGCGCGCCTTGTCGCCTCTGCCGTCAACGTCGCCGAAATCGAACAGGCCCTGGCCGACAATTGTGCTCACCTGATCTCCCGGCGGCAGTGTCGCGGCGCGGACGGAGCTGATCTCGCTGTCGGCGAAGAAGAGCGATTTGCCGTCGGTGGTGAGGCCGCTCGGTTGCGCCAGCGCGGCGGCGGCCAGCGGCCCATCAACATGATTTTCGCGCCCGCTGCCCGCGTAGGGTTTCGCCTCGCGCGTCTTCAGATCAACAACCCACAACTGATGTGGGCCGGCCATCGCCACGTAAAGTTTCCCATCGTGCGCAAGCGCGTCCCACGGCGAATTGAGCGCGACATTCCTGCCTACTCCGGAGATGTTGAACTGGCGCGCCTGCTCGCCCGCGCCGACCAGCGTCTCTACCGTGCGAGCTTTCAGATCGGCGCGGCGGATCAGATGGTTCTCGGTGTCGCAGATGTAGAGAGTATCGCCGTCCAGCGCCATTCCCTGCGGATGATTGAATTCGGCTTCGGCGAACGAGCCGTCTTTCGCTCCGATCGCGCCATCGCCGATCACGTCCTGCGCCACTCCATCGAGCGAAGCGATGATCACACGGTTGTGGTTCGAGTCGGAGATGAACAACCGGTCGCTCTTCTCGTCAGCCAACACTTTGCCCGGAAAGCTGAGCAGGCTGGGCGCCGCTGAAAACTTTTCGAGTTTGAAGCTGATCGGCTTTTCATTAAGCTCGTTCTTCGCTCGGAAGTAAGTGACCATCTGCCCGATGACGTTGTCGAAAATATCGAAGATTCCTTCGCCCGAATGCGAGCCGACGACTTTGCCCTTCGGATTGATCAGGATCAGCGTGGGCCAGGCGCGCGCGGTGTAGCTCTGCCACACTTCAAAATCTTTGTCGTTGACCACCGGATGCTCGATCTCGTAGCGCAGGATCGCCTGACGAATCTGTTCCGTGTCTTTTTCGTTCAGGAACTTGGCCGAATGCACTCCGATGACGACGAGTTGGTTGGCGTACTTCGCTTCAAGTTTTTTCAGGTCGGGGATGATGTGCATGCAGTTGATGCAGCAATAAGTCCAGAAATCGAGCAGCGCGATTTTGCCGCGCAGATCGCGCAGGCTGATTGGTTTTTCCGTATTGAGCCATTCCAGCCCCAAAGGAAAATCGGGCGCGTTGACCTCGCCTTCAAACAATTTATTCTTCTCCGGAACCATCTCTTTGCCTTTCTGCCGTTCGGTCTTCTGTTGAGCAAGCGCCGCGCCACAGGCGATGAAGAACAGAGATACGATGACGAGCGCGGTCACACGGCCACGCGCGGATTGATCGAGTGTAGGCCGCTTGATGATCTGCATTTTGATCCGGTTCTCCCTGCTTAAGCGTGATTTCGTTGCGCGGATTATTGCATTGAAGCGCGGATTATAAAAACGCGCGGCGATTTCTATAGGGGCGACACACCAAGATGTGGATTGGCGCCGGTACGGTACCGGGAGCGGTAGCGACCGGGCGCCTCGTGAGAGTGCGCTCTCACGAGGCGCCCGGTCGCTACCGCTCCCGGTACCGTACCTTGGTGTGTCGCCCGTATAGTTGCGCTACGAAAGGCGCGAGACTTGGCCTGAGGCGCCGTAGGCGGTACATTACCGCGCGGACTGCGACAGTAGGAGGCATTCATCCGTGCGAAATCTGGTTACGTTTTCCGCCATCATTGAAATCATCGCGATCACGACCTGGGTGGGAGGGATGGCTTCGCTCGCATTCATCGCCGCGCCCGCGATCTTCCGAACCGCGTCGTCGCGCGAACAGGCGGGCAAGACTTTCGGGCTGATCCTGAAACGGTTCCATCCCGTGATGTATTCGTGCGGCTGCGCGATTCTGATCGCCGGCCTGATGCGATGGGCCGGAGCTTTCAATCATCATCTGTACGCGTCTGAGATCACTCGCTACGCCATCGCCGCGCTGATGCTCGGCATCGCGCTCTATTCGGGGCTGGTCGTCTCACGCAAGCTGGATCAACTACGCGCAAGGATGCCCAGCGGAATTGATCACACTCCGAAGAACGATCCGCGCCGCGTCGAATTCAACAACCTGCACAGGATTTCGACGACGCTGATGGCTTTCAATCTGCTGTTGGGATTCGCGATGGCGGTGATGTTCGCAATTGAGGATTAGGCAAGAAGATTACGGAACAGACGGAAAAACGGAAAAAACGGAAACAGGCCAGGAAACCTTCCGTCTATTCCGTTTTTTCCGTCTGTTCCGTAATCCTTCCTCGCCCTTCCTGAGTATTGGACAGATCCCGAAAAATCTCGCCTACTCGCTCTTGCCTGTAACCGCGCGCCACATCACATCAACCGGCGCTTCTAAGCCCGTCCACAATCGAAACTGCTCCGCCGCCTGCCCGACCAGCATCGCCAGCCCTCCCAGCGTCTGACAGCCAGCCTGTCTCGCATCTAGTAACAACGCGGTCTCTTCCGGCGTGTAGATCAGGTCGTAAACCAGTTTCACGCTCTCGAGCGATTCAGCTTTGATTGGGCTTTGGCCCTCGCTGTGGCCGTTCATTCCGATGGGCGTGCAGTTGATGACGACATCCGCTCCGCCATCGAACGATTCGAGCGACGCGGTTCGCGTCTTGAATTCATCAGCGAGCGGCTGAGCCTTCTTCAAATCGCGCGCGTATATCGTCATGCCGGCGCCGCGACGGCTCAACCCGTAACAGATCGCCCGCGCGGAGCCGCCCGCGCCGATCACCGCAACACGAGCGCCATGCGCGTCAACCAATTCCTCCAGCGGCTTCATCGCGCCTATGACATCGGTGTTGTAGCCGTGAAGTTTGTCGCCTTCGATCACGACCGTGTTGACCGCGCCAATCGCTTTCGCTGCCGCGTCAACGAAATCGAGGTATGGAATGACGGCGAGTTTGTGCGGGATCGTCACACTCAATCCGCGCAGGTTCCAGTCGAGCTTTTTGGTCTTGGGATGAACAAAGCCGCGAACGAATGAGTCCACGTCATCAACCTCGAATGGCAGATAGACTCCATCGCGGTTCAAAGACTTGAGCGCTGCGTTGTGCATCAACGGCGAGCGCGAATGGCCCACGGGATTGCCGATGACGCCGAAAATCTCGCTTCCATGCGAAAGCTCTTTGACCCGGTAAAGGTCCCGCAGCTCGGCGACAGTTGGCTGTCCGCTGGCGCTTTCGGCTCCACGCCTGAGCGAGCCGAAAGTCAGCATTGCGCCGCGCGAGAACGCAAGCGCCCGTGTCATCAGCCCCGGCAACCCCATCGCCAGCGCAATCACCGGCTTCTTGCCCTTCGCATGTTCGATCAGTTCAAAGATGCGCAGGCAATCGCTGACGCTGTTCGCCTGCGTGGCGATTTTGACCACGGCGGCGGGCGCGCCAGCCATTCGTTCGTAACGCGCGATCAGGTCGTAAGGCGTTTCAGCAAAGTCGTGCCACGAGCAGATGACTTTGCTCCACGGAACAGGCGGTTGCTCGCCAGCGAAACTTTCGACCAGATCAAACTCGAAATCAGCGAAGGCGATGGCGGCGCCAATTTCCGGCGGCAAGCCACGCCAGAAATCCCGCCGGTCCCGCAAAGTCAAATCGCGTTTGCCACCTTGTTCACGCGGACGGAAGGTGAGGATGAGCGGCTTGCCAATACGCCCGACGCCGGAGCGTAGTTCCGTGAGCGCCTGTTGAAGGGATTCGGCGGAGAGGTAATCAAAGCGCAATTCGACAGCGTCAGCGCTTCGTTCGGCATTGTGGATCGCGGCGAGGAAGGCGTCAGCGCCAGAATCCGTGATTGGAGCGCAGATCAGAGGAAAGGAGAGTGAATCGCTTATATTCATTGCGCGTTCGTATACCTAGTTTCTGAGGCGGGCGGAACCGCGAGACTGAATCTCCGGGATTCTGAATATTGAGAAACTCTCCTCAAGTCTTTGTCGAATATCCTGAGTTGATACATAAGATCGTGCCTTCCGGCTTGCAAGTTCAATTCATTGTAGGGAATGAGAAGGGTCATATCGGCATACTCAGATGTCGGAGAGCCGGGCGTAAAATCCTTTCCCACAGCCACAAAATTATCCTCAGTCTTGTAAACGCCGTTGTAGTCTTTGATCGGCTCTCCGGAGTCGAAAAGAAAGTAAGCGGCTACATGGCATTCAACATTCTGCAGGTTGTTAGCTTGAAACTTGATATGAATTCTTATCCCCTGTTCTCCGTCAACGGCGACATCATGCTCATCCCAGACATCCTCTATTAAGACACTGGGAAGTTTCAACGCTGCATTCCGAGACGCTGACACTGGTCTTACGCTTCCTCCATCGCAAGCCCCAAAAGCAAATGAGACAGTAATTATCGCCGCCCGCCAAACCAGGTTGTTGAGTTTTCTATTTGTCACTCAACCAGGATTGTCAGAAATTCGCTGCCCATCCAGGCCCGCTCAAAAACGAGCAGCTTTGTAACAAATTGCCCAAGCATCGGGTCTCGATTTGCAACAGTTTGCGAAAAGGTTCGGCGAAAGGGGTTCTTGACACTCAATCAATCGCCTGCGTAAACTCTAAGCTGTTCGCTGAAATGTGTAAACCTTTGGGGGTGCATTGGTTTCGATGGAAGACCAGAAGCGACGGATGCATACCGGGAAGCTTGTAACCCGTAAACTGCAGGCAAACTTTAATTGCGAACACTGAACTCGCAATGGCTGCCTAGTTAAAACGCTAGTGGCACAGCCCGTTCGCTCGCGCTTCGCCTATGGGCGCGATGTCGAGCGTCGACTTTATAGGCTGGTTCTTCGACGCAGGTCAGAGTTGAAGGGCGAGATCAATCTGGCATAGTTTCGGCGCGGTTCTTCGCCGCTTCAGCTACCGCGCCGGGGCGAAAACTCAAGCGAAGCGGCTAAGTATGTAGATTCCTTCGTAGACGGCTGCCAGACACCGGTTCAATTCCGGTCACCTCCATTAAAGATTAAAAGGCAAAAGGCAAAAATCAAAAGGCAAGAGTAGAAAGAGAGCTCCCGACCTTTTGATCTTTGCTTTTTGCCTTTTGATTTTCTCAAAATGAGTTCTCTTCCAATTGGCATTTTCGATTCCGGTGTTGGTGGTCTGACGGTTTTGCGCGCGGTGCGGCGGCGTTTGCCGAACGAGAACGTGATCTATCTGGGCGATACGGCGCGCGTGCCTTACGGAATGAAATCGCGCGGGACGATTGAACGTTACGCGGTCGAAGACGCGGGGTTCCTGATTCGCAAAGGCGTGAAGATGCTCGTTATCGCCTGCAACACGATTTCGGCGATGGCGCGCGAACGCCTTAGAGCGGAGTTCAATTTGCCGCTGCTAAGCGTGTTGGGGCCGGGGGCGAGAATGGCCGCGCGCGTGACGCGAACCGGGCGAATCGGCGTGATCGCCACGGAAGCCACGGTCGAAAGCGGAGCCTATGAGCGCGCCATTCGTGAAGCCAGCCAGGATCGCGGGGTCGAAATTTTCTCGCGCGCCTGTCCGCTGTTCGTGCCCTTGGTCGAAGAGGGAGAGACCGATTCGCAGATCGCCCGCCTGGTCGCCGAGCAATATCTCGCCCCGTTGCGCGAGAAGCGGATTGATACTTTAGTGCTCGGATGCACCCATTATCCTTTGCTAAAACCTGTGATTAACGCCACAATCGGGGCGATCGGGGCGGAGGATGTCGCGCTGGTTGATTCCGCTGAAGCCACAGCGGAAGAGACGGCGCACTTGCTGGAAAAGCGCGGCCTGATCAATCAATCAGCAGACGCCGGCGTAAGCCGATTCTATGTGACCGACGCGGCGGGCCGGTTCCACCGGATCGCGGAAAAGATTTTGGAAGAGCCTCTCGATCATCTTGAGGCGGTTGAAGTGTGGGGACATGACAAACTCGAAACAAAATGACTCACGCAAAGACGGGCGCCAACCGCTGGACTTGCGCCTGGCGCGGATGACGACCGGATACACGAAATACGCCGAAGGATCGGTGCTGGTTGAAATGGGCGAGACACGCGTTTTGTGCACGGCCACCATTGAGGACAAAGTGCCGCCGTTTCTGAAAGGCAAAGGCGTGGGCTGGGTCACGGCGGAATACGCCATGCTGCCGCGCGCGACTGAAAACCGCACCCAGCGAGAGATCGGTCGGGGCGGTCCTTCGGGACGGACGCACGAAATTCAACGTCTGATCGGGCGCAGTTTGCGTTCCGTAGTTGACATGGCCGCTTTGGGCGAACGCTCGGTAACGATTGATTGCGACGTGCTCCAGGCTGATGGCGGAACGCGCACGGCTTCGATCACCGGAGGTTTCGTCGCGCTCGCGCTGGCTTTGAACAAATCCTTGGAAGCGGGGAAGATTACGCGCGCGCCCTTGCGCGATTACATCGCCGCAGTCAGCGTGGGAGTGGTCGGAGAGCGCGTGTTGCTTGATCTGGATTACAGGGAAGATTCAGCCGCCGAAGTCGATATGAACGTCGTGCGGACGGGCGACGGGCGATTCGTTGAAATTCAGGGCACCGCCGAAACCGAGCCTTTCGATCGAGAGATGATGAATCGGATGATCGAGGCCGCCTCGATCGGCGTTGATCGTCTGGTTGCAATTCAGCGTGAAGCCATCGTTCAAGCTCTTGACGGAAAAGAATTCCGCGCGATGGTTAATCCCGCTTCGCGCACAAAAATCAATTGGAAGGAAGACGCATCGTGACTGGCCTATATCGTTATTGCTCGCTGTTGTTTTTGCTCGCAATCCTCCCTTCCGCGTTCGCGCAGAGCGCGACCGAGGTCTTTGACGATCCTGACGGTAAATACACAATGAATCTGCCCGCAGGCTGGCTGGGCGTGGTCAACACCGATGGGCTTGGCCGCAAAGACGTCAACGTCGTATACAAAGTGCGCGAAAACGGCGCCCTCAAGGTCAGAACGGCTGAAGTCGCCGCCAACACCGAGCCTATGGATTACGCGGCTAAAGATGAGCAGGAGCGTGTTCGATTCGCGCCCGGATACGACAAAATCTCCATGGAAAAATTCCTGCTGGGCGGGAACAAATCAGGCGCGCTGCTCTCTTACGATTACAAGAACGCGGCGGGACAACTCTTCACCGGACGCGTCTATTATTTGCGAATGGATGAAAAGACGATTTACGTGCTGCAATTCACCGGCAGGCGAAACATCCTTGGCACGTTGCGCAGCCATACGGACTTGATTGCCCGTTCGTTCAAGCTGAAGTAAGGCAAAGAAGAGAGAGTACGGATCAGGCTGATTCGATCTCGCCCACGCGATGCAGCTTCATCATTGACGATAAACTCGGTTGTTCGGGAATGCGGCCAGCCATAATGATAATCGTCTCGCCTTGATTGACCAGTCCTTCCCGCATTAGAGATTGATTGGCTCGTTCGAGCAGTTCCGAACTTCGCCCGTCAAAATTGAGCAGGCGCGGCTCGATGCCCCATACCGCAGCCAGAGCCGCGTACGCTCGCTCGTGCGGTGTGAAAGCGATGATTCGCTGTTCCGGGCGGAGCGCGGCCAGGTGGCGCGCCATCGTTCCCGATTTGCTGAAGACGACGATCAGTTTCGAGCGC
>Ga0187894_10006731_pt1 | contig 11128 bp, 11 predicted proteins | sample GBC1701081metaG_FD_136650 | JGI IMG/M metagenome (GOLD analysis project Ga0187894, IMG submission 136650) | White microbial mat communities from a lava cave in the Kipuka Kanohina Cave System on the Island of Hawaii, USA - GBC170108-1 metaG ...
CGCTTGGTACGGGCGCGCCGATGCGCGTCGCCGAGACGGGGAACAGGTGCATGGCAATCGGCTGGATGCCGTGCGCGAAGCACATCGCCTGCACGCGCGGACCGACGCCCGCGTCGGCGGCTGGCGCCTCATCCGCCGCGAGGGCACGCAGGAACGCGGTCGACGCGTCGTATGCGCGCTGTCCGCTCTCCAGTGCGCTGAACCAGTAGCGCGCCCGGTTGTCCGGTTCGACGATGAGCACGCGGCCATGTCGACGGGTGACGCGCGCGGCGTCGGCGATGAGCGAGGCCGGTGAGGAAACGTGCTGCAGGACGCCGACGGCGAAGACCGCATCGAACGTCGCGTCCGCGAACGGCAGGTGCCGCGCGTCGGCCGCGGCGACGCGCACGGCCAGGCCATGATCGCGCGCGGATCCCAGCGCGTGCCGCAGGCGGCCGGCGAGCAGATCGATCCCGACATAGTCCACGCCGCCCGGTTCGAGCAGACTCAGGATCAGATCGGCCGAGCCGGCGCCGCAGCCGATGTCGAGGACGCGATGGCCCGGCTGCGGCTGCAGCGTGTCTCGCAGGAACTCCGTGAACGCCGCGTCCCACCACCGATCGCGCAGGTGCTTGAGCGTCAGCGACGTGAGGGCATCGATATCGCGCGACATGCGTTCATCGTAACCTGCCGGCCGCGATCTGGCGCGGCCGCGTCGATCGCGCCCGGCGATGTCTGTGCGTCAACGGCCGGGCGTGAACGGATCGGCGGCGCGCGCGGGATCGATCGGCGTGAAGCGGTAGGGAATCGAGGGAGAATCGGCCGGCACGCGCCAGTGATCCGGCGACTCGTAGCAATACGCGCGGTCCGGCAGGTTCACCAGCAGCGTCTGGCCGGCGTGGGTGTTCTTCACGCCGTGCCACACCTGCGGCGGCACGGTCACCAGTGTCGGCCGCAACGCGGAGAGCTGCAGATCGTTGACGAGGCCGTACGTGGGCGAGTCGGGCCGGCTGTCGAAGAGCACGAGCGTGATCGATCCCTGGGAAACGATGAGGCGATCCGTCGTGTGCTCGTGCGCGTGCCACGCGGACAGGCCGCCCGGCTGCAGCGTGACCTGGAAGACCTGATCGACGAGCGACGCGTCGAACCAGTCGCGGCGGAACAGCTCGATCACCGATCCGTTCCCCTTGATCACCGGGCGGATGTCCCGCAGGGCCACGCCTTCGATCGGCCGCGTGCCGACGACATCCCATGCGGACGTCACCCGCTGCTCGTCCTTCACCGCGCCGGGCAGCAGCCACGCCGCCGCCCGCGATCCTACGTCCTTCATCGATGCTCTCCCTGCTGGCGCGACACGACCGGATCGAGTCCGCGGACGCGCCGATAGTGATCGATGGCGCCGCCGCGCCGCCAGTATCGCAGACGATTCGCGAGCGTCACCGGTGACACGCCGCAGGCGATCGCGGCGCGCCAGATCACGTTCTTGATCGCACGCGCGACGTGCGGACGCACGGCGAGCGACGCGGGCGACGCGTGCGATTCGAGTGCGAGCCGGTACGCCAGCTCCGTCATCAGATGCGTTTCCGCATCGGGCGCGCGCAGCCGGATCGCCAACGCGTCATGCTCGGCCGACAGGCGCCGGCCGTAGCTGTCCTTCCGGCCCGCGGACGTGATCGCGACGCAGCTCATGCCCGGCAGCGCGTCGATCCGGACGCCCGCGCGCCACGCGCGCTGAATCCAGTCCTGCGACGGCAGGTTCACGCACGCGCGCGCCGGTAGCCACGGCCCGATGCGATCGACCAGCTCCCGCCGGAACACCCACGAGGACGCGGGCACGTTCAGCGACAACTCGTAGCGTCCCGACGGCGACGGTCCTCAGACATACCAGTGGCCGGGCGCCGTGATCTGGATCAGCAGTCCGAACTCCATCTCCGCGCCGCCTGGGCCGACAGCGTCCAGCGCCGCGACCGAGCGCGAGAGATGATCCGGCAGCCAGAAATCGTCCTGATTGAGAAATGCGATGTAGCGTCCACGCGCCCGCGCGCAGCCGGCGTTGTTGGGTGTCGCCTGATCGCCGCTGTTCTCGGGCAGGTTGATGAACGTCACGCGCGGGTCGGCCACGGACGTAACGACGTCGCCCGTGTCATCCGTGCAGGCGTCGCCCATGACGAGCAGTTCCCAGTCCGTCAACGTCTGACGAAGGACGCTGTCGATGGCGTGGCGGATGATGTTGCCGCGATTGTAGGCCGCCATCACCACGGTGACGGCTGGCGAAGACACAACAGGCGGCGGCAGGCTGGACTGCTGAAATGAGGGCCGGGGATCGGAGACACGCATCAGAAGCTCGACCACGGACGCGCCCTTAAGGGTGAGCCAACAAAGGCTGCTTTGCAAGGGATTTCCTGACACCGCACGGACGCGACGGGCGGGGCGACGATGAGGAGCAGCGAAGCGGGCGCGTACGGATCGTCGCGCGCGGTCGTTGATCTTCTACGGCGCGCCTCTATCGACAGCGTTACGCTTCCATCCGGCGTGACGTATATCATTCTGACGGCTCCGATGAAATCCTCCTTCCTCGTCTGCCTGTTTGCTTTCGCGCTGTCCGTGTCCGCCCTGCCAGGCGCCGGCGGCATCTCGTCCGCCGACGCGAGCTCGCTCGCCGGCACGCTCCGCATCAAGACGCCCCCCGACACACCCGCGACGAGCGCGGTCGTCTATGCCGAACCGCTCGGCGCCGAAACGCCGCGGCGTCCCGGCAAGTTCACGCTGGTGCAGAAGAACAAGACGTTCGTCCCGCGATTGATCGTGGTGCCGGTCGGGTCGACGATCACCTTCCCGAACCAGGATCCGATCTTCCACAACGTGTTCTCGCTGACGCAGCCGGGGCCGTTCGATCTCGGCCTGTATCGCGCCGGCGCATCGAAGGACCGCGTGTTCACCGCACCCGCGACGTACCGCGTCTTCTGCAACATCCACCCCCAGATGACCGCGCTCATCGTCGTTGCGCCAACACCGTACACGACGCGCGCGAACGAAGTCGGCGCCTACACGCTGGAACTGCCGCCGGGACGCTATCGGCTGACGGCCGTGTCCGAGCGGTCCGCGCCGGTCTCGAAAGAGGTGACGGTGGGAGCAGGCGCGACGACGGCGCCGGAGATGGCGCTGGACGAATCGACGTTTGTCCAGGTCCCGCACAAGAACAAGTTCGGCCAGGAATACAAGCCGCCGCCGACCGGCTCGTAGCGTCGACCGCCGCGGCGGCGTCTCGCTACGTCGCGGTGGATGCCGGCGCGGATCCGGTCGAGCCGATGCGCATGCGGTAGGCCGCGACGGGCGCCGCGAGGCCTTTGATCGACAGCGGCTCGGTCGGCTCCGCGGCGACGAGATCGCGGACGCGATCGTACGCCGTGTCGTTCATCAGGATCTCGCGTCCACCCGCGACGCCGCAGAGCCGCGAGCAGAGATTGACCGTCGCGCCGACCGCCGTGTAGTCGAGGCGGTCGTCGCTGCCGATGCTGCCGAGGATCGCCTCGCCGGTCGCAATCGCAATCCCCAGCTCCAGCGGCGGCTCGTCCGGTCGCTCCGCGTTCTGCGCCGCGACCGCGCGATGGATCTCGATCGCGCAGCGGATCGCGTCGAGCGTCATGTCCGGCCCGAGGAAGTGCGCGAAGACAGCATCGCCGATGAACTTGTCGATGTCGCCCGAGAACTTGCGCACGAGCGTCGCCTGCAGGCTCAGGCAGCGGTTCAGCAGCCGGACGACGTCCTCGGGCGGACGCTGCTCGGCCCAGGCCGTGAAGCCGCGGATGTCGGAGAAGAACACCGTCATCTCGCGGCGTTCCGTGCCGGCGCCGGCGCGCTGCGCGCTCGCCTGGATCATCTCCACGGTGGATTGCGACACGAAGCGCTGCATGTCCGCGCGCTCGCGCAGGCCCTGCGTCATCTGATTGAACGACGCGGCCAGCTCGCCCAGCTCGTCGACGCGGTCGACGGGCAGCGCGAAATCGAAATTGCCGGCGGACACCTGGCGTGTGCCTTCCGCGAGCGTCGCCACGGGCGACGTGATCGAGCGCGCGAGCAGCGCGCTGCCGCCGACGCCTGCCGCGGCCGCGAGCAGGCCGAGCAGCAGCAGGCCGATCTGGATCCGGCGGTACGGCTGCATCGCCTGATCGCGCGACTGCAGGCTGACGATGGTCACCGGATCGGCGGGCGGCGAGCTGGCCGCCGCGCCGTTCCCGTTGCTGTTTTGCGTGCCGTTCGACGCGAGCGCCGCGTACGTCTCGCCGCTGATGCTGACCGCGTGCGGACCGCGCGTCACGCCGACCCGATCCAGCCAGGCCTGCTGCGTGCGCCACGGCAGGACCTCGGTGCGCAGCGTCGAGCCGAGCACGCTGGCCGGGCCGAGCAGCACGATCTCATCGCGCGTCACGTCGCGGAGCGCCTGGGCGTAGCCGCTTTCCAGCCGCGCGCCCGCGAGCAGGAACCCGAACACCGCGCCGCCGGCTTCGGCCGGCACGGCGGCCGCGTGATACACGCCGGTGTCCGCGACGAGGACGCCGGTCGCGCCGCCGCCGCTGAGAGCGGGCTGCAGCCAGCGCGCCTGGACGTCGGGGAGGGGCGCGGCGGCCGGCATGTCGGTCCGCGCGATCACCTGTCCTTGCGGGTTGAAGACGATGAGGAGCTGGGCGAAGTCGTTGCGCTGCTGGTAGTCGAGGAGAAAATCGCGGAGGGTCGCGGCGTCGGCCTGATCGAGGATCGCGCGCAGCTCCGGAAAGGACGCGAGCAGCGCGGCCGCGAGCCGCAGCTTCGCGAGCCGCTCGACCTGCGTCCGCGCGATCAGCTCCTGTCCGCGCTGCAGGTCCTGGACGACGCGCTGATTGACGAAGCCTTCGGCCTGCAGGCTGACGTAGAGCAGCGTCGCGGCGGTGAGGCCGACCAGCAGCGCGCTGGAGATGAGCAGGATGCGTGTGCGGAGTCCGACTCGCATGAAACCAACGCTCTTCGTCGACGTGTCCCGATCGCTCGCCCGCGCTCTCCGCGGGGCGTTGCCGCGCGATCAGTCCAGGGCGGCCAGCTCGCCCGGCACGATCGGCCGCGTGCGCGGCAGCCGTCCGAGATACGCGGAATATCCCACCGCAGCGAGGATCCCGACAAACACCGCGAGCTTCACCACGTCCGCCTCGCGCGTCCGCGGCAGGAGCGTCCACAGGATCCACAGCGCCGGCTGGCCCAGGGCCACGGCCCACACCGATCCGTAGAAATACCGGCGCTCGTGCCCTTCACCCGCCGTCGATCGCTTGACGCGCGGCAACTGGCCGAGCGCACCGAGGGTCCAGATGCTGCCCGCCAGCGGGAAGTAGGCGAACCGGTAGATCTCCTTCAGCATCCACTCGCCGGTGGCGATGGCGACCAGCAGGCCGGCGATGTTGAGCACCGCGAAGGTGATGGCTTCGCTCCAGGCCACGGTGTAGCAGATGCGCCGGTAGAGGGGGTTCGGCCGGTCCTCGGTGAACCGGATGATGTACGGCGCGGGCTCGACGCCGGGCAGCCGTCCGCGCAGGCCGGCGATGCCGGTGCCCAGCAGGACCGCGCCGAGCCACAGCGCCATGCGCGCGTCGAAGCCGCGCTCGAAGAGATCGAACGTCAGCGGCCCCGGCGCGATGAAAAAGACGAAGATCCAGATGGGCCAGTGAAGGAATCGGTAATAACGCTTGTTGCGGGTCCGAATCTTCCGGTGTTCTGCGTATTCAACGGGGATATGCAACGCTCGGCCTCTCACACGCGGGCGCCGCATTCAGCCAGGGGCCACGCACCGCCGCTATTCTGACGTAGTCGCTCCAGACCTGTCGACCCCCGCCGCCTCCCGCGGTCCGCGCCCGCGCGACCCGCGTGACCGTCAGCCGCACGCACGCGGCCGGCGATCCACGGCAATCCTTGGCGATCCGCGCCGTCGCGCTTCAAATGCGGGGCGTTCGTAGCAGAATGAGGGCAGACCATGACCGAACCGCGACGGACGTTCCTGCTCTCGCCCGCGAACTGCAGCGGCAACCGCGGACGCCTCCTGCGCCGGCCGACCGCGGCCTTCCCGCTCGCGCAGCAACTGCGGGAAGGCGGCGCGCCCGTCGGCGAGGTGTTCGCGTTCATCAGCGGACTGTATTTCCGCGGGAAGCTCGCCTACGCGCGCGCGTTCGCCTCGCGCGCGTACGTCATCACGCCGAGCCGCGGCCTGCTGCCGATCGACGAGATCATCACGCTGGACACGCTGGAGGAGTTCGCCTGCACCGACATCGATCTGGCGAACGCGGACTATCGCGAGCCGCTCGCGCGCGATCTCGAGGCGCTGGTGGCCGCCGACGCGGCCCTGAACGCAGCGAGTGACGCGGCGGGCGATGTCGTGCTGCTGGGCAGCGTCGCGTCGGAGAAGTACGTCACGCTGCTCTTGTCGCAGTTGGGCGACCGCTTGTATTTTCCGGAGACCTTCATCGGACGCGGCGACATGAGCCGCGGCGGCGTGATGCTGCGCGCGGTGCAGGCGGGCGAGGAGCTGACCTACATCCGCGTCGCCGGCGCGACGCGGCGCGGAACGCGTCCGCCGAAGCTGGCGCCGCTGCGCCTTTCACAGGAACGCTGACGCGCGCGCGCGGCGAGTGGATGGAGGCCGATAGAGGGCGAGGAGCGGCAATGCGGTTCCCCCCGCGATCCGGGAGGAACCGTCTGCCATGTTCGTGTGCGAGATGCGGGGTGCGGACGCATCACCCCGCGGTGCCATCTACTTCTTCGTCACGGTCAGCTCGATGCGCCGATTCTGCTGGCGTCCATCCGGCGTATCGTTCGTCGCGACCGGTTTGTCCTGCCCGTGCCCGTCCGTGCTGATGCGGCCCGCCTCGACGCCCGCCTTCGTCATCATGCCCTTCACGGCTTCCGCGCGCTGACGCGACAGACGCACGTTCGCGTCGGCGTTGCCGGTGTTGTCCGTGTAGCCATCGAGCCGGACGTCGACGCCCGAGTGGGCTTTCAGGATCGCGACCAGCTCGGTCACCGTGTCGCGGGACGAGGGGATCAGGCGCGTGGAGCCGCTCTGGAAGTTGAGGTGATCGAATACGAACGTCCGCGGCACGTCGCCGGCGCCGCCGCTGCCGAGATACGTCGCGAGGTTGTGACTCACGCTGCCTTCCTCGACTTCCAGCTTGCGTCCGCCGGGGAGCAGCAGCGACGAGATCTTGCGTCCGACCGCGCGCGCGCCGTGCGCCGTCGCGGTGCCGGCCGCGACCGCGGCGCCGGCCGTCTTCTCGGCGGCGATCTCCGCCGCGCTCTTCGTCGCGCTGCCTGCGCGCTCCGCCGCACGACCCACTTCTTTCGCCGCGGTCCCGACGCCGGACGCCGTCGCTTCGGCCGCGCGCGTGACCGCGTTCTTCGACGCGTCCACGGCCCCGGCCACGCCAGCACTGCCCGTGCCTTTGGTCCCCGCGTCGCCGCCAGGAGTCGCCGGGGCTGACGCCGCCACACCCGCGCTGCCCGTGCCCTTCGTGCCCGCATCGCCGCCTTCGCGCGCGACCGGCGTGTCGGTTCCAGGTCCGCTCCCCGTGCCCTTCGTCCCCGACTGGCCGTTCGGCGGCGTCGCCGCCTGCGCCGCTATCTCCGGCGTCGTCTGCTGCGCCGACTGCGGCATGTCGTACTCGCCGCCGCGCCCGCGCAGCAGATACCACGCGCCAAACGCCAGCAGCGCGAGAATCGCCAGCGGCAGCACCCAGCGCCGTCCGCCGCGCGCCGTCGCTTCGGCGCCGGCGTACGCACTCGACGCGGCGCTCGACACGTCACGCGCGACACCGGAGACGCCGCTGGTCACGCGATCGCCGACGCGCGACGCGGCCGCGGACACGCCCGATGACACGCCCGCGAAGCCGCCGAGCAGACCTGCAAGTCCCGACGGCAGGAAGCGGCTCAACTCCGCCTTCTGATTCATCAGCAGCGTCATCAGGCCGGAGGCGTCGAGGCCGCGCGAGCTGACTTCACGTCCGAGCGCGCCCATCGCCACCGGCGCCAGCATCGCGAGCAGCGACGAGGCGGAGGAGGACTTGAGGCCGCTGTAACTGGCAAGCGACGAAGCGAGCGCATCGGTGCGGCTGCCGAATAACATGCTGAGAATGTGCTGGCCGGTGGTGACGAGATTCTGTGTCACGCCACCGCCACCCAGGACGCCGCTCAGCGTCTGCAGGATGTTGCCGCTGTGGCCGTCGCGATTCAGGAGGTGCAGCAGCGACTCGGCGCCTTCCGAGGACGAGGCCCGTTCGACCATTCCCGCAAGCAGTGTCGGAACGGCGCCGTCCACGGCCTTTTGCGTCGCGCTCGGACTCTCGCCGAGAAACGCGCTGGCGCGCTGGACGACGTCCGGTGTGAGATACCCCCTGATCGAATCGAGCAGACTAGTGGCCATCGCTCACCTCCAATGCCCGTCACGCCTGGGGGATGACGTGAGAGCTGCGGATGTCGATCGCCGCGGTGGACCGCCGCGGATGAGCGGCAGGCCCGGCGAGCTTCAACCCGGGGCGACAACTAGTAGCGTTACGAGTCCACGCTACATTTTGGATGTGCGATGTTACTCCCGCTGACAAAAGATTGCGAGAAAGAAGCGCGTAACTCGTCTTTATCGCTGCCGCTCAGGTGGGAAACCCACTGACTTCACCATCGGCTCGACCATCGACTCCAGTCGAGCCATGTCAAACCAATGATGCCGATGAGCCAAGCACCTGAACTGCTCGTGCGGCTCCGTGTGGATCGGGGGCGTGTCGCGGGCGGGCCGATGTCCGGCGGGCCAGCCTCCGGTCGTCGCGGCGCGGCGTGTACCAGCGGACGGACGGCTGCGCGAACGATGCGTGCGGCTCGCGGACGGTCGCGGTAAGATATTCGGCCGGGCTGGCGTCCCGTCAGGCGCCGGCGTCGCAAACGCAACTGAGACACGCAAACGGAAAACGGTCCATTCGAGGAGCACGTGCGCTCATGAAAGACAAGAACCCGGTCACGGTCGATCTGGAAGACGCCAAGGTGGCGTTCCTCAACGAGATGGTGAGCAAGTACGACCTGCCGGACGTCGGCAAGGCCGTGCGCTGCCTCATCGATCACGCCCGCGAGAACCCGACGCTCGAAGAGGCGATCTTCAGCGATATCCACTGCGTCGACTGCGGCTGACCGCCCCGACGCACGCCCGCGCGGCTCAGGCCGGCGTTGAAGACAGCTTCCGCAGCCGGATGTCCTTCAACGCCGCGCTCGTCCGCCACGCCGCAACGCCCAGCGGCTTCGACGCCGCCACTTCGCCGCGAATCCCGATCTTGCGTCCCGCCAGCGCCACGTCCGCCACCGCTTCATCGTCGATCCAGGCCTGAATGCGCTCGGCCGTGACGCGCACACGCACGGCATACCAGCGGTTGTCCTCGAACGAACGAATCCGCTGCGTCTCGTTCTCCGACGCGTCCCTGCCGTCCAGGCTCGACAGGCCGACCAGCCCGCCGCCCCAGCCACCGACGATCAGCGAGCAGTGCGACGACTGGACGGGGAACGTCAGCCCGCAGAAGAAGTCCGATCCGAGCAGGCGTTTGGCCGCGAGCGCAAGCTCGTAGTCGCTGGTCGGCACGTCACCCGTCCAGGTGATCCCGGTCAGGTCATCTCCCGTCTCCAGCACGATCTCCCCGCCGCGGACGCGCACCGCGCCTTCGCCACCGAACGACGTCGGCTTCCAGCGGCCCAGCGTCCGGCCGTCGAACAGCGGTTCCCACCCGTCCGCCTGACCCGCGGCGCCGGACGTCCGCACCGCCGTCACCACGCCCGCGCCCGCCGCGGCCACGACCGCGAGAAACATCCGTCGGCCCACCCGGACCGGCCTCGACACCACCGCCGCGGGCGCATGCTCATGCTGTGGTGTATGGGTCTGCTGTGGTGAAAGGGGCTGCCGTGATGAGAGTGTTTGTCGTGATGAAAGGGTCATGCGCATGATTGCCGCCGTCCGCGTGCTCATGATAGTCTGCAGAAGCACGCCGATGAAAAACACCTTCTAGGTCCTCCTCGTAACCGAACGCTTCTGGCTCGTGGCCTTCTCGCAGTGGCCGCGCGCGCCGGACGTTCGTCTTCCTCTGTCTCCAGACGTTTCTCGACGTCAGTAAGGCCCGCGCGTCCGCGTGCGGCGTGTCATTTCTTTCCGGTGAGGTTCTCCGTGTCGGATACGGCTATTCGTGTAGACCATCTGGTCAAGACATATCGGCGATCGGCCGATGGCGTGCGCGCCGTCGACGATCTCAGTTTCACGGTCAAGACGGGCTCGATCTTCGGCCTGCTCGGCCCGAACGGCGCGGGCAAGACGACGACGCTGCGCATCTTGACGACACTGGCGCGTCCGACGAGTGGACGCGCGGAGGTGCTGGGCTTCGACGTGGCGACGTCGCCGCTCGACGTCCGCCGCCGCATTGGCGTGGTCATCCAGGAGCATGCCGCGGAGCTGTTCCTCAGTGTCCGCGACAACCTGCTGACATTCGCGCGCTTTCACGGCCTCGCGGGCGCGGCCATGCGCGATCGCGCGGACGAAGTCATGGTGACGTTCGGTCTGGACACCGAAGCGAACCGCAAGGTGCAGGACATGAGTGGCGGATTCCGGCGGCGCGTGCAGGTCGCGAAGATGTTCATGACGGACACGCCGATCATCTTCCTGGACGAGTTCTCGACCGGGATGGACCCGATCCTCAAGCGTGCCGTCATGGCCCTGCTGCGGCAGCACGCCGCGCGCGGCCGGACGATCGTCCTGACGACGCAGATCCTGACCGAGGCGGAGGAGCTCTGCGACGACATCCTGATCATCAACAAGGGCCGTCAGATCGCACGCGGCACTCTCGAGACGCTGAAGACGCTGGTCAGCCGCTTGTCGGACGTCACGCTGACGTTCGACCGCGTGCCGGATCGCCTGCGGGAGATTGTCGCGCCGCATCGCCCGGTGCGGATGGACGTCGAACATCACACCGTCCGCCTGACGCTGCGCGAGCAGGAGGCGAGCGTGATCGACCTGGTGGGCGAGCTCTCGCGTGAATCGCGCGTGCTGCGCGTCGAGATCGCGGGCGCGAGCCTTGAAGACATCTTTGTGGAATTGACGCAAGAAAAGGATTAGATC
>Ga0187894_10006732_pt1 | contig 11128 bp, 8 predicted proteins | sample GBC1701081metaG_FD_136650 | JGI IMG/M metagenome (GOLD analysis project Ga0187894, IMG submission 136650) | White microbial mat communities from a lava cave in the Kipuka Kanohina Cave System on the Island of Hawaii, USA - GBC170108-1 metaG ...
GAAGACGGCGGCGTCGAACATCTCGCGCTCGAGATCGGGCGGCGTCTCGATCGCGGTGACCGAGATCTGCGCCCCGCCCAAAGCGGCCTTGAGCCCGGCAAGACGGGGCCTCAGCCATAGCTGTGCTACGGCGGGCGAAGCCGCGAGATGCAGCGGCCGCGGACCCGAAAGCTGGCGCAAAGCGCGGGCACTGGCGGCCAGGTCGTCAAGCGCCTCTGAGATCTGGAGGGCGATGCGCCGGCCATGCTCGGGCAAATGCACGCCTTGCGCGGTGCGCTGGAAAAGCTCGACGCCCAGCCATTCCTCGAGCTTGCGGATCTGCTGGGCGACGGCGCCCGGCGTCACATTGAGCTCCTCGGCCGCGGCCGCAAAGCCGCCGAGGCGTGCCGCCGCCTCGAAGACGCGCAGCGCCTTCAGGGGCGGCAGCGGCGGGCGGGGTGGATTGACGGCCATGGCCTAAGACCTAGTTTTTCTATGTCTGGGCCCTGACGATAGCTGGTTTGCAGGCTTTGGCAATCGGCGCTCTATTGGCCCTCACAAGATTGACTGGAGAATGGGAATGACGAGCTTGGCGAGACGCGATTGGGTCGGGAACGAGGTCGAAGACTATGTCGGCGACCTGGCGCAATGGACCCAGGTCCAGGACGCGCAAGCCATCGAGGCGCGCATCGCGGCGCTCGCGGCGGAGAACAAGCGCATCCATGAGCGCCAATGCGTCAACCTCAATCCCGCCACCAACACGATGAATCCCAAGGCCGAGGCGCTCCTGGCCCAAGGCTTAGGCTCGCGCCCCTCGCTCGGCTACCCCTCGCAGAAATATGAGATGGGCCTCGAGGCGATCGAGAAGATCGAGATCATCGCGGCGTCGCTTGCGGCCGAGATCTTCAAGGCGCGCTTCGCCGAGATCAGGGTCGGTTCAGGCGCGCTCGCCAATCTCTATGCCTTCATGGCGACGACCAAGCCCGGCGATGCCGTCATCGTGCCGCCGGCATCGCTCGGCGGCCATGTGACCCACCATGGTGCCGGCGCCGCCGGCCTCTATGGTCTCTCCATCCATGAAGCGCCCGTCGAGCCTGAGACTTATGCGATCGATATCGGAAAGCTGGCCGAGCTCGCGCGCAGCGTCCGGCCGAAGCTCATCACGCTCGGCGGCAGCCTCAATCTCTTTCCCTGGGATGTGAAGAGCGTGCGGCGCATCGCGGACGAGGTCGGCGCTCACATCTTGTTCGATGCCGCGCATCTTTGCGGCATGATCGCCGGCGGCGCTTGGTCCAACCCGCTCGCGGACGGGGCCGATCTCATGACCATGAGCACCTATAAGAGCCTGGGCGGGCCGGCCGGCGGGCTGGTGGTGACCAATGATGCGAGGCTCGCCGAAAGGCTCGACCATATTGCCTTTCCCGGACTCACCGCGAATTTCGACGTGGCGAAGTCGGCGGCGCTCGCGGTGACGCTGCTCGACTGGCGCGAATTCGGCTCGGCCTATGCTGAGGCCATGGTCGATACCGCGCAAGCGCTGGCCGAGGCTCTCGCTGCACATGGCGTGCCGGTGTTCAAGACGGTGAACGGTTTTACCCGCTCGCATCAATTCGCCATCCGGGCACGCGCCTATGGCGGCGGCCAGGCGGTGTCGGCGAAACTGCGCGCGGCCAATATCCTCAGCTGCGGCATCGGCCTGCCGGAAGCTCAAATCGATGGCGACATGAATGGCCTGCGGTTCGGAACACCGGAGATCGTGCGCTGGAGCATGGGGCCTCAGCATATGCCGGAGCTCGCAGGGCTGATCGCCGAAGCCCTCGCCGCCAATGATCCCTCTTCCCTTGCGTCGCGGGTGAGCCAATTCCGCCAGCGCTTCGACAAGCTGGCTTTTGTGCGAAGCTAGGGACGAAAGCGCCTCAGGATCAGTTCTTCCAGGAAGAGCTGCACTTTTCCGGACGCGCTCTTGCCGCGCAGGAGATAGAAGCCGTGCTCGGGCAGCGGCGGAAAGCCGTCGCTCTCGCCCAGCATTTGCATGGCCTTGGTCACGCGCATGCGCTCGACGACGCCGACAGCGAGGCCGAATTCGATCGCCGCCTCGACGGCGGCCGAGCCCGAGCTCATCATCACGCAGCGCCAGGCGCGGCCCTGCTTCGCCAGGGCCTCGATCGCCGCCGCGCGATAGGGACAGCCATCGGCATGGAGCGCCAGCGGCACTGGTTCGCTCGACGGCGGCTTGAATCCGACAGCCCCGACCCAGACAAGCCGGCTCGGCAGAACCGGTACGAAGTCCTTCACCTCCGCATCATCGCGCCTAGCCAGGATCAGGCCGAGATCGAGACTGCCTTTGCGGATCTCCTGGCGCAATTCACCGCAAGAGGCGGTGATCACTTCGAGCTCGACCCGCGGATATTCGCTGCAAAAGAGATCGAGCACATCGCGCAGCAGGGCCCGCGCGAAATCCTCCGGCACGCCGAGCCGCAAGCGCTCACTCTCGCTTGTGCCGTCGAAGCTCCTGACAATGCGGTCATGCGCTTCGAGAAGCTCGGCCGCCTTGATCAGGAGGCCGCGACCCAAGGGCGTCAGGCTCACTCCCTGATTGTCGCGCTCGAAGACGCGTCCGCCCGCCATCTCCTCGAAACGCCGCACATGGGCGCTGATCGCCGACGGACTCTTGTTCAAATGAAGCGACGCGGCGCGGAATTGGCCAAAGCGGGCAATGGCTTGGAAGGTACGCAGGACCTCGATGTCGAGAACATTCATGATTCATTATTCTCGCATGACTAGTGCATATAATACCGTTTGCCTGCATTATCCTGCGCGGCAATAGTCCCGCCTGTCAAGTCAAGGCGAGGACAATCCATGACGATCAAGCCATTCGAGGTCCGCTGGAGTGAGGCGACTGTCGACAGAATTCTGAAGAAGGTGCGCGACTATGAATTCCCCGACCATCTCGACGGCATGGGATGGAAACTCGGCTGCGATGCCGACTATCTGCGGGAATTCCGCGACTATTGGCTCAATGACTATGATGCCGAGGCGGCCCAGGCCGAACTCAACCGCTTTCCGCAATTCGTGACTGAACTCGACGGCTTCAAGCTCCATTTCCATCACATTGTCGGCGAAGCTTCGGGCAAGCGCCCGCTGCTTTTGAGTCATGGCTGGCCGATCTCGACTTACGAATTCTGGCAGGTCGTCGAGAAGCTCAGCCATCCGACGCGCTTCGGCGGCAAAGCCAGCGATGCTTTCGACCTGGTCATCCCGTCGATCCCAGGCTTCGGCTATTCCGAGAAGCCCAGGAGCCTGTTCAACCAGCGCCAGACGGGGGCGCTGTTCAACAAGCTCATGGTCGACGTGCTGGGCTATGAGTCATATTTCGCGCAAGGCGGCGACTGGGGCGAGATCATCAACACCTTTATCGCCATCGACCATCCGCAGCGCCTGAAGGCGCTGCATTTCACCACCTTCCTGGTGACAGCACCCGACCGGCTCGACAGCCGCGAGGAGAAAAACTGGGCGGCCGAGCGCGACCGGCTCGAATATCCGCTCCATGCCTATAATCACTTGCAGGCGACGAAGCCGCAGAGCCTCGCCTGGGCCGTATCCAAGGATCCGATGGCGCAGGCCTCGTGGTTCATCGAGCGCTTCCACGACTGGGCCGATCTCAGGCACCGAAGCTTCGAGGAGGTTTACCCCAAGCATTTCCTCGTCACCAACATCATGACCTATCTGATGACGGAAACCTTCGCGAGCAGCGTGTGGTATGACGCAGCCTCGGCGGAAGCCGGCGTGCGCATGATGCAAAAGGGCCGGCGGGTGGAGACGCCGACGACCTTCGCGCTCTTCCCGCAGCATTACCACACTTGGCCGCCGCGCTCCTTCGCCGAGAAGCTGTTCAATGTCGTGGCCTGGACGCCCATGGATCATGGCGGCCATTTCGCGGCCGTCGAAGCGCCGGACCTCTTCGTCAACCAGTTGCGACGCTGGGCCCATGGTGTGCGCGCGGAGATGAGCGTGGCGCTGCCGCCTTTCTGAGAGGCTTGTCGGATGCTGCGGGCCGGATTTCGCAAGCTCCGCTGGCGCAAGAAGCAGCGCTGGCGCCGCAAGCCGAAGACGGCCGGGCTGGCCGGCAATGGGCTCAAGCCACCGGCGACGCCAGGCGCTTCACCACATCGAGAAGGACATTGGCGCCCGCCACCAGATCCGTCTCGGGCGTGAATTCCTTGGGATTGTGGCTGATGCCGCCAAGGCTCGGCACGAAGATCATGGCGGCAGGGGCGATGCGCGCGATCATCTGCGCATCGTGCCCGGCGCCCGAGGTCATGCGGCGCTGGCTCAAGCCCCGGGCATCGGCCGCCGCTTCGATTTCGGCGACGAGCTTCGCATCGAAGGTCACCGGCGCGAAACGCGCCAGACGCTCGACCGAGATCGCAACACCCTGCTCTTGCGCGAGTAGCTTCAGATATTGCGACAGAGCCTGCTCTTCCGCCGCGAGGCATTCCTCATTCGGATCGCGCAGGTCGACGGTGAAGATCGCCCGTGCCGGAATGACATTGATGGCATTGGGCTCGAAGGCGATGGTGCCGACGGTCGCCACCGTTCCCGATGCCGAGGCCGAAGCGCGCTGATGCAGGAAGGTGATGATGCGCGCCGCGGCGTGGCCCGCATCATGGCGCAGCGCCATGGGCGTCGTGCCGGCATGATTGGCCACACCCTCTATGATGATGCGCTGCCAGGAAATGCCCTGCAGGTTCTCGACCGCGCCAATAGCGAGGCTATCGCGCTCGAGCACCGGCCCCTGCTCGATATGGAGCTCGATATAGGCGTCAGGCTTGAGAAAGCCCGGTTCTTCAATGCCGGCATAGCCAATGCGGGCGAGCTCTTCGCCGAGCACACTTCCGTCAGCGCCTTTGACGGCCAGAGCCGCATCGGCCGCGAGCCCGCCTGAATAGACGAGCGATCCCATCATGTCGGGCGCATAGCGCACGCCCTCCTCATTGGTGAAAGCCGCGACCACAATGGGCCGGCATGGTGTGAAACCCGCTTCCTGCAAAGTCTCGACGACTTCGAGGCCGGCGAGCACGCCATAGCATCCATCATAGATGCCGGCATCGATCACCGTGTCGATATGGGAGCCGAGCATCAGCGGCGCAGCTTTTGCGTCTGCCGCCTCGGCCCAAAGCACGAAGATATTGCCGATGCGGTCGATCCTGACGTCGAGACCCACGGTCTTCGCCCACTGCACGAACTGGTCGCGGCCGAGCTTGTCGGCAGCGGAAGCCGCGAGCCTGGTGAGCTTGCCGTCGGCGCCGCGGCCGATCTCGCCCAAGGCGCGCAAACGCGCCGGGAGGCGCTCGCCGTCGATCGACAGATTGCTCAACGGATCACCGGCAATTGCCGCGGCGCCCGCTTGGTGAGGAGCCTCGGACCCTCCTTCATCACCGCGATATTCTCCTCATGCACGATCATCTTGCCCGGCGCATATTCCATGCCGGGCTCGATGGTGAGCACCATGTTCTCAACAATGACCGTGCCGTCGCCCAGGCGATGCGAGGGCGGCTCGGTGAGCTGCATGCCCAAACCATGGCCGAGCCTTCCGACATTGTTGCCGATGGCGCCCGCCTCCTCGATGATCTTCGCCATGGCGCGCCAGACATCGTCGGTCTTGGCACCCGGCACCGCAGCCGCAATGCCGGCCTCGGTCGCCTGCCATAGAGCCTCATGCACGCGATGCGCGTCGTCGGACACTTTGCCCACGGCGTAGTTGCGGTCGAAATCGCAGAAATAGCCGTCGAAGGTCGAGCCCGTATCGATGAACAGGATGTCGCCTTCCGCGATCTTGCGGTCATGCGGGCCGCAGACGATCTGCGCCACGCCGCCCGGACCCGCTATCGCCGGCATGAAGGGCGTCGCATCGGCGCCGCGGCGGGCGATGTCGATGCGCAATTTGCGCACCACCTCGCGCTCGCTCTCGCCGATCGCGATCTGTGACGGCAGCGCCTCATAAGCGTCGCTGGCGAGCTGGCATATGTAATGGATGTGGTCGATCTCGGCCAAAGTCTTGACCATGCGGATTTCCCAGATCGCGGGCGATCCGTCCTCGATGGTGGACCCCAGGCCGTCGCGCAGCTTGAGGAAGTCGATGACCGGCATGCGCAAGGCCATCTCACGCCCGAGCTCGGCGCCGATCCGGCCGTGCTTGCGCTTGAGTCCGCCGATCGTCGATGCGAGGAGCGAGAGGCCGTCATCCTCGGGCCTGGGTGCCGGCCAGGTGCGGATGTCCTTGATCCAGGTCAACGCCATTTCCGGCGCGCCGATCTCCGGGATCACCGCGATCGGAGCTCCTTCGCGCGGCACGACGATGAACCAGGGCCGCGTCGGGCTCTCCCAGAATTGCGAATCGAAGCCCGAGAAATAGCGCACATTGGGCGGCGCGGTGAGCAGGAGCGCATCGAAGCCTCGGGCGTCCATGATCATTTGCGCCCGTTGCGTGCGGCGCTCGAATTCGGCCGGGGTGAAGCCGCGTTTCGGGATCTTCAGTTCGGTCGGCACCAGGATCGTCCTTTCACATCGCTCGCCAAAGACGCCCGATCTTGCCTCCGATTCGCGCAGAAATTCGGCAAAAACTGGTGGAAAGTGAAAGAGTCCTGCGCTTAGACGTAATCGGCAATCACCCAGGAGGACCAAAGCCGCGGCAAGGGCGAGATTTACCGCGCGCGAAGCCCTGGGATGGCGCAGGACCGAGGTGAGCGCCGATCCGGCAAGCGCCCTGCGCGACGCGTTAATTTTGCTCCTTGATTCGCAAGGAAATTCAGAAAAAACTGCGAAATACTTCTGTAACAACCGAAATTTGGAAGGTCCTCTTGAAGAACGATCCCCGTTTCCAGCCATTTGATGCCAGCAAGACGCCACGTTTCGCCGATATCGCGACCTTCCTGCGGACGCCCCGCCATCCGATAGGCCCGGAGATCGATATCGCCATCGCCGGCGTTCCCTTCGACATGGGGGTGAATTTCCGCTCCGGCGCCCGCCATGGTCCGGCGGCCATTCGCGAATCGTCGCGCATCATCCGCCAGGTTCATCCGACCAGCGGCATCGCCCCCTTCCGCCTGTGCAATGTCGCCGATGTCGGAGATGCGACGGTCAATGCGCTCGATGCCGCCGCGAGCATCGGCCTCATCGAAGCCTTCTTCCGCAAGATCGATGAGGCAGGCGCGCTGCCTATCGCCATGGGCGGCGATCACACGGTGCCCTTGCCGATCCTGCGCGTCATCGCGCGCGACAACCCGGTCGGCGTGGTTCAATTCGATTCGCATCCCGACACGCTCGATGAATTGATGGGCACCCGTATCAATCACGCGACAACCTTCCGGCGCGGCGTCGAGGAAGGGCTGATCGACCCCGAGCGGACGATCCAGATCGGCCTGCGCGGCAGCCGCTTCAGCGAGAACGATATCACATGGGGCGCCGATGCCGGCTTCCGCATCATCACGATCGACGAATATGAGAAGATCGGGCGCGATGCAGTCATCGCCGAGATCGACCGCATCACCGGCAAGGGCCGCACTTACATCACCTTCGACATTGACGGCCTCGATGCCGCCTATGCCATGGGCACCGGTGTGCCGGAAGTCGGCGGCTTCTCGGTGCGCGATGCGCAAGTGATGATCCGCAGCCTGCAAGGCAAGCATCTCGTCGGCGCGGATATCTGCGAAGTGGCGCCGGTCTTCGACCCCACCGGCCAGACGGCGCTCAATGCCGCCAACCTCCTGTTCGAGATGTTGTGCGTCATTGCCGACAGCCGGGCGAACCACGGCTGACGCGCTGATCAGAGACTATCGACGATCAGGACACCAACAAGCGCCGCTGCGAGAACAAGGTTCACCACGCGCGAGGCCTGCGGGCTGCGCAACGTCGTGGTGAGCGCCGATCCGGCGAGCCCCCAGACCGTATGGATGACGAGGATCGCGACGCTCAATATGACGCATTTCACAACCGCATCCGCTGCAGCGCTCGCGGGCACGAGCATCGCCTTGGAATAGACGGCGCCAATGGCGAGATAGGCCTTGGGATTGGCGATGGCGAGAAAGAGCCCCGGCAGCAGTCCCGGCGCCAGCTCATTCGCCTTGTCGGACAGAGGCGGTGCCGTCGCAATCCGATAGGCCAGATAGAGGATGTAAAGAGAAGCCGCGATCGAGACCGGCAGAGCGAGACCGGGAATGGCATAAAGCAAAGTCGAGGCGCCCAGCGCCATAGCGAGGAGCACGAGGATGGTGCCGAGATTGATGCCCACGGCATAGGGCAGCGACCGGCGGAAGCCATAGGCCGCGGCCGTTGCTGCCACGCTCAAGGTCGCAGGGCCAGGGCTCGCCATGAGTGCCGCCGCCGATACCAAAAGCGAGAGCAGCCCCGGAACAGAGATGTCTGAGAGCACATGATCCTCCGTTCAAGCGGAGGATTCTGATAGCGCGCCGGCATCGCGAAGGTCTTGAACGATCGTGCGAGGGACGACCGCGCCTCACCTCGCTAGCTGGGCAAGGCGGCGAGGACGCGATCCAGCCGCTCGACGAAGAAATCGGCATTCTCCTTCGAGAAAGTAAGCGGCGGCCTGATCTTGAGAACATTGGCGGCGGGGCCCGTCGCGCTGATGAGCACATTGTTCTCCCGCAAGCCGTTCACGATCTCGGCGGTGCGCTCGGGATCGGCTATACGGGTGGCGCGGTCCTTGACGATCTCGACACCGAGGAAAAGACCGGCGCTGCGGACATCGCCCAAGGCCGCATGGCGTTGGGCGAGCTGGTCGAGATTCTGCCTGAAGTAATCGCCGACCTTCAGCGCATTCTCCTGCAAGCCCTCCGTCTCGATGACTTCGAGAACGGCAAGCGCCACGGCCGAGGCTACCGTATTGCCGCCGAAAGTGTTGAAGTAACGCGCCTTGCGGCCAAAATCCTCGACGACATCCGGCCGCATCACCAGGCCCGCTACCGGATAGCCATTGCCCATGGGCTTGCCGAGCGACACCATGTCGGGTGTCACGCCGTGACGCTGGAATCCCCACATATGAGAACCGGTGCGCCCGAAGCCGGGCTGCACTTCATCGGCGATGAAGAGCCCGCCCGCCGCGCGTATTGCGCCGACAGCGCCGTGCAGCAAACCCGCAGGCTCGGGCAGGACACCGTCGCTGGAGAAAATACTGTCGACGATGAGAGCGGCGGGCTTGATGCCATGACGGCGGAGGTCGTCGATCGCCGATTGCACGCTGGCGCGGAAGGCTTCCGCCACATCGGCGGTACCCAGGCGGTAGCGATTGGGCGCCGGAACCACCCGCACATGCTCGCCGAGATCGACATTGACGCCGAGAGACGGGGAGAGTCCGGCGACCGCCGACGTCGTGCCGTGATAGGCGCATTCCGTCACGATGAAGCCGGTTCCGCCGGTCTTGGCGCGGGCCAGGCGCATCGCAAGGTCGTTGCTCTCGCTGCCGGTGCAGGTGAACATGACATGCCTGAGCTCGGCGGGAAAATAGCCCAGCAGCTTCTCGGCATAGTCGAGCACCGTCTCATGGAGATAGCGCGTGTTGGTGCTGAGGATCGCCGCCTGGCGGCTGAGGGCCTTGACCACATGCGGATGACAATGGCCGACGGAAGCGACATTGTTGTAGACGTCGAGCAGCGCATTGCCGGAAGCGTCATAGAGCCAGACGCCCTCGCCGCGCACGATCTCGACCGGTCGCGCATAGAACAAGCGATAGGCCGGCCCCAGAAGCCGCTGACGCCGCTCGATCAGGGATGCTTCATGCTCGCTGAGAGCGGCATTCCCAGGAACGAATGCGTTCACCATCGTCATATCGCGTTTCATCGCAGATCCTTTCATTGCGCAGGCTTTGACCAGATAGTCCCGCGCTTCCTCACGCCCGATGCTGTCGAGCTGGTCGAGGGCCGCCCAGGCCGGCGGATTATTGCGCAGTATATAGTCGCGGTTCTCGGGGTAGCGCGCCGCCCGCCAGCCGGTGACCACCACCGTCGTCACCAGCCGCGCCCTAATCAGATCGAAAAGCACCTCGAGCTCGGCGGGCTCGAGCGGATTGACGGCATGATAGGCAGAAGCGAATTCGGCAATGGTCGCGAGCGGGTGAGAACCGGCGCTCACCTGATAGGAGCAGGCGACGGCGAGTTCGATCACCAATGGTGTCTCGACCATGTCGCCGAAATCCAATATGCCGCTCACCTGGGTCAGGTCGTTTGGCGCCATCAGGATGTTGTGCGGATTGAAGTCGTTGTGGATGACCTGGCTGCGTAGGCTGCTCAATCGCGGGGCGACGAAGGCTTCGAAATCGTCGAGAATGCCTTCCACCCTCCGGCGCCGCGCCGCGTCGGGAATGGCGCCGGCATGGGCGCGCAGCTTCAGGGCGTTCTTGATGTCCCACTGCAATTCATGGCCGGGGAGCGGGTGTGGAGCTCCGCGCAAAGCCCAATCGAGCCTCCCGAGACAGCGCGCAATATTGCGCCGCTGCGCCGATATGCGCGGCACCTTGTGCAAGGGCTCGCCCTCCAGAAAGGTCAAGAGGCGCACGACGCTCGATCCGTCGGCGAGGTCGAGATGAAGTTCGCTGGCGCCGTCGCGGGTCGGGATGATGCGCGGCACGGGGAGGTCCGGAGCCACCTTTTCCATATGCAACAGCGCGTCGGTCTGCAGTCTCGTGACCGCGACGGGCTCAGCGGAATTGGCGAACTTGAGCACATATTCGCGCCCATCATCCGCCTTGATGCGGAAGTTCCGGTCGCGCTCGCTGGTGAGGCGCAAAACGCTGCCGCTGATGCCGAAGAACCGCGCGACGATGTCGCGCGCCCTGTCGTCGGAGATCGCGGGTGCGGAGGAATTGAGCACGGTCGCGGTTTCACTCATTCCCTTCAACAGACTCTCCCAATTTTCGGCCGCCGTCCTTGATCAGGCATCGAGCGGCGCCAGTGCCTCGGCCGTGGTGCTGCGATCCAGCGTTCGCCGCAAAGCCTGCGCTTCCTCGACGGTGACCTTCCTGAAGTTCAGGATCTCATTGGGCTGCGCCTGACCCAGCTTCCAGAAGGCGGCGCTCGCCACCGTGAAGGGGTTGATGAAACCGCCGGTGCTCGGCGCATCGTTCACCAGGATGATC
>Ga0187894_10006734_pt1 | contig 11123 bp, 15 predicted proteins | sample GBC1701081metaG_FD_136650 | JGI IMG/M metagenome (GOLD analysis project Ga0187894, IMG submission 136650) | White microbial mat communities from a lava cave in the Kipuka Kanohina Cave System on the Island of Hawaii, USA - GBC170108-1 metaG ...
GAGTGGCTCATCCAGCGGCACGGCTGGATCAGCCCGAACGAGCACCACAGACGCCTCGCGGCCACGGAGGCCGCGGCGTGAGTAACATCAGCCTTGTGTCCAAGGAACCGCGTCCTCTACACCGCCTCCGAACTGTGTTGACCCGTGTCGAGCGGCGGCGCTTGATGTTCATGATCCACGAACGAAAGGAGCGAGACCATGGACAGCGACTACGAACGCTTCCTCGGGATGGCTCGCGACCACGCCGCCGACGTCGGGCGGATCGCGGCGCGCCTGCTCGCGGAGCGGAAGATCGGGCAGGGGCTCCACGACGCGCTCGTGCACGCGGCGGGGGAGATCCTCCACGACGGCTATCAGGCCGGGCGCTGCGAGCCGCCCGGGGTCACGGACCTCCACGCGGAGTTGGCGAGGGCAGGCCGTGCGTAGGCCCTGCCGCACGCGCCTCACGCGCCGGGAGGTGCTCCGGCGGATCGACGCGCACGCGGACGCGCTGCTCGAAGGCGCGGAGAAGGCGGCGCGGAGGCGCCGGGTCGCGCCCGCGAGGCTCCGCGGCTGGGTCCGGTGGGTCGAGCGCGCATACGCGCGGGTCAAGGGGGCGGAGCGATGAGGAGGCGCACGAGGCCCGTCCGGTTCGACATGCGGCGGGCGGGGCATGATGTCGTGATCGAGGCGCCCCCGGGGACCGACCCCGCGGCGCTGCGGATCGCGGCGGCGGTGCGCATCCTGCCGTTCGGCTGGAGATTCGTGCGCGACGCGGAGCTCAGCGAGGATCGGGACATCGAGGTGATCGACGTGGAGGGAGGGCCGCATGGCAAGGCGTGAGAGGAATGGCGCGGGGGTCTTGGGCTACATCCGGGTGTCCACGGTCGAACAGGCGGACCGCGGCGTCTCGCTCGACGCGCAGCGCCAGCGTCTTCGGGCGTACTGCGAGGCGCACGGCCTCGCGCTCATGTGGGTCGAGGAGGACGCGGGAGTCTCCGCGAGGAGGACGACGAACCGGCCCGCGCTCCAGCGGGCCTTGAAGGCGCTCGCGAAGGGCGAGGCCTCCGGGCTCGTCGCGGTGAAGCTCGACCGGCTCTCGCGCACCACGCGCGACGTGCTCGACCTCGTCGCCCGGGCGGAGAAGGAGGGTTGGGCGCTGCACTCGATCGACGAACGGCTCGACACGTCCTCGCCGCAGGGGCGGTTCGTCGTGACGGTTCTCGGCGCGCTCGCGCAGCTCGAGCGCGAGCAGGCCGGGGAGCGCACGCGCGTCGCGCTCGCGGAACTACGCCGCCAGGGGCGACGTGTGTCGGGGAGGCCGCCGTTCGGGTTCAGGTTCGATGACGGCCGCGTCGTGGAGGTCGAGGAGGAGCAGCGCATCCTCGGCCGGATGAAGCGCCTCGCGGGCCGGGGCGCGGGGAGCTACCGGATCGCGAGCGTGCTCAACGCGGAGCGCGTCCCGAACCCCCGCACCGGACGGGCGTGGTTCTGGGGCACGGTGCGCGTGATCCTCGACTCGGCGGCCCGCCGGGGCGCGTAGGCCGGCGCGTCTGGTATCCTCGCGACAGGCGGGCGCTCCCGGCTTTCCCCTTTCATTCCCCTTCTCCGCCGGGGCGCCCGCGCTTCTCCTCTCGGCGGCCGGACCCGCGTCGCGCGAAGCGCCCGAGGGCGCGACCGCTCGCCGCGGCGTCTCGGGACGGGACGTGCGCGGAATCGCCGCGGTTCGCCTGTGGTCATCCGCTGAGCTACCGTTCGAATCGTGGCATCGATGACCGACCGCAGGAAGTCGGACCGGCTCCCCGACGACGTCCCGGGGCTCCTGACCCGCTCCCTCTACGACGGGGACATCCACGCCGTGCGGGTCCGGGACATGGGCGACGGCGGCGCCTGCGCGGTCGCGGACTTCGAGCCGGAAGTCGGCACCGGGTACTACGCGGGGTTCTTCCTCAAGGGCTTCGGCGGCATCCCGCTGGTCGCGCGGGTGCGCGTCGCCTGGACGAGGCGTGAACACGACGAGTACGCGGTCGGACTCGGGTTCCTCGGCGAGGACCGGGCGCAGGCGGACTCGGTCGTGCGCATCCGCGACTACGTCGCGGCGCGGGGGCGCGAGCTCGAGGCGGCCGGCCGCGAAGAGGGGCGAGCCACAAGCCCGGCCCCGGCGGCGCCGGGTCTGGTGACAAATGACCCGGACGCCACGCGGGAGTGATTCTCGGCACGCCGCCCCACGCCGCGCAAGGGCGGACCCGACCGCCGGGGAGGCGGCCAGGGGCGGCGCGTCCTCCGGCCGAAACGTACCGTCATGGGGCCGGCGGCACGAGGCGCGGCCGCCTTCACGCGGCGGCGTACTCGCCCCGGCCGACGCGTCTCACGTCCCCCCTCTTCCGCACGTAGGTCAGCAGCATCGAGGCGTGGCTCCGCCTGATCCTCATCGCCTTCATGACGTCCGGCACGCCGTAGGGCTTCTTCCGCCCCTTGGCCCAGGAGAGGAGCCTCGCGGGGAGGCTGCCGGCGCGGTAGCCCGCCTTGCGCTTCGCCGCGGGGGACTTGGCCTTGCCACCGGCACGGGCACGCCGCGAGGCGGCGCGCCCGGCGGGCGCCGAGCTGAGCGCGATGGTGATGGACTTCTCGGACGCGAGCGCCTTGAGGATCTCGTCGCCGAGCGTGATCGAGAGCGTTACGGTCATGCAGGGGAGGAGGATACGCCCGGAGCGTCCCTCCCGCATCTGAGAATCGACGGCCATGCGCCGCCTGTCGCCGTGCCTGTTGCGGCTTCCCGAGGACGCCCCGCTGCCCGCGGGGTGGTTTGCGGAGGGGAGCGTCGTCGTCCACGGGGCGAGCGGGACGAGGCTCCGCTTCCTGCCGACGTCGTACCGGGAGGACCGGCCGACGCTCCGCGAGGTCAGCCGCCGCATCCAGCGGGCCCTCGCGGCGATGCGCCGCGGCATGATGATCCCCGCGCCGGCGCAGCCGGACCTCGCGCTGTGCCTCGGGGCGCTCCTGCTCCCCCATGCCGGCGAGTACCGGGAGAGGCTCCGCTCGGAGGCGGCGGGGGCGTCGAGGCGGGGGCGGAGGGCGATCAACCGTCGCATGCACGACCTGGACCGGGCGATGGAGGCCCACCGCCGCCGGATGCTGGCCTTCGAGGCGGCCGAGCGGTCACCGTCCGCGCCGCCGGGCGATCGCGGGTGCCGCCATCCGCGGCCGCAGCCGACGGGCCGTCGGGCCCCCGCGCTGCGCCGCGCGAGCCGGTGGCCGGTGACCTCCGGCCGGCGCGCGTCCGCGGCCCCGGCCCCGACGACCGCGCCAGCAGAGGCGCCAGGTCCTGACGCGGCCGCGATCCCGCCACGTCTGCCCGAGGGCGGAGTCCGCCGCCACCGCGTCGCGCGTTTGCTCCTCGTCGCGATCGCGTCGGCGGTCATTCTCCTGATCGCCGCGCCGGGCGACGTCGCCACCCACGAGGACCGGAGCCGTGCCGGCAACGTTCCCGAGGCCCGGGCCCAGACACCCGCCAGGAAGGAGAAGCCGTCATGGCCGTCCGCAACCGCGTGAAGGGACTGCGCTTCGTGAAGGCGGGGGAGCTCGTCCCGAACGATCTCAACTACCGCACGCACCCGCCCGCCCAGCGCCGCGCCCTCCAGGCGCTCCTCGACGAGGTCGGCTATGCGGATGCGCTCATCGCCTACGAGAAGGAGGGCCGGCTGGTCCTGTGCGACGGACATCTCCGCGCGAGCCTCGACCCGGAGCAGACGGTCCCCGTGCTCGTGCTCGACCTGACGGAGGAGGAGGCGAAGAAACTGCTCGCGTCGCTCGACCCGCTCGCGTCGATGGCGGGGAAGAACGACGAGATCCTGCGCGAACTGCTCGCGGGGATCGAGACGCGGAGCGACGCCCTCCAGGGCCTGTGGGATGGTCTCCTGCCGCCGCTCCCGCGAGAGGGGCTCACGGACCCCGACGAGGTCCCGGAGCCGCCGGCGGAGCCGACCGTGAGGCGCGGGGAGGTCTGGAAGCTGGGCGAGCACCGGCTCCTCTGCGGCGACGCCGGCAGAGCCGAGGACGTGGACCGGCTTCTCGGGGGCGCGCCCATCCACCTCGTGAACACCGACCCGCCCTACAACGTGAAGGTCGAGCCGCGCAGCAACAACGCGATCGCCGCGGGCCTGTCGAGCTTCACCAGCGCGAAGGGCGCGCGCCGCGGCAAGGGGCTCAAGCACCACCAGGGACTCGACCTCGCGAGGCACCCGGGGAAGGCGAAGGCGACGCACCGCCGGATGCGGGCGAAGGACCGGCCGCTCAAGAACGACTTCGTGAGCGACGAGGAGTTCGCAGGGCTCCTGCTCGCGTGGTTCGGCAACATGAGCCGCGTCCTCGTCCCCGGCGGCTCGTTCTACGTCTGGGGAGGCTATAGCAACCTCGGGAGTTTCCCGCCCGCGCTCAAGGCGTCGGGGCTGTACTTCAGCCAGGCGATCATCTGGAACAAGCTCCACCCGGTCCTGACGCGGAAGGACTACCTCGGGTGCTTCGAGCTCGCGTTCTACGGCTGGAAGGAGGGGGCCGCGCACCGCTTCTTCGGGCCCCCGACCTCGCGGGACCTGTGGGACATCCGCAAGGACCCGCCGCAGAGCTACGCCCACCTCACGCAGAAGGCCGTGGACCTGTCCGTCCGGGCGATCGAGAACTCGTCGAGGAGGGGCGCGAACGTCCTGGATCTGTTCGGAGGATCGGGGAGCTGTCTGATCGCGGCGGAGCAGACCGGGCGCCGCTGCTTCATGCTCGAGCTGGACGAGTTGTACGCCTCGACGATCGTCGAGAGGTTCGAGAAGTTCACCGGGAAGAAGGCGGAGAGGGCGTCATGACGCGGAGAGACGCCGACCCCGCGCTTTCCGGCGTCCCGGACCCGCAGGAGCGGAGATCGCATCCCGGGGGTGCCTCGGGCGCGTCCGCGGCCCGATCGTCGATTGCGCACGCGAAAGACGCGCGAAACCGCGCTCCGCGGCGGCTGGTCGAGGAGATCAGGGAGAAGCACCCGGTCATGGCCCGCCAGGCGGCGAGCGGGTCCCGAAGGGCCGCGATCCGGCTCTTCTGCCTCGACTGCATGGGGGGGAGCCCCGCCGAGGTGGAGCGTTGCGGCTCCTTCGAGTGCCCCCTCTGGCCGTACCGGAGGGGCCGCGGGGTCGAGCGGCGGGCGCCGCGGGCGGGGGATGCGCGCGGTGGCTGATGCGGGGCGGCCCGAGAAGATCACGCCCGAGGTGATCGCGGCGGTCGTGACGGCGCTCCGCAACGGCGCCTCGCGGGCGGACGCGGCGCAGTTCGCGGGGATCGACCCCTCCACGCTCCGGCGCTGGATGCAGCGCGCGGAGGAGGAGCCCGACAGCCTCTACGGCCGGCTCCGCGCGGAGGTGCTCGAGACGGAGAGCCGCGTGAAGGTCGCGCTCGTCGGATGCGTGCTGAAGGCGGCGGCGACCGACTGGCGCGCGGCGCTCGAGCTGCTGAAGTGCCGGCACCCCGCGGAGTTCGGCGACCGGAGCGTGCTCTTCCTCGTGAAGCACGCGCTCGACGAGATGGAAAGGGCGGCAGCCGCGGCAGGGATCGCGCTTCCCGCGAACGCCTGGGAGCAGGCGTGGGCCACGGTCGCCCGCCAGCTCGCGCAGAAGCTGCCCGAGGCGGTCGCGGGGATCGGCCCCGGCGCCGCGGGCGACTTCCAGGGATTCGAGAGCCAGGAGGACCTGGATCTCGCGCTCAAGCTGCTCGGAAGGAGGAGGAAGCATGGAGACGGAACTGCTCCGTAGGGCCGCGTTCACCGCGCCGAGGGAGGAGAACCTCGTCGCCTACGCGGAGAACGTCCTCTTCGTCCCTTGCCCGGACACGGCCGTCGTCCCGGGCCACGACACGCCCGGGGAGCACCTCCGGGCGATGTGGCGGGGCGACGCCTCGACCGTGACGATCGCGTCGCGCGGGACCTTCAAGACGCTCACGACCGCGGTCGGGGAGTTCGTGCTCGCGCTGCACCGGGGCGTGCGGATCCTCCACTTCGCGCAGTACGAGAGCCAGGCCGAGCAGGCATGGCGCTACATGGCGGGGTTCGGCGCGCTGCCGTGGTTCGAGGGGCTCGTCGTCGTCACGAAGAGCGAGATCCTCTTCCCGCGGTCGGGCGGCTCGATCGAGTTCCGGGCGCTCACGCTCGCGAACGCGCGATCCGCGCACGTGCCGGTCGTCGTCTTCGACGAGGCGGACGAGATGGACCCGCAGATCCTCCAGATCGCGAGGTACACGACCGGCGCGAAGGGCGCGGAGCAGGCGCGCGTCCACTACATCTCGACCCAGAACCACCCCGACGGGATCATCGACAGGCTCGTCCGGCTCGCGCCGGAGAGGGGGATCACGGTCCTCCGCTGGAACTACAAGGAGGCCGCGGAGCGTTGCCCCGACGGGAGGTCCGGGACGAGGCCCGTGACGGCCTTCGTGGACGCCCGCCGGATGCTCTCCGCCGCCTCGCTGCCGCCCGACGAGGGAACCTGGAAGCCGGTCCAGGTCTTCGAGGGGTGCCTCGAATGCCCGCTTCTCCCTTCGTGCCGCGGCGACCTGAAGCGCGCCGATGGACCCGTGCCGATCCGCGTGCTCCTCGACCAGCGGAACGACCCGACGTTCGCGCCGCACGTGTGGCGGAGCCAGATGGACAACGAGGCGCCGTCGGCGGAGGGCCTCGCCGTGCCGGAGTTCGACACGGCGCTGTCGGTGACGGAGGCCGCCGAGTACGACCCGGACCTCCCGGTCTTCCTCGGCGTGGACTTCGGCACGAGCCACCCGGCGGCGGTCGTCATCGGGCAGGTGATCCCGGTCGGGCACAAGGGGAACCGCGTGAAGGGGAGGAAGCACGTCTTCGCCGAGCACTCGGCGCCGGCGCCCTTCCAGCCGACGATCACCGACTGGATCGCCCGGAACTGGGTGCCGAAGTACGGGCACCCGAAGAAGGCGTTCATCGACCCCTCCGGGGCGCCCGTGGCGAACCGGGTCCCGCTCGGCGAGGAGACCCTCCGGCTCGAGAAGGCGGCATCGAACAAGCACAAGGTCGGGTACGACGCGCTCCGGGGCCACTGCACGCCGACGCAGGAGGACGGGAGGCCGATGCTGCTGATCCACCCGCGCTGCGCGAAGCTCGTGCACGAGTTCAGGACCGTGCGGCACGCCGTGAACCGCGACGGCACCTACTCGGAGGAGATCGTGAAGGTCGGCGACGACGTGCTCGACGCCTGCCGCTACTTCGTGGTCTCGGCCCCCGCCCACTGGATGACGCCCGAGGAGCGGGCGGAACTCGCGTGGCAGCTCAGCATCCCCTTCTGAGCGCCACGGACGGGCCGTTCGCCAGCTCCGGTCCGGCGACAGGGACCGGAGAGAACCGGCCCCCGCGGAGGCTACCGCGGCGGCTGCGGGCGGGATCTCCCGCGGGCCGCTTCCGCCTCCCGGAACGCGCGGATCTTCCGGCATGTGGCGCAGCTCGGCTCGATGGCGGCCGGGACGATCGCGACGCGCCAGGCGACCGCGCCGCAGAGCGCGACCGGTTCGCCCGGGCGCGCGCTGTGAGTCTTGCGGGGCTTCGACATGGCGGACATCAGGGCGGCGGTCCCGCGGTTTGCAAGTCGAATCGGCGAGTGAGCGCGGGCGCCGGCACGGCTGGGCACCGGCGCCCGCGGAAGCGCTACTCGCTGTAGCGCGGCTGCGGCTTCTTCGTCTCGTCCCTCTTCGTCTCGCCGGCCGGCGGGACGACCTTCGCGCCCGCGTAGACCTTGCCGTCCCGGTACACGAGGCGGTCCGGCCAGAGGTCTCGGTTCACGGCGCCGGTGACCAGGTCGATGATCATGCCGGGGATGCCGCCGAGCAGGATGTTCCCGAGGAACCACGGCTGGAAGGTCCGCTTGATGCGGACGACCTGGCCGTTCGGGAACGTCGCGTGGTGGTCGGCGTCGCGCCCGAGGGTAACGAGCGCGGGCGTCGTGTACCTGCTGCCGTCCACCGCGACGGTCTGGCCCTGCGGTTCGCTGTCGATGCGGATGGTCTCGCTGTCGGACGCGAGGATCGTCGCGCACCCGGCGAGGAGGGGGAAGAGGACGGGGATCAGGCGCTTCATCGTGCATCTCCGACCCCGGCGCCTCGGGGATCCCGACCCGCCGCCGTGGCTGGCCGCGCCCCCCCTTGGTCGCCGGGGGGCGACGATGAGGGCGTCCGTCGGGGCGAACGCAAGTTGATTCCGGGAGGCCGCCAGCGGGCGCGCTTCTACCGCCGCGGTTGGCGCCGCTTCGGCGCGTCGTCGGCGAGAGCGTGTAGGAGCCAGCCCGCGAGGAGCGCGCCCGTCCGGTAGCCGCGCCGGCACCCGATCTCCTCGGCCGCCCGCCGGAGCGCGTGGAGATGCGCGAGGGACCCTCCCGTCCCGGCGAGCGCCTTCGCGACCTCGCCCGCGGCGAGGTCGACCTGCTTCGCGAGCGCAGCGTCGATCTCGGGATCGTCATCGTCGGCGAACTGCTCGGCGTCGATGAGCTGCGTTACGACCTCCTCGGGGACCGCGAGCACGGCGGCGCGGCGTCTCGTTCTCTTGGCCTTCATGGGACCGCATGGGGCCAGCCGCGCCGCCGCGGGTCCAGTCATTCTCGCGCGTGCGGCAGGTTCCGGGGGCACGGCGGACTGCCCGTGGGCCGGCCGTGGGTTCCGGCCGGGGGTGCCGGCGGCTCCCTACGGACGCCGTCCCGTGCGCCCGCCCTCGCGCCCGTACCCCGCGAGGATCCGCTCCCGCGCCCAGCTCGAGATGGTCATGTCCACTCCGCGGGCGACCTTGCGGATCCAGCGGTACTCCTCCGGCGTGACGAGGAAGGATACCGAGATCCTCCGCACCCGCTCCTGCGGCAGCTTCGGCCTGCCCAGCCTCCTCTTGGCCATGCGGGGGCACAGATTGGCAGCCCCCGCCGCAGCCTATTTTTCCTACGATGTTTAGTCGGGCGGCGCGGCCCGGAAGGCCGCCGCCCGGAGGGACGGTGCCATCCGATGTCCGATCTGACGAGCACACTCGCGGAGGTCCGGAGCCGCATCGGCCGCTACAAGGGCTCCAGGTCCCTGAACGAGCAGGAGACCAAGGCCACGCTCATCGAGCCCGTCCTGCAGGCGCTCGGCTGGGACGTCCACGACGTCGAGGAGGTCGCCTACGAGTACAAGGCCGAGCGGCGCGACCGCCCGGTCGACTACGCCCTCCTCCTCGAGCGCACGCCCGCGCTGTTCGTCGAGGCGAAGGCCCTCGGGGAGGACCTCGACGACCGGCGGTGGGTCCGCCAGGTCATGACCTACGCGACCGTGGCGGGCGTCGAGTGGGTCGCCCTCACGAACGGCGACGGCTGGAGGCTCTACAACGCGCACGCGAGGGTCCCGGTCGAGGAGAAGCTGTTCAGGAGCGTGAAGGTCACGGAGGAGGGAGGCGCGCCGGAGGAGACGCTCCGCCTGCTGGCCCGCGACGCCGTGCCGGGGCCGGCGATCGGGGAGGCCTGGCGGCGCTACTTCATCGACCGGCGCGTGCTCAAGGCCATGCGGGAACTGCTCGACGGGACCGTGGACGCCGCGATCGTGAAGCTGGTGCGGAAGAGGGCGGAGGGCCTCACACCGGCGGAGGTCCGGGCCTCGCTCGGCCGGGCGCGAGTGACGGTGGAGTTCCCCCCGGGGCCTGCCCCCGCACAGGGGGGGCCGGCACCGAGGCGGCAGCGAATCGCGGCCAAGGCGCACACCCCGGGGGTGACGCTCCGCGACTTGATCGACGCCGGCCTCGTGAAGCCCCCGGTCGATCTCTTCTGCACCTATAGAGGAAAGGAGGTCCGGGCGCGCATCGAGCCGGACGGCCGGATCCGCTTCGGCGACCAGGTCGTCGATTCGCCCTCCACGGCGGCCGGCATGGCGCGCGTCTCCGTGGCGGGGAAGTTCCCCGGCCGGAAATACCCGCAGACGAACGGCTGGGACTTCTGGCGTTTCCGGGCGGGGGACGGGAAGCTGCGACCGATCGGCGACCTGCGGCGGGAGATCCGAGAGAGACGCACGGCGCAGGCGCGGTGAGCGACCGCGCACGAAGAACCCCTACGGTTGGGGCACCAGCTTCAGGATGCCGTTCATCTCGGTGAAGATCCGTCCTCCCATGTCTCCCATCCACGAACTGTGGGCGTCCGCCCGCGCGGACACGAACGCGTCCAGGTCGCCCGGCGGAACCCCGGCGATCGACGCGATGTAGCCGACCTCAGCCCCGGACTCGGCAGCGGCGAAGACCGGGAGCGATACGATCATGGTCGACATGAAACCGACCACATCGTCGGTCGACCCGGTCCCGGAGGCACTCGTGATCGCGACGGCGATGCGGGGCACCACATCCGCGAGCTTCGTCTCGACCGCCGTGGCGACCTGCGCGAGACGTGCGGCGTTGTCCGAAGCGGCGGTCGCATGCAGGGCGTGGAGCCCTGCCGAGAACGCCAGCGCGGAGCCGAAGAACAGAAGCGCGTGGATCTGGCTACCTGCGGCCTCGCGCAGCCCCGGATCCACCAGGGCCTCGACTCCGCGAATCGCGCGGAGTTTCTCGTAGGCTCTCCATGCGCCCACCAGCGTGGTGCAGTCGCCCGGCCTGGTGCCGAGAGCGTGCAGGGCCTCCGAGGGCGAGGACCCGTGGTGCTTGCCGGCGAAGCCGTCGACCACCTGCCAGGCCGCATCGTCGTCGCCCTGCGACGCGTGGATCTTCACGAGTTCCATCGCGCTTCGCGGGTCCTCCGGCGACGCTTCCCTCAGGAACGTGAAGAACTGCACCGCCTCCTGGACCGTTCCCGGATCACGGGGCCAGAGGTCCGAGAGGATGCGCGCCTTGACCTGCGTGAGCCCGCGGTGGCCGGGGGCGAGCGCCAGACCCTCGTTCACTTGGCGGAGGGCCCCCGGCAGATCGCCCGACCTGATGAGGCCGATCGCAATCCAGTGCCACGCGTGCGGCCAACGTGCCATGGCGGTGTCGCTCGTGGCCAAAGCCTGTGCGATGAGGGTGGCTCCCTCCGCGGGGCGGTTGTGATGCGCGATGAGGGCCACGCCTTTGGAGACGAGGGCCTCGGCAAGGTGCGGATCGAGGGCGAGCGCCCTGTCGA
>Ga0187894_10006735_pt1 | contig 11123 bp, 8 predicted proteins | sample GBC1701081metaG_FD_136650 | JGI IMG/M metagenome (GOLD analysis project Ga0187894, IMG submission 136650) | White microbial mat communities from a lava cave in the Kipuka Kanohina Cave System on the Island of Hawaii, USA - GBC170108-1 metaG ...
CGGCCTGCATCTGCCCGCCGGCACCCGCGCGGTTGAAAATGTAGTGGATAAAAATGCCCTCTAAATCGTGCAAGTGCCTGCCAGCACGAACCCGAGCTACTCGAACTGCGGAAGATGGGCTAGCCGACATTACCAGCTCACCCAAATGCGCAGCGTAAAGATGATGCATGCTGGTGGTGGCTACGCACTGGACCCCTATGGGCATGCTTTGCGGTATTTCCATAAGCACAGACAATGGGGTGACACGCCGCCGCTGCATTTCCTGCCGATTCCTGACGATCTGGTGTGGTCGAAGAAAGGAGAGAAAGTTCCCTTCGCTAGACTATCGGTGGCATACGGCCTTGCATATGCTAGGTATGAGCTCGATGGGCACAGGTTCCCGAGCGAGATAGCCGTAAATCCGGATATCATCGGACCGGCCTCGGAGGAGCGAGTCACGGCGCCAACTAAAGACGAAGTGTAAGCCTGTTGCGCTACTTCTCGATGCGGCCCGGAGCCTTTGGAGCGTTAGCTTTCGCCAGGGCTTCGGCTGGCAAGATGGAGCGCCCGGCGGTGAGGCCGGGCGCGGGAGAATCAGATGGATCGCCACGCGGCGTGCGCCGCTCGCGATGACAATCAGCGATACTCTTCGTTGGTCAGCGCGTTGATGATCTTGAAGTTCTCGATCAGCCGTCGCTGAAGCTATGGCTGACAGGCGTGGTAGTTGGGGTCGGCGCGTCCAGCCTTCGCCAAGGCTTCGGCGGACAGGGAAGGCCAAAGAAAAAGCCCGGCGGATGGCCGGGCTTTGAGAAAGAGAAAGATTAAGAGAACGAGAAAGATTCGTTACCGGTATTCCTCGTTGGTCAGGGCGTTGATGATCTTGAAGTTCTCGACGTGGTAGTTGGGGTCGGCGCGGAAGGCCAGTTTGACGCCGTAGGTCTTTTCGACGCGGACGAGGAGTTCGGAGTCCTCCGAACGCAGCCGCTCGAGGATGCTCGGGTGGACGTGGACGCGGAGGGAATACTCCTTGTTGTCTTTCCGGGCCTGGAGCCGGCGGGCGACGGACGAGAGGCGCCGCTGCAGCTCGACGGACATGGTGGTGGCCGACTTCACGCTGCCGCGGCCGTGGCAATACGGGCAGCCGCTGTATTGGCCGGCGCTGAGGCTCTCCTGCTGGCGCTGGCGGGTCATCTGCATGATGCCGAGCTGCGAGATGGGCAGGATGTGCGTCTTGGCTTTGTCCTCGGCCATGAGCTCGACCATCTTGTCGTAGACGGACTGGCGGTGGCGCCGCTCCTTCATGTCGATGAAGTCCATGATGACGAGGCCGCCGATGTTGCGGAGCCGGATCTGGCGGGCCATCTCGACGGCGGCCTCCATGTTGACCTGGAAGATGGTGTTCTTCTCGTCGCCGGAGCGGGATTTGTGGGAGCCGGTGTTGACGTCGATGGCGATGAGGGCCTCGGTCTCGTCGATGACGATCTGGCCGCCGGAGGGGAGGGTGACCTTGCGCTGGAAGGTCTGCTCGATCTGGCGCTCGATGTTGTAGCGCTCGAAGACGGGGATGGAGTCGCGGTAGTGGACGATCTTGCCGCGGGAGCGGGTGGAGATGAGGGAGACGAAGTCCTGGGTGCGCTTGAAGTCGTCCTCGTTGTCGATGAGGACGCGGTCGATGTCCTCGGTGAGGAAGTCGCGGACGGTGCGTTCGACGATGTCGGGCTCCTGGTAGAGGTTGGCGGGGGAGCGGTCGGAGTTCATCTTCCGCTGGATCTCCTCCCATTTCTTGAGGAGGAGGTGGAGGTCGCGGACGAAGTAGCGGGCCTTCTTGCCCTCGCCGGCGGTGCGGACGATGACGCCCATGCCCTCGGGGATGGTGAGCTCGTTGATGAGGGTCTTGAGGCGCTTGCGCTCGTGGGGCTCCTCGATCTTGCGGGAGATGCCGCAGCCGTCGGAGAACGGGGTGAGGATGAGGTAGCGACCGGGGATGGAGAGGTTCGTCGTGGTGCGGGGGCCCTTGGTGCCGATGGGGCCCTTGGTGACCTGGATGACGATCTCGGAGCCGGGCGGGTAGAGCTGGGGGATGTCCTTGACGGTGGGCTCGGACTTCCGCTCGGGGGCGCCCTTCTTCTTGTTGACGCGGACGACCTCGACGGAGGAATCGGCGGCGGCGGGGAGCATGTCCCAGTAGTGGAGGAAGGCGTTCTTGGAGTAGCCGATGTCGACGAACGCGGCCTTGAGGCCGGGGTCGAGGTTCTTGATGCGGCCCTTGTAGATGCCGCCGACCATGCGGTGGTCGGTCTCGCGCTCGATCTCGAAGCGGTCGAGGACGCCGTCGACGAGGAGGGCGACGCGCTTCTCGAGCGGCTCGGAGTTGATGACGAGTTCGCGGAAGCTGCTCTTTTCCTTCTGGAAAACGCTGAGGATCTTCTGGAGGAGCGGGCGCTGGCGGGAGCGCTCCTTCGCGTCGGCGTTAAGCTGGTCGGGCGAGAGCGACTCGCCGTGCCGCGGGGGCGGCGGGGTGGCGAGTTCGGCCTCGTAGCGCTGGGTCGGGTCCGCGGGCTGGGATCCGGCGGAGGGCTTGGACTGATCGTTCATTGTGGGGGTGGTGTTGGGCGGACCCCCTCGTGGTGGTGCGCGGCGCGCAGGAAATCCCGGCAGAGCGGTCAATATGGCGGGGAAGGAGGATCATTTCAGAAGTCCTTCCGGTAGCGATAGACGCTTTGGACCAGTCCTTGCAGCAAGCCGCAGCTGAGCACGAAGGTGCCGCCGTAGCTGATGAAGGGAAGCGGTATGCCTTTCACCGGCACGAGCCCGATGGTCATGGCGATGTTCACGAAGATGTGGACGGCGAAGAGCGCCGTGACACCGATGGCCAGATACTGGCCAAAGCGGTCGCGGGCGAGGCCCGCGATCCGGAGTCCGTTCCATAATACCACGCCAAAGAGACCGAGGACGGTGATGCTTCCCAGGAAACCTTTTTCCTCCGCGATGACGGAGAAGATGAAATCGTTGTGGGCGACGCTGCGGGGCAGGTAGCCGAGCTTGGCCTGCGTGCCCTCGGTCCAGCCCTTGCCGGTGAGGCCGCCGGAGCCGACGGAGATGAGGGACTGGCGGCTGTTCCAGCCGATGCCGAGGGGGTCGACCCGGTCGGGCATGGCGAAAGTGAGCAGGCGGTTGCGCTGGTAGTCCTTGAGCGGCAGCCAGGACTGCGCCTCGTATTTGCCGCGGTCGCGGCTGTAGTCGTAGCCGTGGGCGTCCATGTAGCTGGCGTAGCGCCAGATATCCAAGGCCACGATGCCGATCAGGAGGACGAAGATCCCGAGGGCGCCGACAAAGAACCGCAGCGAGAGATTGGAGACATACAACATGGCGAAGACCATCGGCGCGATCACGAGGGCACTGCCGAGGTCCGGTTCGGCGACTATCAACAGCATGGGTATGCCCACCGCAAGGGCCAATTTTACGAGCGTCTGGAAGGAGTCGCGGACGGTGCCGAGCCGCGAGCCGGTGAGGACGGAGGCGGTGGCGAACAAGACGGCGATCTTGCCGAATTCGGAGGGCTGGAAGGCGGCGGGGCCGAGGTTGATCCAGCGGCGGGCGCCCATGCCGTGGGTAGTGCCGAGGCCGGGGATGAGCACGGCGAGGAGGAGGATGAGCGCGAGCAGATAGACCCAATGCGCCCAGCGCAGCCACAGCCGGTAGTCGAGGAGCGAGGCGGCGAGATAGACGACGGCGCCGAGAGCGAGGAAGACGAGCTGCTTGACCCAGTCGTTCTGCTCCGAGGCGAACTGGACGCTGTAGATGAAGAACACGCCGAACATCGCCAGCAGCCCCGCGCAGATCGGCGTGATGACATCCGACCGCTCCTTGGTGGAGAGCTTGATGAAGGTGGAGAGGTCGAGCGCGGTGGGGAGTCTCAAGGGGAGCGGGGAATCTGGCCACTAAACCCGCTCCGGCCCGCCGCGCAATGGCGCAGTGGGGCACGGGGGATGTGGCGCACGGGTGGTCGCCGATTTCCACATCGGCGACAGGCGTCGGCAGGGAAACCGACGCCCACCAACGGCGACGCCCACCAACGGCGATGCCGGCCATCGGGGCGTAAAGCCCCTCCTACAGCTTCATTGCGCTGGGCGACGGCGCGCGCAAGCGCGCTGGCCCACCGCCGGCCCGCCGCGCCGTCTGCGGTGTTGCCAAGCCGGCCCCCCTCCGTAGGGTTTCCGCCCCTGCATGACCAAGCTGCTGGCCCAGTCCGACCTGGTGTCCTCGGCCACCGAGCCGATCCTCTGGACGTTCGTGGTGGCGGTCATCACGGGCGCGGTCGGCGGGTTCATCATGGTGTGGATGATCACGCGCGGCACGCGGCGCATCGCCGAGAAGCAGGCGCTCGAGCAACTGGAGATCGCCCGGCGCGAGGCCGCCGTCGCCGCGCAGGAGCTGCGGCAGAAGGCCGAGGCGGAGATCATCAACCGGCAGGCCGGGGTGAACCGCGACCTCGACCGCCGCAAGATCGAGATCGAGATGATGCTGCGCGAGATCCGCTCGCACGAGGAGTCGCTCGGACTGCTCGACCACCAGCTCGAGCAGCGGCAGGAGCGGCTCGCGCGCGAGAACACCGCGGTGAAACAGGCGCGCGACGCCATGCGGACGCGGTCGAAGAGCCTGCGCAAGCGGCTCGAGGGCGTGGCGGCGATGGACGCCGAGGAGATCAAGAAGGAGCTGCGCGAGGAGGTGGTGCTCGAGGCGCAGGACGAGCTGCGCGCCTTGCGGAAGGAATTGCTGGAGAAATCCGAGCAGGAGCTGGTGCACGAGTCGAAGCGCACGCTGCTCGCCACGATGCAGCGGATGGCCTCGAAGCCGAACAACGACATCACCGCCACCATCGTCCAGCTGCCAAGCGAGGAGATGAAGGGGCGCATCATCGGCCGCGAGGGACGCAACATCAAGGCGTTCGAGGCGGCGACGGGCTGCACCGTGCTGATCGACGAGTCGCCGCAGATGGTGCTGCTGTCGTCCTTCGACCCCGTGCGGCGCGAGGTCGCCAAGCTCGCGCTCGAGGGCTTGGTGAAGGACGGCCGCATCCACCCCGCCAGCATCGAGGAGTTCGTCCACCGCGCGCGGGGCGACCTCGACGTGCACGTGGCCGGGCTGGGCGAGGAGGCGGTGGACCGGCTGAAGATCACCGGCCTGCACCCCGAGATCATCAAGCTGCTCGGGCGGCTGCGTTTCCGCTTCTCCTACACCCAGAACGTGCTCGACCACTCCGTCGAGGTCGCGCAGCTCTGCTCGATGGTCGCCTCCGAGCTGGGGCTCGACCCCAACGTGGCCAAGCGCGCGGGCCTGCTGCACGACATCGGCAAGGCGATCGGGGCCGACTACGAGGGCAGCCACGCGACGGCGGGAGCGGAATTCATCCGCCGCTACGGCGAGACGCCGATCGTGGTGAACGCCGTCGCCGCGCACCACGACGAGGTGAAGCCCGAGACCGTCTATGCCGGCATCGTCATCCTCGCCGACACGGTGTCGGCCGTGCGGCCGGGCGCGCGGGCGGAGAACATGACGGCCTACCTCGAGCGCCTGGAGCGGCTGGAGAAGCTGGCGCTGACCCTCGACGGCGTGCAGATGGCCTACGCCATCCAGGCCGGGCGCGAGGTGCGCGTGGTCGTGCAGCCGACGGTCGTGACGGACGAACAGGCCTGCTCGCTGGCGAAAAAGCTCCGCCAGAAGATCGAGGACGAGCTGGATTACCCGAGCACGATCAAGGTCACGGTCATCCGCGAGCAGAGGTTTACTGAAACGGCGACGTGATTGCGGAAGTAGCGAGCATCGAGTAGCGAGTAGTGAGCATACCCGGAGGCGCGGACTGAATTTCTACTCGCTACTCACTACCCGCTACTCACTACTTTCTTCTCCCATGTCCGACGTAAAGATCCTCGAGACCTTCCCGAACCCCGCGCCGCGGCGCGACTACATGATCGAGCACACGCACCACGAGTTCACCTCGCTGTGCCCGATGACGGGGCACCCGGACTTCGCGACCATCACGGTGCGCTACGTGGCGGACCGGAAGTGCGTCGAGCTGAAGTCGCTGAAGCTCTACTTCCACGCCTACCGCAACGAGGGCATCTTCTTCGAGGCCGCGACCAACAGGATCTGCGACGATCTCGGCGCCGCGCTGCGGCCGCGCAGCCTGACGATCGTCGCCGACTGGAAGGCGCGCGGCGGGTTCACGTCGCGCGTGACGTGCGAGTGGAAGCGGAAGAAGTAGGAACGACCGCGGAAGCGCGGAAGAAGCGGAAGTGAAATGAGGTGGAGCGCGTTGACCCCAACGCGCTACTTCCCTCTCATGCAAAAGCGCACTGAGGTCAGCGCGTTCCACCCCAAGCCATGCACTGGAAACACACGCCGATCCACTTCATCGACTTCGAGGGCAACACCGCGTCGGGCATCCTCGAGTTCGGCGTGGTGACGCTGCGCGGCGGGGAGATCGGGGAGACGCGCACGCGATTGTGCCGGCCGCGGGGTCGCGTCACGGCCGAGGACACGGCGGTGCATGGGCTGCGCGGCGAGGCGCTGGCCGGCGAGGCGCCGTTCGCGGACGAGTGGGAATACTTCGCGCGGCTGCGCGAGACCGGCCCGCTGGCGGCGCATTTTGCGCCGGCTGAGAACCATCTCTTGAAATCCACCTGGCCCTACGCGCGCACCGCGCCGGACTTCGCCCGGCGGGGTCGGACGACGACCGAGTGGGGGCCGTGGATCGACACCGGCCGGCTGTTTCCGCAGCTGTTCCCCGCGCTTGGCGACGGCAAGCTGGAGCATCTCGTCGCCGCGGAAGGATTGCAGGCGGCGCTCGATGCGGTGGCGGTGAAGCATTGTCCCGCCGGACGGCGGCGTTACCATGCCGCGCTCTACGATGCGCTCGGCGGCGCGCTGCTGTTGCGGGCGCTGTTGCGGCGAGCTGAACTGGCGGAGGCGACCATCCCGTGGCTGCTGCAGATGAGCACGCTCAACGCCGACCGGCGCGGCGCGCTGCAGCAAGGGGACCTGTTCTGAGCGATTGGCAGTTGCCGGGCCGGTGCTTGCCGCCGGGCTATGAGCGACGATTGATCCGCCGACCAGCGGTGACCTTGCAATTTGAAGGCCGGCTCACAGGCCGCTCTTGTCCACGAGATAGACGAGGGCCGCCATCGCTGCGGCGCCGAGCTGGAGTTCGCGCGGGTTCACCTGGTCGAGCGAATCGCGGGTCGTGTGGTGGAGGTCGAAGTAGCGCTGCGAGTCCGGCGTGAGCCCGGCGACGGTGTAGCCGTAGCGGAGGAGCGGGCCGACATCGGCGCCGCCAGTCCCGGCTTGGAAGGAGTTGAGGCCGTAGGGCGCGAGCAGGGGCAGCCAGCGCGCGGCGCGGGTGTGGGCATCGCCGGCGGGGTTGCCGAGGTTGAAGCCGCGGGGCTGGAAGCCGCCGCTGTCGGTCTCGAGCGCGAGCAGGTGCTCTTCCTTCCTTTCGCCGACGAGGCGGGCGTATTCGGCCGCGCCGCGGAGGCCGTTCTCCTCGTTGGTGAAGAGCGCGACGCGGACGGTGTGGCGGGGTTTGTAGCCGGCGGCCTTGAGCAGACGCAGGATCTCGAGGGATTGCACGCAGCCCGCGCCGTCGTCGTGCGCGCCGGGGGAGACGTCCCACGAGTCGAGGTGCCCGCCGACGAGGATGATTTTCTCCGGCGACTCCGCGCCGCGGATTTCGCCGATGACGTTGTGCGAGAGCGCGTCGGGCAGCGTGCGGGCATGGATGCCGAGGCTGACGGTGGCGTCTCGATCCACGGCCAGGGCCGCGGACAATGTGTCGGCGGACAGGATCCCGAGCGCGGCGGCGGGGATGGGCGAGACATCGGCGGGGAAGGTGGTGTTGCCGGTGTGCGGGACGTCGTCCGACGCGTGGGTCATCGAGCGGACAAGCGCGGCGGCGGCGCCGAGCCGGGCGGCGAGCGCCGGGCCGCGGCTGCGCTGGTCCACCGCCTCGCCGTAGGCCTTGAAGGGGCTCAGGTGCCGCGGGTCCATCGGACGGTTGAAGAACACAACCTTGCCGGCGACGGCGTCGCGGCCGAGCTGCTCGAGCTCGGCGAGCGACCTGACCTCGATCACCGCCGCGCGGACACCCTCGTCGGGCGTCGCGGCGGAATTGCCGAGCGCGGCGGCGGCGAGCGGGCCTCCGCCGACGATGGCCACGCTTTCCGGCGCACCGCGTTCCCAGTGCGGGACCATCACGGGCTGGAGTTCGATGCGGTCGCAGCCCAGTTTTTCCAGCTCGCCCTTGGCCCATTGCACGGCGCCGTCGAGGTTCTTCGAGCCGGAGAGCCGGCCGGGATATCTCTCCGTCAGCTCGCGGAGCCGCGCGAAGGCGGGCGAGTCGGTGAGCGCGGCGTCGTAGATCCGGCGGATGACGGCGGCGTCATCGTCCTGGGCAAAGGCCGCGGGCGCGGCGAGGGCGACGGCGAGCAGGGCGGTGGTCAGGCGCATGGAGCGGAAAGGTTGCCGGCGCGCAATGGCTGGCAAGCGGCGAGTGAGGGCGGCCTCGGCAGTTGCCGGGAAAGGCAACCGGTTCAGGCGGGGGCGAGGGTGCGACCCGCCTTCGTCCCGCTCCGCGGGACTACGGCGCGGTGATTTTCTCCGTTTCCGGCGAAAATCAGAACCACTTCTTCCGCCGCAGGTAGAACCAAGTCAGCGTGGTGAAGAAGAGCACGACCCCCAGCGCGATGTAGTAGCCGTGCTTGGTGCGCAGCTCGGGCATGCCCTGGAAGTTCATGCCATACCAGGTGCCCACGACCATGACGGGGATGGTGATGGCGGTGAGGGCGGTGAGGAACTTGATGCCCTCGTTGGCCTCGAACGCGGCTTTGTTGAGGTAGATGTCGAAGGCCATGAGCAGCCGGTCGTGGTAGCTGTTGGCGGCGTCCTCGAAGCGCACGAGGTTGTCGCGCAGGTCGCGGAAATAGGGGACGAGCTTGGCGCGGATGAGCTTGGTGTCGCCGCGGGCGAGGCGCTCGATGATGTCGCGCTGCGGGCGGACGATCTGGCGGAGTTTCGAGAAGTCGGCGCGGACGTGCAGCATGTCCTGGATGAAGGATTCCGAGGACGACTTGCTGAGCATGATGTCCTCGATCTCCTCCAGCTCGCCGCGCAGCGTGTCGAGCACGGGGCCGAAGTGGTCGATCATCAGGTCGAGGAGCGAGTGGGCGAGGCGGTCGGGGCCGCGCGGGCCGGGCGCGGTGCTCTTGGCGAGCCGTTCGCGCAGGGCGTTGACGGAGCGCAACGGCGCGGTGTGGAAGGTGACGAGGAATTCCCGGCCGAGGAACAGGTCCAGCTCGGCGGTGGCGAACTTGTGCTCGCGCGTGAAGTCCACCGCGTGGGTGACCATGAAGAAATACTCCTCGTAGTCCTCCAGCTTGGGCAGCTCGCTGGGCGTGACACAGTCCTCGATGGCGAGCGGGTGGAACTGGAAGACGCCGTCCAGCACGGCCTTGATCTCATCCTCCGTCGGGTTGTCGAGGTCCACCCAGAGGATGAGGCCCTTGTCGCCGCGCACGAGCCGCAGGGCCTCGAGCTCGAGGTCGTGGCCGACAAGTTTGCCGTCGCTGAAGATGAAGGACCGGATCATGCGCCGGGGCCATGCTGCGAGCGGGCCCGGCAGTGGCAAGCCCCGGCTGGCGGGGCGCGTCAGCGGAGACCGGCTTCCGCCAATTGCTTGAGTTCGGCCGCCTGCTCCCGCAGCCGGTCGGTCCGCAGGTAGATGCGCACGTTCTCCTGTTCGCCGATCTGCCGGTAATAGCTGTTGACCACGACCTGCAGATCCGACCAGCGGTCGTGGGCGAAGACGTTGCGGTCGGTGAAACGAAAGGCGGATGCACCCACCGCATCGAGAAAGAAAGCCGGGCGCTCCTGCGCCAGGTTCTCCAGATAGCGGGCGCGGAAGTAGGCCTGCTCGGGGCCGACGACAATCTGCCGCTCGGTTTGGCCTTCGCGGGTGCCTTGGGGCAGCTGGGTTTGCACGTGGTAGGAGCAAGCCCAACCCCAGACCGTCAGCGAGTCACCTGGGCGGATCAAGGGCTGAAGGAAGCGGGCGACCGCCCCGGTTTCCTCCCGCGAGGCGCGCAGGGAGCCGATTTCACCCGGCGCGCCGTAGCCAAGGCGGGCATAGATCTGCGGTGCGACCGTCAGGCCCAAAAAGAGCAGAAGCCAGGACCAGTCGGCCGCGCGGCTTTGCCCGGGCCGGGCCAGCAGGCCGCCGTAGAGCAAGGCGAGCAGAAAGCCGAGGGGCACGACCAGGAATTGCAGGTAATGGATGGAGGCCCGGCCGGGGGCCCACACTACAAAGGCCCCGCCCAGCACGAGCAGGCCCGCGAACACCAACAGGGATCGGGGGACGGCGGTCATGCGCCTGGCAAAAGGCAGGGCGATCAGGATGGCGGCGCTCACGGTCCCGAGAAACGGGGCAAAACCCTGCGCCTCCTTCGCGAGTTGCCACACCCAGGTGAGAAACGGGGCGTTGTCGTAGACGCGGATCCCGGTGTAAGCCAGGCCCGTGACCAGGTAGGACTTGTAGAAGTGAAACCATGATCCGCTCGCCACGATGCCGCCCAGGCTGAGGCCGACGGACAGAACCGCACCGCCGGCCAGGCAGCCCGCATCCACGGCGCGCTGCCCCGCGCTGCGTCCGGTTTGCAGGAATACCGCCAGCAGCACGAGCCCGCCAAGGAGCACCCCCAGCGGGGCGGATTGCAGCTTGGAAAACGGCAGCAGGCCCAGCGCGAGCCCGCCGAGCAGCAGACGAGGCCGGCGGATCGAGCCCGTGCCGGCCGGGAAGGCGGTCACCAGCAGCCAGAGGGCGAGGGAGAAATACAACTGGGGCGATTGTTCCCCGGAGTAGCGCACGAAATCCTTGAACGAGGTCAGGACATGAAAACAGGCGAGCGGCAGGACCAGCAGCCGGGCGGAGCGGTCATCGAAGATTCGCCGCAGGGTCAGCCAGACGAGGACCACGCTGGCCCCGCTCATGAGCACGGCGAGGCACCGGCCTCCGAGGAAATCGATGGGGAAGCCGAGCAGGGCCGGCAGGGTGAGCGGCAGAAAGGCCCACGGGCCGCAATACCCCATGTCGA
>Ga0187894_10006736_pt1 | contig 11122 bp, 14 predicted proteins | sample GBC1701081metaG_FD_136650 | JGI IMG/M metagenome (GOLD analysis project Ga0187894, IMG submission 136650) | White microbial mat communities from a lava cave in the Kipuka Kanohina Cave System on the Island of Hawaii, USA - GBC170108-1 metaG ...
ACCGCCGACCCGACGATCCTGGTGGTGTCCGCCGACGGCCCGTACCAGACGATCCAGGAGTTCATCGCCTCGGCGCGGGCCTATCCGAACCAGATGAACTATTCGTCCTCGGGCGTGTACGGCACTCTGCACGTGGCGATGGAGATGTTCGCCAGCGCCGCCGGCATCCGCATGTTCCACGTGCCCTACCAGGGCGGCGGACCGGCCGCCGCGGCGCTGCTCGGCGGCCAGGTGCACGCGCTCGCCTCTGGCCCCGCGGCGGTGGTCGGGCAGATCAAGGGCGGCAAGATGCGCGCGCTGGCCGGCTGGGGCGACCAGCGCCTGCCGGCGATGCCCGAGCTGCCGACTTTCAAGGAGCTCGGCTACAAGGACGTCGAGTTCTATATCTGGTCGGGCGTGTTCGCGCCCGCCGCGACGCCGGCGCCGGTGCAGGCGAAGCTGCGCGAGGCGGTGCGCGCGGCGGTCGCCGATGCGCAGTTCAAGGGCGCAATGGCGAAGGCGGACACGCCGATCCAGTACCTGGACGCGCCGCAGTTCCGCGATTTCCTCGCCAGGGACGCGGCGCGCCTGAAGGTTGCGGTGGAGAAGATCGGCAAGATCGCCGACAAGTAGCGCCTAGCGTTTTTTCGGCCTGCGGTACTGCAGCAGGTTGCCGACCGCCCTCTCGAAAGGGTCGCGGCGCACGAGGCTGCGCACCTGGGCGCGCGTCATCAGGCGGAAATGGCGCGTCGCTTCCAGGTTGTCGACCAGGTCCCAGGCGCCGTCTTCGGCGGTCACCCAGTCCTCGGCCTTCATGCGCCGCAGGTCGTAGGGCACCGAGTAGGTGCGCAGCGTCTTGTGGTCGCGCTTGTTGTAGTACTCGTGCAGGTACGACATCGCCAGCTCGCGCAGCGAGCGGTACACCGGATCGCGCCAGCGCAGGCCAATGCCGTTGGTCTTGGAGATCGCGCCCCAGCGGCCGTGGCGCCGGAACAGGGTCACCACGTGGTCGAAATCGTGGCGGGCCTGCAGGTCGAGCAGCAGCGGCGGCTCGCCCTGGATCCACAGCGCGCAGGCGGCCAGCATGGCGCCCTCGATGCAGTGCGCGCGCCGCTCGCGCAGCACCGTGCGCACCGAGTTGCAGGTCTCGCCGCGCAGCTCGAAGTTCTGCTTCAGGCCGTAGAGGAAGTCCTGGATCTTCTCCGGCGTGCGCAGGCGCCTCAGGGTGGCGAATTCGGCCGGCGTCAGGCCTAGCGCGGCGCGGGAAGCCGTTTTCCTTTTTGCCATCGTTTTGCGGCCTAGTGTAAGGTAAAGCGCATGCGACGCACACTTGCGGTCCTCGTCCTCCTCCTGCTGTGCGGGCCGGCCTGGGCGCAGGCCTGGCCTGTCAAGCCGGTGAAGTTCATCATCCCCTCCGGCCCCGGCGGCACCATCGACCCGCTGTCGCGCTTTCTCGCCGACCAGTACGCGAAAGTCTTCGGCCAGAACTTCGTCACCGAAAACCGGCCCGGCGCGCAGGGCAACACCGGCATCGCCGCGATCGCCAAGGCCGAGCCCGACGGCTACACCATCGGCCTCGCCGCCTCGAGCATGATCGCCATCAACCCGCACGTGTACAAGGCGATGCCCTACGATCCGCGCAGCGAGCTGGCCGGGATCGTGCTGGTCGGCGACGTGCCGAACATCCTGGTGGTGCATCCGGACGTGCCGGCGAAGACGCTGGCCGAGTTCATCGCCCATGCGAAGGCCAATCCGGACAAGCTCAATTTCGGCTCGACCGGCAACGGCAGCTCGATGCACCTGGCCGGCGAGCTCTTCAAGACGCTGACCGGCGCGAAGATGGCGCACGTGCCCTACACGGTGCCCGGCGATGCGACGCGCGACCTGATCTCGGGCCGCCTGCAGCTCATGTTCCAGCTCATGACCGGCATCCAGGCGCAGGTGAAGGCCGAGCGCGTGCGGCCGATCGCGGTGCTGTCGGACAGGCGCTGGCCCGGCCTGCCGGAAGTGCCGACCACGGCGGAGCAGGGCATGCGCACGCTCAGGTCCTCGGTCTGGTTCGCGGTCGTCGCGCCGCAGGCGGTGCCGCAGGCGGTGACTGAGCGCATCAACGCGGAAACCAACCGGCTGCTCGCCGACCCGGAGTTCCGCGGCCGGGTGCAGGCGCTCGGCGCGGCGCCAATGGGTGGATCACCTGCGGACTACCGGAAACTGTTCGACGACGAATACGCGCGCTGGGCCGAGGTGGTAAAGGTCTCCGGCGCCAAGATCGACTAACTAGCTGAAGCGGTAAGCGTCCATCGCGAGGGCGCCCATCTCGATGCCATCCCAGAGGCGCTCGGCCTTGTAGTTCGCCGGCGCGGCGCCAAGCGCGACATACAGGGGCAGGAAATGCTCATCGGTCGGATGCGCCCGCACGCCCTGCGGGCTGAGCTGCCGGTAGTTCACCAGCTCGTCGATCCTGCGTTCGCGGACCCGCTCGTCGGTCCAGGACTGGAATTCCCTCGCATACGGCGCGATCCCCTGATCGCTGCGGTCGCGCAGGTTGTGCGTCATGTGGCCCGAACCGAAGACGAGAATGCCCTCCGCGCACAACGGCGCGAGCGCGCGGCCCAGCGCGACATGGTGTCGCGGACCGAGGTGCGGCTGCACCGACACCTGGACCACCGGCACGTCCGCCTCCGGGTACATGTAGAGCAGCGGCGACCAGGCGCCATGATCCAGCCCGCGCTCGGGATTGACCGAAACCGGCAGGTTTTTTTCCTTCAACAGCTTTTCGACCCGCGCCGCGAGAGCGGGGTCGCCCTTCGCCGGATACTGGATCTCGTAGAGCGGGCGCGGAAAGCCGTAGAAGTCGTGGATGGTCTCGGGCTTCGCCGCGCCGGTCACCTCGGGCGCTGCGGTTTCCCAGTGCGCCGAAATCATCAGGATGGCCTTCGGGCGCGGCAGCTCCCGCGCGATCGACTCCCACACGCCGCGCACCGCGCCGGGCTGCAGCGCATGCATCGGCGAGCCGTGGGAGAGGAACAGCGTCGGGAGCGCCTTGGCCACGGTTACTTCACCAGTCCTTCCGCCTTGAGCGCCTCCTGCACCTTGGGGCGGGCGCCGACGCGCGCGTGGTACTCGGTGATCGCCGGCCACTTCGACAGGTCGAACTTCGAGGGCTTGGCCCAGTTAAGGATGGTGAAGAGGTAGGCATCGGCGACGCTGAACTTGTCGCCCATCAGGTACTGCCTGCCCTCCAATTGCTTCGCCACCCAGTCCAGGCGCACGCCGAGGCGGTCGGTGGCGGCCTGGCGCCAGCCGTCGTTCAGCGCCGGGTTGAAGAAATTGCCCATGCCCTTGTGGATCTCGGAAGTGATGAAGCTGAGCATCTCGTTCAGCTTCAGGCGCGCCTTGTCGCCCGCCTTCGGCGCCAGCCCGGCCTCCGGCTTCTGGTCGGCGATGTACTGCAGGATCACCGGGCACTCGGTGAGCACGCCGTCGGGCGTCTCGACTGCCGGCACGTAGCCCTTGCCGTTCACCTGCTTGTAGTCGCCGCCTTCGTATTGCTTCGCCTTCAGGTCGACCTTCTTCAGTTCGACCGGGATGCCGGCCTCGCGCATCGCGATGTGCGGCGCGAGGGAGCAGGCGCCGGGTGAGTAGTACAGGTTCATGCGGTTTCCTTTTCGTTTTGTTTCAGGGGGGAAATGATGCGATCGAGCGCGCCGGCCATCGACTCGGCTTCACGCGCGCTCAGGTGCCTGCCGAACAGGGACTCGATCTGGCGCCGGTACACAGTCCACATCCGCGCGCGCAGGGCGCAGCCCTTTGCCGTAATCGCGCAGACGGTGCCGCGGCCGTCTTCAGGGCAGTCGCCACGCTCCAGCAAACTTGCCTTCTCCATGCGGTCGGCAAGGCGCGTCAGGTTGCTGCGCGAGTACACCGCGCGGCGCGCCAGGTCGGCCATGCGCAGACGCGGCTCGGGCGAACTCTCCAGCACCCACAGCACGTCGTACCAGTCGAGCGAGGGCAGGCCCGCGGCGGCCAGCGCGGCTTCGATGCGCTCGGTGACCAAGGCATGCGCGACCACGAAGCGCGCATAGGCGCGCTGCTGCGGATCGGGGGCAGGTGGCATGGAACGCAGGCTAGCACAAAATAGTTGTAAATGCAATCAATGCGGCGTATGATTGCAAGTGCAACTACAAACCCAAGGAGCGCAATCCATGAAACAGCTGCTGACCCGCGAAGAAGTCGAAGCTCGCCTCGAGGCCAATCCGAAGCTCGTGCCGCTGGAGGCCTTGCCGGAGAAATACTTCAACGACTGGCACCTTCCCGGCGCGCGGCACTTCCCGCACGAGCGCGCCCGCGAGCTGGCGCCGCAGGTGGTGCCGGACAAGTCCGCCGAGATCGTCGTCTACGGCGCGAGCAGTACCTGCCAGAACTCGCACATTGCGGCGAAAGTGCTGGAGAGCCTGGGCTACGGCAACGTGGCGGTCTACGCCGGCGGCAAGCAGGACTGGAGGGAAGGAGTTACGGCTTAGGCGTTCAGGCCGGGGCGCGTCGAAGCACGCGTCCTGGCCGCTCGCCCGTCGGCTTACCGTCGCGCCAGATCACGGCGCCGTTGACGATCACGGTCTCGATGCCCCTGGCCGGCTGGATCGGCCGGGCGAAAGTGGCCGCCTCGTCCACGATACCGGCGTCGAACATGCACAGATCGGCGCAGGCGCCTTCGCGGATGACGCCGCGGCCCTCGAGGCCGAAGCTCTTCGCCGTAAGACCGGTCATCTTGTGGACCGCGGTTTCGAGCGGAAAGAGGCCGAGTCCGCGCGAATAGTGGCCGAGCACGCGCGCAAAGGTCCCCCACAGCCGCGGGTGCGGCGCCGCGTCGTGCGGCAGGCCGTCCGAGCCGACCATGGTGTGCTCGAAGGCGAGCACGCGCTGCACGTCGGCCTCGTCCATCATGAAGTAGATCGCGCCGGCCGGGAGCAACTGTTCAACGGAAAGATTCGTCCTGGTTCTAATTTCATTCAAATCCATTCCGGCGACTTCGGGATGTGGCTTCGACCACGTCACGAGCGTCTTCGAGGCGAGCGCGGCGCGGTCGGCGGTGAGGATCGTGGACGACGCCTCGTAGGGATAGCAGTCGAGGCAGATCTGCTGCGACTTCATGCGCTCGGCGATCAGCGCCAGCGTTTCCTTGGAGCGGCCGTGGTTCGGCTTGCCGACGACCTTGTGGTGCGATATCACCACCGGCACGCCGAGCTCACGGCCGATGCGGAAGGTTTCCTCCAGCGAGTCGATCACCCGGGCGCCTTCGTCACGCATGTGGGTGCAGTAGAGCGCCCTGCGCGCGGTGAGCGGCCGGCAGACTTCGATGACTTCCTCGGTCGGTGCGGCGCGCGCCGGCTCGTAATAAAGGCCGGTCGAGCAGCCCATCGCGCCCGCCTCGAGCGCTTCCTCGACGTGCAATTGCATCTTCCTGATTTCGCTCCCGCTCGCCCCCTGCTCGAGGTTTTCCATGCACGCGACGCGCAGCGTGGTATGGCCCACGAGCAGGGCCGCATTGGTCGCCGCCGGCTTTTTCTCCAGCTCTCCTACATACGCGGAGAAAGAATCGAACCGGTACCAGCTCGTATCACCGATGAGGTCGAGCGGCGGCGGCGCGGCCCGTGAACCTAGCAGCAGCGGCGCGAGCGACACGCCGCAGTTGCCGGCCACAACCGTGGTCACGCCCTGGCTCACCTTCGGCGCCATGTCCGGCGCGGACAGCATCAGCCGGTCGTCGTGGGTGTGCGCATCGATGAAGCCGGGAGAAAGCACTTTGCCCTGCGCGTCGATTTCCGTCTTTGCGCTGGAACTCGACAACGAGCCGATCCCGGCAATGCGATCGCCCGAAACGGCCACGTCGGCTTCGAACCGGGGCGCGCGCGTGCCGTCGATGACGGTCGCGTTGCGCAGGATCAGATCGTAGTGCGCGGGCACTTTCCCTCGGTCCGGATCGCGCACAAGTTATCACGGCCGGAGTCGCAGCGTGCCGGCCCGGACGAGACGGCAGCGCTATACGAGCTGGCTGCGGTGCAGGCCGATGTCGCGCAGCTCGCGGTCGCTCAGCGTGCGCAGGGCGTCGCGATCGCGCCCGGCGCGTTGCCGGACGAGCCACTTCCGCGCCAGGGCGAACAGCGCCCGCAGGGGGTTCCATGCCGGCTTCACTTCGAGGGTGTCGAAAGTAATGCCTTCCTCGTAGGCGAACTGCGCCGTCCCGCCGAGCGCCATGGCGAGCGCGGTGCCGGGACGGTCGAAGCGAAAGTCGTCGCCCGCGGACAGGACGGTGTCCCGCGGGTCGCTTTCCTGGGTAACCCAGAGACTTCCCTGGACCAGGCTGAGGTGGCGTGCCTGGCCGTTATGGATGCGCAGGATCTGTCCCGGTTGCAGGCTGAGGGTGGCGGCGTTCAGGTCGAGTTGCATGTCTGCTCTCCTTCATACATGATTGGCCCGCATCCGTTGGTTCCGGCCGATGCGGCCTTGCTATGTGAGGAATTTTGGCGGCGCGACGGAGGCCGGACAAACAGCAATTTGGAATGTCATGGATGCGTAGGAAGCATGCATAGTTCCCGTTGGCAGGTACCACCGCTGGAATTGCTGCTTGCCTTCGAGGCGGCGGCGAGGCACCTGTCGTTTACCAAGGCCGCTGACGAGCTGTCGCTGACCCAGTCGGCGGTCAGCAGGCAAATCCAGGCGCTGGAGGAGAGTCTCGGCACCCGCCTCTTCGAGCGCCGCACGCGCGCGCTGCTCCTGACCGAGGCCGGCCAGCGCTTCCACCAGCTTGCCCAGGGCGTGCTTGCCGACATCGATGACGCCACCCGCAAGCTGCGCACCACCACCGCTGCGCGCACCGTGACCGTCACCACGACTCCCGGCTTCGCCTCGCTCTGGCTGATCCCGCGCCTGAACGGCTACCTGCAGGCGCAACCGGGCGTCGACGTGCGCATCTCGGCCTCCTACGACACGACCAACCTGGAGCGCGACGGCGTCGACCTTGCCATCCGCTATGCGCCCGACGAAACGATGCAGGGGCAGCGGCCGCTGTTCGAAGAGCAGGTCATCCCGGTCTGCAGCCCGGCGCTCGCGAACGACGCGGCGCGGCCGCTGCGAGAGCCGGCTGACCTGCGCGCGCACGTGCTGCTGCACATGGAGGACGCGCAGGCCTCCTGGATCGACTGGAACCTGTGGCTGCATGCCCACGGCCTGCGCGAATTCAAATCCGCGGGAGCACTGCATTTCAGCCAGTACGACCAGCTCGTGCAGGCGGCCGTGAACGGTCAGGGCATTGCGCTGGGGCGCCTGCCGCTGGTCAAGCGCATGCTGCGCGACAAGCAGCTGGTCACGCCGTTCCGGAGGTCGGTCGTATCCTCGCGCGGCTACTACGTGGTCCGTTCCGCGCGCGCCGCGGGCAAGAAGGACGTGGCGGCCTTCGAGGCCTGGCTGCTGGAAGAAACGAAGAAGGACGTCAGTCGGCCCTGATCTTGGCCGCGCGCACCACTTTCGACCAGCGCTCCTGCTCCTTCTTCACGAACGCCGCGTAGTCGACCGGCGTCGAGCCGACGGCTTCGGCGTCCTCGGCGGCAAAGCGCTCGGCGACCGCCGGGCTTTTTGCGGCCTTGGCGGCCTCTACCGCGAGGCGATCGACGATCGCCTTTGGCGTCTTGGCCGGCACGTTCAGGCCGTACCACTGCGAGGTCTCGAAGCCAGGATAGCCCTGCTCGGCGACGGTGCCGACGTCTGGAAGGTTGGCGAGCCGCCTGGAGGTGCCGACCGCGATCACGCGCAGCTTGCCGGCCTTCACGTGGGGCATCAGGGGCGGCGTGCCGGCCGAGGAGGCCTGCGTCCGGCCGGCGACGAGGTCGATAACGTTCGGCCCCGTGCCTTTGTAAGGCACGTGCTGGATCTCCATGCCGGTCGCCTGCTTCAGGTACTCCATCGCCAAGTGGCCGGCCGAACCGTTGCCCGCGCTGCCGTAGTAGAGCTTGCCGGGTTCCTTTTTCACCAGCGCCACGAACTCGCGCAGGTTCTTCGCCGGCACGCTCTCGTGCACCACGAAGATCGCCGGCACGATGGCGAGCAGCGACACCGGCAGGAAGTCCTTGTCCACGTCGTAGGGCAGCTTCTCGTACATGTAGGGGTTCATGGCGAGCGAGCCGACGTGGCCGATGATCATGGTGTAGCCGTCCGGATCGGCGCGCGCCGCCTGCTGCATGGCGATGTTGCCGCCGCCGCCGCCCTGGTTCTCGACCACGATGGACTGGCCCAGGCCCTTTTCCATCTCCACCGCGAAGGTCCGCGCGACGATGGACGAACTGCCGCCCGGCGCGAAGGGCACCAGCAGCCGGATCGGTTTGCCGGGGTAGCTGGTTTGCGCTTTTAAATCAGATGAAATGAATGCGAGAGCGAAAGCCAGAATGCCGATCAGCGTTCTCATCTCCAGAGCCCCTGCTTCTCGAGCCAGCCCTGGATCAGGCCGGCCACTTCGTCATTGTTCTTGTCCATCATGACCATGTGCGAGTTTCCCTTGATGCCCACGTCGGGGAGGTCCACCACGTCCACTTTCCCGCCCGCCTTGCGGATCTCGTCTGCGCCACCTTGAAGCCGAACTGGCCGGCCTGCGAATGGAACAGGATTACGCAAGGGCAGACCCTGTCGACGAGCGCGGTGTAGGCGGCGATGATGGCGTCATCCGTCGTGGTCCAGCGCGGCACGCTCTGCCGAACGAAGTTGTCGTAGTGCGAGATGGGGAACTGGGTCCCGGGAAGCGTTTGCTTTGAGGAATAACTTCCGCTTCCAGGGCCAATGCGAAATCTCTCCCAGGGATTGGCCGTCGTCAGGAAGACCGGCTCGCCCTTGAGGATCTGCGGGAACATCGCCCAGCCGGCGCGACCGCGCTCCACCGCGTCGGAGTTGTAGACGTCCCAGCCTTTTCGCAGGAAGTAGTTGAGCCAGCCGGGCCGCCCATCGGGCGTGGTCTCGTAGGTCACGCCGGTGAGGCCGCCGCCGTGCCACATGAGCAGAGGCAGCGCGCCGCGCTTCGCGGAGGGCAGGAAGTACTGCACGTACATCGATTCCACGAGGTAGGTGCCGTTCAGGTCGACCTTCGCCGGCATGCCGCCCGGCGTGAACACGACCTCCCTGACCGGCTGGCCCGCGAGCACCACCTCGCGTCCGCCGACGTGGAACGAGCCCATGTCGCGCAGGGCGAATTGGGTTTGCGAGCAGCCGGCCGCGAGGACGGCTGCCGCGATCAGAAGTTTTTTCATGAAGACCTCCTAGAACTGGTAGCGGCGCAGGCCGCCGTCGACCGGAATCACCGCGCCGGTGATGTAGCGCGCGCGCGGCGAGGCGAGGAATACGGCCAAGTTGGCGAGGTCCTCGGGCTGGCCGTATTCGCCGACCGGGATCTCGTGCTCGGATTGCCGCTGCCGGTATTCCGGCGTGTAGTTGCGCAGGATCTGCTCGCTGATGATGCGCCCCGGCGGGATGCAGTTCACGGTGATGCCGTGCTTGCCGACCTCGCGCGACAGGCCCTTCGACCAGGAGTGCATCGCCGCCTTGGCGCAGAAGGCGCCGTTGATGCCCTCGGGTTCGGACTTGCCGGTGATGTTGACGATGCGCCCCCACTTGCGGGCCATCATCTGATCCAGCAGGCGATGGGTGAGCTGGCGCTGGCGCGTGAAATTGAGCGTCAGCGCTTCGTTCCACTGTTCCTCCGACGCATCGAGCTTGAAGGCGCGCGAGCCGCCGGCGTTGTTGATCAGGATGTCTACCGCGCTCAGGCCGGCGAGCGCCGCCTCGGCGATCGCCTGCGGCGCGCTTTCCTTCATGAAATCGCATTCTATTATGGTGAGCGCAGAGCCGATCTCGGCCTGCAGGGTCTCCAGCAGCGCGCGACGGCGCGCCACCACCGCGAGCTTCACGCCTTCGGCGGCAAGCGCCCTGGCGATCGCGCGGCCAATGCCTGCGCTTGCCCCGGTGACCAGGGCCGTCTTGCCGGAAATGCCGAGATCCAAGGCTATTTCTGCCCGAGGGCGGGCGGGCGCCAGGCGAGCGGCAGCGGGCCGGGCGCGCGCAGCACGCGGATCATGCGCATCGCCGCCTCGCGGCCGTTGTAATAGCGCGGCATCAGCACCGTCTCGGAGAAGCCGAGCGCGCGGTAGAAGCGGCGCGCGGCCTCGTTGCCGGCGCGCAGTTCGAGGTGGATGCTCGCCATGCCCGCGGTGTAGGAGGATTCGAGCAGCCATTCGACCAGCCGCCGGCCGACGCCCTGGCGGCGCTGCACGGGCTGCACGGCGAGCAGCACGAGGTGCGCGCGTTCGTCGGCGAAGTCCATGATCGCGAATCCCGCGATGCGCGGGCGCTCGCGCGCGAGGTAGGTGGGGCGCGCGCTCGCTACCACCACCACCGTTTCGCGGCGCCGCATCGCGCGCTGGATGCTGGCCGGGTCGTAGCGCCAGCCGAGGCCGGACTCGATGTGGTCGCGCGACATTTCGGCGATCGCGTGCGCGTCGCCGGTTTCGGCGACGCGGACGGTCAGCGCGTTGTGCTCTTTCTTCACGCTTTCGATTGTGCCATGATTCTCCACGGCAGCAGCAGCAAGGCCATCGCGCCGGCGACGAGCGCGAAGATCGCCGCGAGCCGCTCGGGCCACGGGCCGAGCGCGTCTACGATCGTGCGCACTTCCGGCTTGCCCGGCCCGACGAAGCCGTAGTTCCATCCGAACACGATGTCCAGCGGCAGCACCAGCGCGACGTATGCGGCAGCACCTGCGCAGGCGATGCCGTAGCCGCGCAGCGTCGGCCGGTAGCCCCGCGCGAGCAGGTCGTACAGCGCCACGCCGACGATCAGTCCGTGCGTGCTCCAGAAGAACCAGAACGGGTAGAGCGCCGGGCCCTCGCCGAGCGAGGGCGTCACCAGCGCCTGCGTGCACAGCGCCAGTCCCCAGAAGTGCACCAGCGGTCTGAGCAGCTCGCGGCGCGTAACGAGCAGCAGCGCGGCGGCGAGGGCGGTGAGATGGCAAAGCTGCAGCGGCAGCGTCTTCGCCGGCTCGTGCATGGAGGAGAAGAAGAACCAGGCGTAGGTCGTGCACCAGGCCGCGAGGTAGGCGAAGCCGACC
>Ga0187894_10006737_pt1 | contig 11122 bp, 4 predicted proteins | sample GBC1701081metaG_FD_136650 | JGI IMG/M metagenome (GOLD analysis project Ga0187894, IMG submission 136650) | White microbial mat communities from a lava cave in the Kipuka Kanohina Cave System on the Island of Hawaii, USA - GBC170108-1 metaG ...
GAAGCCACTGCCGAGTTATTTCTCACCACCGTCACCGTCGCTGCGCCATTGGCTGTGCCCGGCGGGATTTGAAAGTTTATCTGGCCGGGCGAGACAAAGAAAAGCGAGGCGGGCCGCTCAACGCCAGCGGTTTCTCTGAAAGCGCCAGCGCTGTCTCTGACCATCACGCTCGTCCCGGCCAGCGTGGCCGGCAGCGGAAGCGAGGTAGCTGTTTCAGTGGCAGTCGCCAACCCTTGACCGAAAGCGGCGGCGATGGATTCCGGCGCCAGCGCATCGCCGGTGAAGCTCGCGGCAGAGACGCTGGCCAGAGGCGCGACTGCCGATGGCAAGTAAATCCCTCCCGTGTTGAAGATGGTTGAAAAATCCTGACCGCCCCACACAATCATCATATTGCCTGTCCACACCGCGCTGTGGTTGTCTCGACAACGAGGCGCGTTAGCAGCGCTGGTGGCTGTCCACGTGTCAGTCAGCGGGTTATACAGACCGCCTGTGGCGGTACAACGAAATCCTCCCCAGACGATCATTTGGCTGCCGGTCCACACCGCCGTGTGATACTGTCGCTCAACAGGCGCGCCAGTCGCGCTGGTGGCTGTCCACGTGTTGGTTGAAGGCCTGTACCGTCCGCCAGTGGCTGTGGCGCCGCTGAAATCAAAAGCGCCACCCCAGACGATCATCTCGCTGCCGGTCCATACCGCCGTCTGATCAGCTCGCGCAGCCGGCGCGCTGGTCGTGCTCGTGGCCGTCCAGGCGTTGGTCGAGGGATTGTACCGCCCGCCAGTCGCAGTCCTGGTGGTGAGGTTGAAAAAACCGCCCCAAACTATCATTTCACTGCCAGTCCAGACGGCGGTGTGATTAACTCGCGCAGCAGGCGCGCCCGTCATATTCGTAGCCGTCCACGTGTTGGCGCCGGGATTGTACCGCCCGCCGGTGTCGGTAGTAGGCGTAGTTTCAAACGACCTCAGAGAGCCGCCCCAGATGATCATTTCGCTGCCGGTCCAGACGACCGTGTGATCCCTACGCGCGCTGGGCGCGCCGGTCGTGTTGGTAGCAACCCAGGTATTGGTCATCGGATTGTACCGTCCGCCGGTAGCGGCGGTGTTATTTTGGTCCAAAGAGCCGCCCCAGACGATCATCTCGCTGCCGGTCCAGACGGCTGTGAAACCTGCTCGACCGCTGGGCGCGCTGGTCGTGCTCGTGGCTGTCCAGGTGTCCGTCGCCGGATTGTACCGCCCGCCGTCGTTATACCTGAGAAAGGGGTCCGGGCGTCCGCTCCAGATGATCATTTCATTGCCTGTCCACACCGCCATTTGGTCAGTCCTGCTCGTCGGCGCGCCGGTTGTGCTCGTGGCTGTCCAGGTGTTAGCCAGGTTGGAACCGGGCGCGGCTGTCATCTCCGGCAGCCAATACTCACTGCCCGCCGTAGCCACATCACTTGCCATCTCCGTCTTCACGCTGTCCCACCATTCATCAAATGGCGCCGCCATGTCTTTCCGCGCCCGCTGCTCAGCGGCAAAGCATTCGCGGCTCAATCGTTCGGCCAGCGCAGGCCGCGCCAGACACTCGGCAATCAGCGACGGATCATTGCCGAGCGCCGCCCACAGCTCGCGCAACGCATCAGGCTGTTTGGTCTGGCGCGCCTGCCGCTCCATCTCGGCCTGCAATTGTTCGGCGGTGATGGGGCGTTGCCAGAAGACTTCGAGCGCCTGCGACTTGCGCAGGTAATCCTCGACTTTGGCGCGGACGGCCGCTTCGGGCAGAACCTGATCGAGCGCTGGTTTCGGCTGCGGGTTCTCCTTCGGCCAGAGGCGATGGCGCCAGTAGACCTCTTCGATGGCGCGCTGGGCGGCGACGCGCTCCTCGAAGGTCAAACTTGGCCGCCCAGCGCTCGAGGCGGCGCTGGTGTGAACAAGAAAGCGCGCCGCCGCCAACACCAGAAGCAGCCCTGGCGCCAGCCACACGACCGAACGCCCCACTCTGAATCCACGAATGCAAAGAGAGTTGTGGTTGATCATTGCTCACCTCCACGGATGGTTAATTGATCGCAATCCTGACGTTGTTCGCCGTCTTGCCGTCAACCCTCAACACCACGTCCACTTCGCCTCGTCCGATCAAGCTGCGCGACAATCGCACGTTGGCTTGATCCAGCCCGACAAACCCTGGCGCGTCGCCAGCGAACAACACTTCCGAATTTACGCCGCCAATCGCGACCGCCGTCGCCGCCAGCGAACTGCGGAAGCGAAAACCGGCGCCGTACAAAATCAAAAAGACCTGATCGGTTTCGGGGCCGAGATCAATCGGCGCGGCGACGAAGCGGCCTTGCGCCTGATCGAATCGCGACACCGGCTCGAAGCTCTCTGATCCATCAGCTCGACGCCGGAAGACGACCGCCGCCGCTACGCCTTGTCCGCTGGCGTTGGCGGTGAACAGCCCAGGAGCGACATTGGCGATGTTCACCGTTCCGGTGGAGACTGCGCTAGCGCCGCTGGTGATGGTCACGGTCGCTGCGCCAGCGGCTGTGCCGGGCGGAATCTGGTAATTGACTTGAGTGGGCGCGACGAAGAACAGCCCGGCCGGGCGTTCGACGCTCGCGACGTTCAACACTCCGGCCAGACGCGTTACGCCTGCGCTGTCGCGGACTTTGACCGTCGTGCCTGCCAGGTCGGTGGGCAGCGGCACGCCGGGCGCCACCTGAGTGGTCGTGGCCAGATTTTGTCCGAAAGCAGCGACGATTGATTCGACGGCAAGCTCTGCGCCCAGGAAGCTGGCCGCCGACACGCTGGCGAGTGAGCCGACTGTGCTGACGCCGCGCCTCAGGATCGCGCCGTTGTCGCCGACGGCGAAGCCCGTGGTCGCGTTGACGAAGAAGACGCCGCGCAGATTGGCCGTCACGCCGCTCTGTTCCCGCGTCCACGCCGCGCCGCCGTCGTTCGAGGCCAGGATCAGGCCGCCGTCGCCGACCGCCCAACCGCGATTGGCGTCAACGAAGAAAACGTCGCGCAGATTGGCCGTCACGCTGCTGGTTTGCCTGGTCCACGCGCCGCCGCCATTCGTGGTTTTCAAGATCACGCCGTTGTTACCCACGACCCAGCCATTCCAGTTGTTGCCGACCAACTTCATTTGAATGGCGTTCAATTGCTCCTGCGTGCCGCTTGATTGGGAGCGCGTTCCTCCCGGCGCATTCGGATCGTAGATCTGAATCCTGCCATTGCCGCCGACCATCCATCCGCCTCCTTCCGGCGGGAAATGAATGTCGAGAAAAGCCGCAGAGGGAGTCGTGATGATACTTCCATCCCGGCGGAGGTTCCCACTGGCGTCCATCCCGTGAATGGAGAGGAAGCTGGCCTGATCGCCAAAAGCGAATCCCCCGCCGCCGGTCCAGAAACTGGTCGAGGAGAGGAAAGAAAAACTGTTGTAGGAGACGTTCTCAGCGACGATTACGGTCGCTGGCAGCGTGGCCGCGGCCCAATTGGCGCCGCCATTCAGCGTGCGCGCGACGGCCGAAGTTCCGCCCGCCCAGCCGGCGTTGTGGTCGAGGAAATGGACCGAATTGAAGCCACGCCCGGCATCCACTCCCGTGTTGACCGCCGACCAGCTACCGCCGCCGTTCGTCGTGCGCAGCAGCGTCGCATTCGCGCCCGCCGCCCAGCCTTCGCTCTCACTGAGGAAATGCGCCGCGCGCAGCTCGTTGGTTGTGCCGCTGGTTTGCGCCGTCCAGACGCCGGGCGGAGGCGCGCCCTGCTGCACGGTAAAAATCCGTCCGGCAATGGTCAGCGCGCCGGATCGGAAGCTCGCGGCGGAATCGGCCCCGACCGTGTAGTTGACCGTGCCGAAACCTGTTCCGCTTGCGCCCGAAGTGATCGTGATCCACGACGCGTTGCTCGCCGCCGTCCACGCGCACCCGCCCTGCGTCGTCACATTCACGCTCCCGCTGCCCCCGCTTGAAGGAACGCTCTGATTGGTCGGATTGATCGAGTAGGTGCAACTGCTGCCAGCAGCCTGCGTGACGGTGAAGGTTTGACCGGCGATGGTTATCGTGCCAGTGCGCGCGGCTCCGCTGTTGGCCGCCAACGTGTAGTTCACCGCGCCACTGCCATTGCCGCTCGAACCGCTCGTGATCGTGATAAACGACGCATTGCTCGCCGCCGTCCAGGCGCAGCCGGCTTGCGTCGTCACCGCCACGCTGCCACTGCCGCCGCTGCCCGGGAAACTTTGACTGGTGGGATTGATCGAGTAGGCGCAGCCGCCAGGCACAGTGAAGACGGCGGTCGTCGCATCGGGACAATTCGGTTTGCTGATCGTGATCGGGCCAGTGACCGCTCCCTGCGGCACAGTCGTGGTGATCTGTGTGTCACTGTTGACCGTGAACGTTGCGTTGACCCCGCCGGCGAATCTGACTGCGTTCACGCCGGTGAAGTTCGAGCCGGTGATCGTCACCTGGCTGCCAGCGCCGCCGCTGGCCGGATTGACGGCAGACGCCGTTGGACAGTTCTGCGTTTGCGTTTGCAGCCGCGCGCGAATGCCGTAATTCCCTGCTGTGGTCTGCGGGATGTCATCAATGATGTTGAACGCCACGCCGTCCAGCGAGCGATACGATCGCCGTTGCGATGGCGGCGTGGTATCGAGGGCATAAGGAAAAACACTCGCGCCGTGTGTGATCTTATAGCCCACCACGAAATCGCCCGAATTGATGGTCAGCGGGGATACATTGTAGACGTTGAATTGACCGATCGCCTGGACGCTGCTGTCCATCGTCTGCAATTGAATCCCATTGATAAACGTTCCGCCGCCCGGATTGGCTCCGTAAACAACCGTCAGCGGCGATCCCACGGCCAAGCTACTGTTGGAGCGGAAGAAGATGGACACCGCATTCATAGTCGCGGGATAACTCGTCGGAGTCAGACGATTGACGCGCCAACTCGTCCCGCCGCCGCTCAGTCCAAACGTGGTTTCAAACGTCCCGTCGTCAACCGCCAGCTCGGTTGGCGAGCTTGTGCTCACTGCAAAGGGAGCGGTCTGAGCGTCGGTGCAATTCGGCTTGCTGATGGTGATCGGACCCGTGACCGCTCCCTGCGGCACAGTCGCAGTGATCTGCGTGTTGCTGTTGATCGTGAACTGGGCTGCGACGCCGCCCGCGAACCTGACCGAAGTGACGCCGGTGAAATTGCTCCCGGTGATCGTCACCTGCGATCCCACCGCGCCACCCGGCGGATTGACGCCGCTCACCGTGGGACAGCCGGGTGGTTGTCCCTGAACCCGCGCGCGGATCATCAGGTTGCCAGCGACCGACGGGTTGGCGTCATCCAGGATGGTAAACGTCGTTCCGTTTTGTGAGACGTACGAGCGTCGCCGCTGTGGCGCCGTGCGGTCTACCGCCAGCGGCAGGACATCTGCCCCGTGCATCGCCCGGAAGCCGACCACGAAATCGCCCGAATTGATCGTCACCGGCGTGACCTGGTAGAGGTAAAAATTATCAACCGCCTCCACCACCGCATTGATCTGCTGCGAGAAGGTGACGTTGTTGATGTTGGCGCCGCCAGACGGATTGGTTCCCACCAAAACCGTGATCGGCGAGCCGCGAGGCAAACCCTGCTGGCCTTGGAAAAGGATTGATACGTGCGTGAGCGTCATCGGGTAACTGGCTGGCGTCAGCCGATTGACGCCCCACAACGTGCCTCCACCAGTGATGCCGACAGCAGCCTCGGCTGACCCGTCGTCTACAAAAAGCTCTGTGACGATTTGCGCCGGACCGGCGGCTGAATTCGGATCAGCAACGAGAACTGCCTGGCCGGGCGACGATTCCACCCGCGCTTCAGGTTGCGCCGGAGAGAAGTTCTTTCCGGCGAGAGAGGCTCTCTCGTCCTGCGCTTTGACCGGGGAGTCGCCCGGCGCTAACGGGATGATCAATCCCAAAAACATTAGTCCGGCGGCGCAAATGATCGCGAGGAACGTTCGGCTGGTTGAAACTTTCATTGGTTTCATCTCCAACAACAATCTGGCGGGGTATCCAGGCTTTGCTCGTTAGGGAATCGAGGTAATCGCCCAACCGTGAAAGGCGGCGCCGGCAACGAAACCAACACCGTCCCTCAGGGTCGGGCTACTGTGGAGCCGTCTGATTGGCTCCATCCATTACATGCGATAAATGCGGCTGAATTGGTGGATGGCTGAAATCTTTTTTTTCTGGCCGGACGAACGCTTCTGCTCTACAACCCCGCCAAATCCCATTTGCGGATCACTTCGCTGATCAGATTGGCCACCTTGTCGTTCACCTTCGTGAAATATTCATCAGCCTTCTTCTGATCGAACTTCGGAGAGCCTTGCCCCGCCGTGTACAAACCGATTGAAGACGGGAACGGAAAAGCCGACCAAGTGTTAGGCGCAGGATAAGCCGTGGTCAATTCGTTTTTGTAACGTTCGGGATGAACCAGCGTCGGATCAATCGCCTGCACGAAAGCCGTTTCGTTCCACCCAGCGTGACCTCCGTCTTCGCCAAAAACCTGCTTGGTCACGTCCGAGCAATAAGACCACCAGTTGACGACCATCGCGCGAACTTTCTTCTCGGTTGAGACTTCGCTGGCGACGGCGCTCAAGACAGCCGTCTGCCCGCCGCCGTGCCCGTTGATGATGATGATGTTTTTGAACCCGTTCTTCGCCAACCCTTCCATCACTTGTTTGATGAACGGGCGGTAGGCCGACTCGGTGATCTGGAACGCGCCGGGATAAGCCTCCATGCTTCCCGTCATCCCGTAAGGCAGAACTGGCGCGATCATCGCGTTCAGGCGTTTGGCGATCTGGCGGCTGATGGCGAGCGGCGCGGTGATGTCCGCGCCGTTGTTGGCCACGCCGTGCGGTTCGAGTGTGCCGGTTGGCAGCAAGACAGTTTGAATTTTGGATGGCACAACTTCGCGAAATTCCATCCAGTTGATGCGATCCATCTCGCGTGTCGAGACGATGTCGGACGAATTGGTCTGAGCAAAAGCGTGGCTCGCCATCAGCAGACAGACCAACGATGCGATCAACAGTCTGATCATTGTTCAACCTCCTGTGTTGGGTAATTTCAGCGAAAGCGCGAGCGGGTAAGGTACAAGGATGCGGGTTAAACCTCAATTGGAGTTCGCGCGGAAAAGTCATTGCGCCTTCAATAAGGGGAGTCCTATACTTCGCCCCGACTCACGTTCAATGGAAATGAAAGCACAGGTTAGCCATGCAAATGTCGTATGCGCAAATTCCTCGTCGTCAGGTAAATCTCATGGATCTCACAGACATGTTCCGCTTCGTAGCGCCCAGAGTGCGTGATGCGGCGATCAAAACCGCCGCCCAGTTAAATCATCTCGGCATCCGCTATGCGTTGGCCGGCGGACTGGCGGTCGGCGCGCATGGATACATTCGAGCTACCACCGACGTGGATTTTTTGGTGGGCGAAGAAGCCTTCGATCATCAGGGATTGCTGGTGGCCTTCAAAGCCGGTGTCCCCATTGAAGTGGATGGGATCCGCATAGATTATCTGTCCCCCACCTCGCTCGGCTCGCAATTGGAAGAAGTTCTTGATCACCCTCCGATGAGCGAGGGCCTGGCGGTCGTTCCGATTGAGCCGCTGATCTATATGAAACTCGTAGCAAAGCGGCGCAAAGACCTGGTGGACGTCATTGAGTTGGTCAAAGCCGGAGCGGATTTGACGCGGGTACGGGAATACCTCAAGCAATATGCTGGCGATCTCCTTCCATTGTTTGAAGAGTTGGTCAATGAGGCGCTTGCCGAATGACGCATCACCGGGCTGAGAGCAGTAGAATCGGTAAAACTCCGCCCGCAATTTCATCCCATCACCAACAGACGCAGCATGGCCATCACACTTGGCGCACGGTTCGATCATTACCAAATCATCTCCCCGCTTGGCGCGGGCGGCATGGGCGAAGTCTATCGCGCCCTCGACGTGCGGCTCGACCGTGAGGTCGCCATCAAGGTTTTACCCGCCTCGTTCGCCCAGGACGCCGACCGATTGCGCCGCTTCAAGCAGGAAGCGCGCGCGACCTCGGCGCTCAACCATCCGAACATCCTGACCATCTACGACATCGGTTCGGTTCAAACTGAAAACGGGGGCGCGCCATACATCGTCGCCGAATTGCTCGAAGGCGAAGAGCTACGCGCGCATTTGGCAGACGGCGCGTTTGCTCCGCGCAAGGCGATTGAGTACGCGCAGCAGATCGCCAGCGGCCTCGCCGCTGCGCACGAGAAAGGCATCACGCATCGTGACCTGAAACCCGAAAACCTGTTTGTCACCAAAGATGGCCGCGTCAAGATTCTCGATTTCGGTCTGGCGAAGCTGCGCCCGCAACGAGATGAACCGATTGGGTCGGAAGTCGCCACGCAAAAGCAGATCACCGATCCCGGCGCAGTGATGGGCACGGTCGGGTATATGTCGCCCGAACAGGTGCGCGGGCAGGACGTGGATCACCGCTCGGACATCTTCAGCTTCGGGATGATTCTTTACGAGATGTTGAGCGGCAGGCGCGCCTTCAGCGGGGCCTCGGCGGCGGATGTGATGAGCGCGATTTTGAAGGAAGAGCCGCCCGACTTGAGCGAAGCGAACGGGAAGATCAGCCCGGCGCTCGACAAGATCGTGCGGCGCTGTTTGGAGAAGAAGCCGGAGCGACGTTTTCAATCAACCAGTGATTTGGGTTTCGCGCTCGAAGCCTTGTCTACAAGTTCCTCGGGCAGCAGTCTGACGAGCGCAGCCAGTGCAGCCGTTGCGGAACCAAAAACATCGGCGTGGGGCGTGCGTCTGCCCTGGATCGTAGCCGGAGCCTTTGCGCTCATTGCCGCAGTCAGTCTCGGCCTCGCCTACTTCAACCGTTCTTCCGCCAATGAAAGAGCGATAAGACTCTCGTTCGAGCCTCCGGCCAATCTTTCTTTCAACGATGCGCAGGCGGATGCGGCGGTCGTCTCGCCCGACGGACAGAAGATCGCCTTCAGCGCCATGTCGGCGGACGGCAAATACATGCTCTATGTGCGAGACCTCAATTCGACTGAGGCGCAGGCGCTGCCCGGAAGTGATCTTCCCCTGGCGCCATTCTGGTCGCCGGACAGCCAATCAATTGCCTACGGCTCGCTCGGAAAACTCAAGCGATCGGATCTCCTGGGTGGCAACGCTCAGGCGCTCGCAGACGCCCCCCGCCTGGTCGCCGGGGCGTGGAGCAAATCTGGCGACATTATTTTTACACCCGACTACGGCGCGGTGATCTTTCAGGTATCGGCAAAGGGCGGCGAGCCAAAACAGGTGACATTTCAGGCGGAGACCGGAGACGGCATGCACTCGACCGGGACCTTCCTACCTGACGGACGACGATTTCTTTTCAATCGCGGTGTTCCATCCATGGATTTGAGGGGCCTCTGGATGGGTTCGCTCGATTCGAAGGAGATAAAACGAATCATACCTGAAGGCCCAACCGTCCGCTTTGCTCCGCCAGATTGGCTGATTATGGTGCGCAACCAGGTCCTCGTGGCGCAGCAGTTCGACCTCAGCGCCCTTGAGTTGAAAGGCGATCCAATGCCGATCATGACACAGACGGATAACGCCGCGAGGGCGCCCGCGCGGTTCTCCGTCTCAGACAACGGCGTGCTCGTTTGGCAGGGTGAGTGGAAAAGGGAATATCAGCTTCTCTGGCTGGATCGTCAGGGGAAGCAGGTTGGGGCCATAGGGCAACCAGCATTTGTTACCAGCGGTCAGGAGCCGCGGCTATCACCTGACGGAAAGCGCCTGGCTCTGAAGCGTGACGGAATCTGGGTCACTGATCTCGCAGGCGAAAACGGGATTAAGATTGGCGGCAGCCAGCTACCGACCTGGTCGCCGGATAGCAGCCGCATTGCCTACAACGGCTTCTTCGAAGGTGTTGGCGCCGGAATTCTGGAGCGTTCGGCCAACGGTGTTGGCGATCCGCAGTTGCTGCTCCCCGGTGTTGCTTTTCCAAAAGTCTGGACACCAGACGGAAGATTTCTGCTCTATATGCAGCGCGGTCCAAAGACGCGCAGCGACATTTGGGCACTGCCTTCGTTTGGCGATCACAAGCCGATCGTGCTGCTGAATTCCAGGGCGGATGAAAATACGCCGTTAATCTCGCCGAACGGGCGTTGGATAGCTTACCTTTCCGACGAATCCGGTTATTGGGAATTGTACGTTCAGTCGTTCACTTTCGAAGGAAAGCTCGGCAGCGACCGCAAACGAATTTCTGCCAACGGCGCGATCTCTCCGGTGTGGAGCGGCGACGGCAAAGAACTCTTCTTCATCAGCCGCGATCGTCAGATGATGGCGACTGCGGTCAAGACGGACGGCGCCGAGTTCGAATTCACTCCGCCGGTCGCCTTGTTCAAGACGCGCACGGTTTATGCCTACGGAGCGTTCCAGGAGTTCGATGTCACGCCTGATCGCCAACGCTTCCTCGTCGGAACGCTGATTGGCGAACCGAAGTCAGCCAACCCGACAGTGATCCTGAATTGGACAGCGGCTCTGAAGAAATGAATTTTACTATCGGCGCAAAACTCGGCCCTTACGAAATTCTTTCACCGCTTGGCGCGGGCGGAATGGGTGAAGTCTGGCTGGCCGAAGACTCACGCCTCAAACGCAAGGTCGCGATCAAACTCTTACCCACTGAACTGACCGCTGACGCTGACCGCGTGCGCCGCTTCGAGCAGGAAGCGCAGGCTGCGAGCGCTCTTAATCATCCGAACATCATCACCGTCTACGACATCGGCGATTGCGACGCCGGACGCTTCATCGTGATGGAACTGGTCGCGGGCCGCACGCTGCGCGCAGTGATTGCCGAAGACAATTCGCTGGAAACTTTGTTGGCGCTTGGTCAGCAGATGGCGAAAGCCCTGAGCGCCGCGCACGCCGCAGGCATCACGCATCGGGACATCAAGCCCGACAACATCATGGTGCGTGATGACGGCTACGTGAAGGCGCTCGATTTCGGCCTGGCGCGACTGCTGCCCACCGGAACGGGAGAAGACGCCGCGACGCTTGCGCAACAGACGACGCCAGGCACGATTATGGGGACGGTTGCGTATATGTCGCCCGAACAGGCGAGCGGTCAGAGCGTCAGTCACCCATCCGATATTTTTGCGCTTGGCA